>Ga0070698_100007920_pt1 | contig 11498 bp, 6 predicted proteins | sample KBSK1502metaG_FD_65477 | JGI IMG/M metagenome (GOLD analysis project Ga0070698, IMG submission 65477) | Corn, switchgrass and miscanthus rhizosphere microbial communities from Kellogg Biological Station, Michigan, USA - KBS K1-50-2 metaG | ecosystem: Host-associated > Plants > Roots >...
CCCCTCCACGTGATATTCTTGAGTGTTCGGCGCAGGCCCGTTTCCGCGCCAGGGAGGACATGAAGCTCCGGAACGTCGCCATCATCGCCCACGTCGACCACGGCAAGACCACCCTGGTGGATGCCATGCTCCAGCAGAGCGGCGTCTTCCGCGCGAACCAGGAGGTCCGCGAGCGCGTCATGGACTCCAACGAGCTGGAGCGCGAGCGCGGCATCACCATCCTGGCCAAGAACACCGCCGTCCACTACCGCGACACCAAGATCAACATCGTCGACACCCCCGGCCACAGCGACTTCGGGGGCGAGGTGGAGCGCGCGCTCAAGATGGTGGACGGGGTCATGCTGCTGGTGGACGCCTCCGAGGGCCCCCTGCCCCAGACCCGCTACGTCCTGCGCAAGGCCCTGGAGGCGCGGCTCCCCGCGGTGGTGGTCATCAACAAGATCGACCGTAGCGACGCCCGTCCCAAGGAGGTGCTGAACGAGATCTACGATCTCTTCATCGACCTCGACGCCACGGAGGCGCAGCTCGAGTTCCCCGTCCTCTACACGAACGCCAAGGCCGGGATCGCGCGCACCGAGGCAGAGGGCCCGGGGGAGAACTTGAAGCCGCTCTTCGAGGCCCTCCTCTCCCACATCCCACCCCCCGGGGGCTCCCCGGACGGCGTCCTCCAGCTCCTGATCGCGAACCTCGACTACAGCGACTACCTGGGCCGGCTGGGCATCGGGCGCATCTTCAACGGCCACGTCCGCATCGGCGACACGGTGGCGGTGGGCAAGCGCGACGGGAGCCTCACCACCACCCGGGTCACCAAGCTCTTCGTCTTCGACGGCCTGAAGCGCGTGGAGGCCGAGGACGCCCCCTGCGGCGAGGTGGTGGCCCTGGCCGGGTTCGAGGGCATCGCGATCGGGGAGACCGTGACCTCTGCGGAGAGCCCCGCGCCCCTTCCGCCGCTGCGCATCGACGAGCCCACCATCTCCATGGTGTTCTCCGTCAACACCTCGCCCTTCTCCGGCCGCGACGGCAAATGGGTCACCTCCCGGAACATCAAGGACCGGCTCGAGAAGGAGCTCCTGACCAACGTCTCCATCCGAGTGGAGCCCACGGACTCCGCCGACTCCTTCAAGGTCCTCGGCCGGGGCGAGCTGCAGCTCGCGATCCTCATCGAGACCATGCGGCGCGAGGGCTTCGAGCTCGGAGTCTCGAACCCCGAGGTGATCACGAAGGTCGAGGGCGGGAAGCGCAAGGAGCCCCTGGAGCTGTTCGTCCTGGACGTTCCGGAGACGTACATGGGGATCGTCCTGGAGAAGATGTCCATGCGCAAGGGGAAGATGGTGAAGATGGTGAACCACGGCTCCGGCCGGGTGCGCCTCGACTTCCACGTCCCCACGCGCGGCCTCATCGGCGTGCGCACCGAGCTGTTGACGGACACCCGCGGCACCGCGGTCATGAACGGCCTGCTGGAGGGCTGGGTGGAGTGGCAGGGCGAGATCCCGCGCCGGGCCACCGGCGTGCTCGTGGCCGACCGGCCGGGCGAGACGACGGCCTACGCGCTCTCCCACATGGAAGAGCGGGGCGAGCTACTCGTGCCCCCGGGGACGGCGGTCTACGAAGGCATGGTCGTGGGCGAGAACGCCCGCGCGGCCGACATGGACGTGAACGTCGCCAAGGGAAAGAAGCTCACCAACATGCGGGCCTCCACCGCGGACGACGCCATCCGCCTGACCCCCCACCGCCAGCTCAACCTCGAGCAGGCCCTGGAGTTCATCAACGACGACGAGCTGGTGGAAGTCACCCCCACCGCCATCCGCCTGCGCAAGCGCATCCTGGCCGCCAACCAGCGGCCGAAGCGGAGGACGGACAGCTAGGAGCCGGCCGGCTCCGGCTTCAGCTTCCGGTTCAGGGTCGAGACGCTGACCCCCAGGCGGGCTGCCGCGGCCGCGCGGTCGCCCGCCGTCTCGCGCAGGGCGAGGGCGATGGCCTCTTCTTCGGCGAGGCTGGCGGCCCGCTTCGTGACCTCCGCGAGCGTTCCCGAGACGTCGAGCACGTCGCCGAGGGAAGGCCCGCTCGAGGGGCCGCTCGAGAGCAGCAGGTGCTCCGGCTCGATGAGGGTGCCGTTGCACAGGATCGCGCTCCGCTCCAGGCAGTTCTGGAGCTCGCGGATGTTGCCGGGCCAGGAGTGGTCGAGGAGGGCCCGGCGCGAAGCCTCGGAGAGCTTCAGGCCCTTGCGACCCATCTCCCGCCCGTAGCGGGCGAGGAAGGCCTCGGCCAGGGCGAGGATGTCGCTGCGCCGCCGGCGCAGGGGCGGGATCTCGACCGGGAAGACGGAGAGGCGGAAGAACAGGTCCTCCCGGAAGGCCTTCGTGGCCACCGCCTGCCGCAGGTCCTGGTTGGTGGCCGCCACCACCCGTACGTCCACGGTGATGGTCTGGACGCCGCCCACGCGCTCGAACTGCTTCTCCTGCACGAGGCGGAGGATCTTGGCCTGCAGGGGCAGGGGGAGGTCGCCGATCTCGTCCAGGAAGAGCGTGCCGTGGTGCGCCAGCTCCGCCTTCCCCACCTTGCGCGCGTTGGCCCCCGTGAAGGCGCCGCGCTCGTGCCCGAACAGCTCGTTCTCCAGCAGGGCCTCGGGGATGGCGGCGCAGTTGATGGCCACGAACGGTCCCTTGGCCCGCGGCGAGAGCTGGTGGAGGGCCCGGCTCATCAGCTCCTTGCCCGTCCCGCTCTCCCCCAGGATGAGCACGGTGGCGTCGGTGGCGGCCGCTCGCTGGATGGAGAGCATGGCCTCCTTGAAGGCGGGGTCGTCTCCGAGCACCTTGGGCAGGCCGTAGCGCCGCTGGTAGTCCTCCTTCAGCAGGACCAGCTCGGTGTGGGTGCGGCGCCGGTCGATCGCGCGGTCCAGCAGGAGGAGCAGGTGCTCGGTGTCCACGGGCTTGGTGAGGAAGTCCGCCGCCCCCTCCTTCATGGCCTTCACCGCCTCCTCCACGGTTCCGAACGCGGTCATGACCAGGACGGGAGTCTCCGGATCGGCCTCCGTGGCCGCCTGCAGGACGTCGAAGCCGGATCCCGCGGGAAGGCGGAGGTCGGTGAGCACGACGAGGTACCGCGAGCCCTGGAGCCGCCGGCGGGCCTCGTAGGCGTCGCCCGCCTCGTCCACGGAGTAGCCCCGTCCCTCCAGGGTCTTCCGCAACACGGTGCGGAGCGATTCCTTGTCTTCGACGATCAGGACGTCGGCCAAGGTGGCGTGGGAGGGGTTCGCGGGAGCGCGGTCGGCCCGGGTGGCCCCGCTCAAAGGTCGGGGCGGACGCCGGCGCGGCGCGCCTCTTCGAGGAGCTGCTCCCACACCTCCTGGGCGGTGCGGGTCTCCTGCCGGGCGGACGCGAGATCCCCCTCGGCGGCCGTGATGTCGGCCTGGACCTGCAGCATGTGGTTGGGGTCCAGCTGGTAGGTCGCGCTCATCGGGTTGAGCTCCTGGCGGAGCTGGGCGATCCGGCTCTCGATCGCGCCTTCCCGCGCGCGGGCGGCGTCCAGGGCGCCGCGGGCCGGCCGGGCCCGATCCCGCCAGGCGGCCGCGTCCGCGTTGTCGTCCGCGGGCGGAGCCGCCGGGGAGGTGGCCTCGGCGGGCGCATCTCGAGTCGTCCCTCGAGGACGCTCCGGCTCGTATTGGATCGCGCCGCCCTCGCGGCTGCCCCGGGGCGCCGTGTCGGGATTGTCGTTGCGGTTGTCGTTGCGGTACGGCGCCGCTTCTTGAGGCGCGGCCTTCTGCGGAGCCGCCTTCCCTCCGCTCGCCCTCGCCTTCTCGCGCTCCTCGCGCTCCTTCTCCCGCTGCTCCGGCGTCTTCAGGTCGTCGTCCGTGTACGTCCGGGGGGCCTCCTTCGCTTCACGGGCTTTCTTCTCGCGACGCTCGCGCTCCTGGGCGGCGGCCTGCCCGAGGCTCTGGGCCAGGGTCGCGACGGGAAGCAGGAGGATGGCGAGGGCGACGAGGATGCGACGCATGGGCCTAGCCGCCGCTCGACCCCTCGAGGCGGGCGGCGCGCTCGGCCAGGTCCTTGGCGTCGGGAGCGTCCGGGGCCAGGCGGGAGTATTCGCGGTACTCGCGCGCGGCGTCCTGCGCCCGGCCGGACTGCTCCAGCATGCTGCCCAGCTTGCGCCTCAGGAGCGGCGCCTGGGGATCGCGCTGAACGCCCTCCTGGACGAGGGCGATGGCGTTCTCCGGCTTGCCCTGCTCGAAGAGGAGCTGGGCCAGGTGGCCCCGCGCGATGCTGGCGGCGGGTTGGAGGGCGAGGACCTTGGTGTAGGCGTCGATGGCGCCCTGGGCGTTGCCGGAGGCCTGAAGGGCGTAGCCCAGCTCCTGCTGCAGGACGGGATCGTCGGACCGGCCCCGGGACGCCCGCTGCAGGAGCGGCGCGGCCGCCGCATAGTTGCCCAGCCGGTACTGCATGCGCCCCAGGCCTTCGGAGGCCAGGGGGTCGTCGGGAGACGCGGCCAGGACCTGCTCGTAGGCTTGGGCCGCCTCCGTGTTGCGCCCCGCCAGGGCCAGCCGCTCCGCCAGCTTCGCACCGAACTGCGCGCGGTCCAGGCGCGCGGCTTCCGCATACTGCGCGAAGGCCTGGTCCGGGGCGCCCGAGGCCGCCAGGGCCTGGCCCAGAACGTCATGAGCCGCGGGGTTCTCGGAGTCGGCTTCGGCCGCGCGCGTGAGGAACGGGATCGCGCCCGCGGCGTCGCCGCTCGCGAGACGGCGGCGTCCCTCCTCGAAGTCCCGCGCCCCGGGCCGGTCGGCCACGTTCTTTGCGGGCGGGGGCGGGTTCGGCGGCTGCGTGCCCAGGGTGAAGAGGTCGGGGCTCGGCGGGGGCGGCGCGGGCTTGTCCTTCACGTACAGGCAGGCCACGGCGTTGAGGACGATCAGCACGAGCACGCCACCGAGCAGCACCGTGCCCGCGTCGCCCGTATCCTGCTGCGCGAGCGCAGGCTCCTCGACGCTGTCCGCTTCCTGTGGGTCGTCCAGTGAGCGGAGCCGGAGGGTCTCCGTCTGGTTGTCGTCCTGCAGGGACTCCCCGCACCGGACGCAGTATTCCCACCGGGCCCTGTTTCGCGTCTGGCAGGCAGGGCAGATCAGCACGTCATCCGACGGACCCGCCATGGCTCTAACCTACACCTAAACTCGTTCCAAGGGAAGACCTTAACCCCTGGGCGGCGCTGCCGCGGCGCTCTCCTGGCCCTCCCCCCGGTTCCAGGGAGGGAGGGCCGAGCCGCCTACTCGAAGACCGAGCCTACTGACAGACCGTCGAGCCGAACTTCATCGCCGGGAACGGCTTGCCGGCGCGCACTGCGGGCCTGACGTTCGAGCTCAAGCCCTGGGGCCGGCCAGGCGCTGGCGGCGGGTCGGGGGCCGCGGCCGCCAGCCCCTCGTCCTTGCTGAGACGGCTGCCGCTGCCCTGGCCCGGGTCGGACTGGGTCGAGATGGCCACCACCCGGCTGTCCTTGTAGATGCTGAAGGCGTCGTCACCCGCCGCGTTCAAGTCGTAGGCGGCCAGACCGGAGCGCGCGCCCAGGGCGTAGATGATGCTGTCGAAGCTGGAACGGCACGGATAGGGCGGAGGCACGGGTGCGAACGCGGTCAGCGGCGCGTTGAACCGCGTCCCCACGAAGAAGGTCACGGCCCGGTTGTCCGTCGTGAAGGCCGTCGCGGGCTGGGCCGTGCCCCGGAAGACCGGGAAGGGGGACGGCGCCGTGGAGTTGACCACGGGCCCCTGGTCGAAGGTCCGGGTGAACAGCGTCACCACGGGCAGGAACGTCGTGACGCCGGGGCCGGGCGGCGAGGTCGGCGGGCCGAACACCTGGGTCCCCGAGGTCGTGGTCGTGGTGTCGTCGCCGTCGTCCCGGAAGGCGAAGACCGAGAAGGGACCGTTCGCCCGGTTCTCGTTGCCCGAGGTGACGTAGATGTGCGCGTTCGGCCCGGGGGCCGCGCCGGGCGGCGGCTTGAGCCCGATCAGGGAGGCGGCCGTGCCCACCGGCTGGGTCACGCCGAGGTCCGCCGCGGGAATGGCCGGCCACGGATTGTCGGGAATGCCGGTCAGGAACTTCCAGAGGCGGCCGTAGACGTCGGCCACGTAGACGCGCGTCGTCTTGGCCGCCGATGGGTGCGGCGAGGTCAGCCGCACGAAGCGGATCGGGTTGAAGCCCACGGGATCGGACACGATCGCGTTGTCATAGGGCTGGGGCGGGCTGCCGTTGTCCAGGGGCTTCGGGGAGCGCCCGAGCCCGAAGCTGGCGGCGGTGGCCTCCACGTCGACGGACTTGATGACGTCGCCGGTGAGGGCGTCGAGGGCGTAGAAGAACGATCCCTCGCAGGGCGCGCTCGACGGGCACCCCGAGGTGTCGCCGTAGCCCGAGCCGGTGTACATCACGAAGTCCACTCCCCCGGGCTTCCGGATGGTCGTGTTGTTCGTCTTGTCCACGAACACCACGGCCGGAGTGGACCAGGTCTGACCCATGTGGGCGTAGGCGCCCAGGTCCGGCCCCGTTGGGTTGTTGGGCGTGCCGCCGGCGCGGGGGCCGATGTTCGTGTCGGGGTTGCCGCGGTTCCACAGCGGGATGGGGCCGTTGGTCGTGAGGGCCTGCCGCTGGAAGGTGCCCGGGGCGGTGACGTCGAGGGCGGTGTAGTACTTGCCGCCGATGCCGCGCCCGAAGTAGATCACCTTGCGCCAGACCCCGTTGAGGCCGGGGACCGTCACCCCGCCGACGTTGGCGCTGAAGGGGGTGGCGGACGGGACGAAGATGTCGTTGAAGCGGATGCTGGCCGCGATCATGTAGTCGTGGGGCAGCCGCTTGGGAGGCTGGTTGATGTACCGGCTCCCCAGCACGCTCAGTGAGTCGTACGGCACGAAGCCCCAGAGCTCGTCCCCGCCGCACTCCCGCGGGGACGCGGCGGGCGTGGCGTTGGGAGCGATCCCGGTGTAGGTGCACACGGTGGCGGTGGTGTCCACGTTCGGCCCCGCCCGGAACGCGTGGAGCATGTCGTTGGCGCCCGCGTAGACCACGGTCATGACGGGCTTGATCGCGCGCGCGTCGTTGCCGGAGACCGCCGGGTTGTCCTTGTCGGGGTTGGTCAGGCCGAAGCCGCTGTCGATCTGGGTGGCGCTGGCGGTGTTCTTGCCGGCGTTCGGGCCGGTGGCGTCGCGCTCGCCCTTGACGTAGAGGTCGTACTCGGGCAGCCAGGTGGTGCCGTCGGGCGTGCTCTCGATCGGTGGCCCCACGATGGCGGGAGTGGCCAGCGCGGCCTCGGCCAGGATCCACGCCTTGGCGTGATAGAGGATGGCGTACTGGTTGGTCCCCGTCTGGACGCGCTTGGGTTTGGCGGCGTTGTCCAGGCTGGGCGTGGCCCCGGCCATGAAGGCCAGGATCATCTCCCGGGCCTCGCGCCGGGCGGCCTGCATCTTGGTCAAGGGGGCGACGCTCGTGCAGCCCGGGGGCACCACGAGGACCGTGGGGCTCGCGGAGGCCTGGCACGCGGAGAAGTTGTTCTGCAGGGCGGTGAAATCGGCGGCGAGGGTGGTGGAGGTGTCGAGCGGGAGCCCGAGCGCGCCGTCGAGGAGCCCCTGGCTGACGTAGTCGGCAGGGGCCACGCTGAGGGCGGTCGGCGGCCACAAGGGGACGCGGAACGGGGCCACGTTGGCCAGCAGGTTGCTGATGGTGGGGGCGAAGTAGCCGTTCTGGGTGGTGGTGTAGATCCGGCGCTTGATGGCCGCGCCCGAGGTGCCGATCGTGGCGTCCGTGGCCCCGGCGTGGAGCTGCGTGAAGTTGCACTCGCCCGCCGCCGCACCGGCATTGGGGCCGAGCGGGCATGCGTTCATGCCGGTGGTCACGTTGATGAAGAGCTTGTCCCCCGCGCTCCACTGGAGGGCGGCCGCGCCCGCGACGTTGCGGTAGGCCTTCAGCTGGCCGTTGAACCCCGGCAGGGTGAAGCTGGACACGTACTTGATCGGGGCGAGGGCGTCGTACCGGTTGTAAGGGGCGAAGGCGCTGAAGGGCGGGGTGGCGGGCACGGTCACCGGGGCCGGCACCTTGTCCACGTACTCGTAGACGGCGTCGGTGACGGACTGCTGGGCGGTGAACTCGCCCGACTGCGCGCCCTGGTTGAAGATCGCGTTGAGGACGGCGGCAAGGGCGGCGGGCGTGGGGGCGATGTACGCGTCCTGGCAGGTCGCGCACAGGGCCCGCTGGGCGGCAGTGGGAGTCACCGTCCAGGCGGCCCCCGTGCTCGCGCCCTGCTGCATGCCGCTCCCGCCCCAGGCGATCCAGTTCAGCCGGTTCACCTGGGCGCCGGTGCCGTAGCCGACCACGTAGGTCATCACCGAGGAGGCGGCGTCGCTGCCGCTGGTCAGGTAGCCACTCGGCACCTGAACGCCGCCCACGATCGGCTGGTACAGGTCCTGCGCGCGGCCCGCGGCCGCGAGCGCCGCCGGGTCCCCGGAGCCCGAGCAGGTGTCGTCACCGTCGGTCACGAACACGACGACCGTCTTCTCCTTCGGATTGGTGTGGCTGGCGATCGTTCCGGAGGGCGGGACCACGACGGGGCCGAGCGGCGCCGGGGGCTGGGCGCCCGTCCCCCAGAGCACGTCGAACACGGTCTTGATGTCGCGCAGCGAGTTTGCGATCGGCGTCGATCCGTCGCCGGGGACGCCGTAGGCGCTGACCGTTCCCGTCACCGTGCCGGTGCCGTCGTTCACCTCCGTGTAGCCGATCGGCTGGCCGAACGTCGGGCCGGCCGTGGTGTCGATGCGGAGGCTCGGCTGCAGGAAGGGGGTGCCGATGGTCGTGGACTGCGCCGGGTTCGGGGGGATCGGGAGGTTGCAGGGGATGAGCTGGACCCGCGGGAGGAACCCGTTGCAGGAGACGGCGTTGCTGCCCCAGCCGCCACCGCCCCGAACCCCGGCTCCGCCACCGGCGGACACGAAGTTGACCGGAGGATTGACCAGGCTGGTCGTGGGGCTCGCGCAGTTGCTCACCTGCTGCAGGTTGAGCGAGGGCGGGTTCGTGGGAACGACCGCCGCCGCCTGGCCGCAGACCGTTCCCGTGTTGTTCAGGACGTAGAAGGTCTGGCCGTTGTAGAAGCGGCCCGCGGTCGCCTCGTAGAAGGTCGTGCCCGCCTCGGTGAACTTGCCGTCGCCCGCGATCTTCCGCAGGGCGTTGATGCGGGCGTTGCCCGTCGAGAAGGGTCCGGCCCCGAGGGCGGTGTCCGTGGTCCCGGCGGCGAGCACGGCGCGGATGGAGCTCGCGGCCTGGCTCCACCGCATCCGGAAGTTCCTCGCCCCCGTCCTCGAGAAGGCGAATATTCCCGTGCCCGCGGTGTAGGTGACGACGTAGCCGTTGCCGGCGGAGCAGGCGTTCATGCTGGTCTGGAGCTGGGTGGCCAGGGTGGTGCCCGAGACGTAGAAGCCCGCGGGGATCGCGCAGGTGATGTTGGTGACGTTGTCCTGGAAGTAGAGGATGTTGTTGAGCACGGTTCCCGCGGCGGAGATCGTCTGGAACGCGTACACCTGGTTCAGGAACAGCTCCGTGGTGAGCATGGACGGCGAGTCGCTGCTCTTGGCCCAGTAGCTGAAGCGGTCGTTGCCCATCGCCGTGTTCCCGAGCGTGCTCGGGGTCTGGGTCGGGGACGCGCTCGTGCTCTGGGTGTACGTCCCGAACATGAAGTTGACCTTGGTCTCGTTGTTCTGGATGGCCTGGAGGAGGACGCGCTTGGCCGAGCCGATCTTCGAGTCGGGATGGTCGCCGCCGATCGTGTTGTTGCCCACCGTGTCGTTCATCGATCCCGAGCTGTCCAGGACCAGGATGACGTTGGGCTTGATCTGCAGGCCCAGGACTTCCAGGGGGTCGATGCCCGGGGTGACGGTGATGGTGGCCCGGCCGTTGTCTCCGGCCAGGAGCATCACCAGGCCCCCGACCAGCACCAGACCGGCCGCACGCTTCCAAGTGAACCGTCGCTTCATGGCTTCCCTTCCCTCTCCAGATCCCGAAACTTGGGCCGAACCGACGCGCGCATCCATGGCTCTCGCTCCGATCACTGGGCGCCGGTGCCGATCAAACCGCCCACCCCACCGACGCGGTTGGCGGAGGCACCGAAAGCGCTCGCCAGGCTGCCCCCGGCGCCCTCGCTCAGGGTGCTGCAGGGGTCGAAGTTCTCACCGGTGGGCCCCTGCCCCTTCTGCCCCGAGAGCTGCCGGCAGGGCTTGCCCACGAGCAGGGTCCAGGTCATCTCCAGGACCCGCCGGGCCTGGTTGGCCCGCATGAAGTTGCCGGCGGCCCCGCCAGTGCCCGTGTAAGGAGCCACGCCTTCGACGGTCAAGACGAGGTTGGTGAGGGGGCTCGAGGGATCGTCGACGAAGGTGCCGTCGTTGCGGGAGAGCAGCTCGCGCCGCACCCAGATGGTGAAGGCGCCGTTGAGCGGCTGCGTCGGCACCATGAACGTGCTGACGTTCTCCCAGCGCACGGCCGCGCCCGTCCCCGGTGGCGGGGGTGCGAAGAGCACGACGCCATAGCCCTGTCCGCCGCGGTCCCCCGTGCAGCCCCTCTGCTCGAAGTTGCGGAGGGCCCCGCCGGCCCAGGGGGTCGGAACGCTTCCCGTGCCGGCCGTCCAGGGGGTGCTGCGGTCCGGGGGCACGAGGCCCAGCCAGACGGGGGTGGCGGCCAGGATGAGCTTGCCCGCCTCCATGCCCGCCTCCGCGTTGTAGAGCGCCTGCTGGCTCCAGCGGTAGTTGGTGGCGATCTGCAGCTCGGAGGAGGTGGTCGTGGCCAGGGTCAATCCCAGGAACGTGAGCAGCATGAGGGCGAGGATGGCGAGGACGAGGGCGAAGCCCTTTTCGTCCCGCGCCCCGCGCTCGGGGTTGGGCCTGCGTTCGCTCATGACGGACCGTCCTCTCTCGGGCACCGGAAGCGTTCTCATGACCGTCACCAGGAATCCTTTCCCTCTCACTTGAGCGACCCCCCCATCTGGAGGGCGGCCATGGCCGCCCGGGGGGCGATGACGCTGACGAGCTGACCCCGCCGCGTCTCATTTCCCCCGGTGATCGTCTGACCGGCCACGCCAGGGTTGATCGTTCGCGCCGCGAGCGTGATGCGGACCTGGCGGATGATGGGCGTGTACGGGTTGCCGACGCTCGGTGCCAGGTCCGTGCACCCTCCATTGGCCGGGTCGCCTGGAGGCGCCCCCACCGGGTTGAGGCACTGGGTGGCGACGGTGGGGGTGTTCGACCAGACGTTGTTGCCGTCCATGTACTCGACCTGGAGGTCCTCGATCCCGCGGGCGACGATCTGCCAGGTCGAGTTCGGGCCCGGGAAGGCCGGGTCGCCCGGACTCGGATCGGGCACGGCGACGCCCGTGCTGCCGAAACGCCCGGTGGTGCTCCTCCAGAGACACGGAGTGTTTGGATCGTTGATATCGGCGGCGTTCGGCGCGATCTTGTAGCGGGAGATGCGCGCGCGGTAGAGGAACACGCCCG
>Ga0070698_100007922_pt1 | contig 11497 bp, 9 predicted proteins | sample KBSK1502metaG_FD_65477 | JGI IMG/M metagenome (GOLD analysis project Ga0070698, IMG submission 65477) | Corn, switchgrass and miscanthus rhizosphere microbial communities from Kellogg Biological Station, Michigan, USA - KBS K1-50-2 metaG | ecosystem: Host-associated > Plants > Roots >...
CCCCGGCGAGGATGGGGTCCAGCCCGAACGAGGTGTTCATCACGTAGGCCGCGTAGGAGCCCAGGATCAGGAACGCGGGCTGCGCGATGTTGGCGATGTCGAGCAGGCCGAAGATGAGCGAGATGCCCAGGCTCACCGCGGCATAGAAACCCCCGAGCAGGAGTCCGGCGACCAGCGCGTTCGCCAGCAGGTCCCAGGAGAACAGAGAGGGCTCGCCGCTAGTTCTTCGCCGCCGCGTACGGGTAGATGATGTTGCCGGACTTGAACTCGTCGGGATAGAGCACGATCTTCTTGCCCGGCCCCCGGAACTGATCGATCCCGGTGCCCTGGATCTTCTGGTACTGGACCATCAGGGTGCGGCCCTTGGCCCACTCGCCGTTCTTCCCGAACTTCACCTTGCCCACGATGGTGCTGAACTCGGTGGCGCGGATGTAGTCGGCCAGCTTCTGTTGGTCGAGGCCCTTGGTGGCTTCGATGGCCTGGGCCAGCACCTGGCCAACCGCGTACGAATAGGGTGGCAGGTAGTACCCGAGCGGATCGACCCCGGCCTTCTCGGCGCGCGCCTGGTACTCCTTCAGGAACTCCTTGATGCCGGGCACCGCGAGGAACGGCGGCTCCGGCGCCCAGAAGTCGTAGTTCACGACCCCGTTGAGCATCGGCCCCATGCTCGTCATCACGCTGGTGAACATCAGGCCCACCATGCCACCGCCGAAGATCTTGGGCTGGAGCCCCACCTCGTGCGCCGCGCGCAGCATCCCGACCGAGTCCGGCGGGTACGAGGCCACGAACACGATGTCGGGGTTGGTGGCCTTGATCGCCCGGACGATCGGCGTGTAGTCGACGGTGCTGGGCGGATAGGTCTTGTCGTAGACGGTCTTGAAGCCGAACTTCTTGATCAGCTCGCGCGCCCCCACGAGGGCGTTCTGCGGGTACTCGGCGTCGGCGCCGACGATCGCCACCGTCTGCGGCTTGGGATTCTGCCGGGCCGCCAGCTCGAAGAAGCCGAGCGCGGTGCTGGTCTCCGGCTCGGGCCCGTTCGGCGAGATCTGGAAGTAGTTCGGGTACTTGTACTTCTCGTTGTTGGCCAGCCCGAAGATCCCCATGATCGTGAGCTTGCGCTCCATCGCGATCGGCATGAGGGGCGCGATGAGGTTGGTGCCGTAGCCGGAGGTAACGAGGTCCACCTTGTCCACGTCGAGCAGCTTCGAGTAGATGCCCGGCACGGTGGCCGGGTTGGTCTGATCGTCGTAGAAGACCAGCTCGACCGGCCGGCCGAGCAGGCCGCCCTTCTTGTTTACATCGTCCTTCCAGATCTGCAGGGCGAGCAAGGCCGGCTTGCCGTTGGCGGAGAGCCCACCGGTCAGGGCCATGCCGAAGCCGATCTTGATGGGGTCAGCCGCCCGGGCGACGAAGGCCCCGGCGCCCACGAGCACGACTGCTCCGATGATGGTCCCGATCAGGACCCAGGTCAGGATCGGCTGTCTCCAGGGCTGCCTCATCGCATCCTCCCTCTCTGCGTGCCGGTTACGTGAGCCGCCGGTCATTCGGCGGGGCCAAGACTGCGCCCGCGGCGCCAGCCTTGTCAAGGCGGTGGGCTTCGTCGGGTGGGAAGCGAGGAGAGAGCGCGCGTGAGGCGCGGCGCGGGTCTATCGAGGACGGCCGGGCGGGGGTCCCGCTATGCCGGCACCCATTGCAGCGTTCCGCACTTGGCGCAGCGCGGCCGCTCGCCTCCGCGGTCCGCGGGCAGTTCGACGGGCTCCTTGCAGCGCCAGCAGCGGCGGAGCCGGGCCTTGACGTCGCTCGCCGCGGCCACCAGTACGGGAGTCGGCGCGGGGACGGGCGCGTGAGGAGCCTCCGGGGCCACGGGACTCGCCACCACGCGTGGCTTCGCCGAGGTCGCGCTCAGCAGCTCGAGACCCCCGATGCCGAGCCGCTCGCACTGCTGCCCCCAGGCGGCCGCGCCGAGCTCGCCCTTGACCAGAGCCTGCACCGTCGCGAACGGATCGAGCGAGCCCGATGGCCCCTTGAGCGTGACCGGCTCACCGGGAGGAGCTTCGGTCGCCCAGCCGGCCTGCGAGAGCGCGACGGCCAGGGCCGCGCCGAGCGCGAAGTTGCCGCGGAGCTGCCGCGCCTCCACCGGGACCGCGTTTGCACCGGGAAGCAGCTTGGCGCCGAGCGTCTCGGAGAGCGCGCTCGCGCGCTCGGCAAGCGCTTCCACGCACACCGGGCTCACATGCGCCGCGGCGCTCTTGGCCTCCTCTTGCCAGATGGGCTGGTAGACGCGCTCGCCGACCTCGCTCCACGCGATCGGCGCCAGCCGGGTCTCGTCGGCGGGTGGCCGCGCCGCGATGATCAGCGCCGGCTCGAGCGCTTGCGGATCGGACAGCAGCATGAGGGCCAGCGGATCGTCGGCGGGGTTTTGACCGGGCGGAAGGCCTTCCAGCGCCCTGATCCGCTCCTGGAGGGGCGGATGCGTGTCGAAGACGTTGCCCTCGCCGTCGGCCAGCGACTGCTCGCGGCCGGCGGCCAGCGCCTTCTGACCGATCTCGCCCGCGACGAACTGCTGGAAGCCGCCGGCCAGCGGGGGGAGGAATCCGGCGCGGAGCACCGGGGCCACCTCGTTCGACCAGTAGAATCCGAAGGCGGGCGCCGCGGCGTGGATCTTCTTCAGGCCCTCGACGAGCGCGCGCGCGCCGGCCACCTGGGCGGCGAGCTGATCGGCGGCCAGCTCCTGGCGCCGCGAGACCGCGTGGGAGACGCGGAGGAAGAGCCGGCCGTACCAGAGGAAGGGCAATTGCAAAATAGAGCCGTGCTGGCCCAGATTGGCGAGCGTGCGCCCGATGGCGGCGCGCGTCTTGTACACGAAGTGCCCCAGCTTGGTGTCACCGCCGTGATAGTGGCCGAACTCGTGGGCGAGGACCGCGCGCAATTCGGACACGGTGAGCGTCTGCAGCAGCGGCAGCCCGAGGCCCATGACGCGCTGGGCGCCCACGCCGATGGTGCCGCCGCGCTGCGCGACCCACGCGTTCATGTCGCCGACCAGGTAGACCTCGGCGGGCATCTCCTGTTTCGTCGCGCTGGCGACACCGCGGAGCATCGCGAAGAGCTTCGGGTGCTGCGCGGGCTGGAGCTGCGGGCCGGGCGCCTCGAAGCGGTCGCGCCGCGGCAGGATGGACCAGAGGATGATGGCCGCACCCACGATGCAGCCGAGCGCGAGCTTGGGGTGGATGCGGTGCGCGTAGGTGACCTCGGCGTACGGCAGCCAGAGCAGCGCGATCGCGAGCCCGAGCGCCAGACCATAGAAGCCGATCATCAGGCCCAGTGCGAGGACGGCCCGCAGGCCGAGCGAGGGTGAGCGTGGCGTCATGACGTCTCCTCCCCAGGGGCGATTGGCCAACTGGGCAGCAAGGGCCAGGCCAGGTCTAACTACCTGGAAGTCATGGACCCGCGGGCGGGCTGATGGCGCTGAGGGTTACAGGATCTGTCAGGGGCTGACACGCGCTGCGACTCGGGGCGACGGGGCGTGCTCCCCGTCGCCACGCCCCCAGTTACTGGGTCTGCTTGTCGTGCTTCTGGCGGTAGATGCGCTTGCTCTGCACGTCCTGCGCGTGCTCGAGCCGCAGCTTTTCCTTCGCCGTGATCTTGCCGTCCGCCTGAGCCTTCGTCTCCAGGTTCTCGACGTGCTGCTGGCCCTTCTCGAGCCGGTTCGCCTCGCGCGGCGTCAGCGCGCCGGACTGGATGCCCTGGTCGATCCGTTGCTCTTGCCGTTCCTGCCGGCGATCCACGCGCAGCTCTTGCCAATCAGACGCAGGAGGATACGGGTGAGTTTGCATGCGCCCCGACCAGCAGCAACTCCTCGGGGTCACGAGGCTGGAGCCGGTGCGGTCCGAAGTGCTATCGTAGGCCCGCAAGCTCAAAGGAGGCCCCGTTCATGGCCATGAAGACCGTCGTCGCGCTCCCCGGTGAAGGCATCGGTCTCGAGGTCGTGGAGGCGACGTGCGAGCTGTTGATGGGCACGGGTTTGCCGCTCAAGATCCTGACGCCGCCGCAGGGTGCGCCCCTGCCCGAGGAGACGAAGCGCGCCGCGCGCGAGGCCGACGGCGTGCTCTTCGGCGCCGCGGGGCCGTCCACCTCGCCGGTGGTCTCGTGGCTCCGCTGGGAGATGAGCGCGTGGGCCGGCGTCCGCCCGATCCGCTTCTTCCCCGGGATGCGCTCGCCGCTGGTCGATCCGGAGGGCATCGACTACGTCCTGCTGCGCGAGAACAGCGAGGGCCTCTACCCCGGGCGCGAGGGTGAGCTGGCCGATCTGGTCAAGCTGATGCCAAACCTGTCCGACCGGACGGGGCGCACGGTGAAGAGCTTCGGCACCGACGGGCGCTTCGCGGTGAAGATCGTCACGCCGCGCGGGGCCGAGCGCATCGCGCGCTTCGCCTGCGAGCTGGCGCGCAAGCGGCAGGCGCGCGGCAAGGCCGGCAAGGTGACGTGTGTGACCAAGTCGAACGTGCTGCCGCGCACCGACGGGCTCTACCAGGAGATCGTCGGCCGCATCGTGCGCGAGGCGGGGCTGCAGTTCGAGCACTTCCACGTCGACGACGCCGCCCGGCGCCTGGTGCGCTTCCCCAAGTCGATGGACGTCGTGCTCTGCATGAACCTCTACGGCGACATCCTGTCCGACCTGGGCGCGGAGACGGCGGGCGGGCTCGGCCTGGCCCCGTCCGCGAACTTCGGTGACGGCTGGGCCTACTTCGAGTCGGTGCACGGCTCGGCGCCCGACATCGCGGGCAAGTCCATCGCGAATCCGACCGCGACCATCCTCTCGGCCGCGCTCATGCTGGAGCACATGGGCCTGGGGGCCGAGGCGCAGCGGCTCGAGGCCGCGGTGGGGCGCGTCTACCGCGACGGCAGGGTGCTCACGCCCGACCAGGGCGGTACCGCGAAGACGCGGGAGATGGCGCAGGCGATCCTGGGCGCCTACCGCTGATCTTGACCTGCGCCGGCTGCGGCTCCGAGGCATCACCGGGCTTCGCCTTCTGCCCACGCTGTGGGCGCCGGCTGCCGAGCCCCTGTTCGGCATGTGGCTTCACGTGCGAGCCCGACTTTACGTTCTGTCCCCGCTGCGGGGCGGCGCGGGACCCGGGCCCCGGCGGCGGTCCGGCGGCCGCGCCGGTCGAGCCGAAGAAGATCCTGGTGCCCGTGAAGCCGGACGGAGCCGGTCAGGAGGCCGACCGCCGCCAGGTGACCGTGCTCTTCGCCGATCTCTCCGGGTTCACCTCGCTCGCCGAGCGGCTCGACCCGGAGGAGGTGCGCGCGTTCCAGAACGCCCTCTTCGAGACGCTCGCCCAGACGATCACGCGCTACGACGGCTTCGTGGAAAAGTTCGTGGGCGATGCGGTGCTGGCGGTCTTCGGAGCGCCGGTCGCTCACGAGGACGATCCGGCGCGCGCCTGCGACGCCGCGCTGGACATGCTCGAGCGCGGCGCGGCGCTCAGCGAGAAGTGGGCCGCGCGCCTCGGCCGGCCCGTCACCCTGCACGTCGGCATCCACACCGGCCCGGTGGTGGCCGGCAACCTCGGCGGCGCGGCCGGCGCCGCCTACGCGGTGACGGGTGACACCGTCAACACGGCCGCCCGGCTCCTGGCGGCGGCCGCGCCCGGGACCATCCTGGTGTCCGAGGCCACCCAGGTCCTCGCCCGGTATCGCTTCGCGTTCGAGCCCGCCGGCGAGCTCGCGCTCCGGGGCAAGACCGAGCTGGTCATCGTTCACCGGCTGCTCGGCGCGCTCGCCGAGCCCGGGTCGGCCCGCGGCCTCGCGGCGCTCGGGCTCGCGGGGCCGCTCGTCGGACGGGCCGACGAGCTGGACCAGCTGATGGCCGCGTTCGACCGGATGCAGCGGGGGCGGGCCCAGGTCGTGAGCCTGGTCGGCGAGGCCGGAACGGGCAAGTCGCGACTCATCGCCGAATTCTTCACGCGGCTCGAAGCCGACGGGCGGCTCGCCGGCACCGCCGTGCGCCGCGCGGTGTGCTCGTCCCTGGGCGAGCCGACGTATGGCGTCTTCGGCGCACTCTTCCGGGAGGCCTATCAGGTGGACCCGGCGGACTCGCTGGACGTCGCCCGCGGGAAGCTGGCCGCCGGCCTCCGCGCGCTCGGCGGACGGGATCAGGAGGCGGAGGCGATCGCGCCGGTGCTGAGCTACGTGCTCGGGCTGGAGGGAGAGACCCATCCCGACGTCGAGCCCGAGCAGCTCCAGCGCCAGATCGTGCTGGCGGGACGCGCCCTGGTCGAGCGGCGCCTCGAGCAGCAACCGCTCCTGATCCTCGTCGAGGATCTCCACTGGGCCGACGCGGCGTCGGTGGACCTCATGCGGCACGTCGTCGACCAGCTGGCGGACCGCCCGCTCATGCTCCTGCTCTCGCACCGGCCCGACGCGCGCCCGCCCCTGGCGGCCCGGGCGGCGCAATCGGTCATCCGGCTCGCTCCTCTCTCCGCCGATGACACGCGCGCGCTCGTGGCCGGCCTGTTCGGCGCTCCGGTCGGCGACGCCCTGGGGAAGCTCAAGGATTTCGTCGCCACGCGGGCGGGGGGCAATCCCTTCTTCGTCGAGGAGCTCCTGCGGAGCCTGGTGAGCAAAGGCGTGCTCGTCCGTCAGGGCGACCGCTGGGCGTGCACGGCCGCGTGCGAGGCGGTGGACGTCCCGCCCACGCTCCACGGGCTGCTCCTTTCCCGCGTGGACCGGCTGCCCGCCGATGCGCGGCGCCTGCTCCAGGAAGCGGCCGTGCTCGGCGCGGTGTTCGACGAGGCGCTGCTCCGCTCCGTCGCGACCGGCGCCGGGGCCGCCGAGGCGGCGCTCGAGCAGCTCATCGCGGCCGACCTGATCCAGCCGCTCGGGCAGTGGCGGGAGGGCGGGCGCTATCGGTTCACGCACGCGCTCGTGCACGAGGTGGTCTACCAGAACTTGCTGGTGTCTCGCCGGACCGAGCTGCACGAGCGCGTGGGGCGGGCGCTCGAGCGCGCCGCCGGCCCGCACCCCGAGCGGCTGAGCGATCTCGAAGCCCTCGGCCACCATTGGAGCCTCAGCGCGGACAAGCCTCGGGGTGCCCGCTACCTGCTGGCCGCCGGCGACTGGGCGCGCGCGGTCTACGCCAACGACGATGCGATCCGCCACTACGAGCGCGCCCTCCGCACCCTCGCCGGGTGCCAGGCCGGCGAGGCCGAGACGTGGGGCGCGCGCGAGCGATTGGCCGATCTCTTGGGGCTCACCGGCCGGCGGGCCGAGGCCCTCGCCCGCTACGAGGCGGTGCGGGCGGAGATCGAGTCGGCGGGTGACCGTGCGGGGGCCGCGCGCCTGCAGCGGAAGATCGGTGGGCTGCACTGGGAGGCGGGCGACCGCGATCGCGCCGGCGCCTGCTTCGCCTCGGGTCTCGAGCTGCTCGGCGACGACGGCGACCCGATCGAGCGGGCGCACCTCTTCCAGGAGATGGGGCGGCTCGCGTTCCGGGCGGGCGACAACGCGGCCGCCATCGGGTGGGCCGAGCGGGCGCTCGCGGAAGCGGCGAGCGAGGAGCATCGCGAGGCCGCCGCCATGCGCGCGCAGGCCTACAACACGCTCGGGGTCGCCCTCGCACGCACCGGGCGCCTGGCCGAGGCCGTCGACCAGATCGAGCAGTCCATCCGGCTGGCCGAGGCGCGCGATCTCTTGCAGGCGGCCTGCCGCGGGTATACGAATCTCGGCGTGCTCTACAGCTCGCTCGATCCGCGCCGGAGCATCGAGACCTGCCTCCGCGGGCTCGAGACCGCGAAGAAGGTGGGCGATCTGGGGTTCCAGTCCCGGCTCTACGCGAATCTCGCGGTGGCCTACTGCGCGCTCACCGATCGGTGCGAGGCGGAAGGGGTCGAGGCGGCGCAGGCCGCCATCGATCTCGACCGCCGGCTCGGCCTGCTCGATCACCTGGCGGTGCCCCTGATCGTCCTCGGCCAGATCCACCAGTGCCACGGCGAGCACACCCAGGCCTTCGCCATGTACGAGGAGGCGCTCGGCCTGGCCGAGCAGGTCGGGGAGCCGCAGCTCCTCTTCCCCTGCTACGACGGTTTGGCTACTCTCTATCTCGACACCGGCAACCCGGCCATGGCCGAGGCCTACCTGGCGAAGGCGCAGGAGGTCTGCGAGCGGGCCGGGGTCGAGCCGGACGCGCTCATGGTGCTACCGTTCCTCTGCTGAGAGACATACGAAGGAGATCGACATGACCAATGCTGAATCGCGCTCGCCAGTCGCGCCGGGCGAGCCCGCGCCCGACTTCACCCTCCCCGCCGTGGACGGGAAGGACATGGTGTCCCTGGCCAGCTACCGGGGCCGGAGCCCCGTCTTCCTCGCGCTGCTCGTCGGGCTGTGGTGCCCCTTCTGCCGGCGGCAGATCGCCCAGATGGGCGCGACCGAGGGCAAGCTCAAGGCGCACGGGGTGGCTTCGCTCGGGATCGTGGCCACCCCGCCCGAGAACGCCCAGCTATACTTCAAGTTTCGCCCGACCCGGCTGCGCCTGGGCGCAGACCCGGGGCTGACCACCCACCGCGCCTACGGCGTGCCGAAGCCGACCCCGACCCCGGAGTTCATGAAGGGGCTCGAGACGACACGGATCAATCCCACCGGCGAACTCCCCGAGCCCTTGCCGATCGGAGAGGCGGCCATGGCCGTCGCGAAGCTCGACGGCTACACGAACACGGAGACCGACCAGGCGGACCTGGACCGGCAGTGGCCCCAGCTCAAGGCCCAGTTCCTGATCGACCGCGACGGTATCGTCCGCTGGGCTAATGTCGAGTGCGCCGACGGGTTCGCCGGACTCGGGAAGTTCCCGTCCGAGGAGGAGATCCTCGCCGCGGTTCGCGCCCTGCCGCGCTCCTGACCGGCGCCCGGCCTCACCCGGTCCGCGTCTTGAAGTACGAGCTCTTGAGCATGATCTTGTCGCCCGCGAAGGTGAACAGATCGCAGCCGTCGACGTCGACCGTCTTGCCCTCGGCGGTGGTACCGGTGAACCGCCACTCCGAGACGCCGCGGTTGCCCGCGACGAAGTGGCGCGCCTCACCGAACCGCGCGTCCGGGAACACCTCGAACACCCGCGCGAACGCCTGGCGCACGCGCTCGCGACCTGCGTGGCGCGTGCCGCAGGCTTCCGGGCCGGCGGTACTCTCGAAGACGCAGTCGTCGGCCATGAAGGTCATCAGGAGATCGACGTCGTGACGGTTCCAGCCCCTGCTGAAGAACGCTTCCAGATCGCTCGTGGTCATCATGGCCGCGAGCATCGCGCCCGGCGCGGCGCCCCGTCAATTCCCCATACATCTGGTCGGGCGTCCGGCGGCGCCCCATGTATGGGGTTCGCGATGACACCCTCCCCCATACATCCATGCGGCGACCCGGAACGACCCCACATCTTGCGCCCCCGCCGGAGGATTTTTTCATGACCATTCGCGTTGCCGCCATCGAGGTCAGCCACTGGCATGCCGTGCACGACGCCGCCTATCTGCGCCACCTCACCGCGATGGCGGATGTCGCGCTGGTCGGGCTCCAGGATTCGGACGCCGGCCTCGTGAAGAAGCGGGCCGCGGAGGCGGGGAACCCGCCGACCTTCACCGACTACCACCAGATGCTGAAGGAGACGCGCCCGGACTTCGTGCTGGCGCTGGGACGCCACCGCCAGATGGCCCGGATCGCCCACGATCTGCTCGACCGCGGCCTGCCGTTCCTGATGGAAAAGCCCATGGGGATCAGCGCCGACGAGGTGCAGTCCGTCGCGGACAAGGCCACCAAGCTCAAGGCCTACGCCGCGGTCCCGCTCTTTCAGCGCTACCAGCCCTTCGCCGCCCGCGCCCGCCAGCTGCTGGCCGAGGGGCGCTTCGGGCCGATCTCCCACCTCTATGTCCGCCTCAACCGTCCCGCGCCGGCCCGATACCCGGCCTGGGACTCAGCGTGGATGCTCGATCCCGCCGAGGCGGGCGGCGGCTGCCTGCGCAACCTAGGGCCGCATGGGCTCGACATGTTCCTGTACCTGACCGGCGAGGAGGCGCAGGTGACGGGCGCCCAGATCAGCCGGCGGGCGCACGGGCAGCGCGTCGAGGACTACGCCTCCGTGCTGCTACGCTCGACCAGCGGGATCCTGGGCACCATCGAGGTCGGCAACGGCTTCCCGCGCGTGGGCACGGACGGCGAGTGGAAGATCGCGGGGCGCGACGCCATCCTCACGCTGAAGGACGGCGTGCTGAAGCTCGCGACCGCGCAGGGCGACGAGACGACGCCGTGCCCGGAGGACCTCGCGCGCTACTTCACGGCGATCCGCGACGCGCTCGATGCCTGGCAGCGGGGCGCGGCGCCGCCGATCAGCGTGCACGACTGCCTCCGGGTGGTGCGGCTCATCGACCAGGCTTACGCGCTGGCGGGCGGGTCCGCGTAGACCGCGCTGCGCGCGAATGTCGTAATTCAAGACCTGACCCCAGGAGCTGGTGCGCGATCAGGCGGCCGCGGAGCTTGAGCGCGCGATTGGCGGTCGAGGCGCGCGCGGCGGCGGGCCAGCCGAAGTAGCCGAGGCCGCCCGGGGCGATCTCCTCGAATCGGCGCGCACCCTTCTGGAGCGCGCTCCGGAAGTCGACCCACACCGGCGGCAGGCTACGGGCGAGCACGCGACGGACCAGGTCGGGGCGCTTGGCCATGACGAGCGCGGTCTCGAGCTCGCCCGAGTGCCACTCGCGCTCGGGGTACGGGCTCCGCGAGAGGCGCAGGACGCGCGGGTCGAGCATCGCCCCCCGGCTTGGCGTCTCCGGACTGAACCCTGCGAACAGGACCCGGAGCCGGCGCCCCTTCGAGCGGTGACGGGAGCCGGCGCGCGTCAGCTCGCGCTTCGCCTCGGCCATCGCGCGCAGGTGGCCCGGGTCGGCCTGATAGTTCGCGAGGACGAAGCGGCGGAAGCCGTGGCGGGCGAGGCTGCCGATCACCTCCACGATGACGCGCCGGAGCGTGGCGCGCGAGAGGGACACGGTGCCCGGCCACGTCTCGGCCAGCGGGCTCGCCCCGTACGGGATCCCCGGGGCCAGCACCACACGGTAGCCGGCGCGCTCCAGATGTGGCGCCACGTGGCGGGCCAGCTCCTCCGCGCCCAGCCAGTCCACCAGCAGGGGCAGATGCGGACCGTGCTGCTCGATGGCGCCCAGCGGGAGGATGACGATCGCCCGCTCGTCGCGGGCCAGGCGGCCCGCCTCGCGATACGTGCACTCGGCCAGACGGATCATATCTCCTCATTTGACAAGCTGGGCGACCCGAGGATAATAGGCCAACTTTTCGGCCCGCTTCCGCTCCTTCTCCAGTCACCGATGACACGTATCGCGAGAAGAGGAGATATGGCCATCTACGTGCCCCAGTGGCCGCAGTACGTGGCCCACCCGCCCTACGTGAAGGGCTTCCACCACCACGACGGCTACGGGCTCGGCATGCGGCTCATCTACACGTGGCTCGACAAGTA
>Ga0070698_100007923_pt1 | contig 11497 bp, 10 predicted proteins | sample KBSK1502metaG_FD_65477 | JGI IMG/M metagenome (GOLD analysis project Ga0070698, IMG submission 65477) | Corn, switchgrass and miscanthus rhizosphere microbial communities from Kellogg Biological Station, Michigan, USA - KBS K1-50-2 metaG | ecosystem: Host-associated > Plants > Roots >...
GGTTGGTGCGGCAAGGGCGTGGCTCTGCGAGCGCGCGGCATGGGCGCAAACGTAATTGTTACTGAAGTCGACGCGATCAAAGCAGTCGAGGCGGTGATGGACGGTTTCCGCGTAATGCCGATTGCCGCAGCGGCGTCGCTGGGAGATATTTTCATTACCGTAACTGGTAACCGCCACGTGATCGACGGCGAGCACTTCGCAAAAATGAAGGATGGCGCCCTGGTTTGTAACAGTGGCCACTTTGATCTCGAGCTCAACCTCGTCGCTCTCCGCGAGATGTCTGCGGATGTTGTAACTGTCAGACCGTTTGTCGAGGAGTATAAGCTCAAATCTTCCGGGAATCGCGTCATGGTTCTGGGAGAAGGTCGGTTGATTAACTTAGCCGCAGCAGAAGGACATCCCGCGAGCGTGATGGACATGAGTTTTGCCAACCAGGCGCTTTCGGTTGAATACCTGGTGAGAAACAAAGGCGAACTGAAGCCCGGCATCCACCTGCTGCCGAAGGAAGTCGATACCGAGATCGCCAGCCTCAAACTTCGAGCTCTGGGCCTGGCCATCGATACACTGACAGCAGAACAACTCGAATACATCGGGAGTTGGGAAACGGGAACGTAGGCAGTAGGCAGTAGACATTAGACAGTAGGCAGGAGGTCGAAAGGCTTCCTGCCTTTTTTATTTACTGGCCGAGTGTATTTCCGGGGTTGCGGGGGCAAGCCCCCTTCCTGACCCAGAGACTCCAAAGTCGGCCCGCTCATCCAAGGCGAATGCTGGCAATCAAGATTCAGGTACGAACTCGCGAGAGGAAATACGTTCCGGCAGCGGCGAATATTACGGGCGGCGCCCACGCTGCAACTTCTGGTGGCAACAATCCATGATTGCCCAGCTGCTGAAACCCGCCACCAATCCCCCAGTAGGCAACACTGACGCCAACCGCGACACATAGCGCCACGATCGCCCCGCGTCTTCCAAACGCCAGGGCCAACGGCATGCCGATGAAGGCCATCACCAGGACGCTGAATGGATTGACGTATTTGCGTTGCAGGGCCAGCGCCAGCGCGGAAACATCAACGCCGCGCTGTTTGGCCGCCTTCAGATAACTCCTTAACGCCAGCACGCTTAACTGCGAAGGCTTGTCCACGGTAGGTCGAAAGACCTGCGGCGACTCGACAGCTGCTATAGATGTCTCCGGTTGGTGTTGTCTCTCTACCGCCATGTCGTTCAAGTTAACGATCTCGGCGTCTTTGATAAGTAGTTGATTATTCGCGGTCCAGATCCCGAGCTTGCCTGTCGTCACCCGGCGCAGGTGTACAGCGTTATCATCCAATTCGTAAACGGTGGGTTCACTTAAAACTCCCGCTTGTTCATCAAATTCATATGAGTACAAACGCCGGCTCTCAATAGACGCCAACCACTGCCGCCCGGTGCCTGTAATCGCGCGTGGCTGACCGCCCCTGATTCGCGCTCGTAACGCTTCTTGTCTAACGTTGGCCGGGGGCATCAAATGTTCCTGGACCAGCCAGGTGCCGGCGCCGGCAGCGACTGCAAATAGCAACCCAGGCATCATGAGCCGGTAAACGCTCTGCCCCGACGCCCACCAGGCGATTGCTTCGTTGGTGCGCGCCAACAGCGCGTAAGTAATAAGAACCGTAATCAGCATCGTTGCCGGAAATAGTTCTACTGCCACGAGCGGAAGAAGGAAAAGGAGATACTTTCCGACAATCGCCGCCGGTACGTTGTTGCTGGCAATGAAACGCCAGAGCTCAAACAGCGTGAAGATTAAGAATATTGAGACTAAGGAAACGAATCCCACCAGAAAGCTTGTCGTTAAGGTACGGAAGAGACTGGTATCAAGCAGACTCGGAAATCCTGAGCGTCCTGCACCGAGCGTATGTGCCGGAGGGGTGGTGCGGGATTGCGCCCGGCTGGTACTTCCCCGCTTCAATAGGCTTCTGACAGAGCTGAGTTTTGAAAATCCTTCGAAGCGCAAGAGGATGAGACTTAACAAGAGCATTACCGCGGTTGCCATCCACTCTCCGGTGATCGCCGAAACGGAATTGTTTTTGGCCAGCGACTCGCCCAGCAAAGTGGTGAGGTAGTAAATGATCACCACGGCGATCGACAGCAGAATCCCGGCGCCTCGACCTCCCCGCCGCACGCGCATTCCTAGGAGACCGCCGAACAGGGAAAAAACAAGAGGCGCGGTCGAAAGCGCCAGCCGGCGATTAAGCGCTCGCCGCGCGTCGTTTTGTTCTGTGGGAGAACCAGAGTGAAGCTGTTGTCTCAGCTCAGTCCAATCCAATTCTTCAGTCGTCACGTCTTTCTTGGTGAAGTTTGCGACCAATTCCGCGCGGCCAGTGTCAATGGAGATCCGCAACTGATCCAAGCGCTCAACTAAATAATCGTGCTGGCTGCTTTCAGGTTTGGGAATCTTCATTGCCACCGCATCGCGCAGGACGAGCTCCGAGCGGTCGCTTGATGAATCGATTCTGCCGGTACTGGCGGTCACCACTCTGGTGGAGCCATCGGACTGTTGAGCGTAAATAAAGACGCGTCCCCAGGTTCCCTGCGTCTTGTCACCGTCGCGCACATAAATAACGTAGCCGGGAATGTCTGTGTTGAATGTTCGCGGGTCTACCGGAGATTCCAATTTTCGCAGGGCGCCCTGCAAAGCAACTTGACGCAGATCCCGCGCCGCCTCAGGCGCAACTTTAAGGTGCAGGAAGGTAGTGGCGGTCGTGGCTACGAGGCCGATAAGGAGGGCCGGCCAGAGCAAGCTCCAGGTGCCGACGCCGGCGGCGCGAATGGCCACGATCTCGCTGTCGCTCCCCATTCGCGCCAGTCCAATCATGATGCCCGCGAGAACCGCTACGGGTAAGGTAAGAATGAGGACGCTGGGCAAAAGAGCGGCAGCGATTTGGCTCGCAAGGGAGAGCGGCAGATCCGTATAGAGAGCTAACTCGGCGAACCGGCCGGTTTGTTGAGTAAAGAGAATGGCGGTGAGAAGAACGAGAGACAACACCACATAGGGCACCGCCCCCTGGATTACGTAGACTGCTATTAGCTTCCTGCCGCGCAACATTAAATGTAGTTTCTGAGCAAACCAAGAACAGGAAGCCGGAGAACACCTACCTGCTCCTGCCGTCTGCTCCTGCCTCCTGGTTCACTGGAAAGTGGATCGCAGTCGGGGTTGTCTCTCCAGCACGCGCCCAATGAGCCGATGAGTAAGTTCAGCCATTTCACGATGAATGCTTTCAGGTATCGCTCGCGACTCCTGTGCGAACACAAAAGGCGCCAGTCGCTGGGTGGCCCGGAGTTGGGTTTGCAGTTTTATAGACAAAGCGCTGCCGGCGCCCCGGCTGCAACCGCGACAGCGAAAGACCAGGTCCGTGTTCACGAAAGTGGCTTCCTTCAGATCGAACGCGCGATGACATTCGCCACATCGCTTCATGTCCGGAAGATAACCTTCAAGCTTTAATAGCCAGATCTCGAAATATCTCAAAATCACCTGCAAATCAGACTGCGATTCGCAAATAGCATCGAGACAGGCTTTGACCATCCGATACAACCGTTCGTTGGCTTCGTAGGGAGGCGAGAACTCTATTACCAGGTCGCCCATGTACGCCAGTCCAGTCAGCGTCTCAGCCTGGCCGGACAAATCGAAGTGCGACTTCACGATCTCGGCGTGATTGAGCGATACGAGTTCTTGATTCTCTTTCTGGTAATAAACGATCTTTGCCAGAGTGAAGGGTTCAAGAGCGGCGCCGAATCTACTCTTTAACTTGCGGCAGCCTTTTGCTACCGCGCGGATAAGGCCGGACGTATGGGTCAGGCAAACAACGATCTTGTCGGCTTCGCCAAAGTTGTAGGTACGCAGGACAAGCGCCTCTGTCTCAAGAATTGCCATTCAACCTCTAGTGCTTAGAAAGGAATGAAATAGAGTATCCATGCCAACACCAGGCCGATGACCATGAACTCAGCAAAAACCTTAAGGCCATACATTAACCTGTCGCGGCTGGAATCCTTGGCAACCGTTCCGAAGACAATACCGGCGAGGGCGGCGAAGGCGGTCATAACAATAAAATGCCTCATGATTTCCTCCCGGCGGCGATGTCAAATGCATCAAGCATCGCAAGATAGTTAAGCAGGCCCGCAACGAGGAGGAAGGTCCAGCCGTACTCAAAGGTCGGCAGGGCCGCCTGTTGCGCTTCATGCGAAAAACCGTAGTCCCGAAGCCAGCAGACAATAAAGAGCAGGCCGGTGCCAAGGTCACCGATCATCGGAGGGATTTGGAGGAGCGGGGTGAGACCTGGTTCCGATCCCGAGTACTTAAACAAGTGGCCCCCCATTTGGAAACCTAAAATAAAGCAAATCCAAACAGCGCTGCCAAGTAAAAGGGCACGCCACCATTTGCCCTGAAGTAGATGCCCGAGGCCGGGAACCAGCCACGCCGCAGCGCCCATTAGCCAGGCCCTTGGTGGAGCGCTTTCAGAGTCTGTTTGTCTCTCTTCAACCTTAGTCAAATCAACCCTCCATAATTCATTGAACGATATACAGCGTCGCGGTCGACGTCATTCAGCTCTTAAAGTTCTGCATAAGGCAATCTATTTTAGACCCGCGAAACTTAACTTCCGACATTAACGGTCGGCGCCACGACTTCTAAGCATTCACCTTAACAATACTAATAAAGCAAATAACCTTCACGCACCTTGATGAAGTCATTGAATGGCGCGGCCCAGGTCTTTTGAATTTCCGCGATGGTGCTTCCCTGCTCAAAAGCTTGTCTAATACTTGAAGTCCCCGCTATCACGTCGAAAGGATTTCTATCGTAGACGTATTCATACGGCGGCTCCTTCCAACGAAAATCCGACGAGTAAAGTTCGTAAGCAGCCTTTACCATCGCAACTCCGGTAATGACCGGTTCAAAATCATTTCGATCGAGAACGTGAATCTGCACACCACCGCAACTCACGCCACCGTGCTTTTGAAAAGTTGGTCGGAAGATACAACTGCGAAAGAAAACGCCAGGCAAATTCATTCCGTTCAGCGCCCGCGCGTATTCCTCGGGATCAACATAAGGAGCTCCTATCAGCTCGAAGGGCCGCGTTGTACCTCTTCCCTCCGATAGTTGTGTGCCCTCGAAATGAACTGCCCCGGGAAACACTGTAGCCGAATCAAGCGTAGGAATATTGGGTGACGGCATCACCCACGGAGCATCTGTTTCGTCGAGCCAGTGTTGTCGTTCCCAGCCTTCCATCTTCACCACTTGCAGGTCACAGCCAATCTCAAAATGGTCATTAAACATGCGCGCCAACTCGCCAAGGGTCATACCGTGCCTGGTTGGAAGAGCAAATAGACCAACAAAAGAAGCTTGCTCCGGCTCCAGAACATTCCCCGCTACTTGCCGGCCATTGATTGGGTTCGGCCTATCGCAGACGATTACCTTTTTGCCGAACTTGCGCGCTGCGGTCATGCAGTTTGCCATCGTATAGGCAAAGGTGTAGATCCGGCAGCCTACATCCTGCATATCGAAAACCAGAACATCGATGTCCTTGAGCATGGCCTCGGTGGGTTCGCGAGTTTCACTGTAGAGAGAATGTATCGGCAAGCCCGTCTCTCGATCGATAGTGTGCTCAGTCTCAATCATGTTGTCCTGAACGTCGCCACGGATTCCGTGCTGCGGCCCAAACAGCGCTTGAAGATTAATGCGTGACTCTTCGTGAAACAGGTCAGCGGCGTGCTGGAACTGATGATTCACGGAAGCCTGATTACAGATCAAGCCGACGCGGGCTCCGCTCAGTAAGCCGATTTGCTCTTCAAGTAGTTTCTCAATACCAAGCTTGATGTGTGTTCGAGTCATCGTATGAACAGTTAATGTAAACTCTCACCTCTACCCACAGAGAACAGAGCCGCCGTTTACGTTCAGAATTTCCCCGGTGATGTGCCGGGACCAGTCGCTGCACAAAAAGACTACGGGTCCGGCTATATCTTCAGGCTCCGCAATCTTCCCAAGCGGAATCGTTCGGGCAATCGCTTCCCGCTGCCCGGCATCGCCGAGCGCGTCCTTAGTCATCTCGGTAGTTACCCAGCCCGGTGCTACTGCATTAACGCTGATTCCCCATTCACCTAGTTCCCCAGCCAAGGATTTGGTGAAAGCGATTTGCGCACCCTTGGAGGCAGCGTAATTAGAATAATTTGGTTCACCGCGTTGTCCCGCAGTTGAAGTAAGCATAACGATCTTGCCCGCTCGCTGTTTCTTCATTTGCGAAACCACCGCTCGGCATACGGTCCAGGTGCCCTTAAGGTTTATCTCCATGGTCCGATCCCAAAGCTCCTCAGACATTTCGTCTAGCGGAGCGCCCTCCCAAATTCCTGCATTGCACACCAGGATGTCCACGTGCTTGAAATGTTCGACAGCGGACGCAATCAATTGCTGAGCTTCAGTTGGATTGGAGACATCTGCCCGCAGCGAAATTGCCTCCACTCCCCTTCCTCGGGCTGCCGTTACGGTTGCCTCTGCCGCTTCCTGGTCTTTCAGGTAGTTAACCACCACGTGCGCACCCAACTCCGCAAGCAACTCAACCACAGCTCTACCGATGCCGCGTGAACCGCCCGTCACTACCGCCACGCGTCCGCTCAATTGCAGATCATTTAGATGCACTTGAAGTCTTCTCTCTCGCAGAATTTACGTTGGCGGTTTCTTCTTCAAGGTCGGAAACAGCGACGTATTCTTTTGCTTCCGCGATGAATCGCTCGAACAACGACTGGGATAAGCGATCGCGCTGCCATCCAAGCTCCGGGTGCCATTGCACACCAAAAGCAAAACGTCCCGGTCGAGGATCCTCTACCGCCTCTATCAATCCGTCAGATGTCCAGGCGGTCGCGACCAAATCGCGGCCAATCTTTTCCACTGCCTGGTGGTGATGGCTATTTACCAGCGCTTGCTCGGCTGCTGCCAGTGATGACAACAGACTTGTCTTGTCCAGTGTGATTGCGTGCGAAGGACGATCGCGCGGCGCACCCTGCTGATGTTTGATGGCCTTTGGTAATTGGGAGGGTATGTCCTGAATTAGCGTGCCTCCGCGGGAAACGTTCAACGCCTGCATGCCGAAGCAAATAGCAAACAACGGCAGGCGCCGCTTCTCAATTTCGTCGAGCACGAGTAAATCTGTTTCGTCTTTAACCGGATGCACGCTTCCTAAATGCGGGTGTGGCTCGGTGCCGTAACGCAAAGGGTCGATATCAGAATCACTGCCGGGAAGCAAAACCCCGTCAAGATCATCCATGACTTCAGATACGTAATCCGGATTCGGAATCAGGCTGATGTGAACCGGCGCGCCGCCGGCTGCTTCGATCGCTTCACTGTAGTGGCGCGAAAGATAAAAGCGATCAGTCTCCAATTCGAGTCGCATTGTTATGCCAATGCGTGGCCGGTTCCCGCTCATTGTTGCCCTCTCTTTAGCTCATTCTGTCGCATACCTGGCGCTATCATAGCCTAAAACTGCCGATTGATTGCTCGGAGCGTGGCCTGCTCAAACTGCGTCACTACATCCGGAAGGCGCGCTTGACTTGCCTTCAAGCGAATTCCTATAGTGAGCCTTACCGAAAATGCGAGAAACACCAATCGTTCGCAGCACCACAGTGCTGCTCGTCCGCAAAGAAAAGCAGGTCGCGCTCGCTGGTGACGGCCAGGTTACTCTGGGCGAAACCATCATGAAGGCCAATGCTCGGAAGGTCCGCCGACTCTATAACGATACTATCCTTGCCGGCTTTGCCGGGGCCACCGCCGATGCTTTTTCCCTGCTCACTCGATTTGAGAGTAAGCTCGAACAGTATCATGGAAATCTCGAGCGTGCTGCCATTGAGCTAAGCAAGGAATGGCGTACCGACAAAGTCCTGCGGCATCTGGAGGCTTTGCTTGTCGTCGCCGATAGCAAAAGCTCCTTTCTGTTGTCCGGGAATGGAGACGTGATCGCGCCCGATGACGGCGTGTTGGCGATCGGCTCGGGCGGTTCATATGCTTTGGCCGCAGCGCGGGCCCTGATGCAGCACACTGATTTGTCGGCGCGCGACATAGCCGTCAAAGCATTACAAATCGCCGGAGACATTTGTATCTACTCGAACCAGAATATCGTAGTTGAAGAACTGTGATTCGAGGCTGGAAATTGCAATTCAATGAAATAGGATTTTTTATTTAAGATGGTAATTTATTTAGAAGGCGAAATCGAAGAAGAAGTAAAGCTCGACGATATGACGCCGCGTCAGATTGTCACCGAGCTTGATAAGCACGTCGTGGGACAACGCAACGCGAAGCGTGCAGTCGCGATTGCCTTGCGTAATCGTATTCGCCGTCAAAAGCTTCCTCCCGAGATGGCTGAAGACGTGATGCCGAAGAATATGATCATGATCGGATCCACCGGCGTTGGCAAAACAGAGATCGCGCGACGACTGGCGCGCATGTCTAATTCACCTTTTCTGAAAGTGGAAGCGTCGAAGTTTACTGAAGTCGGTTACGTTGGACGCGATGTGGAAAGTATGATTCGCGATTTGACGGAAATCGCGGTGGACATGACCCGCCAGGAGAAGATTGACGAGATCGCGGAAAAAGCGGAATTGAATGTAGAAGAAAGAATCCTTGATCTCCTGCTGCCTCCGCCGCGGTCGACCTCCAACTTCTACGATTTCGACGCGTCTACAAATGAAGCCGCGGCTACAGAAACCGAGACTGCTGATACCACTAACGCCACTGCCCAGGATCAGTTTCAGCGCACGCGCGAGAAACTTCGCACCCAACTGCGTAGCGGTAAACTTGATAATCGACTGGTCGAGATTGAGATTCGTGAAAGAAACTTTCCGGTGATTGAACTGGCAGGGCCGCAGGGTGTAGAGGAAATGGGCATCAACATGAAAGACATGTTGGGCAATCTTTTCCAGGGACGCACCAAGCAAAGAAAGATGACGGTCGACGAGGCCATCGAACACCTGATGGCGGAAGAAGAAGAACGCCTGGTTGATATGGACGCGGTAGCGCGCGCTGCTATCGAGCGCGTCGAAGTTTCCGGAATTATCTTCCTGGATGAGATCGACAAGATTGCGGGCCGTGAGTCGGGTCACGGACCTGACGTTTCGCGCGAGGGCGTGCAGCGAGACATATTGCCGATCGTGGAAGGCACAACCGTAAACTCGCGCTACGGCATGGTGCGTACTGATCACATTCTCTTTATCGCGGCGGGCGCGTTTCACGTTTCAAAACCTTCGGACCTAATCCCGGAATTACAGGGGCGCTTCCCCATTCGGGTCGAATTGGAATCCCTGACCGTCGATGACTTCAAACGCATTCTTACTGAGCCAAAAAACGCTTTAATCAAACAGTATCAGGCGATGATGGCCACTGAAGATGTGATAATCGACTTTACAGACGAAGCGATAGATTCCATCGCGAATTTCGCCTTCAAGGTAAATGAGCACACGGAGAATATCGGCGCCCGCAGGTTGCAAACCATCATGGAAAAGCTGCTCGAAGAAATCAGTTTTGAGGGACCCGACCTGGAACCAAAGAGTCAGCGCATTGATGCCGCCTATGTCGAGGCGATGCTTGCCGAAACCGTCAAAGACCAGGACCTCAGCCGGTACATTCTGTGAAAAACAGCGGGCAGAACGCAGAGGGCAGAAGGCAGTCTAAGCGAAACTCCGCAGGAGTGTGCGGGCGTTACGCATTGCGCGCCCGTTGGCGATCGGTCCTTCTCATTTTCTGCCTCCTGCCTCCAGTCGCCGGCCTGCTGAATTGCGGTAAGCGACGGCCACCGCTGCCGCCGATAGAGCGAGTGCAACAGCGCACGGAGTTGTTGTCTGGAGTGCAGCGTGGAAATCAAGTCATTCTTAGCTGGCCTGCGCCTTTGCGCAATGCCTCGGATGTGAGCGTGCAGAGCATCCGGCGCATTGATGTTTACCGGCTCGCAGAAAAGCCGCGCGCTCCGCTTGGCTTAACGGAAGAAGAGTTCGCGACTCGCTCGACTCTAATTGGTTCTGTCACCTACGACGAAATCAAAAAGGGGCATGAGGTCCTCAACTACATTGACACGCTGGAGCTGGCCGGCGAGCCAACCCGTTTGCGTTATGCCGTTCGCTATGTGAATGCTGCCGGCCAACGCGCAGCGTTTTCAAACTTCCTTCTGCTGGAGCCGGCAGCACGCATTTCCCTACCGCCGACGATGATCACATCCGGCAAGGAAGTCAGCGAAGACGCAATTACGATTGCCTGGCAGCCGCCTACCGCTAACATTGACGGATCCACGCCGGTTAACCTGCTCGGCTACAACGTCTATCGATTAACGACTGAGGATGGCGAAGGGGGCCAGCCCCTAAACGATTCCCCGATTTCGGACACACAATACCAGGATCGAAGCTTCAAGTTTGGTGAGACCTATCGCTACACAGTGCGCGCCGTCTCGCTGGGGACTGAGGGCGGCCAGGTTGAGAGCCTGAATTCAAACTCGATCTCCGTATCACCGATTGATACCTTCGCGCCTTCCGCGCCGGCGTCGATAACTGTGGCCGCGGCCCCCGGGCGACTTTCAATTTTCTTCCCGGCAAATCCGGAACCAGATATCGCCGGCTACAACATCTATCGCTCAACCGACCCGGATCTCCCGAAGGAGAGTTGGAACAAACTAAACCCAGCGCTACTGACGCGAACAACTTTCCAGGATGAGAAAGTCGAGTCAGGCAGACGCTACTATTACTACCTGACCGCTGTCGATCAGGCCGGTAACGTTAGCCCCTTCTCGGACGTAGTTTCGGAAACGGTCCCCTGATAGGCAGACTCGCGAACATCGATGCGTATCTGTAGGTTCACAACTTCTGGAACACCGGCGCCACGCTTCGGTATGCTCGAGCCTGATTTCGTCTTGCCTCTTGCTGAGGGCGAGACGATCGAGTCGTTCCCCGAGCCCCGCAGCGGCGAACCTATTCCCACTAGTGAAGTTGAGTTCCTGGCACCAGTTTCACCTTCAAAGATTGTTTGCGTCGGTCGAAACTACAAAGAACACGCCGCCGAGCTGGGAAACAAAATGCCTGACGAGCCGCTGCTTTTCCTCAAAGCGCCTTCAGCAGTTATCGCGAACGGGGCGTGCATAGAGCGGCCGCCGCAGTCGCAGCAAGTGGAACATGAAGGCGAACTGGGCGTTGTGATTGGCCGGCTGGCCCGAAGACTGAGCGAGGGCGACGACCCGTTCGCCTATGTTCTTGGTTACACCTGCGTGAACGATGTGACTGCGCGCGATCTGCAACGCAAAGATGTTCAGTTTACTCGCGCGAAATCCTTTGACACTTTTTGTCCGGTAGGGCCCTTTATTGTTGACGGATTAGACCCTTTGAACCTTACGGTCACGACTCGTGTCAACGGCACAGTAAAACAAAACGGGCGCACCGCCGACATGGCGTTTTCAGTTCCCTTCCTGATCAGGTACATAAGCAATATCATGACGCTCTATCCCGGTGA
>Ga0070698_100007924_pt1 | contig 11496 bp, 11 predicted proteins | sample KBSK1502metaG_FD_65477 | JGI IMG/M metagenome (GOLD analysis project Ga0070698, IMG submission 65477) | Corn, switchgrass and miscanthus rhizosphere microbial communities from Kellogg Biological Station, Michigan, USA - KBS K1-50-2 metaG | ecosystem: Host-associated > Plants > Roots >...
TGGACGAGTTCAGTGAGCACGCCGCCGACGTCCTTGGGGTGCAGGAACGCGATCGAGGCGCCCATCGAGCCGTGCCGCGGCCGCGCGTCGATCAGCCGCACGCCGGTGGCGCCGATCGACGCGAGCGCCGCCTCGATGTCCGTCACCCCGTAGCCGATGTGATGGACCCCCTCGCCGTGGCGCGCCAGGAAGCGGCCGACCGGCGTGTCCGGGCCCAGCGGCTCGAGCAGCTGCACATACGACGCTCCAGCGGGCGCGTCCGCCACGCGCAGCAGCGCCTCCCTGACGCCCTGCTCGGAGTTCTCCTCCCGGCTGGCGACGATCAGGCCGAAGGTCGACTCGTAGAAGGCGACGGCGCTGGCCAGGTCGCGGCAGGCGATTCCCACGTGGTCGATGCGGGTCAGCAGGGGGGTGAGCACGGGCGGTCTCCATCCGGTCAGCTGGTCACAGGTAGGTATCGTTTCAGGCATGCGAGATGCGGTTATTGCCGGCGGGGCCAGAACGGCCGTGGGGCGCCTGCTCGGCTCGCTCAGCGAGTTCAGCGCGGCGGACCTGGGCGGAATCGTGATCAGGGCGGCGCTGGAGCGCGCGGGCGTGCCGGGCGAGCGGGTGGACTACGTGATCATGGGGCAGGTGCTGCAGGCGGGTGCCGGCCAGATCCCGTCCCGGCAGGCAGCGGTCGCTGGCGGGATCCCGATGACCGTTCCGTCGCTCACGATCAACAAGGTGTGCCTGTCCGGGCTGGACGCGATCGCGCTGGGCGCGCAGCTGATCCGGGCCGGGGAGTTCGACATCGTGGTCGCGGGCGGCATGGAGTCGATGACCCAGGCCCCGCACCTGCTGCCGGGTGCCCGGCGGGGATTCCGGTTCGGCTCGGCCGAGCTGGTCGACGCCATGGCCCGCGACGGCCTGACCGACGCGTTCGACCACCTCTCGATGGGCGAGTCCACCGAGCGGCACAACGCCCGGCTGAACATCAGCCGCGAGGAGCAGGACGAGTTCGCGGCCCGGTCGCACCAGCGCGCGGCCGAGGCGATCAAGAACGGCCTGCTGGCCGAGGAGATCGTGCCGGTGTCCGTGCCGCAGCGGCGCGGCGAGCCGCTGATCTTCGACACCGACGAGGGCGTGCGGGCCGACACCACCGTCGAGGCGCTGAGCAGGCTCCGCCCGGCGTTCAGCCCCGACGGCACGATCACCGCGGGCTCGGCCTCGCAGATCTCGGACGGCGCCTGCGCGGTCGTCGTGATGTCCGCCGAGGCGGCGGCTGCCGCCGGGGCGCCGGTCCTGGCCGAGATCGGCGCGCACGGCGTGGTCGCGGGCCCGGACAACTCGCTGCAGTCGCAGCCGGCGAACGCGATCGCTCGGGCGCTCGGCCGGGCCGGGCTGACCGTGGCCGACCTGGACCTGATCGAGATCAACGAGGCGTTCGCCGCCGTGGCCATCCAGTCCGTGCGCGACCTGGGGGTCGGGCCGGACAAGGTCAACGTGAACGGCGGCGCGATCGCCATCGGTCACCCGATCGGGATGTCCGGCGCCAGGATCGCCCTGCACCTGGTGCACGAGCTGCGCCGCCGGGGCGGCGGGCTGGGCGCCGCCGCGCTGTGCGGGGGCGGCGGGCAGGGCGACGCGCTGCTGCTCCGGGTGCCTGCGCCCGTGGTTGCCAGCACAGCCGGTGGCTGAGACCGGCCGCGGCGAGCCCGCGGCGCTGGTCGCGGCCGCTCGCGACGGCGATCCGCGGGCGCTGGCCCGGCTGGTGTCCCTGGTCGAGAACGGCTCGCCGCGGCTCCGGGAGGTCATGAAGCTGATCGCGCCGCTCACCGGACGGGCCCGGGTCGTCGGGCTGACCGGCGCGCCCGGGGTGGGGAAGTCGACGATCACGGGCGCGCTCGTCCGGGCCTACCGGGGGCAGGGCCTGCGGGTGGGCGTGCTCGCCGTGGATCCCACCTCGCCGTTCAGCGGCGGGGCGCTGCTCGGAGACCGGGTGCGGATGCAGGACCACGCGACCGACCCGGGGGTGTTCATCCGCTCCATGGCCAGCCGCGGGCACCTCGGCGGCCTGTCCTGGGCCGCGCCGCAGGCGCTGCGGATCCTGGACGGCGCCGGCTTCGACGTGATCCTGGTCGAGACCGTGGGCGTCGGCCAGGCGGAGGTCGAGATCGCCTCCCTGGCCGACTCGACGCTGGTGATCGTCGCGCCGGGGATGGGCGATTCCATCCAGGCGGCCAAGGCCGGGATCCTGGAGATCGCCGACGTCTTCGTCGTGAACAAGAGCGACCGGCCGGGCGCGCAGGAGGCGATCAGGGACCTGCGCACGATGCTGGCGATGGCGCGCTACGGCCCGGGCGACTGGAAGCCGCCGATCGTGTCCACGACCGCCGCGTCGGGCGGGGGGATCGAGGAGCTCGTCGGCCGGCTGGAGGCGCACGGCGCGTGGCTCAGCGAGTCGGGGGAGCGCGAGCGCAGACGGCTGGCCAGGGCCCGGGAGGAGATCTCGGCGATCGCCGTGGCCGAGCTGCGGGAGCGGCTCGGCGCGCTGCCGGGAGAATCGCAGCTGGAGGAGCTGGCCGGGCACGTCGCCTCCGGCGAGCTCGACCCCTACACGGCCGCGGACAAGCTGATCGGCGGCTAGCCCGTGGGCGTCTGCTCCTGCTCGGCCGCCTCCCTGAGCTCGGCTGCTTCCTCGTGCCTGCCCGCCGCCTCGGCCTCGGCCTCCGCGGCCACGATCGCCGATTCCATGACGGACTCGCTGCGCAGCCGCGCCTCGTAGGCGTGTTTGCCGCCGCGCACGCCGAAGAGCCGCTTGGTGATCACCAGGTACAGCACCAGGGCCAGGTTGACGGCGAAGAGCAGCGACTTGAGGACGGTCACATCGAGGGTGAGCTCGTAGACCTCGTAGGGCAGGCCGAGCGAGGTGGCGACCATCGCGAAGTACTCGCCCCAGCGCCGGGACAGCCAGAGTCCGACGCCCTCGATCAGCTCAATCACGGCGTAGAGGGCCAGCGCTCCGGCCACCAGCCTGATCGTGGTCGGGCTGAAGGTCAGCGCGTGGTGGATCAGGCCGACCAGCTTGGAGTGCTGGATCTTGTACCCGACGTCGTGGAACAGTCCGCGGAAGGCCGCAAGCTCGCGATCGAAGGATTTCTCGGCCGACTGGGTGGAGTAACCGATCCGCCACACCACGAAGGCCAGAGTCCCGGCGCCGACGGCGCGCACGAACCGCTCGATCGCGAAGATCCGGAGGATGAGCGCGCTCCGGATCTCCTTGTCGCGGCGCACCGGCGGTGCCTCCGCGGCAGGCCCGGACAGCTGTGGTTCCCCTGTAACGAACGCGCCGCAGCGCAGGCAGCGCCAGGCCTCCCCGGATCCCGCGGTCTGCGCCCTCAGCTGGCGGCGCACACCGGCCTCGGCCGGGTCGTACGTCACGTGCCCGCCGCGTCCGCAGGCGAGCAGGCTCCAGTCCACGGCCTGCAGCCTACTGTGTCGTCAGGGGCCGACCCCGGAACTCAGGGCCGGACCAGGATTCCGTCGGCCATCGTGAGGACCTCGCCGCAGGCCTGGGCCAGCCCGGCCGCCTCGCGCCCGGTGGCAACGACGGTCATGTCCCGGCCCAGTTCGCGGATGGCGTCGGCGAGCGCGGCGGAATCCCGCGGGCACAGGTCGTCGAGCAGGCCCTCGATCAGCAGCAGGTCAGGCTGGTGCACGGCGGCGGCGGCGAGCCTGGTCCGCCGGCAGATCACGTCCGGCGCCGCCCGCAGCGGCACGTCGGCCCAGGGCGTCAGCGAGAGGCGGTCCACGATCGCCGCTGCCAGCGGGTCCCGGTCGCGGCGGGGCAGCCGGGCCAGCCGGGCCGCGTGCTCGACCAGCCCGCGAACCCGGAACGCGGGCTGGGGCCGGGCGATCCGGCGCGCGACACCGACCTGGCTGCGGACCGCGGAGCGGCCGCGCGCGGTCGTCAGGTCCTCGCCCAGCACGCGCAGCTCCCCGTAGGCGGGCCTGGCCAGCCCGGCCAGGAGATCAACCAGCGCGGTCGCCGAGCCGGGGCGGGAGATCGCCACGCCGAACGCGGTTTTTCCTGATATCGGGCATTCGAGGCGGAAGCTGGCCGAGCGAAGGACCCAGTCCCCTCCGCGCCGCGCACCTACCCCGGCGGCGACCACGGGCGTGGTAGCCACAACGGCGTGACCGGACCCCACACGTTCCCCCGAGACTCGTCGGCCACACGTTCCCCGGCAGGAAATACTACGTGGCGTGCGAGCCCAGGTCCACGGGCCACAGCGGTGATTGCCATCCGGTTCGGCTGTCACTGCCCCCGGTCCTGGCCGGCGAAGCGAGCCAGGTGAGGGCGGCTGCCGGTACCTTGTGCCTGTGCACAAGCCGCTGGACCTCCCGTTCGATCCGATCGCGCGCGCGGCCGAGATCTGGGAGCGCAGGTTCGGGGACTCCCGGGCGATGGCCGCGGTCACCTCGATCATGCGGGCCCAGCAGATCCTGATCGCCGGGCTGGACGGGCTGCTGCGGCCGCACGGGCTGACGTTCGCGCGATACGAGGCGCTGGTGCTGCTCCGGTTCAGCCGGGAGGGCGCGCTGCCGCTGCGGCTGATCGGGCAGCGCCTGATGGTGCACCCGACCAGCGTGACCAACATCATCAACCGGCTGGAGGCGCAGGGCCTCGTGGTGCGCAGGCCCAACCCGGCCGACGGGCGCGGGACCCTGGCCGAGATCACGCTGGCGGGCCGTGAGGTGGTGGAGCACGCGACGAAGGACCTGATGGCGGCGGACTTCGGCCTGGGCGGCTACGACGGGCGCGAGCTCGAGGAGATGTTCGGCATGCTGCGCGGGCTGCGGGTGACCGCGGGAGACTTCAGGGACGACTGACCAGGCGCGGCCGCCAGGAGCTGCCGCCGTCGGTGGTGATGAACACCTCGTGCAGGCCCGCGTCGGTCGGCAGCGCGACGCCCAGGGCCGGGCTGGTCATCCCCACGTAGCTAAACCCGGGTGCCGTGGCCGCGGCGCCGTCCGGGCTCGGCTGGGTCAGCTGCCAGCTGCGGCCGCCGTTGGCGGACAGGTAGAGGCCTGAGTCGGTGGCCAGCACCACGCGGTGGTCCTGGGCCTGGATGGCGACCGAGGTGGCGATCCCGGCCGCGGGCGCGGTTCCGACCGCGGACCAGTGGGCGCCGCTGTCTGTCGACTCGACGATGAGCTTGGCCTGGGTGTCGCCTGCCGCGCTGGTCGCGCTGGTGCACACCAGGACCAGCTCGCCACCGTTGGCCGCGAGCAGGGTGCCGGTGGGCTGGCCGTCTGGCCCGGGCGCGCCGGGCAGGCACGACACGTGCCGGCTGACCACGGGGGCGCTGGCCACCCTCCAGGCAGCGCCGGTGAGCGGCCCGCTGACCAGCTCACCGGACGGCGCGAGCAGGTAGCCGGTGCCGCCCGACAGGACCAGGCCGGCCGACCTCGACGGCGCGGCCGCCGGCAGCATCGGGCTGCCGGGCGACACGGATACCGGCACGCGCTTCCACTGGTCGCTGTCGGCCGGGGAGGAGTAGAGCGAGAACGACGAGCACGTGGCCGCGTAGCTCGCGCCGGTCCCGGTGCAGGTCGCGAACACCGCGAACGCCCGGTCGCCGGCCGTCTCCAGGTCGGTGACCCGCATCCCGTAGGTCTGCTCCAGCGTCCAGCGCGTGCCGCCGTCGTGCGTGACCCACAGCGCCGGCCCGAACGCCCACCCGTCGTGGGCGTTGAGGAACCTGAGCTGGCTGACGCCGTGCGATCCGTCCGGCGCCCCGGTGAGCGGCGCGCTCACCCCGTACCAGGTGGTGCCGTAATCGCTGGTGCCCGCCAGCGACGTGCAGATGGTAGGGATGATCGCGCAGTGACCCGGCGTGCCGGCCTGGCCGATGACGGCCCCGGTGCTCAGGCTCACGAACGTGACCGAGGTCGGCTGGAAGTTTCGCGGCACCGGGCTGCCGGGGGTGCCCAGGGACGACGTGCCTGGCGGCTGGAGGGCCGTGGGGGACTTGGCGTTCAGGCTCTCGTTGGCGCGCCTGGCGGGCGCCGGCCGGGGCTTGCTCGACGCTTCCGCGGACAGCCGCGGGGTGACGTTATGACTATGGAAAAGGGTCGAAGAGATCCGGGGCACGGTGACCGCCGCTGCGACGACGATCACGATGCCTGCGCCGGACATCGCGGCCTTGGCGACCTTCCGCCGGCGCGCGCGGTGCCTGATCCGCTCGAACGTCCCCGGCCGGGGCGCGAGCGGCTCGACCTCGGCGTGCAGCCAGGCGTCCACCGGGTCGCGGCCACGCGGGCTAGCCATCGGTGTCCCCCAGGGCTGCCCTCAGGCGGGCCCGCGCGTGGTGCAGGTCCGCCTTGATCGTGCCCTCCGGGCGGCCGAGCATCGAGGCGACCTCGCGGACCGGAAAGCCGGCGTAGTAGTGCAGCAGGAACGCGCTGCGCAGCCGCGCGGGCAGACCTTCGAGCAGCGCGCGCACGTCCACGTCCTGTGCCGGGTGGTAGGCCGGGTCGGCCGGGACGGCCGCGGTCAGGCTCCGGATCGCGCGCCGCTCCCGGCCCGACTTGCGCCAGTGGTCCCTGACCAGGTTCGTCGCGATCATGTACAGGTAGCTCTGGGGGCTGTCGAGACCGGACCACCGGGCCAGCAGCCGGGTGAAGGCCTCGGAGGCGATCTCGTGCGCGGTGTCATCGTCGTCCACCAGCCGACGGACCCAGCCCGCCAGCCGCGGATAGCAGGCATTGAAGAGGTCCTCTGCCGCCTCGCGGTCGACCGTCTGGAGCCTGGCCACCGAGCTCCCTTGCCTCACCGCCGGTGCCGGCAGCCGCACCCGCGGCAGCGGCAGTGGCACGGTCACGACGTCATCGATGTGCGCCGTCCTGACCAGAACCACAGGGCGACCCGCGTCACCTGCGCCATGCTGCATTGGTTCTACCACACATCGTCGGCGGGGAATGGCTGCGCGGGGAGGGCTCCCCACGGGTACTGAGACGGCATAACTCGGCCGCTGGTTGTAGACTGGCCTGAATAGTAGGACGTCCTACTATCTCTAACGGGGAGTGGTTGGTGTGGACCCGGACCACGGCAGGCAGCGCTGGCAGCGCCGTTACGACGCGGCCCGGCTCCGCGACGCCGACTTCAGCACGCTGTCCGGCCTGGATGTCGACCCCGTGTACGGCCCGCCGGACGGCGCCGTGGTGCCCGGCTTCGAGCGGATCGGCTGGCCGGGGGAGTTCCCGTTCACGCGCGGGCTCTACCCGGCGGGGTATCGCGGCCGGACCTGGACGATCCGGCAGTTCTCCGGATTCGGGAACGCCACGGCCACCAACGAGCGGTACAAGATGCTGCTCCGCGGGGGTGGCGGCGGCCTGTCGGTGGCCTTCGACATGCCGACCCTGATGGGGCGGGACTCCGACGACCAGCGGTCGGCGGGGGAGGTCGGGCACTGCGGAGTGGCCATCGACTCGGCCGCCGACATGGACGTCCTGTTCGACGGGATCCCGCTCGCCGACGTCACCACGTCGATGACGATCAGCGGCCCCGCGGTGCCGGTCTTCTGCATGTACCTGGCCGCGGCGGAGCGCCAGGGCGCCGACATCACCAGGCTGAACGGCACGCTGCAGACCGACATCTTCAAGGAGTACATCGCCCAGAAGGAATGGCTGTTCCCGCCTCAGCCGCACCTGCGGCTGATCGGCGACCTGATGGAGTACTGCGCGCGACAGATCCCCGACTACAAGCCGCTGTCGGTGTCCGGCTACCACATCAGGGAGGCCGGCGCCACGGCAGCGCAGGAGCTTGCGTTCACGCTGGCCGACGGGTTCGGGTACGTCGAGCTCGGGCTGTCGCGCGGGCTGGACATCGAGGTCTTCGCCCCGGGCCTGTCGTTCTTCTTCGACGCGCACATCGACTTCTTCGAGGAGATCGCGAAGTTCCGCGCCGCGCGCCGGATCTGGGCGCGATGGATGCGGGACGTCTACGGGGCGCGCACCGAGCGGGCCCAGTGGCTGCGGTTCCACACCCAGACGGCCGGGGTCTCGCTGACCGCACAGCAGCCGGACAACAACGTCGTGCGGACCGCGGTCGAGGCGCTCGCCGCGGTGCTCGGCGGGACCAACTCGCTGCACACCAACGCGCTGGACGAGGTGCTCGCGCTGCCGAGCGAGAAGGCCGCCGAGATCGCGCTGCGCACTCAGCAGGTGATCATGGAGGAGACCGGCGTGACCAACGTGGCCGACCCGCTCGGCGGCTCGTGGTACCTGGAGGCGCTGACGGACCGGCTGGAGGCCGAGGCCGAGAAGACCTTTGCCGCGATCCGCGCGATGAGCCCGGATCAGACGATGACCGGCGGGATCCTGCGCGGCATCGAGGATGGCTGGTTCATGGCCGAGATCGCCGAGGCGTCCTTCGCCTACCAGCAGAAGCTGGAGAAGGGCGACAAGCGCGTCGTGGGCGTGAACGCCTACACCGATACGGTCGAGCAGCCGGTGGAGATCCTCCGGGTCAGCCACGAGGTCGAGCAGGCCCAGGCGCGCGCGCTGGCCAGCCGGCGGCGCGAGCGCGACCATTCGGCGGTCGACGCGGCGCTCGGGGAGATGCTGGCCGCGGCCCGGTCGGGGGAGAACATGATCGAATCCATCCTGGACGCGGCGCGCGCCGAGGCGACCCTGGGCGAGATCTGCGGCGCGCTCCGCGAGGAGTGGGGAAGCTACCTGGAGGCCCCGGCGTTCTAGCCGCTGGGCGGGCCGGCCGGTGTGGCGAGGAAGCCCGCCCGGATGGGGCAGGATAGAGACATGCAACAGCGGGATTTCTCCCTTCACGGTGCCGTCGACCTGGGTGCCCGGCAGGCCGCCGCGCAGCGGAGGCAGCAGGCGGCCACGGCGTCGGGCTCCGCCGGACAGGCGGGCGCGCCGGGTTACGTGATCGACGTCACCGACCAGAGCTTTAATACCGACGTCGTCGAGCGGTCGCGCACCGTTCCGGTGATCATGGATCTGTGGGCCGAGTGGTGCGGGCCGTGCAAGCAGCTGTCGCCCGTTCTGGAGAAGCTGGCCGCCGAGGCCAATGGCGCGTGGGTCCTGGCCAAGGTGGACGTGGACGCGAATCCGCAGCTGAGCGCGGCGCTCCAGGTGCAGTCGATTCCCATGGTGGTGGCCGTGATCGGCGGGCAGGCGATGCCGCTGTTCCTTGGCGCGGTACCCGAGTCCGAGGCCAGGGCGGCGATCGCCCAGGTGATGCAGGTCGCCGAGCAGATGGGGCTGGCCGGCGCCGGCGACGGGCAGCGGCCCGGCGCCGCCGAGGCGGGCGCGCCGCCCCGCGGGATGGGCCGGGGCGGCCCCGGCGCCGGCGACGCCTTCGCCGACCCGGGGTTCGGCGAGGCGCAGGAGGCCATGGACCGCGGCGACCTGGACGGCGCGGCGGCGGCCTTCGAGAAGGTGCTCGCGTCCGCGCCCGGTCACCCCGCGGCCACGATGGGGCTTGCGCAGGTCGACCTGATCCGGCGGGTGAACTCCTACGATCAGGCCAAGGCGCGCCGCGACGCCCAGGACAACCCCGACGACCCGGACGCCCAGGCCCGGGTCGCCGACATTGACGTGGCCATGGGCCAGATCGACGCCGGGTTCGGGCGGCTGCTCGACACGATCAGGCAGACGTCCGGCGATGAGCGGGACCGGGCCCGGCTGCACCTGCTCCGGCTGTTCGACGTCTTCCCGCCGCGGGACTCGCGGGTGACCAAGGCCAGGGCCACGCTGTCCAGCCTGCTGTTCTGAGCGGTCAGCCGGGCTGGGCCGTGTCGGGCCGGGCCGTGTCGGGCCGGGCGGCGTCGGGCCGGGCGGCGTCGGGCCGGGCCGCGTCGGGCTGGGTCGTGTCGGACGGCGCAGCGTCGGCGAGCTGCTCGAGCGCGGGCATCGCCGCGGCCAGCGCGGTGAGCTGGTCCTGCGACAGCGTCAGCAGGCTGTCGGCGAGCACGATCGTGTTCTCCTGCCTGATCCGGTCCAGCACCTCGTGCCCGCGCGTGGTCACGACCAGCGTCCACGCGCGGGCGTCGCCGGGCACGGCGCGCCGCTCCACGTAGCCGCGGTCCTCCAGGGCGCTCACCAGCCGCGTGAGCGTGGACGGCGCGATCCGCTCCGCCGCCGCGAGGTCACCCAGGCGCAGCGGTCCCGCACGGTCGACCGTCGACAGGGCCGAGAGCTGCGTCGGCGTCAGCCCGGCCAGTTCGTGCTTGCGCAGCGTCCGGGACAGCCGGGCGATCACCACCCGCAGCCGCGTGACATCGATCGCGGGGGCGCCCGCGAGCACGGCCGTCGCCCGCCCGCCGTCACCCTGGCCGGCGCCCGCGCTTACCTCAGACACCCCTCAAGCGTACGTGCCCCCGGGCCATCCGGCCCCCCGGCATTCGGCCGGCAGGCACTGCGTGAACTTCCATGAAGCCGGCGCATCATTGATGCATGGAGGCTGAATCCCTCGGCGGCCGGCTGCTCGTGGCCACGCCGCTGCTCGGCGACCCCAACTTCCGGCGCACCGTGATCCTCATCGTCGAGGACGAGCCGGAGGAGGGGACGCTCGGCGTCGTGCTGAACCGTCCGACCGAGGTCCAGGTCGGGCAGGTGCTCGAGTCGTGGACCGACCTCGTGACCGGGCCGACCGTGGTGTTCAAGGGCGGGCCGGTCTCGCCGAACAGCGCCCTCGCGCTGGCCCTGGCGCGAGGGGAGGACGAGCCGCTGGGCTGGCGATCGCTGGACGGCTCGAACATGATGTCCCGGATCGGGCTGGTCGACCTCGAGGCGCCGCCCGAGCTGCTCGCCGGGGGCATCACCTCGCTGCGGGTCTTCGCGGGCTACGCGGGCTGGGGCCCGGGCCAGCTGCGAACGGAGATCGAGGAGGGCGCCTGGTACGTGCTCGCCGGGGAGCCGACGGACGCCTTCCTCGCGGAGCCGGAACGGCTCTGGCCCGAGGTGCTCCGGCGGCAGGGCGGAGAGTTCGCCATCGTGGCCACCTACCCGGACGACCCGATGCTCAACTAACCTCGCGGAGCTGGCTCCACGGCGGGGGCTGAACGGGTCCCTCCAGGGCAAGCGCGCAAGGAGAGCTACGACTCGCTGCCGGAACGGTAGACGCTCCCGGTGAGCTTGACGCCCGCGGTGCGCATCTCGTCGAGCGCGGCCCGGGTCGTGTCCTCCGCCACGCCCGCGGTGAGGTCCAGCAGCACCTGGGTCTGGAAGCCGGCGGTCGCCGCGTCGGTGGCGGTGGCCCGCACGCAGTGGTCGGTGGCGAGGCCGGTCACGTCGACCGCGGTGACGCCGCGGTCGCGGAGCCAGGCGGCCAGCGGCATGCCGTCAGCGTCCGCGCCCTCGAAGCCGCTGTAAGCGGCCGAATGCGCGCCCTTGCGGAACACCGCCTCGATCCCGCTCGTGTCCAGGCTGGGGTGGAAGTCCGCGCCGGGCGTGCCGGCGACGCAGTGCGGCGGCCAGGTCGCGACG
>Ga0070698_100007925_pt1 | contig 11495 bp, 15 predicted proteins | sample KBSK1502metaG_FD_65477 | JGI IMG/M metagenome (GOLD analysis project Ga0070698, IMG submission 65477) | Corn, switchgrass and miscanthus rhizosphere microbial communities from Kellogg Biological Station, Michigan, USA - KBS K1-50-2 metaG | ecosystem: Host-associated > Plants > Roots >...
GTGGACGCTTCCAGCCCCGACGAGCTGGCGGCCTACGCCGACCGCTACCTCGAGATGGTCAAGTCCGGGGTCGTAACCGTTGTGGCCGGGAATCAGTTTGTGATCAAGGTGTCCAAGGATCTGACGCCTGAATACGATGCTGCCCGCCTGGCAGCCGTACTCGGCAAGGGCGGTGGCCGCCCCCACCTGGCGCGCGGCACGCTCAACGGCACCGCCGCGGAGGCGTTCAAGCGCCTCGAAGAGCTGCTAGGAGTCGTGCCCCAGTGACGAAGTTCAAGTTCCTGCGCAAGCGCAGCGACTACTACCGGCACTTCACCGTGCTCGACATCGGCACCGACCTCATCAAGGTCCTCGTCGTACGCCGAGACGGCCTCGACGGCGAGGTCCTCGGGGTCGGCCGCGAGCCGCAGGCGCCCGCGGCGATGTCGGGGGGCGCGATCGCCGACCTCGAGTCGGTGATCCAGTCCTGCAACCGCGCGCTCGAGGCAGCCGAGGACATGGCCAAGACGGTTCCGGGTCAGGTCGTCGTCGGCATCGCCGGCGAGCTCATCAAAGGCTTCTCCTCCACGATCGCCTACCCGCGCGAGGACTCGAAGGGGCGAGTGAAGTCCGGCGAGGTCTCGGCGATGCTGCAGATGGTCCAGCGCCGGGCGCTCCGCGAGGCGCAGCACCTGCTGGAGCTCGAGCGCAGCTACGGCCAGCTGGAGGCGCGCCTCGTCCACTCCGCCATCACCAACATCCGCGTCGACGGCTACCCGGTCACGAACCCGGTCGGTTTTACGGGCAAGAACCTCGAGATCACCGTCTTCAACACGTTCGCGCCGATGACGCACATCGACGCCATCGACACGGTGGTGCGCGAGCTCGACCTCGAGCTGGCCGCCGCGGTCGCGCAGCCATACGCGCTGGCGCGAGCGTGCGCAAGCGAAGAGACGTGGGCGGAAGGTGGCATCTTCGTCGACGTCGGCGGCGGCACCACCGACGTCGCCCTGGTCCGCGATGGCGGTGTCGAGGGCACGCGCATGTTCAACCTCGGGGGCCGCGCGTTCACCCGCCGGCTGGCGCTCGCGTTCGGTCTCAGCTATGAGGAGGCCGAGGCGCGCAAGCTCCGCCACTCCGAGGGCCTCCTCTCGGCCGAGCAGCACCGCCAGGTCTCGGAGCTGCTGAGCGCCGACGCCGAGGTGCTCCTGCAGGGCCTGGCCATCAGCCTGAAGGAGCTCTCCCGCGGGGACCGGCTCCCGAACAGCATCTACCTCTGCGGCGGCGGGAGCTTGCTGCCGGAGCTGACCCTCGAGATGGTCAAGAACCAATGGGCGGCCGGGCTGCCCTTCCCCCGCGAGCCGCACATCAGGCACCTGGTACCGCCCGACGTGCGCAATCTCACCGACTCGACCGGCCAGCTCTCGAGCCCGCAGGACATTGCTCCGATGGGCCTCGCCAACCATGCCCTGAGGACGGATGCCGAGGACCGCGCGCGGATGAACACGGTCATGCGCAGGGTCCTAAGCGGTATAAAGGTATGAATTCCCCCTCGCCAGGAGACCTGTAAACGCCATGGCAACCGATCCCATCTACGTCGAGACCGAGGAAGAGATCCCCGAGGTCGTAGAGCGCCTTCGCCGCTATCACGGCGACGACACCATGCTCGTGCTGCCGATGCGGTCGCGGATCGGGCAGAGCCGGTTCAACTTCCAGCTGCTGCGAAACTACGCCGCGCGCATGGGCAAGCGCATCACGGTCGTGTGCGACGACCCGGCCGTGCAGAAGATGGCCTCCGAGAGCGGATTCCCTGTCTTCGGCGCCGTCGGCCCGCTGGGCGAGGGCATCGAATCGGAGCCGGAGGAGACTCCGCCGCCGCGACGGTGGTGGCAGCGCCGCATCGCCGCCCCGGTCACACACGTCGGGGTGGCGGCCCCGACCAAGCTCCTCACCCGGAGCGCCACAGAGGTCAAGCCTGGACGCGTCCTTCTGTACATCGCCGCCGCGACCGTTCTGCTGGTTGGCCTGGCCGGGCTGGGCATCTTCGTCCCGACCGCGTCCGTGACGCTGATCGCCGAGGCTCAGCCGTTCTCGCAGCGTGACGTCGAGATCCAGGCCGCTCCGGGCAAACCGCCGGTCCACGTGCGCGTCAGCGTCATATCGAAATCGGACTCGCAGGGCTTCAAGACCACGGGAGTCAAGCAGGTGCAGCTGGCGCCGGCAATCGGACAGGTCGTCTATACCAACGCATGCAAAAGCAACAATCCGACCTTCACGATGCCAAGGGGCCAGCGCCTGTACGACCCGTCGAACCAGCTCTATTTCGCCCAGATCTCGAGCGATGTGAACGTTGCCTCCGGCAAGAGTGTGACCGTCAACATTCAGGCCGTACAGCCAGGGACTACCGGCAATGTCGGCAGTAATGTCATCACCCAGATCGTCCCCAATAACTACGACTGCTTGAGTGTCAACAACCCTCAGGCGACTGGCGGAGGCACCGACGCGTCGTCGACCCCGCAGATGACCGAGTCCGACTTCGACGCCGCGCGAGCGCAGATGGAGCAGCAGCTCCACCAGGCGATCGCCCAGGTCCTGGCGGCGGGCGTCCAGAAGGGAGAGAAGCTCAGCGAGAGCATCGTGTACACCGCGCCGCAGTTCAGCACCGACCACCAGCCCAACGACGCCGTGCCGAGCTTCAGCGGCACGATGACGGTGGTCGGCGAAGGGGATTACTACGTCGACGCGGACGTCAACAAGGCGTTCCAGGACTACCTGTCGCAGCGCGTGCCCAACGACCAGGAGCTCCTCACCGAGAGCGGGATCCAGGTCACCTACCGGCTGCTGAGCGCGACCACCGGCGGCCACCTCACCTTCGTGGGCAGCGCCACCGCGTACATCGCCGCGAAGCTCGATGAGGCCAAGATTCGCGCTCAGATCGTCGGCCGGCCGGTGGAGGGCGCCAAAATCTATCTCCAGTCGCTCGGGGTCAAATCGGTGACCATCAGCGAATCGCCGATGACCCTGCCGCTGATGCCGGTGCTCTCGAATCGCATCGCGATCCATTACGTGGTCGAGTCGAACGCACCGCCGCCGTCGACAGCGACCTCGACCGCCTCCCCGAGCCCCGCGCCGTCTCCGTAGGTTTGCGAATCCTGGCGGTCGATCCCGGGACGAAGCGGGTCGGCCTTGCCCTGAGCGAGCCCAGCGAGACGATCGCGCAGCCGCTCGCTACCGTCGCAGCGGAGCCGGAGGAGACCCTAGCGTCGCGGCTCGCCGAGGTGGCGCGGGCAAATGAGGCGACGAGGATCATCGTCGGGCTGCCCCTGCGCCTGGACGGCACCCACGGGCCCGAGGCATCCGCCGCCAGAAGACTGGCGGCAGCCATACGCCAGGCGTCCGGCCTGCCTGTGGAGCTTGTCGACGAGCGCCTGACCACCGCCGCCGCGGACCGTGCCCTCATCGAGGGCGGGATGAAGCGCCGGCAGCGCCGGGAGGGCATCGATCGGGTGGCGGCTACGATGTTGCTCCAGGGCCACCTCGACCACCGCCGGAGACAGAAACCTGGCTGAAGACCAAGAGCAACCACAAGAGATCACCCTCATCGACGAGGCGGGCCGCGAGCGCCAGTTTCAGCTTCACGACGCATTCGACCACGACGGCGGCGTGTACTACCTCGTCGAGAACGTCGACGACCCGTCGCAGGTGCTTCTGCTTCGTGAGTCGGGCAGCGGACTGGAGACGGTCGAAGGGGAGGAGTTCCAACGGGTGATCGCGGCTCTGGAGCAGGACGAGGTCGAATGAGGAGGGTCTTCTCGATAGTCGTGGTCATCGCCGTGCTTGGCTTCGGCACGTCGCGGGGGCTCGACTGGTGGAACTACACGGTGAACACGCCGTTGTCTACCACGAGCCAGCAGGTCGTCTTCCACGTCGACTCCGGCGAGCTGGCCAGCCAGATCGGCGATGACCTCTACTCGCAGCATCTCATCCGCGATCGCAACGCCTTCGACATCTACATCAGGCTCACAAACGCCGGCCCAAAGTTCGAAGCCGGCAGCTTCGTGCTCAATCGCAACATGACCATGGCGCAGATCGTCGACGCCCTCGAGCACGGCCGGCCGGACCAATTGGTCGTGACGATTCCAGAGGGCTTTCCTCTTAAGTTCCAGGCTCAGTACGTGGAGAAGTCGGGTCTCGGAACCGCGGCCGACTACCTGGCCGCCGCCAAGGACCCGGCGCTGCCGGCGCAGTACGACTTCCTGTCATCGCGCCCGTCCACCGCCGATCCGCCGCTCGAGGGATACCTCTTCCCGGACACGTATCTCGTCGACAAGGCGGGCGGTGTGAGGGAGCTCGTCAAAGCCCAGCTCGACCAGTTCGGGAGCGTGTTCTCGCCCGCTCTGCGCCAGCAGATCGCGGCGGCGACGCCCGCGCGGCCTGCGGAATCGGTGGAATCGATCGTGATTCTCGCCTCCATGGTCGAACGCGAGGCCAACAAGGACTCCGACCGTGGCAACGTCTGCAGCGTTTACTACAACCGCTTGAACATCGGCATGCCCCTCGGGGTCGACGGGACTCTGCTCTACGCGCTGGGGAGGCTCACACCCGAGCCGACCTACGCGGAGCTGCAGCTGAACTCCCCATACAACACGCGCAAGCACGTGGGCCTGCCGCCGGGGCCGATCAGCAACCCCGGCAAAGCCGCGCTCCTCGCGTGCATCAACCCGCCACAGACGCAGTACCTCTACTACTTCACAGACCCGCAGGGAGTGACGCATTTCGAGACGAACCAGGCGGATTTCTGCCGCGACCTCCAGAACCACGGCATGAGCTGCTGAGCCGCGTCTTTTTACTCGGCCACGAGATCTCCTATTCGGCGAGCCCGGCCATGCAAAACGCCGCCTTCGCCGCGCTCGGACTGGACTGGACCTACGAGCTCCTGGACGTGCCGCCCCCAGAGCTGCGCGACGTCATGCGCAGGGTGCGAGCGCCGGACTGCGCGGGCGCCAACGTCACCATCCCGCACAAGCTCGCGGTCATGGACCAGCTCGACCGCGTGGACGCCGAAGCGCTCCGCGCTCGCGCGGTCAACACCATCGCCAAGGAAGGCGATCTGCTGATCGGGTCCAACACCGATGTCGCGGCGATCGGTTCGGCCATCGCGGAGGTCGGCGTCGATCCACGTGGCGCGGATGTCGTCATCCTCGGCGCGGGCGGATCCGCGCGTGCTGCGGCCGTTGCGCTCGACGGCGCTCACCTGACGTTCGTGGTGCGGAGGCCCAACGACGTCGACGTCCCTGGCCGCGTGTTGGCGTGGGACGACCCGGACTGGCCCGGCAGGGTGCGGGGCGCCGACCTGCTGTTGAACGCGACGCCGCTGGGCCGGCGAGACGAGATGCCGCTTCGGCCCAACGCGCTCCCACGCGAGGGCGGCGTAGTCGACCTCGTCTACATCAAGGGCGGCACGCCCCTCGTGCGCAAGGCACGCTCGCTCGGGTTGCGGACCGCCGACGGGTGGGGCATCCTGCTCGCACAGGGCGCCCTTTCATTCGAGACCTGGACCGGCAAAACGGCGCCGTTGGAAGCCATGCGGCAAACTCTGCCGCAATGAACGTCGCCTTCGACACCGACCACGTGGTCACCGCGATCGCGTGGGCGGTCCTCGGGGCCGTCCTGGGTTGGCTCGTACGGTGGGGTTCCGTGAAGCTGGCCAGGCTCGAGGAGCTCGAGCCGGGCCACAAGTGGTGGCAGGTGTGGGGTCCGCCGATCGCGTCGGCCGTGGTCTTTGCGGCCTTCGGGTTCGAGCTCGGCCTCGACTGGCTGCTGATATGGCGCAGCATCTTCGCGCTGGTGCTGGTGCAGGTGATCTTCTTCGACCTGGAGCACCGGCTCATCCTCGACCGCGTGATCCTTCCGGCGATGGGCCTCGCCCTCGCCTACAGCGTGCTGACTCGTCCCGCAAGCGAGTGGTGGTACGGACTGGCGACGGGCATCGCCGCCGGCATCCTCTTCGCGATCCTCGCACTGGCGGGCGCCTTGATCTTCAGGGGCGAAGCGCTCGGATTCGGCGACGTCAAGTTCGCCGCGTTCATGGGCCTTCTCCTCGGGCCGCTGCCGCCGTCGCCGGACGCCATCACCCCCGCGATCATCCTGGCGCTCTTCTACGGCGTGTTCCTGGCCGGGGCGATCTCGATCGCCGTCATCATCTGGCGGCGATCGCTGAAGGGGACGATCGCCTACGGCCCGTACCTCGCGCTGGGCACCCTGATCGTCCTGTTCCAAATGCGATAGGGTAGGCGCCGCGATGTCGTCCGAGCTGCTGCCTGGCGAAAACCTCATTGTCAAAGCGCACCAGCACTGGATCGTGGTCGTGAAATCGCTCGTGATTCCCTTCTTCCTGCTCGTGATCGCCGCCATCGTCGACATCACGGTGAAATCGGGCACCGGAATCCCGCACTTCCGCACCATCGTGACCCTGGTCGCGGTCGCCATCGCCGGGCTGTGGCTCATCGTGGTCTGGGTCCGCTGGCAGTCGACCGCGTATACGCTCACCGACCAGCGGATCAAGATCGAATCCGGCGTGTTCGGCCGTTCCTCCAAGACGATACCCATCGACCGCATCCAGGACTGCACGACGAAGCAGACGCTGTTCGGGCGCATGCTCGGCTATGGACGCGTGGAGGTCGATGCGGCGGGCGCGCAGGGCGCCGAGGTGCTCAGTCACCTTCCCGATCCTGGCACCTTCCGAGACCAGGTCTTCGTGCAATCCGAGCGGCGCCGCGGCGGCGCCGCGACCGCCCCGGCGCCCGCCAACCCGAGCGGCGTCTAGCGCTGCCGAAAACACCAAGCACCACGAACTTAACCCCACGAAGTCCGAGGCTGCGCCGCTACTTCGCGGGGACCCCTGACTCTGAGGCTTCGCCATGAGTTCGCGGGGACCCCTCTCACTCGCACTCGTCGGCTTCATGGGTTCGGGCAAGACGATCGTCGGCGCATTGGTGGCCCAGCGCTCGCATGCCGGCTTCCACGACCTCGACATGATGGTCGAGGACCATGCGGGGATGGCAATCTCCGACATCTTCGCCCTGCGAAGCGAGGACGTTTTCCGGGCGATTGAGTCCGAGCTGCTGCCCAAGGCGCTGGAGCCGGGCGCGGTCGTGGCCCTGGGAGGCGGGACGACGATGGACGACGGTAACTGGCGGCTCATTCGCAGCCGGGCGACGACCGTGTATCTGGAAGTGTCGATGGACACGATCTGGTCTCGGATCGGCAACCGTGCTGGTCGCCCCCTGGCTGCCGGCCGCTCGCGCGCGGAGCTGCAAGAGCTCCTCGACGGCCGCATCTCGCGCTACGAAGAGTCGGACCACACCGTCGACGGCAACCGCGACCTCGATTCGGTCGCCGGGGAGGTGATGCGTATTTGGTCCGCCTGATCGTCGACGCCGCGCGGGGCAGCTACCCCGTGATCATCGGCAACGGCGTGCACCGCGAGCTGCGCAACGTCGTCCGCCGCCTGGATCCTTCCTCGGCCGTGATCGTGGCCGACTCCAATGTGAGGTCGTGGGCTGACAGGGTCGCCAAGGCCATCAAGCCGGCCGGCGTCAGGCCATCCATCTATGTCGTCCGTGCCGGTGAGCGCTCCAAATCGATGTCGGCGCTGCGCGACGTCCTCGCCTTCTTCGAGAGGCAGAAGATCGATCGTGCGGGGGTGGTCATCGCGGTGGGCGGTGGGACCGTGGGCGACCTCGCCGGATTCGCGGCTTCGGTCTGGCTGCGCGGTGTCAGGCTCGTCGCCGTGCCGACCACATTGCTGGCGATGGTCGATTCGAGCATCGGCGGCAAGACCGGCGTGAACGGCACACGCTCGAAGAACGCCATCGGGACCTTCTGGCCGCCTTCCGCGGTGGTGGCCGACGTGGCGTGCCTGGAAACGCTTCCACCACCGGCGTACCGGGATGCTTTCGCCGAGGTTGTAAAGTACGGCGTCGCGATGGATCGGGGCATCTTGGAGCTCCTGCAGGAGGAACGGCCGAGGCTGCTCGACGGCGACCGGCGCGTGCTCGAGAGGGTGGTCTTTCGCTGCGTCACAGCCAAGGCGCTGGTGGTGGCCAGGGACGAGCGCGAGCGCGGCCCCCGCGCCATCCTCAACTATGGCCACACCGCCGGCCACGCCCTCGAGGCGGCCACCGGTTTCCGCATCTCGCATGGGCGCGCCGTCGCGTTCGGAATGAGGGTGGCGGCGAAGGTCGCGCTTTCGCTGGAGCTGTGTGGCCCGCGCCTCGTCGAAGCGCAAGACGAGCTGCTGACCGCCTACGGGCTGCCGGATCGCGCACCTGCGGCGGACCCAGACCGTGTGCTCGCCGCGATCGAGCACGACAAGAAGGCCAGGCGCGGACGCGTGGCATGGGTGATGCCGCGCCGCCTCGGCCACGCTGAGCCCGGCCATGTGGTTCCGGCCGGTGTGGTCCGCCGCATCGTGCGCAAGGCGCTCGCATGAAGCGAATCGTCGTCGTCAACGGGCCGAACCTGAACTTGCTCGGCAAGCGCGAGCCGCACATCTACGGCACGAAGTCGTTGGCGGATTTGATGGATACCGTGCGCGCGAAAGCGGGCGAGCTCGATGTCCAGGTGAGCTTTTTTCAGAGCAACACCGACGGCGAGATCATCGACTTCCTGCACAAGGAGGCCCCGGGCTCGATCGGCATCATCATCAACCCCGCCGCTCTTTCGCACTACTCGCTGGCCTTGTTCGACTGCCTGCAGGCGCTCGCGGTGCCCACTGTTGAGGTTCACCTCTCCAACATCCACGCGCGAGAAGAGTTTCGTTCGCGCAGCGTCACCGCGCGTGCCGCTCGCGGGATCATCGCCGGCCTCGGATTCGCGGGTTACGTCCTGGCGATGGAATACCTCGTCGAGCTCGACAGCGAAGCCCCCAAGTGATATCCACCAACGACTTTCGCAACGGAACCATGTTCGAGATGGACGGCCAGCTCTTGGAGATCGTGAGCGTCGAGCACATCAAGCTCGCACGGGCAGGAGCGGTCATCAAGGCCAAGCTACGCAACCTGCTGACGGGCTCGATCTTCGAGCAGAGCTTTCGCAGCGGCGACAAGTTCCGGACCGTTCGCATCGACAAGGCCGAGGCGACCTACCTGTATGCGGACGGCAGCCACCACTACTTCATGGACACGCGCACTTACGACCAGGTGCCGGTCGATGAGGAGCTGCTGGAATCGGTGCTGCCGCTCCTCAAGGAAGGCAGCCCGGCCTACCTGCTGACCTACCAGGGCAAGCTGATCGGCGTCGAGCTCCCTATCAACGTCGAGCTGCGGGTCGTCAAGACCGATCCAGGGTTTCGAGGCGACACGGTTTCAGGAGGCACGAAGCCGGCCACGCTGGAGACCGGAGCGGTGATCCAGGTGCCGCTGTTCATCCAGGCGGGTGACGTGATCCGGGTCGACACCCGCACCCAGAGCTACATGGAGCGCGCGTAGCCCGACGTGCGCATGTAGGCCGGATTTAATCCGGCCGTCCCCGACCCGTGGTGTTCGGCCACACGCGTATCCAGGAGAGCATTTTGATAATCAAATCCCGGGAGGGAGAGAGGGGCGCGAATCCGGCCGCCGATGAGTCTGGGCTGTCTAAACACGTGGGCGGCCGTTGAGCGCCCCGTATGAGAGGGAGCCGAGCCGGGTCCCTCTCATAGCGTGATCCAGGTGCCGCTGTTCATCCAGGCGGGCGACGTGATCCGGGTCGACACCCGTACCCATAGCTACATGGAGCGCGCGTAGCCCCGAGCGGGCTGGCGGCGCCAGGCGGTAGGATGCGCCCCTATGGGAAGCAACGGCAGCCTGGGCGCGGTGCGAGTGGCCAATGAGGTCATCGCGAGCATTGCGGCGCTGGCCGCGTGCGAAATGGAAGGCGTGTCGGGAATGGATGAGGCCGCGGCGCGACATTTCGGAGACTGGGTCCGGCGGCAGACGGCGCACCGTGGCGTGCGCGTGCAGGTCGAGGCCGATCGATCCATACACCTCGAGGTGTTCATCGCGGTCGACTCCGAGGCGAAGCTGGCGGATGTGGCCGCCGCGGTCCAGGCCAACGTCGTCGAGGCGACGGAGCGGATGCTGGGGCTCGAGGTCGGTGAGGTCAACGTCTTCGTTTCCAGCATCGCATTCGCGACCTAAGCGGCCGGCCGTGGGCAAGCGGCACCAGGCCAGGGAGCTGGCGCTGAAGGTCCTGTTTCAGCTCGAGGCTTCGGAGGACGATCCCGACGAGGTTCTGGCCTACCACGCCGCCGAGGGCGCGGCGACACCGGATGTCGCGGCTTTCGCGGGCCAGCTCGTGCACGGAGTGATCGCCAATCGCGAGAAGCTCGACGCGATCTTGAGCGAGGCCTCCGACAACTGGCGGCTCGAGCAGATGGCCAAGGTCGACCGCACCGTCTTGCGAATCGCCGTGTACGAGATCACGATCGATCGCCGCGTGCCCACCAAGGCCGCCATCAACGAGTCGATCGAGCTGGCCAAGACTTTCTCCGGCGACGAGGCCGGCCGCTTCGTCAACGGCATCCTCGGTCGAGTCGCCGCGACTGTAAGTTGAGCTCGCAGCCCGAGCCGGCGTTCGAGGAGCTGCTGGCACGCCTCGAGCAGACGATTGGCCGCCTGGCCGAAGGTACCGCTCCGCTGGACGAGCTCGTCGCCGCCTACGAACAGGCCGGCCGGCTCCTGGCCCAGGCCCAGGCCCGCCTCGATTCCCTGAAGGCCAGGGCCGACGCGCTCTCGGCAGAATTGCGAGCGTGAGATGAAGTACTTGCTGGCCCCGATCGTCGCCTGGACGATCTGCCAGGCCGCCAAGGTGACGCTCACCTCGGTACGCCAGCGAAGGCTCAACCTGCGCGTTCTCGCTGAGACGGGTGGAATGCCGAGCAGCCACAGCGCGATCGTCATGGGCCTCACGACGGCGATCGGTAAATATTCCGGCCTTGCTTCCCCTGTGTTTGCGATCGCCCTTATCTTCTCGTTCGTGGTCATGTACGACGCGGCCGGCCTGCGCCGCGCGGCGGGCCGTCAGGCGGCGGTGCTGAACCGCCTGGTCGAAGACCTGGTGCACATGCGAGGCGTCCAGGAACCAGTGCTCCGAGAGCTGCTCGGCCACACCCCGGTCGAGGTCCTCGTGGGCGCGGTCATCGGCGTCGGGGTCGGGATCTTGCTGCCGGTGAGATGACCCGGCTCGACGTGCTGGTGACCAGAAGCGGCCTCGCCGAGTCGCGCGAGCGCGCCCAGGCCCTGATCATCGCGGGCAAGGTGCGCGTCGCGGGGGAGACCGTGCGCCGACCCGACCGAACGGTGAGCGACGACGCCGCCATCTCAGTCGAGCCAGGACCCGATTACGCGAGCCGCGGCGCCCTCAAGCTCGCTCCTGCCCTGGACACGTTCGGGGTCGATCCTTCGGGTCGCATTTGCGCGGACATCGGCGCCTCCACCGGTGGCTTTACGGACGTCCTCCTCAGGCGAGGGGCG
>Ga0070698_100007927_pt1 | contig 11493 bp, 9 predicted proteins | sample KBSK1502metaG_FD_65477 | JGI IMG/M metagenome (GOLD analysis project Ga0070698, IMG submission 65477) | Corn, switchgrass and miscanthus rhizosphere microbial communities from Kellogg Biological Station, Michigan, USA - KBS K1-50-2 metaG | ecosystem: Host-associated > Plants > Roots >...
GCCCCGCTTCGCGCGTGATGATTCGAAAAGTCGCGTGCTACGAAGAAGACCTGCAGGCAATCATTTGCGAAAGCCTCGCCGAGTTCCGCCTGCCGGTAAAAGGCAAAACAATCCTGCTGAAACCGAATCTGGTGGGCCACGACCCGCAAGGCGTGATGAACACCCATCCCGCGGTGATCGCAGCCACGCGTGAATGTTTCTTGAGAATGGGTGCGGCGCGAGTCCTGATCGGCGACGGCCCCGCCATGGATCGCGACACGCAAGCCATCCTCGAGTCGGTTCGCCTGAAAGAGTTTACGGGGATGATCGGCAAGGATTTCTGCGACCTCAACATTGACGACGTCGAGCGCGTCGTACTCGAAACGCGCGCGTCGCGCTTGAAAGAACTGTTTCTGCCCAAGACCGTTCTCGGCGTGGACTATTTCGTCTCTATGCCGAAACTGAAAACGCATCACTGGGCCGCTGTGACTCTTTCCATGAAAAACCTTTTCGGCATCGTTCCCGGCAGTTGCTATGGATGGCCCAAGAATATTTTGCACTGGGCTGGCATCGAGCGGTCGATTCTCGATATCAACGCTGCAGCCCGGCCGGACTTTGCGATTGTCGACGGCATTCTGGGCATGGAGGGGAATGGTCCTATCCAGGGTGTGCCCAAGCCCGCGGGAGTCCTCCTTTTTGGTGACGACCCGGTTGCCGTTGACTCCACCGCTTGCAGAGTCATGGGCCTCCGCCCGGAAAAAATTGATTACCTCGCCCGTAGCGGTACCATGCTCGGACACCTTGAAGCCTCAAAAATTCACCAACTCGGCGAATCCATCGCCTCGGTCCGCACACAATTCTCGGTCCTCCCCGAATTCCATCACATGGTCTCCTCATGACTGCCATAGGCCACGTCGCGTTCGTGATTGCCCCTAGATGGTATTTAGCGGCGGGTTCACACCGCCGGCACGGCGTCGCCCTTTCCCCTGAGACTTCGTTTCGTGCCGGGCTTCAGCCTGGCGCATTTCCCGGCCACGCATTTGGAATCCTATGTGCCTTTACCCATCCCGAGCCGCAAGGGTGTCTCTGAATGAGTACGCTCCAAACCCGTCCCGAAGACTGCGGCGCACAGCGAGGCTTTGCCGTAGCCTGTGCCGTAGTGCTATCCTCGCGCTTCTCCCAGTACGCATGGAGCGAAAGTCCTCTTGTTTTTACTAACAAAACCGTTGATAACTGTTATTATTCGAGGTACAGTGCTCGCTACGTTTTGAAAATTTCTCACCACGCGTGCCGTCCCCGTGCCGCGTTCTTCCTGGGTGCTGCCGTCCACAGTTCCTTCGGTTGGAGGTCTCTATGAATCGCAGAAAACAATCCGGCCAAGTACTGGTTGGCGTGGCCGTTGCATTTGTGGTCCTTGCCGGCTTCGCTGGCTTGGCAATAGATATGGGCACGCTTCGGTATCAAAAACGTCTGCAGCAGACCGCTGCGGACGGCGCAGCCATGGCCGGCGCAGACGAGATTCGCTATCACGGCGGTACAGGTGTAACTGGCGCAGCTCGCGACGCTGCGACTGCGAATGGATTTACTGATAGTGCTGGAGACGTCACGAACTGTTTCGCGTCCGGTGCGACGATTGGAACGGTCTGTGTGCAGGTGCTGAATGCGCCCGCTAGCGTAACTTTACCTGATGGCCGAATTATTAATGGAGGACCGCATATCGGCAATTCGAAATATGTGGAAGTACTCGTCGCTAAAGTTCAGCCGACATTTTTTATGACCCTGTTCGGCGTGACCAAAGAAGTCACTCTTGCTCGGGCGGTCGCGACCCTGATCGGCGAATCCGGAACTGCGCCGGGTTGCGTCTATACTCTCGGCCCTCCGGGAACCGGGGTCGGCGTTACCAATTCGGGCACACCCACTTTGAACGCACCTACCTGCGGTATTGAAGATAACGGAGATTTTACGACTAACGGATCCAGGGTAGACATTAAGGCCGGAAGTATCGGGGCGGTGGGAGATATTACGAACAACGGCGGTGGAACCGTGCTTTGCGGGAATCCCCTTGCGGCCTGCACTGTGGCTAAAATCCCTCCCACTACAGATCCGTTGTCTTTTCTCCAACCCCCAACTGTCGGAACACCAGTCAACTGGACAGGAAATCCGACTCCCGGAACGACTTATAACAATATAACGATAAATAGCGGCAGTGTGATTAATTTCCCTGCGGGAACCTACATCGTGAACGGCAATCTTACTATCAACGCCGGAGCGACGGTTTGCAACCAGGTCGCCGCGGGCTGCACAGCCGCCGGCGCCGCAAATGGTGGAGTAACTTTTTACATTACAAATGGCGGAACCGTGAAAATCAATGGAGGCGCGAGCGTGTTTCTTGACGCGCCGAATTCCGGTACGTATGCCGGAGTACTTTTCTATCAAAACCCGTCGGACACCTCGAAGGCGATCATCGACGGAAATAGCAGTTCTTACTACCAGGGAGGGCTGTATTTCCCAGGGGCGGAACTCGACTTTGGCGGCACCAGCCTCACCAACGCTACGGCGAAATACACGATCATCGTGGCGAACGATCTAAAGCTGAATGGCACCTCAACCGTCACATTGAACTCAGATTATTCGTCGCTGCCGGGCGGTGTATCGATTATTGAGAACGCTGTTTTGGTGGAATAGGAAGCGTTTGCGAGGTCCAATGAGCAGAGGTCGATTCAAGAGAAAACAGACGCTCGCGCGCTTACCGGCGCAGTCGGGCCAGAGCATGGTCGAGTTCGCGATCGTGCTGCCTCTTCTCCTGCTGCTTCTCGTCGGTGTGATAGACATGGGGCAATACGCTTACGTCGCCATTCTGGTCGGGAACGCAGCTCGTGCTGGCGTAGCATACGGATCCCAGAACCACAATACGGCAGGAGACCCCCCTACTTATATCATCTTGGCCGCGAAAAATGATTATCAGAGTAACGGTCAGGACCCCAGCGGCTTGACTGTTACAAAGAACTACGTTTGCGGCTGCGACAATGCAGGGACGATCACAGCCACTGACTGCACAAATGGCATCTGCCCGGTCGGACAGAACAAGATCGTGTCGCTGCAAGTTACCGCCCAAGGCTCCTACGACGCGATATTTGGTTTTCCAGGCATCCCGTCGCCGCTCGTTGTTACGCGTTCGGCGATCATGCGAATTGGCGCATGATGAGACCTCAGCGCAAAACCGAATTTGGCGCCGAAACCGGCACCGGTCTGTTGGAATACGCTTTTATATTCATTGTGTTCATGTCGCTGATTCTCGGAATTAGCGCCTTTGGACATGCTCTCTTCGTTTATCATCAAGTCAATAATGCTGCCAAGGAAGCCACTCGCTATGCTGCCGTCCGGGGTGCTACCTGCAGCAGCGATGCTGATGGCGGAAGTTGTCAGGCGAGTAACTCTGCCTCGAGTATTTCCGGGCCTACTACGCACGACGATATTGAGGCATTCGTCCATAATATAACCCCGCAAAGCATCGATACGAGTAAGCTTGTCGTTCCATCAACCGGGGACTATTTTTGCGGCGTCAACGGGACTACCTGCACGCCCGCGATAACCAATGCTCCTGCGGCTTGCAATACCGCGAGCACTGCAAACCAACAGGGGTGCACGGTCAAAGTGACGGTTGCTTATCCATATAATTTCATCTTTCCGCTTCTGCCGACTGCAACCTCGACTACTGCTCCTTGCACACAGCCTGGCTTTTGCATATCCTGCACGTCTCAAATGGTAATAGTCCACTAACTCAGCTTCTCGCTGGTCAGACGTCGTTTTGACGCTTGTGATTTTTTGGCGCAAACATTTTTAGAAGCGGTCACCTGCGGCATCTCGGATGTATACGGATCCAGTATTAAACCGAAACGAATCCCCTTCGGTCGCTTGGGAGGAATGCTACTGCTAAGTTCCTCAACCAGATCAGCGTCGTCCACAATAGGTGACCCGAATTCTCAGTTCTGTCCGGACTAGTATTGAAGCATCAGCTCCGTTCGCCATAAAGCACGCGCACTCAGTAAGTTAGCGTCGGTCTTGGCTTTGCGAATGGCAGCAAAAATGCTTCACAACGCCTGAGGCTACACCGCCGATGAGCGAACAGCAGATAGTCTTGCCCCAGGACTGCCCGACTCCGTCGCGTTCCGAACATGCGGCCACATCCCTAGCTGCTCCAGCGGCAGATACAAAGAAATCGGCTTGGGCACTCGAAGGTTTCAAGTGGATGTTTTCCTTCCCTGCGATGCTCGGAACGCTTCTGGTTGGCCGAGTATTTTATGAAGCGCGCATCTTCTTTGTGGACCCTGATGTTTGGTGGCATATCAAGGTTGGCCAGGATATTCTTCGCTCGCACCACTGGCCGACCGCCGATCCTTATTCCTTCACCGCTGCAAACACACCGTGGATCGCTTACGAATGGCTGGGTGAAGTCATATTGGCCAGCGTCGCAAAGCTGGGGGGAAACACTGCTCTCTGTGCCTTGCTGATGATCATTACGTCTACGATCATGCTGGCGCTGTACTACTACGGCACGCTGTATTCGGGGAATTGCAAAGCCGGTTTTGTTCCGGCCTGGCTCATGTGTTCCCTGGCTTTTCTTTCGTTTACCTTGCGGCCGCAGATGTTTGGGTATCTCTTTTTGGTAATCCTGCTGATCGTACTCGAACGGTTCCGCAAGGGAGTGACCTGGCCGTTATGGGCTCTTCCCGTTGTATTTCTTGCGTGGGTCAATACGCACGGTTCGTTCATTGTAGGGATCGGCGTGTTGGCCGTTTACCTGTGCTCCGGATTACGGTCCTTTCAGCTGGGAAATGTCGAAGCGATCGCTTGGAGCGCGAAACAGCGAATCCAACTCGAACTGGCCTTAATGTTGTCGCTAGCCGTTTTGCCAGTAACGCCGTACGGGACGCAACTGGCCGTCTATCCCTTTGACATGATGTTCAATCAACCGCTAAACATCGCAAATATAATTGAATGGCGGCCGATGCCTTTCAACCAGCCGTTCGGAAAGCTATTCCTCGGTGCGGTTGTGCTTCTGGTTGTTTTGCAAATCCTGTTTCGCTTTACCTGGCGCCTGGAAGTGCTGTTGTTGGCAATCGGTGGAACGGTGATGGCATGCCTGCACGCGCGCATGCTTTTGCTGTTTGTGCCGTTTTTCGTGCCGATCTTCGCGACCATGATGGCTCGCTGGGTGCCGCCTTATCAGAGAGCAAAGGAACATTACGTTTTGAATGCGGTGCTGATGGCTGGCGTTGTTGCGGCGATGATTCATTACTTTCCATCACGCGACTTTCTGCAGAAAAAGCTCGATTCGGATTTTCCGGTCGCAGCTGTAGCGTATCTGGATGCCCACGCCATTCCCGGCCCAATGCTGAACACCTACTATTTCGGCGGTTACCTCGTGGGAACGGGACACAAGGTCTTCATTGATGGCCGCGGGGACCTCTTCGAGCGGACCGGCGTGCTCCTCGATGACGTAACTGTGACGCAAATTAGGCCGGGTGCGCTCAGGGTCCTGGATCGCTACCAGATAGCGTCATGCCTGCTCATAAAAGACGAACCGCTGGCTGTTGCCCTGGCCGCTTCGCCCAAATGGAGGCGGGTTTATATCGACGGCACGGCCGCAATCTTTGTACGGGCGACATTGAAATAGCCCGGCCCTGCGCTTGTCACACTTCTGTCCACAAAAGGTGACCAGGTTCCTGTGTGATCCCCGAGTCGCCGTTTGTTGAAATAAGTGTAGTATTATCAGTAGCATACAAGCTTCGACTCTGACGGAAATGGCAGCTGACATGCTCCTGCAGGGAGGAGGATCCAAACCGTGGCGAACGACGAGCAGACGGAGTTCCCGTTGGAGTGCACAATTGTCAGCCCAGGCCCTGCCGCCGTGTCGTCTTCCCCTGCAAAGGCAAAGCCCACTTTCACATTGCTCCAGTCCCTGAAGTGGATACTCTCGTTCCCAGCGATGCTAGGAACGTTCTTTGTCGGCCGTTTAGCTTATGAACTTCGTAACTTCCTGGTAGACCCCGACTTGTGGTGGCATATCAAGCTCGGTCAGGATATCGTTCGCACCCACCACTGGCCCACGACTGATCCGTATTCTTTTACTGTGCACGGAACTCCGTGGATTGCCTACGAGTGGCTTGGTGACGTGGTGATAGGATTCGTCGCGAAATTTGGTTTGCAGGCTCTCGCAGCCTTCCTGATGGCCTTCGCGGGCATAATCGCGATTGCTCTCTACTACTACGCTTCTCTGTGCGCACGAAACTCGAAGGCCGGCTTCGTTTCTGCGGTCCTCGTTTGTGTTTTCGCGGTTGGAAACTTCAATCTCCGGCCGCAAATGTTTGGCGCCCTGTTTCTGGCCGTCACGTTGATCGTTCTGGAGTTATTCAGGCAAGGCCGCCCGAAGTCACTTTGGATTTTGCCGCCAATGTTCCTGTTCTGGATCAATGCACATGGCTCATGGGTTGTGGGATTGGCAGTGATTTTAGTCACCCTGCTCGGCGGTCTATTTGAATTTCGTATCGGCAGTGTCGAGGGCATTCGCTGGACCCGACAACAGAGGATTCAACTTGAGCTTGCACTGCTAGGCTCATTGGCTGTGATTCCAATCACACCGTACGGCACAAGGCTCGCTACGTACCCATTTCTAATCGCTTCGTCGATACCACTCGGCGTGCAGTACGTGATGGAATGGTTTCCCATGCCCTTCGATATTTTTTGGGGCAAGTTCTTCTTGGCGCTGTTGGTCGGAGCGTTGGCGCTGCAGATGATCTATCAGTTCAAATTTCGCTTACAGCAATGGGTTCTCGCCATTGGCGGAACCGTGATGACCTGTCTGCACGTTCGCTTTGTGCTGCTGTTTGCGCCATTTTTCGCTCCCATTCTAGCCATCATGCTTTCCCGCTGGCTCGACAAGTACCGCCCCGAAAAGGACAAGTTCTTGCTGAACGGTGTCCTGATGGCTGCGGTCATCGTCGCAATGGTGTGGTACTTCCCATCGCGCTCTGAACTCGAACATGACGTTGAAAAACAATTTCCCGTTCGCGCCGTCAACTTCCTTCACAATCATCCCGTGCCTGATCCCATGTTTAATAGTTATGGCTATGGAGGATATCTGGTTGCATACTTGCCGGAACACAAGGTCTTTATCGACGGACGTGAGGATCCCTACGAGTTTGAAGGCGTCATGTTCGATTATATGCAGGCCACACAGCTAAAACTGCCGGCAGTCGCAATTCTCCGCCTTTACGGGATCAGAACGTGTTTTCTGGAACGTGGCGAGCCGCTTGCCATCGTTCTCGCGGAACTTCCCGATTGGCATCAGATTTACGCAGACGATAAGAGCGTGATCTTTGAGCGCACCGATTCTTCGAATCCCACTGTCGCCTCAAATGCGCAACTCTCGTCTGAGAGGAGCGAACATGAGCTTCCAGCCGACTAACGAACCGATTGTGCTCCGTACCGAATCCACCCTACGACTTGGCGACAAAAAACCCCTGCTCTCCGTGGTCATTCCCTGCATGAATGAGGAACTGGTCATCCGCGAAACCTGCAACCGCCTGATTTCCGTCCTGGCTCCTGCCGAGTTCGCTTTTGAACTGATTTTTGTGGATGATGGCAGCAAGGACCGCACTCCGGACATCCTGCGCGACCTACAGCTTAACGATCCTCACATTCGAGTCGTGCGCCTTTCCCGCAATTTCGGCCACCAAGTGGCCATCACCGCCGGTCTCGAGCACTCCGCCGGCGACGCCGCCGCGATCATTGATGCCGATCTTCAGGATCCTCCAGAAGTGTTACTGCAGTTCGTCGCCAAGTGGCTCGATGGCTATGATGTCGTTTACGGCGTGCGCACCGAGCGCGAAGGTGAAACCGCCTTCAAGCGCTGGACCGCCAAAGCCTTCTACCGCCTGATCGGCAAACTTTCCGATACCGAAATCCCGCTGGACACCGGCGACTTCCGCCTGATGGATCGCCGCGTGGTGGATGCGCTGCTTTCCATGCCGGAGCGCGATCGCTTCGTCCGCGGCATGGTCAGTTGGCTCGGCTTCTCCCAAGTTTCTGTTCCCTACCGGCGTGCCGCGCGTTTCGCCGGCCAGACCAAGTACCCGCTGTACAAAATGTTGAAATTTGCTACCGACGGCATTGTATCCTTCTCCGTGATTCCCCTTCGTTTGGCGACGTGGACCGGATTCCTCGCTTCCGGATTGGCGATTGTCGGAATCTTGGTCACGGTGTACGCCAGACTGTTTGAGAGCGACTGGGTCAAGGGTTGGACCAGCACCGTGCTCGCGATTCTGTTTCTCGGCGGAGTGCAGTTGCTGTGCCTCGGCATCATCGGCGAATACATCGGGCGCATTTACGGGGAATCGAAGCGCCGGCCGCTCTTTATTGTGCAGGAGCGGTTAGGCTTTGACGCTCCGGCCAAGCGTGAAGCGCGCTCCTTTTCCGCAAAGAAGGTGGCTTCCGATCGATAGACACAAGCATTCCTTATCGCGGAGAACGCAGATCAACGTACGCCCATGGCTGAATTCGATCCCTACTCAGAATCGTACCGGGCACTGGTAACGCAAAGCGTGCGCGCTTCCGGCGAACCGTCGGAATATTTTGCGGCTTACAAGGCCAAGTATCTCTCGAGGCGTTTCGGATCAGACAAGATCCGTGCCGTCCTCGACTACGGCTGCGGAGTTGGCGTGTTGGCGGAACAGTTGAAACTCCAGATGCCCGGAGCGCGCATTGATGGCTTCGATCCGTCGCAAGAAAGCCTGGACCACATACCAGCGGCGCTTCGCCGCCAGGGCTCGTTCGGCCTCGACCTCGACACGTTGGACGTTAATTACGACCTGGTTGTCATCGCCAACGTTCTCCACCACGTGCAACCCGCCGTGCGTGAAGCCGTTTTTCGTCGGGCATTTGGAAAATTGGCGTCCGGTGGTCGCCTGGTCGTTTTTGAACACAATCCATGGAACCCGCTCACGCGCTGGGCGGTGTCTCAGTGCCCGTTCGATGGCGATGCTATTCTCCTAAAGAGCTCCGAGGTCCGCGGCCTTTTGATGAGGACGGGTTTCGGGCAGCTCTTGCGGGATTTTGTGGTTTTCTTTCCCCGCTGGCTGGCGCCCCTCAGGCCCATTGAGAGTTCTCTCGGCTGGGTACCCCTTGGGGCCCAGTACGCCTTTTCCGGTGTCAAACTCGCATAGGCTTCAATCCTCCTCCGGCCTCAGCCAATTTCAGTAACCTTTTCGCCGAAATCGCCAGCGGCTCGCGTCCACAATATGTAACGCAACCTGGAGATAGGCATCTTGAGAGTCTCCGTAAGTAATATAAGTATGTTATTTACAATTACTTATGGAATTAGGCCATATTCCTGACATTGGCGCGTCAGGTGCATACCTTAGGGCAAGAAGCGGTACCTCCCTGCACCGCTGTCGATCTAGATCACTCGAAAGGAAACTCAAAATGAAGAACTTCTTGGTTCGCTTGTGGAAAGAAGAGGAAGGCCAAGACCTGACGGAATATGCTCTTCTGTTGGTCCTGATCGCCCTCGCGGCCATCGCCGTTATGAGCAACTTGGGCTCTGCAATCAACGTCGTTTTCAGTAGGGGTGCTTCGACTCTGACCAGCGCCAGCACGTAATTTCGACAGGCTGCGCGTTCAGGATTATGAAACCGCTTGGTTTGACAGCTGCCGGAATTGAATCACGCCGACGGCTGTCAACACGGGCTTTTTGCTCAGGAAGATGTACTGCGGACATCGAAAGGCAACTGGGAGAAACAGAAATGAAGAAACTTCTCATAAGGTTGTGGAAAGAAGAGGAAGGGCAGGACCTGACGGAATATGCTCTTTTGCTGGTTCTGATTGCGCTTGCAGCAATCGCTGTCATGAGCAACCTGGGCTCGGCAATCAACGTCGTGTTCAGCACGGGTGCTTCGACTCTGACCAGCGCCAGCACATAGTTCGTGGGGGCCTTCCCGCCGGTTAACAACTCGGGAACCGCAAGCCCCGAGTTGTTAGCTGGAATGTCAAAAACTGTTATACGATTCGACGGAGAGATGCCAAGAATGGACCCACGTACCGCCATCTGGACGTTTACGTTGCTGCTAACGTGCCTTGCCGCCGTGTGGGACTGGCGCTCCAGAAAAATTCCCAACTGGATTACGGTACCGGGTGCGGTCGCAGGCATCACACTGCACGCTGCTCTCAACGGCTGGCACGGCGTACTCTTTGCCCTCGCCGGCATGGGTCTTGCTCTCGCCCTGCTCCTACCTTTGGTCTATCTCCGCGCCATAGGAGCCGGCGACTGGAAACTCATGGGCGCCGTGGGCGTATTTCTCGGCTGGCAGCTCTTTTTGTTTGTGCTTTTCGGTAGCATTCTTGTCGCGGGAATCATGGCCGTCGCTCAGATGATTCGCGCCGATCGCGTCGCGGAAACGCTGCGCAATCTGTGGACGTTGGTCAAGGGATTTGCTTCGTTTGGCATGGTAAAGAATCCGAAAATTTCCTTGGACAACCCCGGCCTCATGAAATTGCCTTTCGGCGTCGCGGTTGCCGCCGCCACCATCGCCTGCTTCTGTGCCGCTTACTGGCCGACCTGGAAACACATTTTGTAAGTTTGTAAGGAAGACCGCATGTTCAACTGTCCTGAACTTGGGAGAACGCCCTAATGAATACCAATCGCCTGTTAGTCGGGCTGCTCATCGCCCTCGTGGTTGCCTTCCTGCTGAGCAGCTTCGTCTACAAGCAGTTTCAGAAGGCTTCCTTTGTGAAGCCCTCAGACACGCAACCATTGGTAGTGGCGTCGGTCCCTCTTCCTTTGGGAGCTCGTCTGGAAGCTAGCAATCTCAAGATCATCCAGTGGCCCGCCAACCAACCGGTCGCCGGTATGTTCACCAGGATTGAGGACTGTGCCAACCGCGCAATCATCACTTCGCTCGCTGTAAATGAACCGGTACTGGAAAGCAAGCTAGCTCCGAAGGAGTCCGGCGCTGGCCTGGCCGCGACCATTCCGGAAGGGATGCGTGCCGTGTCCGTTGCCGTGAACGAAGTGGTCGGTGTTGCTGGTTTTGTGACGCCTGGCACGATGGTCGATGTGCTGGTTACCGGCAGAGCTTTGGGTGGCGGAACCGCCGGCCAAGGCGATATCACCCGCACGATCCTGGAAAACATCCGCGTGCTCGCCGCCGGCCAAAAGATTGAACAAGATCGCGAAGGCAAACCGCAAACGGTTGCGGTGATCACCTTGCTGGTTACCCCGGACCAGGCCACGCAACTGACCATGGGTGCGACCGATGGAAGAATTCAGTTGGCCCTGCGCAATGCCATCGACACCAAAAAGAATGATCCGAAAGCGATTGTTCAGGCCGCTCTGTTCTCCCCGCAAGGCGCTGTTGCCACGCCGATCCAGGCAAAAGTGCCAGGCAAGAGGGTTGCGCCTGTTGCGCCGCCCCCTTACGTGATCGAAGTGATTACCGGAAACAAGCGCGAAAACAA
>Ga0070698_100007928_pt1 | contig 11493 bp, 12 predicted proteins | sample KBSK1502metaG_FD_65477 | JGI IMG/M metagenome (GOLD analysis project Ga0070698, IMG submission 65477) | Corn, switchgrass and miscanthus rhizosphere microbial communities from Kellogg Biological Station, Michigan, USA - KBS K1-50-2 metaG | ecosystem: Host-associated > Plants > Roots >...
TCCTGGACCCAGGTCGAAACCGGCTCGGCGATCACCTGGAAGTATCCGAGCGTGATCCTGCAGGGCGACGATTCGGTGGGAGAGTTCTACTCGGTGGCCGTGGTGAACAACCACCAGCAGGCGGATACCGGCACCAAGATGATCCACCTGGGCAAGAACACCCGGAGCACGATCGTCTCGAAGGGCATCAGCGCGGGGCAGGGGAACAACAGCTACCGCGGACAGGTCAAGGTGATGCCGAAAGCGGCCGGGGCGCGGAACTATACCCAGTGCGACTCGATGCTGATCGGCAACCGCTGCGGGGCGCACACCTTCCCGTACATCGACGTCCAGAATCCGACCGCGTCGGTGGAACACGAAGCCAGCACGTCGAAGATCGGCGAAGACCAGATCTTCTACTGCAAGCAGCGCGGGCTCAACACCGAGAACGCCATCTCGATGATCGTGAACGGGTTCTGCAAGGAAGTCTTCAAGGAATTGCCGATGGAGTTCGCCGTGGAAGCGCAGAAGCTGCTGGGAGTGTCTCTGGAGGGGAGTGTCGGGTAGGGCGCTAAGGCGCTAAGGCGCAACGGCGCAACGCGCGTATGGTTTGCGCCCTTGCGCCATTCCGCCTTTGCGCCCCAACAGGGAGTTATTCGCGTGCTGGAAATCAAGGGTTTGCGTGCCTCCGCAGGAGAAAAAGAGATCCTCACCGGCATCGACCTCACCGTGAAAGCGGGAGAAGTCCATGCCATCATGGGACCCAACGGCTCGGGGAAGAGCACGCTGGCCCAGGTGCTGGCGGGCCATCCCGCGTACGCCGTCACCGCGGGAACGGTCACCTTCCAGGGTCAGGATCTCCTCGACATGGAACCGGAGGAGCGCGCGCAGGCAGGGGTGTTCCTCGCTTTCCAGTATCCGGTCGAGATCGCCGGGGTCACCAACGCCTATTTCCTTCGCGCGGCCTACAACGCCATTCGGAAGGCGCGCGGCGAAGAGGAGCTCGACCCGATCGACTTCCTCGACCGGCTCGAGGAAAAGCTCGCGGTGGTCGAATGGGGTCCCGAGATCATGCAGCGCGCCGTCAACGGCGGCTTTTCCGGCGGCGAGAAGAAGCGCAATGAAATCCTCCAGATGGCGGTGCTGGAGCCGGCGCTCGCGATTCTCGACGAGACGGACTCCGGTCTCGACATCGACGCCCTCCGGATCGTGGCAAAGGGTGTGAACGCTCTCCGGCGCCCCGACCGCGCCACCATCCTGGTGACCCACTACCAGCGCCTCCTCAACTACATTGTGCCCGACTTCGTGCACGTCCTTTCCGAGGGCCGCATCGTGCGTTCCGGCGGCAAGGATCTCGCGTTGGAGCTCGAGGCGCGCGGGTATGAGTGGCTCACCGGACAGACGGAAGGCGCCGTCGCGTGACCACGCTGTATGCAGAGGCGTTCGAGCGCTCCACCAGGAATGGCGGAGGCAAGGGACCGGCGGCGCTGGTCGCGCGGCGCCGGGCGGCGTTCGACCGTTTTGCCTCGGCCGGATTCCCGACGACGCGCGACGAAGACTGGCGGTTTACTCCCGTCGCCCCGATCACACGTGTGGATTGGCGACTGGATGCCGGACGGCTGGATGCCGGTGGGCTGGTCAGCGCCGCGCAGCTGGAGCCGTTCCGCTTCGGACAGCCGGGTTGGGCCACGCTGGTGTTCGTGAATGGCCGTTTCAGCCCGGAGCTGTCGCATCGGCCCGAGCTCCCCGCCGGCGTCTCGGTGGAGCCCTTCGCGGAAGCGCTGGCGCGGGATCCGGAGTTCGTCGAGCGGAGCTTCGCGCTGGTGGCGGAACCTGACGCTACCGCCTTCTCCGCGCTCAACGCCGCGCTCGCCCACGAAGGCGCAGTGATCCGGGTGGCGGCGGGCGCCGACCTGGCCGAGCCGATCCACGTCCTCCACATCGCGACAGCGGAGGCCGCCGGCGCGGCACTCCAGACCCGGACCATCCTTTCCGTCGGGCAGGGCGCCCGCGCGCAATTCGTCGAGAGCTTCGCGGCACTGGGCGACGGGGCCTCCTTCACCAACGCGGTGACCGAAGTCACCGTGGGCGAGGGCGCCTGGGTCGAGCACAGCAGGATTCAGCGGGAGAGTGAGTCGGCCTATCACGTGGGGCTGACGCAGGTCGAGCAGGGCCGTGACAGCCACTACCGGTCCTTCACGCTCGCCATGGGCGGCGCCATCGCGCGGCACGACCTCCGGGCCCGGCTCGGCGCCGAGAATGTCGAGTGCCTCCTGTACGGCCTCTATCTCGGCCGGGGAGACCAGCTGGTCGACAACCACACGGTCATCCGCCACGAGTTTCCCAATTGCAGGAGCTGGGAGGTCTACAAGGGCATTCTCGACGGACGGAGCCATGCCGTGTTCAACGGCAAGGTCTTCGTGACGCCCGAGGCGCAGAAGACCGACGCCAAGCAGACCAACCGGAACCTGCTGCTCTCCGACACCTCGAGGGTGGACACCAAGCCTCAGCTCGAGATCTTTGCCGATGACGTGAAGTGCACCCATGGGGCGACGGTGGGGCGGCTCGACGAGATTGCGTTCTTCTACCTGCAGAGCCGCGGAATTCCCCGCGACGAGGCGAAGCAGATTCTGATTTATGCCTTCGCGGCCGAAGTCGTCACCGAAGTCGCGTCGGTCCCGGTCCGCGAGGCGCTCGACCGGCTGGTGCAAGAGCGACTCGGGATCAGAGCGTAGCGCATCATGACACCGCTCGCCGCCGTTCCCCCCCGAGAACCGCGCGCGGTCCGCTCGGGACCCGAGTGGGACGTCGCCAAGGTGCGCGCCGACTTCCCGATTCTCGAGCGCAAGGTCGGGGGCCGGCCGCTGGTCTATCTCGACAGCGCCGCGACGGCGCAGAAGCCGCAGCAGGTCATCGAAACGATCTCCCGCTATTACGCGAGCGGCAACGCCAACGTCCACCGGGGCGTGCACGCGCTGAGCCAGGAAGCGACCACGGCCTACGAGCGCGTGCGCGAGCTCGCGGCGCGGTTCTTCAATGCGGCGGACTCCTCCGAGATCATCTACACCGCCGGCACCACGGCCGCGCTCAATCTCGTCGCCCAGAGCTATGGCGGGTCGGTGCTCAAGCCGGGGGACGAGATCCTGATCTCCGAGATGGAGCACCATTCCAACATCGTGCCCTGGCATCTCGTCGCGGAGCGGACCGGTGCGGTGATCCGGGCGATTCCGGTGATGGAATCCGGCGGGCTCGATCTGGGAGAATTCGAGCGGCTGCTCGGCGAGCGCACCCGGATCGTCGCGGTGACCCACGCGTCGAACGTGATCGGCGCGATCAACCCGATCAATGCGATTTCCGCGATGGCCCATGAAGCGGGCGCGGTGGTCGTGGTGGACGGCGCCCAGTCGGCGCCCCACCTCCGGGTGGATCTCCAGGCGATCGACTGCGACTTCTTCGCCTGCTCGGGTCACAAGCTCTATGGACCCACGGGCATCGGCATCCTGTACGGCAAGCGCGCCCTCCTCGAGGCAATGCCCCCCTGGCAGGGCGGTGGCGGAATGATTCGCGAAGTCCTGATCGACCGCAGCAGCTACGCGCCGCCGCCGGAGCGGTTCGAAGCGGGGACGCCGCCGATCGCCGAAGTGGTGGGACTCGGTGCGGCGCTGGATTATGTCATGGCGTGGGACTGGGAAGCGCTGGTCGCCTACGAGCAGCGGCTGGTGGCCGAAGCGACCAGCCGGCTCTCCCACGTTCCCGGGGTCCGCGTGCTCGGCGAGGGAGCGGACCGGGTGAGCGTGCTCTCGTTCGTGATGGACGGGGTGCACCCGCACGATGCGGGTACCGTGCTCGACACCTTCGGCATCGCGGTGCGGGCCGGCCATCATTGTGCACAGCCGCTGATGCGCCGGTTCGGCGTCACGGCGACGCTGCGTGCTTCATTCGGCGCCTACAACACGCTGGACGAGGTGGAACAGCTGATCGCCGGGCTGGGCGAGGTTCGCAAGGTGTTCGGTTGATGAGCGATCTCGACGAGCTCTATCAGAGCGTGATCCTCGACCACAACAAGACGCCGAGAAACTTCCGCACGCTCGCGGACGCGAACGCCCACGCCGAAGGGCGGAACCCGCTCTGCGGCGACCAGTTCGACGTCTGGGTGCGTCTCGAGGGAGACGTCATCCAGGAGGTGACGTTTCTCGGCCAGGGATGCGCGATTTCGAAGGCCAGCGCCTCGATGATGACCCAGGCGATCAAGGGAAAGACCGTCGCGGAAGCGCGGGAGCTGTTCGACCGCTTCCACGAGGTGGTGACCGGCGGCGGAGGCCCCCTGCCGAGCAAACTGGAAGTGTTCCGCGGCGTGAGCGCGTTTCCCATCCGGGTCAAATGCGCGACGCTGAGCTGGCATGCGCTGAGGGCGGCGCTGGAGAATCGGAATAAATGAGTGGTCAGAGGCCAGGGGTCAGGGGTCAGAGGAAGTACCCCTGACCCCTGATCCCTGAGCACTGACTACTAACCAAGGGGAGTCGCTCGATGACGTACCATGAAATGATGATCAAGCCCATGCGGGAGGAAGTCACTCGCCTCGGCGTGCAGGAGCTGCGCACGGTCGCCGAGGTGGACGCGGCGCTGGCACCGGGCGAAGGCACCGTGATGGTGTTCGTGAATTCGGTCTGCGGCTGCGCGGCGGGCGGCGCCCGGCCGGCGCTCAGCCTGGCCTTGCAGCACGCGACCAAGCCGCAGCACCTCTACACGGTGTTCGCGGGCCAGGACCTGGACGCGACGGCGAGGGCGCGAAGCTACTTTGCCGACTACCAGCCCAGCTCGCCGTCGGTCGCGATCATGCGGGACGGAGAAGTGCTGCACTTCATTCACCGGCACATGATCGAGGGACGGCCGCCGCAAACACTCGCGGCCGATCTCGTGGCGGCGTTCGACAAGTATTGTGCTGCTGAGGGAGTGGCGAAGAGCGAGTAGTGGTCAGGGGTCAGGGGTCAGGGGTCAGGGGTTGGTAGTTAGTGGTTATTGACTGAAGACTGAAGACTGAAGACTGAGGACTCTCATGTCAGGTATGGTGTTCCACCCCGGCCACGAAGAGCTCCACGGCGTCACGGTCGTGATCGATGGCTCATCGGGGAAATCGTGGGTGGGCCGGTATCACGAGCGAACGGAGCGGGGGATCCTCCTCCACGATGTCTCAATCCATGATCCGGCCACGGCGCTCGTCCCGCGGGAGGCCTGGCTCGAGCGGCTTCGGAAATTCGGCGTGAAGGTCGACGCGAAGCACGTCGTGGTGCCGGAAGCGGAGGCGGTGGAGGTCAGGAGGCTAGGGAGCTAGGGAGTTAGGGAGCCAACGAACCGCCGGCCTATCAGGCTGGCGTTATTTTGCGCCTCATGGTAAAGGACGCTTGACATTGAGTCAATCAACCTTTACTCTCTCCTCATGGAATGCTCCCCGAATCGGTATTCCCGCCGGTCGCTGCTGCTGGTGCTGATCTGCGCGGCACTCGCGATCCTGGTCGGCTTCGCCCGGCGGGAGGGGCTGATTCCCCCGTCGCTGCGATGGGCGGCGGCCTTGCTGCCGGTCGTCCCGATGGTGGGTTATTTCATCGGTCTCAGTCAGTGGCTCAAGACGATGGACGAGCTCCAGCGCCTCATTCAGCTCGAGGCGCTGTTCATTCAATTCGGGGTCACCGCGATCGCGGTGATGGCATACGGTCTCCTCGCCAAGTTCGAGGTCGTTCCCAACACCGGGATCGGCGACTCCTGGCATTGGTGGTGGATGGTGTTGTTCTTCAGCTGGTCGTTCGGACAGCTGCTGGTGCGCCGCAAGTACCGGTGACCAACCGCCTCCGCGTCCTCCGTGCCGAGCGTGCGTGGTCCCAGGCCGACCTGGCGCAACGGCTCCAGGTCTCCCGTCAAACGGTGAACGCGATCGAGACCGGCAAGTACGATCCGAGCCTTCCCCTGGCATTCGCGATCGCACAATTGTTCGGACAGCCTATCGAAGCGATCTTCAGCCCCAACGGCGGATCGCAGGCGTAGATGCCCTTTCACAGCCCCTTATCCGGAGCAGCGGCATGAGCAGCAGCGTGGTCAAGGTCGATAACGTCACCAAGCGGTTTTCGGGACATACCGCGGTGGACCAGTTGTCGCTCGACGTGCCCGGGGGAGGGATCTTCGGACTCCTCGGGCCGAACGGTGCGGGCAAGAGCACCACGATCCGGATGATCATGAACATCATCACCGCGGACGAAGGGAAAATCTCGGTGCTCGGGGGCGAATCGAGCCGGGACCTCTCGGGCCGGATCGGGTATCTCCCGGAGGAGCGGGGCCTCTACAAGAAGATGAAGATCCTGGACCAGCTCACCTTCTTCGGCGAGGCGAAAGGGATTCATCGCAAGACCGCCCGGGCCAAAGCCACGGAGTGGCTCGCCAAGCTCGGCATTTCCGACTGGGCGCTCAAGAAGGTCGAGGACCTTTCCAAGGGCATGCAGCAGAAGGTCCAGTTCATCGGGGCCCTGCTGCACGAGCCCGACCTGGTGATCCTGGACGAGCCGTTCAGCGGACTCGATCCGGTCAACAGCCAGGTGATGAAGGATGTGGTGGTGGACCTTGCCCGGCAGGGGAAGACGGTCCTCTTCTCGACCCACATCATGGAACAAGCCGAGAAGATGTGCGACCGGATCGTCATCATTTCGCGGGGAAAGAAGGTGGTCGACGGCTCCCTCGCGGAGGTGAAGCGGGAGTTCGGCGGGCGGCATGTGGCACTCACCTTCACCCGGCACGCCGACCGCGCGGCGCGGGTGCTGGCCGACCGTTCGCTCGTCGCCAAGGTGGACGACTACGGCGCGACGGCGGAATGCGAGCTGGCGGAGACGGGAGACGCCGATCGGCTGTTGCGTACGCTGGTCCAGGAGGATGTCGGCCTTGCCCGGTTCGAGGTAGTCGAAGCGTCCCTGCAATCCATCTTCATCGCCAAAGTCGGCATCGAGGCCGCCACGGCGCCGGCCAAGGAGACGGTCCATGCATAAGATCTGGGCGGTCATTCGGCGGGAGTTCGTGGAGCGGGTCCGCACCCGCGCGTTTTTGCTCAGCACCATCCTGTTCCCGGTGTTCATGGCGGCGATGGTGGTGATCCCGGGGCTGCTCATGTCCCGCAGCACCGGCACTCAGCGCCTGGCGGTGGTCGATGCCACGACCGACGAGCTGGGCCAGCGGATGACCAGCACCCTCGAGGCAGCCCGGATCGGCAAGGGCGAGGAAGCGCCCAGCCGGTATACGGTCACCCGGTTTCCGGCGGTGGGACGGGCGATCACGGTGCGGGACTCGTTGCTTCCGGTGACGGGCCGATCCCGAAAGGCTGAGGGTGGCTACGAGGGAATCCTGGTGATCAGTGATTCCACCGTCACCAGCGGCAAGGCGTACTACTACGGCGCCAACGTCGCGAGCTTCGACGATATGCGGGAGCTGGAGCAGACGCTCCGGCCGATGGTGATCGCCCGCCGGCTCGAAGGGATGGGGGTCGACCTGGGCCAGGTCATGCAGGCGGTCAAAGGGATCGACCTGGAAACGGGGAAGGTGGCGGACGGGAAGCTGACCGGAGAAAGCGGGGCGGCGACTTTCGCGCTCGCCTATGCCATGGGGCTCATTCTCTACATCTCGCTCCTGATCTTCGGCAACCAGGTGATGATGTCGATCATCGAGGAGAAGAACAACCGGATCGTGGAGATCCTGGCCTCGAGCCTCACCCCGTTCCAGATGATGCTGGGGAAGGTGGTCGGGGTCGGCCTGGTGGCGCTGCTGCAGATCGGGATCTGGGCCGGGGCGGCGACCTTTTTTTCCGCGAACCAGCAGAAGATCCTGGGGGGAATGGGCGTCAGCGCGTCGGGCCCGATGGCCTTCGCGGTTCCGTCGATGAGCCCCGGACTGCTGATGGTCTTCCTGGTGTTCTTCTCGCTCGGGTTCCTCCTGTTCGCCGCGGCCTACGCGGCGGTCGGGGCGATGTGCAGCACCACCCAGGACGCGAGCCAGATGCAGATGCCGGTGATGATGTTCGTGCTGGTGGGTTTCTTCTCGGTCTTCGCGCTGATTCGCGACCCCAACGGAACAGCGGCCCACGTGCTGAGCTTCGTGCCGATGCTGACACCGTTCGTGATACCGATGCGCTACTCGATTTCACCGCTCCCCCCGCTCGAACTCGGGACCGCCATTCTGGTGACGGTGGCCGGAATGCTGGCGATCGTCTGGCTGGCGTCGCGGATTTACCGGGTCGGGATCCTGAGCTACGGCAAGAAGGCGAGTGTGCGGGATATGGTGCGGTGGATCAGGACGGCGTAGCTGGGTGCTAGGTGCTAGGTGCTGGGTACTAGGTGCTGGGTAGTTTCCAGTACCCAGTACCCAGTACCCAGTACCCAGTACCCAGCTACGGAACAAACAGCGCCCCATGCGGCATCGCGTGCCCGGTCACGCCATTGGGCCAGCGAGCGCGGCTGAAGCTCACTCCTCGCGCGGTTGAGTCCGCGTCCCGGAATCGCTCGTCCCACGACAAGCGTCCCGTCGCCCGATCCAGCCGCACCATGAGCACGCGGGGCGGTCCGTCGCCCTGCTCCGTCAGCACCAGCCGGTCGCTCCCGGGGTCGGCGGCGACCCAGTGTGGGAAGAAGGTCGTATCGGTGGGGAATGCCGCGACCTCCACCGGATGGGCCGGATCGGAAATGTCGAGAGTGACGATGGTGTGGGCGTAGGCGATGGGCATGATCCAGAATTTGCCGAGGACGAGCGGCACCGAGCACCCGATCCGGCGCGGCTCCCGCATGGAGAGCACGAGCTCGACCGTCGGCTCGGCGCTGTCGAGTCCGGCGATTCGGTAAAAACCGCAGTAATAGCTGTTCAGCAGCAGCGTCTTCCCGTCTTCCATGGCGCGCACTTCGAAGGGGTACCGCTCGACCGAATCGCCGGCGAGGCCGGGCATGGGAATCGTCTTGAGCAAGGTGAGATCGGAGAGCCGCCAGACCTGGACGACGTCGGCGGTGTGCTCGGAGTCCATCGGGGAGCTGGTCGTGAGGGCGCGGTCGATGCCGGGAAGCGCTTCGATGGCGTAGGTGCGAATGGCGGCCTTGGGAAATGCGGAATCGAAGGATGAAGATGCCCGCAGCACATTTCCGGCGGAGTCGACCAGGGCGAGCCCACCGGGGTTGCCGGCCCGGGCCGAGTCGCCGAACTGCAGGGTCATCAGCACGCGTGAGGCGTCGAGGCGCTTGAAGCTGTGCGGCCCGCGAAAACCTGATGCCACGTTCGGCGCCGGCGTGACCCGGGGAGATTCGGGGGAGCTCGCATCGACCAGGAAGTTCTTCCCCGCCATGAAGTCGTTCGCGAAGTACGTGCCGGAGGCGGGGAGGATGAACTCGGTATGATGCGGCATCATGCCGCCTTCGACGGCGGGCGAGGCGCCTACGATCTGTCCGTAGGTCGGACTTTCCGGCCGCACATCGAGAACCGCGATGAAGTTGCTGCCACCGGTACCGTGACCGGTGCCGGACCAGACATAGAGGTAGCGCGCCGGCACCGGCGCCCGTGGGAGCGTCTCGCGCGGCGAACAGCCGGCGAGCGCCAGGAGTGCCGTGAGTGCGAGCGCGCCCCGCCTCACCGGTTGGGCTGCGGCGTCACGCGCAGGTACGGCTTTTTCGCGATGAATCCCTTGGGGAACTTTTTCTTCGCGTCCTCGTCGGAGACCGCCGGGACGATGATTACGTCCTCGCCGTGCTTCCAGTCGACCGGCGTCGCCACCGAGTAGTCGGCGGTGAGCTGCAGCGAGTCGATCACCCGGAGCAGCTCATCGAAATTGCGCCCGGTGCTCGCGGGGTAGGTGATGGTGAGCTTCACCTTGTTGTCGGGGCCGATGACGAAGACCGAGCGCACGGTGAAGTTTTCGCTCGCGTTCGGGTGGATCATGTCGTAGAGCATCGCGACCGTGCGGTCGGGATCGCCGATCATCGGAAAATTCACCGCATTGCCGGTGACGTCCTTGATGTCGCCCTCCCACTTGTGATGCGACTCCACCGGATCGACCGAGAGCCCCATGATCTTGCAGTTGCGCCGCTCGAATTCCGGTTTGAGCGCCGCGGCGCGCCCGAGCTCGGTGGTACAGACGGGCGTGAAATCCTTGGGGTGGCTGAAGAGCACCGCCCAGGAATTTCCTTTCCAGGCATGGAAGGACACTGGTCCGAGGGTCGTGTCGGCGGTGAAGTCGGGGGCGATGTCTCCGAGGCGTAGTGACATGGCTGCTTGGGGTTGGGGGTTGGTGGTTAGTGGTCAGGGGTCAGGGGTCAGGGGTCAGGGGTCAGTGCAGAGTGGAATGCGCACCGAACTCCTCGAATTGTCGAACAACATATCGCGCTCCTCCCGACTCAGCCATCCTCGGTCCTTCACTGATCACTGACCACTGACCACTGACCACTTTCCTCCGCTCGACTAAGTTCTCCCCATGCACCACGACTACGACGTCATCGTGATTGGCGGAGGGCATGCCGGGGCGGAGGCGTGCGCAATGGCGGCTCGCTCGGGCGCCCGCACCCTGCTCCTGACCCAGCACCTCGAGACGATCGGACAGATGTCGTGCAATCCGGCCATCGGTGGGATTGCGAAGGGGACGGTCGTGCGCGAAGTCGATGCCCTGGGCGGAATTATGGGCCGAGCCACCGACATGTCGCGGTTGCAGTTCCGAATGCTCAACCGGTCCAAGGGCCCGGCGGTCTGGTCTCCCCGGGCGCAGTGCGACCGGGGGCTCTATCGGCGCGCCGTCCGCACGTTGCTCGAGCGACTTCCCAATCTTCGCTTTGCGCAGGGGACGGCGGCGGGGTTTCTCCTTGACGGCACCCGAATCACCGGAGTCGAGACGACCGATGGCCGGAGATTCCATACCCGGGCGATCGTGGTCACCGCCGGCACCTTCCTCCGGGGAGAGATCCACGTCGGGAAGGCGGCTCCGGTGCCGGCGGGCCGGGCGGGTGAGGCCCCGGCGATTCATATCTCGCAAGCTATTGCCAGTCTTGGCGTTACGATAGAACGCTTCAAGACCGGGACCCCTCCGAGAATCGACGGGAGAACCGCGGATCTCACCCGGATGGCGCGCCAGGATGGGGATCCCGGGGATTACTGGTTCTCCTATTACGAGCGGGCGGAACATCCGAGGCAGCTTCCCTGCTACCTGACCCACACGACTCCTCGGCTCCTCGAGATCATCACCGCGCACTTGGGCGAATCCGCGATGTATGGCGGGGCGATCAGCGGCCGGGGGCCACGGTATTGTCCCTCGATCGAGGACAAGGTGGTTCGGTTTCCCCATGCGGCTCGGCATCAGGTCTTTCTCGAGCCGGAGGGTCTCGAGACCTCGGAGATGTACGTCAACGGCCTCTCCACCTCGCTCCCCACCGCGGTTCAGCTGGAGTATCTGCGATCGGTACCCGGCCTGGAGCAGGTGGAGATGACCCGGGCGGGCTACGCGATCGAGTACGACTA
>Ga0070698_100007929_pt1 | contig 11493 bp, 9 predicted proteins | sample KBSK1502metaG_FD_65477 | JGI IMG/M metagenome (GOLD analysis project Ga0070698, IMG submission 65477) | Corn, switchgrass and miscanthus rhizosphere microbial communities from Kellogg Biological Station, Michigan, USA - KBS K1-50-2 metaG | ecosystem: Host-associated > Plants > Roots >...
CGCACGGTTTCGCCCGAGGTGAAATGCCGGCGCTCATAGAACTCGCGGTAATTCGGCAGAAACACCTTCGGCACGATGCCAAGCAGCCGGCCGCGATGGATCGCGACGCCACAATTGTAAAGCCGCCCCTGCAAGCGCAACGGCGCGCCGACGACAAAGACCGGGTTCAGCTTTATGCTGGCGGTGACGAGGCGTGCGATCTGTCCGGTAACGGCGTCGAGCACCGCATTCTGAAACAATAGATCGTCGATCGCATAGGCCGACAGGCACAGCTCGGGAAACACCATCAACGCGAGGCCGGCCTTGTCACCCTTGGTGAGCAGGTCGAGCACCTGGTCGCCGTTCTTCGCCGGCTCGGCTACCGCGACCTGCGGCACGCAGGCGCCCACCCGCACGAATTCATGCCGGTAGGGAGAAAAGAACGCGGACATCGGGCGTGGCCCTCGCGCGGTGCTCGATCTCATTTCAGATGGTTATGACTCAGCTGAGTATAAGTAGGGCTCACCCGGCCCGTATCGCCGTGACGCCCACCCGCTCGGCCGCATCGCATAAATCGCGATCCTTGCTCGCGAGCGGCACCCCGAGCCGCATCGCGAGCTCCAGATAGGCGGCGTCATAGGCCGTGAGCCCTTGCTCGCGGGCTAGATCGAGGATCCGCGTGAAGGCAAGCGATGCCGTTTCGCCGTCAACTTCGATATCGAGCGTTTCGAAAAGACCGATCAGCTGAGCGCTCTCTGCAACTGTAATGCGCCCACGGCGTTCGGCGAGCGCGAGTACGTTGGCGATTTCAATGAACCAAAGGAGCGGCACCGCAGCGACGCTTGTCCGGAGCTGTTCCCGCAACTGAGCTGTGGCTTCAGTCAATTCGTCCTTGAAACACCAGGCAAGCGCGACCGAGGCATCGACAACGATGTCGCTCACCGTCTGCCTTCTTCGATCAGCTGCTTCACAGGAATACCAAGAGTGTGCCCCTCCGCAAATTCCTTCAGCTTATCGATGGCTTCGCTACGACGGTCGGGACCGGATCGCCGGATCGGGACCAGCCGAGCAATCGGTTTGCCGTGTTTGGTTATGGTGATCTGCTCGCCGCGCTGGACGCGCTCCAGCAGAGCGGGCAGATGAGTTTTAGCCTCGTAGGCGCCGATTTCGTCAGGCATCAGGTTCTATTCAGACTAGCCTACGACTAGTCTAATCCTCCCAACGCGGAAGCTCAAGTTGAATGTCAAACCGGGAGAGGGGACCGGCCGGATCAGAATCCCGGGACCCGACCCGGCCGGCGTCCCGTCGGCGGTCAGCGTGTCGCCTCGAGACTTTTGCCAGCTTAATTAAAACTGGTCACCGGGAGATTAATCCGCCCCCACCCCAAGGGTAGGTCGTGATCCGAGCCGCCCGGGGGTCAATCGGCGAACGGGTCGCGCACCAGCACGGTGTCGTCGCGCTCGGGGCTGGTCGACAGCATCGCCACCGGGGCGCCGATCAACTCTTCAAGGCGGCGGATGTACTTGATCGCGGTGGCCGGCAGATCGGCCCAGGAGCGTGCGCCGCGGGTGCTTTCGCGCCAGCCCTCGGCGGTCTCGTAGACCGGCTCGAGCTCGGCCTGCGCGGCAGTGCCGGCCGGCAGGTAATCGTAGCGTTTGCGGCCAAGGCGATAGGCGGCGCAGATCTTGATCTCGTCGAAGCCGTCGAGCACGTCGAGCTTGGTCAGAGCGATGCCGTCGATACCGCCGATCCGGACCGCCTGGCGCACCGCCACCGCGTCGAACCAGCCACAGCGCCGCGGCCGTCCCGTCACCGTGCCGAACTCCCGGCCGCGCTCGCCGAGGGTCTGGCCGATGTCATCGTGGAGCTCGGTCGGGAACGGGCCGGCGCCCACCCGGGTGGTGTAGGCCTTGGTGATGCCGAGCACGAAGCCGACCGCGGAAGGCCCGATCCCCGATCCGGCCGCGGCCTGGCCGGCGAGCGTGTTCGACGAGGTGACATAAGGATAAGTGCCGTGATCGACATCCAGCATCGCCGCCTGGGCACCCTCGAACAGGATGCGCCGGCCGCGGCGCCGCGCCTCGCCGAGCAGCCGCCAGCACTGGTCGGCGTAGGGCAGGATCTTCGGCGCCACCGCGTGCAACGCGCCGAGCAGTTCGGCGCGGTCGATTTCGGCCTCGTCGAGGCCGCGCAGCAAGGCGTTGTGATGCAGCAGGAGGTCATCGACCCGCTCTTCGAGCGCACGACGATCGGCGAGATCGCAGACGCGCACGGCGCGGCGGCCAACCTTGTCCTCGTAAGCGGGACCAATGCCGCGCCCGGTCGTGCCGATCTTCTTGTCGCCGCGATGCGCCTCACGGGCGCGGTCGAGCCGGCCGTGCGACGGCAGGATCAGCGCAGCATTGTCGGCGAGCTTCAGATTCTGCGGTGAGATGTCGAGCCCCTTCTCCCGCATCGTCGCGATCTCATCGAGCAGCGCCCAGGGATCGACAACGACGCCGTTGCCGATGATCGACAATTTGCCCGGGCGCACGACGCCAGAGGGCAGCAGGCTCAGCTTGTATTCGACATTGCCGATGACGAGGGTATGTCCGGCATTGTGGCCGCCCTGGAAGCGCACGACGACATCGGCGCGCTCAGACAGCCAGTCGACGATCTTGCCTTTGCCCTCGTCGCCCCACTGGGCGCCGACCACCGCGACATTGCCCATGCTTGCCCCCCGCCCCTAGCGCTTCGAGGCGGACGCAAGCGGCTTTGGCTCGCGATCCTCGATAATGTAGTCGCAGCCGAGGCGGTGCGCCTCTATATGGGGATCAGCTGCGGACGATGATAGCTCCGAGAGGGCCGCGACCGTGACCCAGCCGGCCTCGCGCAGGGCGCGGGCATGCTCGCGGTCGGCGCTGAGCGGCACCAACACGCGCCGCCGCCGCGGGACCTCCGGCAAAGTGCGCAGGATCGTGTCGGTGTAGAGAGTGAAGCCGGTCGCCGGTTCCGGCATCGCCGGGTCGCCGGCCTGATAGCGGCCGCCGCGGCCGAGTTCGCCTAACGGGCCGCGCTCCGGATCGGTCCGCGCAAAGAACGTGAAGCTGATGCCGCTGTGATATTCGAAGCCGCGGTTCTCAACCGGATCGACGGTGACTTTGAGATCGGGTACCGCCGCGGCGAGCCCGTCGAGCACCGCCCCGAGCCGGTCGCGCTCCTGCCGCGCCCGCGCCGGCAAACCGAGCCGGTCGAGCGCCGCCCGGGTCGCGGCCGCGATACCGGCCGAGGCGATCAGCTCGGCCAGCAGCAATCCTGCCTCGCCTGCCAAACCGGCAACCGCCGCCGCATCCTTGTGGTCGAGGGCGGCGCGCAGGGCACCCTCGCGTGCGCCGCCGAGGCCGTACGCCTCGACGATCGCCGGGACCAAGGTCGGCAAGGTCAGATCGACCGACAGATGCGGCACACCGACCGCCTGCAGCGCCTCACCGGCGACCGCAATCGCCTCGACATCGGCGGTCGGCCCCTCGGCGCCGATCAGCTCAGCGCCAGCCTGGCCGATCTGGCGCTCGGGGCGCATCTCCGAGCCTTTGACCCGCAGCACCTGGCCGGCATAGCTGAGCCGCAACGGCCGCGGCATGTGCGACATGCGTGTAGCGGCGATGCGAGCGACCTGCGGCGTCATGTCGGCGCGCACCCCGACCATGCGGTGCGAGATCGGATCCATCAGACGGAAGGTATCGCTCGCCGTCGCGGTGCCGGCGCCGGACAGCAATGTCTCCTCGAACTCGACGAGCGGCGGCTTGACCCGCTGATAGCCGTGCGAGGCCAGGACGCCCATCAGGCGCGCCGTCACCTCGGCCTCGATCTCCGCATTGGGCGGCAGGAGGTCGTAAAGCCCGGCGGGGAGCAGAGCCGGGTGCGGCGCGTCATTCATGGCGGATCATCACGCGACGAGGTCCAAAAGGGTTTCGGGCATTGTGTATCACGCTCGCTTTAAGAACAGGCGAAAAGCGCTGCCCGGACGGAAAAAGCATCGCACGCACCGCTATACGCGGCATGTGCGCCCGGCCGATGGTCTCACCATCTATTTGCCGCGTATGCGACGGCTGGTGAAAATGTTGCGACGTGCGCCTCGCTTTAACCGAAATGAAGGGGTACCTATACTTCAGGGTTAATTCTATCAATATCTATTGCACTTTGCGGTGGAAAGTAGCAAAGTAAGCACTGCATCGTCATCTTCCCCCCTCGACGGTGCAAAGAACGCTTCCGTCCTCCTCGACGGGGCTCGAAACCCCGGCCACCCCCCGGCCGGGGTTTCGCATTTCTGGTAGGATAGCGCCCCCTCCGCTCAGAAGCGCATCGCCTTTGCCTGGATCACATGGGGCAGGCGGCGCACCGTTTCTATGAGCTCTGCAGTCAACAGCTGATCGACCTCGACAAGGGCGATCGCGTCCTCGCCCGGCGCGGTGCGGCCAAGATGAAAGGTCGCGATATTGACCCCGGCGGCGCCGAGCGCGTTGCCGAGCGCGCCGATAAAGCCCGGTTTGTCCTTGTTGCGAACAAACAGCATGTGACGGCCGAGCTCGGCCTCGAGCGAAATGCCTTCAATATTCACGAGGCGGGGCTTGTTACCGGCAAAGACGGTGCCGGCGACGCTGCGCTCGCGCCGCTCGGTCGTGACAGTCACCCGCATCAAGGTCTGGTAGTCGCCGGCCTCAGCGCGCCGAGTCTCGCTGACCCGGATGTCGCGCTGCCGGCAGATCGACGGCGCGTTGACCATGTTGACCGATGCGAGCTGTGGCGCCAACAGCCCGGTCAACGCGATCGCGGTCAGAGGCTTGGTATTCAGCTCGGCGATGGCACCGTCGTATTCGATCGCGATGGCACGAATGCCGGTCTCGGTCAGTTGCCCGGCGAAACTGCCGATCTGCTCGGCGAGCACCATGTAAGGCTTGAGCCGCGCCGCTTCCTCGGCCGTGAGCGACGGCATGTTGACCGCGTTCGAGACCGCGCCGGTCAGCAGGAAATCGGCGATCTGCTCGGCGATCTCGACCGCGACATTCTCCTGCGCCTCGGCGGTGGCGGCGCCGAGATGCGGGGTTGCGATGAAGTTCGGATGACCGAACAGCGGATTGTCGCGCGCCGGTTCCTCGACAAAGACATCGAAGGCCGCCCCGGCGACCTGGCCGCTATCGAGAGCGGCGGCGACATCCGCCTCGGCGATGAGGCCGCCCCGCGCGCAATTGATCAGGCGCACGCCATGCTTCATGCGCGCGATCGCGGCCGCGTCGATGATATTCGTCGTCGCCTCGGTCAAGGGCGTGTGCAAGGTGATGAAATCGGCGCGGGACAACAGCTCCTCGAATGCGACCCGCTCGACGCCGAGATCGACCGCGCGCTCCGGCGACAGGAACGGGTCGAAGACGATCACCTTCATGCGCAGCCCGTGCGCCCGGTCGGCAACAATCGCTCCGATATTGCCGCAGCCGATAATGCCGAGGACCTTGCCGCTGAGCTCGACTCCCATGAACCGCGACTTTTCCCATTTGCCGGCCTGGGTCGAGCGGTCGGCCATCGGGATCTGACGCGCCAACGCGAACATCATCGCAATCGTGTGCTCGGCGGCAGTGATCGAATTGCCGTAGGGCGTATTCATGACGACGATGCCGCGCTCCGTGGCGGCGGCAACGTCGATATTGTCGACGCCGATGCCGGCACGCCCGATCACTTTCAACTCCGGCGCAGCCGCCAGCAATTCGGCGGTCACCTTCGTTGCCGAGCGCACCGCGAGCCCGTCACAGCCGGCGATGCGCTGCTGCAGTTCGGCCCCGCCGAGCCCGATCACGACATCGGCCGCGATGCCACGCGCCGCGAAGATCTCGACCGCACGCGGGCTCAGCTCATCGGCGATCAGTACTTTCGGCATACAATACCGTCCAAATTCACCACCAAGACGCGTAGACATTCAAATTCCGGACCGCCGGCCCATGCCTTGGTCCATTGCCCGGCATGCCGGCGGGGACGCCGGCGTTGCATTACTCTGCGTGCCTTCGTGTGAACACCACAGATGAGATATGGGCCTAGGCGGCTTTGGCCGCCGCGCTCTGCTCTTCCCATGCCCAGTCGAGCCAGGGCAACAGCGCCTCGACATCACTGTGCTCGACGGTCGCGCCGGTCCAGATGCGGATGCCCGGCGGCGAGGCGCGGTGGCTGGCGAGATCGTAGCCGGCACCCTCGGCTTCGAGCCGGGCGGTCATCGTCCGCACCGTGCTGAACCGCGCATCCTCGGACAGTCCAAGAAACCAGGGATCGACGATCTCGAGCTGCGGCGAGGTGCAGGAGCGGGTCGCCGGGTCTTTGGCCAGAAAACGCAGCCAGGGCGTACGCTCCTCCCAGGCGGCGACTGCCGCGAGATTGCCTTCGGCACGGGCGACGAGGCCGTCGAGGCCGCCGACCGACTCGGCCCAACGAAGCGAGTCCAGCGCGTCCTCGACGCACAGCATCGATGGCGTATTGATCGTCTCGCCGCGAAAGATCCCCTCGATCAGTTTGCCGTTCGAGGTCAGCCGGAAAAGCTTGGGCAGCGGCCAGGGCGGCGTATAGCTCTCCAGCCGCTCGACCGCGCGCGGCGAGAGCGCCAGCATGCCGTGCGCCGCCTCACCGCCCAGCGCCTTCTGCCATGACCAGGTGACGACATCGAGCTTGTCCCAGGGCAGGCGCATCGCGAAGGCGGCCGATGTCGCATCGCAAATTGTCAGGCCGCGCCGGTCGGAAGCGATCCAGTCGCCGTTCGGGACCCGCACTCCCGAGGTCGTGCCGTTCCAGACGAACACAGTGTCGCGGTCGGGATCGACCGCGGCGAGGTCGGGGAGTTCGCCATAGGGCGCCTGCAGCAGCCGGAGATCGGCCGGCTTGAGCTGGCGCGCCACATCCTGGACCCAGCCCTCGCCGAAATTCTCCCAGGCCAAAAGATCGACGCCGCACGCTCCGAGCAGCGACCACAGCGCCAGCTCAACCGCGCCGGTATCCGAGCCGGCGACGATCCCGAGCCGATAATCGGCCGGCATCTTCAACACCGCGCGGGAGCGCTCGATGACCTCCGCGAGCCGCGCCAAACCCGCCTTCGAGCGATGCGAGCGGCCGAGCAGCGCGCCTGACAGGGCCGCGGGCGACCAGCCCGGCCGTTTGGCGCACGGCCCCGATGAAAAGCAAGGGTTTGCCGGCCGCCGGGTCGGCTTGATCATCCCATCCCTTCCCTCACAGCGATGGCCTTACGCGGCCACGATTTCGGAGGGCGGACCCTAGGCGCTGCGCCTGCAAGGGTCAATGCGGCGGCATAACGGCCCAACGCGCCGCAAACTGCGACGCGTTGGGAAAGTCTCGGGTTGTAACGGACTGAAACGCTTAGAAGATCGGCAGGCCGACCCCGTAGGGCTGCCACGCCTTGCGAACCTGCTCCTCGACGACGAGGCCGGAGGAGGTCATCGGCGAGTGAACTGTGCCGGTGCTGGCTTTCGGATCGCCGATCGAGCCGACCAGATGGTCGATTGTCGCCTTTTCGCGCCGATGCCAAATTTTCAGGAGACGCCGGGACGAGCGCAGGTCTTTCATCGATTCCTCCCGGGGGGTTGGAGCGACCTTACGTCGCACTTTTGTAACGCTTGGCCACAAATAGTCAATAATTAACCGCTCGGCAACCATCCAATTTCGCGAGAAACGCCGTCTCCCGCGCAACTCGTTTTGCCCGTATGCTACCCGATCGCTTCGGCCGTATGGTTAACGGACCAGCAAAGAGGGAGGCGCAGCAATGCAGTACGGCCTGTTCACAATGCCTTCTCATCCGCCGGAGCGCCCATTATTCGAGGGTCACCGTTGGGATCTTCAAACCTTGCGCTGGGCCGACGAGCTGGGCTTTGTCGAGGCCTGGATCGGCGAGCACCATACCGCGCCTTGGGAGCCGCATCCGGCCCCCGACCTTCTGATCGCCCAGGCCCTGACCGAAACCAGCAGGATCCGCCTCGCCCCGGGCGGCTTTCTGTTGCCGTATCACCATCCGGCCGAACTCGCCAACCGGGTCGCGATGCTCGACCACCTCGCCCAGGGAAGGCTCAATTTCGGGGTCGCGGCGAGCGGATTGCCGAGCGACTGGGCGATGTTCAATGTCGACGGCAATGCGGGCCAGCACCGCGAGATGACGCGCGAGGCGCTCGATATCATCCTCAAACTGTGGAGCGCCGAGGAACCGTTCGATTATCCGGGGAAATACTGGCATGTGACCCGCACCGATCTGATGCTGGAAACCCTGCGGCCGCATCTCCGGCCGTTCCAGAAACCGCACCCGCCGATCGGCGTCGCGGGGGTCAGCAAGGGCTCCGACACGCTCAAGCTCGCCGGCGAGCACGGCTTCCTGCCGATGAGCCTCAATCTCAACCCGGGTTATGTCGCCAGTCACTGGGACTCGGTCGAGGAAGGGGCACGGCGCAGCGGCCGCACTCCCCGCCGGGCTGACTGGCGCCTGGTGCGCGAGATCTTTGTTGCGGACACCGACGAGGAGGCTTGGCGGCTGTCGGTAGGGGCGCAGATGGGGCGTATGATGCGGGAATATTTCTTGCCCCTACTGACCAATGTAGGGGTCATCCAGTTCTTGAAGCATGACGAGGCGGTCGCCGACAGCGACGTCACCCCGGAGTACTGTGCCACCCACAATTGGCTGATCGGTTCGCCGGCGACGGTCGTCGAGAAGATCGAGCGCATGTACGCCGAGGTCGGCGGATTCGGCAGCCTGCTCCTGTTCTGCTTCGACTACAGCGACAATCCGCAAGCCTGGCACAACTCGATGCGGCTCCTCGCCGAGGAGGTGATGCCGCGGGTCGCGCACCTCACGCCGGGTCGCGCGTAATCGTCGGAAGTGTCCTACGTGCCCTTACTGCTGCGCCGCTAAGCGCACGCCTCCAGGGCCGATCAGTCCGGGGTTCGGCGTCTTGAAGCGCCAGAACGTGCCGCTGTTTGCCGCCATCACAAAGATGTCTCGGTTGTCCGGGCCGCCAAATGCGAAGTTGGTGGTCGCCAGATCGCCGCTCGGCGCCGGTATCGGCACAAAGCCGATGATGATGCCGCGCGGGTCGACCTGCAGGACGCCGCCGAGCCCGGCCACGGCGATCCACAGATTGCCTTTGACGTCATAATGCAGGCCGTCCGGGCAGCCGCTGCCGGGCAGGTAGGTAGCGGCCCTGACGGTCTGGAACGTCAGGTGGAGCGGGTCCGGCTTTGCCCCGGGGTTTCCCAATGTCGGTCCGGTGGCAAAGATAGCGTAGACCATGCGGCTTGCCGTGCAGTCGCCGATCGCCAACCGGCTGTTGTCGGGAGAAACGGCGATCCCGTTGGGGAAGTGCAGATCGTCGATCACCCGCCGCAAAATGCCGTCCTTTGAATACTGATACACCGCGCCCGACCGGTCGTTCGTGCTGGGCCCGACGCCAGTTCCCCACGGATCGGTGAAGAACAGGTTGCCCTCGGCGTCAAAATCCAGGTCGTTGGGACCTTTGAACAGCTGGTTGCGCCAAGTGTAGACCAGCGTACTCAGCTCCCTGGTTTTCGGATCGTAGGTCAGGATGCCGCGATGCCGGGTGGTCAGATACAGCTTACCATCCTTCCAGCGGGTGCCCTGCGGTTCGCAGGTCTGGCCGTAGTCTTCCGGCGGGTTGCAGTTGACCACCGGGACCAGTTTGCCGTCGGGCTGCAGATACGAAATCCACCCGCTGCCGATCCCGACAAACCAAAGATTGCCCTGGTCATCGAAAGCACCGCCTTCGAGAAACTTGCCCTGTGGCGTGCCGCTGACATCGGCGACCTTCTCGACCGGACCGACGCCCTGCGGCAGGGGCGGCAATCCCCAGGGCTGCACAGGGCCGGCGTTCGACGGCGGAGCCGGCGCTTGGGCCTGTGCTCGCGCCTTGCCGTTGCCGGACGCGATGAAGAGGCCGATCAACAGACTGCTGAGAGCCAACAAAAGGAGAAGCCGTGCGCGCATCTATTCCCCCCGTCATCTCTTTATGTCAGGCGGGCACTTCGCCATCGGTAGGCTATTGCACGGCGGTCTGGGACGTCACGAAGTTTCCGATCCGCATGTCCGAGATCGGGCGCGCTCCCGCTCAGTTGGGCTAGCCGAACCGCGGTGCGGTGCCCATATGTCGAGCCCGCTCCTGCCACGGGAACGTTTGTCGCGTTCCGACACGGCAGCGGCGTGGAAGAGGCCGCCGCAGCCGCAATCCTGATCTGCGGCGGACTACCAACGGCGAGGATGACGGTTGACCGAACTCCGGGTATAAGGCCCAACGGCCCCGGGACGAAACGCCGGGCCGGGCGATGGAACGCGTCCGCCGTTCGGCAGGAGAAGCGTATTGCAGCCCACTGACATCCGTGACCCTGACTATTTCCACAAAGTCGTCGATTGCCAGTGGGCCTGTCCGGCACATACGCCCGTGCCGGAATACATCCGGCTGATTGCCGAGCAGCGCTATGGCGAGGCCTGGGCGATCAACTGGGAGTCGAACGTCTTTCCTGGGATTCTCGGCCGAACCTGCGACCGGCCGTGCGAACCGGCCTGCCGCCGCGGCCGGGTCGAAGCGGAGCCGGTGGCGATCTGCCGCTTGAAGCGGGTCGCCGCCGACAACAAGGGCGACATCAGCCGGTATCTGCCGGCCGTGCCGCAGCAGAAGAACGGCAAGCGCATCGCGCTGATTGGCGCCGGCCCGGCCTCGCTGACCGTCGCGCGCGATCTCGTGCCGCTCGGCTATCGTTGCGTCATGTTCGACGGCGACTCGAAGGGCGGCGGCATGATGCGGACCCAGATCCCGCGTTTTCGCCTGCCGGAGGTGGTCACCGACGAAGAGGTCGACCGGATCGTCGAGTTGGGGGTCGAGACGCGCTACGGCCAATTCATCGGCAGCATGAAGGCGATGCTGGCCGGAGGCTGGGACGCCATCTTCGTCGGCTCGGGCGCGCCGCGCGGCCGCGAGCTCGAGATCCCGGGCCGCCAGGAAGCGGCCGCCAACATCCATATCGGCATCGACTGGCTGTCGAGCGTCTCGTTCGGCCATATCGACAAGATCGGCCGCCGCGTCATCGTGCTCGGCGGCGGCAACACGGCGATGGATTGCTGCCGTTCCTCGCGCCGCCTCGGCGGCGAGGAAGTCACGGTCGTGGTTCGCAGCGGCTTCGAGGAGATGAAGGCCTCGGCCTGGGAAAAAGAGGACGCGATGCATGAGGGCATCCCGATCCTCAACTTCCTCGTGCCGGTCGAATTCACTCACGAAGGCGGCAAGCTGACCGGCGTTTTGTTCGAGAAGGTCAAGGCCGAGTACGACGAGAAGCGCCGGCGCAATCTGGTGCCGACCGGCGAGCCCCATACCCACATCCCGTGCGATGACGTGCTGGTCGCGATCGGCCAGGAGAACGCGTTCCCGTGGATCGAGCGCGACGTCGGCATCGAGTTCGACCGCTGGGACATGCCGAAGGTCGATCCGAAGACGA
>Ga0070698_100007930_pt1 | contig 11492 bp, 10 predicted proteins | sample KBSK1502metaG_FD_65477 | JGI IMG/M metagenome (GOLD analysis project Ga0070698, IMG submission 65477) | Corn, switchgrass and miscanthus rhizosphere microbial communities from Kellogg Biological Station, Michigan, USA - KBS K1-50-2 metaG | ecosystem: Host-associated > Plants > Roots >...
TGCCGCGGTCAGATAAACGGCCATGGCAAGGCGAAGGCTCGAACCCATACCGATCACGTAGATTGCGAGCACGAACAAGATCGGCGCCGGCGAGTACGGGCCGAAGTACGCGATCGAAGCGGCAACCGAGAGCGTCGGGATGTACCAGCCGAGCGCGCTGCCAATACCCACGTGGAGCGTCTCGGGCCTGCGCGTGCGATAGATGAGATGCGCGAGCGCTCCGATCGAAAGCGCGACCACGCTCAAGAACATGATCTTTACGTCGGTGCGTCCCGGCAAGAACGGCACCGCGGCGCCACCGCTGGCGGCGACAACAATACAGACGCGACAAAAATTGCGGGTCCGCAAGACCTCGGCGCGTGCGAGCACCTCCGGCGGCGTCATCGTGGTGCTGCGCTCGATCACGGCAGGCTTGACCGCCACGATCGGCTGCAGGACCTTCTTCGCACGATTCTGTTCGTCGACCGTCGGGCAGTCGTCCTCGTGCGCGACGCCTCCTACATCAGCCATCGACCCACGATTGTCCCACAGTGATTACGGGACCGGCAGCTCAATCCGCATCGTCGTGCCGGCGCTGGGCGCCGTAATCACGCGGATCGATCCGGCATGCCGATCGACGCATGCTTGCACGATCGAGAGACCAAGCCCGACGCCATCGCTCTTCGTCGTGAAGAACGGCTCGAAGATCCGCGCGCGTACGTCGTTATCGATGCCGGGCCCGTTATCGCTGATCGTGAGCCACACGGTCTTCGCGCCATCGCCGCTCTTCACGGTGACCGTACCGCCTTGCGCGGTAACGGCATCGATCGCATTGAAGATCAAATTGACGAGCGCTGCGAGCAGGTCGAACGTGTCGACGGCGATGCGTTGTGGCGAGCCCGGCTGCCAGTCGAGCATGACCTCGCCCGTGAGCGAGCGCGCGTACGCGCGACCGATCTCAACGGCGCGCCACACGATCGGATCAACATCGACATCGTTCACGAGCGTCGTCTGCTCCGGTGGCCGCAGCAGCCGATCGATCGCTGCTACGCCATCGCGCAAGACGTCGCGCATCGCCGCGATCGCGGCGCGCTCGCGATCCTTCGAGCCCGCCTCCATCGCTCGTTCCATGCGCTGCAGCTGCAACGCGAGCGGATGGACGATGACGTTCTTCAAATCATGCACGACCCCGAGCGCCATTTGGCCGAGCGACATCAGCCGCTCCGAGCGCGAGATCGGTAACGCCTCCGCGCGACCGATCGCATACACCTTGCGCTCCTCGAGCGATGCGGCGGTCTGCCAGCGCAGCACGCGATAGCGATCGTCCTTGCCGCGCGTGCGCGCCGTGAATGTCGACCGCACGTGGCGGGCGAGCTCGATCTCCGTCGCCTTGCGCTCGTCGGGATGAATCAGCTCGATGAATGCGGTGCCGTGAATGTCGCCACGCGAATAACCGAGGATGTCCAGCCACGCGGCATTCGACGCCTGCACCGTACCGTTCCAGCCCAACACGCAACACACGTCAGGAGTGAGCTCGAAGAACTTCTCGAGATCGGGACCCACTTGCACCCGCTATGGATTGAGCATGACGCGGGGCGCGTTGCAAATGTCCGAAAGGGAAGAAACAGTCTGTCCCTCAGCGTCGCGGCGCGCGCAGCCCCGCACGATCTGCGAGGAGCGCAAGCTGGGTTCGGTTCTCGAGGCCGAACAGCGCGAGCAGACTCGAGATGTGCGCTTTGACGGCGCGTTCGCCGATCCGCAATTTTTGCCCGATGGTCGCGTTATCGAGTCCGCTCGAGAGCCAGCGCATGACGTCGCGCTGACGTGCGGTGATGCGTGACCAGTTGCGATGCGCCGGCTTGTCGCTCGCGGACGCACGAAAGCCATGGACGAGCGCGCCGACAAGCGCCTCGCGATCGACCTCTTCGGCCGGCTCGGCCGATTGCGTTTGTGGCGGTGTGGCCACGAGGACGATGTGCAGCGTTGGGTGCTCCGCTCGGAGCGCATGTACGAGCGCCATCGTTTGATCGCTCTCGTAGTCGACGTCGATGATGAGGACGTCGATCGCGCTTTGCGCGGCGCCGAACAGCGCAGCCTTATTGTCATGCTCGACGACCGGGCCGAGGCCTTCTCTCGTAAGCAGGTCGGTGAGATGCTCTCGAAACGGCAGCGCACTCGAGAGCAACGCGATGGCGGGCTTCCTCAAGTGCGGCATGCCTCACGCATACAGCATAAAGCGCGCCTGTAATTTGCCGGTCGGGATGAGGCAAACGCGAAAATGCTGCGTTTTACGCCTCGAACCCCGCAGGTCTTGCGCGATCGCTATCGCAATTCGCGACGAACGATCGCCGCGCCTTCGACCAACGCACGCAGCTTTTGGATCGCAACGACGCGCGGCAACTGCTTGAGCCCGCAGTCGGTTGTCAGCGTCACGCGTTCGGGCTCGATGTGCTGCAGCACCTTGCGCACCCGTTCAGCAACCTGCTCGGGATGCTCGATCTCGAGCGTGCGAATGTCGATCACGCCGGCGTGGACTTTCTTGTCACTCGGTAGCGCGCGTAACAAATCGGCGTCGGCCATTTCACGACACGCGAAGTCCAAGACGTACGCGTCGACCTTCACACCGAGGTAATGCGGCAACACCTCGCGATAGCCGCCGGCGGTCATGCCTTCGAGCTTGTTGCCCCACGCGTTGCCCATACAGAAGTGCCACGCGCGTTCGACGCCCGGCGGAATCTCGGCGAGCGTGCGATCGATGGTCTCGGCGACCCACGCCCAATCTTTGTCGCCCGACAAATGCGGCATCCACGCACCGAGGTCTTCGAGCTGGATGTGTTTGCAGCCCGCCTCGACGAGCTCTTTGATCTCGGCGCGGAACACATCGGCGAGCGCCTTCGATAAGTCGTAGCGATTCTTCACGGGGCCGGAGCGGAAGTGGGCGAGCGTCGACAGCTGCACCGGCCCGGCGCCGACGCATGCCTTGATCGGCTTTTGCGTGTGGCGCTGTGCCCAGCTGTAGATGAGCGCCATCCGCACAGGACCGCGTTCGATCGGCGCTTCGACGGCGACACCGCCTGCCTCGTCGAGCGCCCAGATGTCGCGACCTTTTGCCTTCGCGCGTGCGGGATGCGGCAGCTTCTCGGCGGAGAAGCCGTGCGTTCGCTCGAGCCAGTACCAAAGGAACGAGCCGATGCCCATGTGGTAGTCGTCGAACCACATCTGACCATCGGAGAGAATGTCGAGCCCGGCGTCTTCTTGGTCTTTGATCACCACGCGCGTGGCGTCGTGAAACGCTTCGGCGTGGGATGCGACCTTGAAGGCTTCGAGCACATCGCGTCCCGCGAGCTGGTGCGTGAACCAGGCGGGACGCGGATACGAACCGACCATCGTCGTCGGAAGCAGGTGCATGGCGAGCGATACTACGCCAACGTCTGCCGCCGAAGTTGTTACGGGCAGGTTGCGGTCGTGCCGTTTAGCGTCGCCACGCCGCCCGTCCCGCACGTGACTTCGCAATCTCCCACGCAGCCCGAGACCGTACAGCCGGTCGCCGGGCACGTGACATGACACTGCGGGGTGCCATTGCAGTTGACCGTTGTCAGGCCGGAAAACGCCGCCTCGACGTGGCAGTACTCGCCAGGGTCGCACGTCACGTCGCACGAAAGGCTCGGCGAGCATTCGACCTCGCAGGCCGGGCCGCCGGGCTGGCAGTCGTGTACGCAGCCGGAGGTCGTCGGGCACACACAGGTGTCGGAGAGGCAGTCGTCGAGCGAGTTGCTGCCGCTTCCGCTGCCACTGCCGCTGCCGCTGCCGCTGCCACTTCCGCTTCCGGTGCCGGTGCCGGTGCCGTCACCGTTCGTCACGCATGCGACTGCGATCACCATCAACACGATCGATAGGCTCTTCATCGTTGGTTCCCCTCTTGGACGGTCATTCCCTCTTACGCGAGGGATCCGTGCGGGGCCGACCTCAGACCGACATCAACAGCGATGTGCGTATGCCAGCCGCTGCGTTGCGAGTCACAACGTCACCGCCACAAAGTCGCAAGTGCGAATGCTTCTGGGCTATCGTGGTCTAAGCACGCGCTGGGGCCGCGTTCGAGGAGCGCGTGCGTCCGTCAAGAGGGAGAGACCATGCGTGTAGCTTGCGTGACTGCGTGCGTACTTGGATTGTTCGTCGGCTGCGATAACGACGATGCCGTCGTGATCGATACGACGGCCGAAAACTTCTGCGACGTGATCGCCGATGTCGCGTGCCACAACCTGTATCAGTGCTGCACCGAAGGCGAGATCGAGAACTATCTCCAAGTCAGCGAGCCACGGACGGAGCTCGAGTGTCGCGAAGACGTGCTGCGACGTTGCAGCCGCGTCGCGGTGACGTTGCAGGATTCGATCACCGCGGGTCGCGTGACGTTCGACGCCGCGCGCATGAACGAGTGCTTGAACGCGGTCATCGCGCCGATCGACACGTGCTCGAGCGTTGTCACCGAGTATCCATGGGAGATGGCGTGCGAGGAGTCGGCGTGGGTTGGCACCGTCGCGCTCGGCGGCTCGTGCGTGTTCTCGCACGATTGCCAAGGCGCGCCCGATAACTACTGCTCGCCGACGCAGAAGTGCGCCGCGAAGCCGACGGCAGGTCAGCCGTGCGGCGCCGGTTGCGCGACTCCCTACTACTGCACGACGTCGAACATCTGCCAGCCGCGGCAGGGCCCAGGTGCCGCGTGCACGTCGAACGCGCAGTGCATCGAGGATCTGTATTGCGACTTCACCGCGCTGCCGACGCCGGTGTGCGCCGTGAAGCAACCCGGTGGTTCGGCGTGTACGTCGGATCTCGGCTGCGTGTCGGGCACGTGCGTGCCTGGGCAGTGCGTTGGGTCAACGCAAGAGTGCTACCGCGATGCCGACTGTTACGGTCGCTGCGGCGGCACGGGCAGCATCTGCACGCAGTCGTCGCAATGCTCGACGGGCACGTGCTCGGTCGGCGGGAATCCATGCACCTCGAATACGAGCTGCACCGCGACGAACGACATGTGCATCTTCCCGATCACATGCGTGCCCGGTGATTGCGTCGGCGATCCCGTATGCACGAGCCAAACCCTAACAGTCAACTACTGCGCCGCCACGACGCAGATTCCGCTGATCTGACATGCGTAGGGTAACTCTCCTCCTACTCGTCGCCGTTGTCGCTTGCGACGACGGCGCAGACGTGCCGAAAGACAGTGGCGTCGCCGACGCGCCGATCGCGGATGCGCCCGGCACGATGCCGATGCTGACGTCGTTCGTGCCGATGCCGAACACGATACCGGCGAATACGCCGACGATGATCACGTGGAACTGGAGCTACGCGATCGAGCCGACGTTTCCAGAGCCGACCTGCAGCATCGATAACGGCGTTGGCGCCGTCACGCGAGGCCAAGCGACGGTTGTGACGCTAACAGCGGTGACAACGTTCACGCTGACGTGCACGAACTATGCGGGTACCGCGCAGCGCAACGCAGTCGTCGCAATTCCGCCGACGGCGCCGATCATTGGCAGCGCGACCGCGGCGCCAACGGGCCTCATGAGCGGCGTGCCGACGAGCGTGACGATCAACTGGACGTATTCGAACTTTCCATCGCCGGCTCCGACGTGCACGCTCGAGGGGCTCGGCGCGGTGACGCCCGGTGGCAGCGTGATGGTCACGCTCACGACGTCACGCAGCTACCTGCTCAAGTGCACGAACGGATCTGGCTCGAGCACGTACGTCGTGACGATCAACGTCAATGAGTGCGCGTCTGGCACGCACGACTGCCAGTCGAACGCGACGTGCGTCGACAATCCGAATTCGTATACGTGCCAATGCAACACGGGGTATTCCGGCAACGGCGACGTTTGTAGTGCGCAAACGGCGTGCACGGCGCCGTCGACGGGTTGCGATACGAACGCGACATGCATCGGTCCGGTCGGCAGCACCGCGTGCGTGTGCAATCCCGGCTATGTCGGAAACGGATTGACGTGTACGCGTCTTCTGTACGCGTTCACGACGTCGGCGACCGGCAATGGAAACCTATCGTCGTGGGCCGGTGCCGGCGGCGCGACGGGGCTCGCCGCCGCCGATGCGATCTGCCAAGCCGCTGCGACGTCGGCGTCGTTGCCCGGCACGTACAAGGCGTGGATGTCGGATCAGACAAACGACGCGTATTGCCGTGTCGCCGGTTATGCAGGCAAGAAAGTCAACAACTGCAACCTTGCCGTGCTGCCGACAGCCGCCGGTCCGTGGGTGCGCGTCGGCGATAAAGAGCCGGTCGCGCCGACGATCGACAAGCTGATCTCGCCGTATCGCGTGACCTATCGCTACGCGAGCACGAACGAGAACGGCTCCGAGGTCACGTTCTCGGACAACATCTACACGGGGACGCTCGACGATGGGTCGTATTCCGCGAGTACGTGTCTGGATTGGAGCTCGAATTCGTTCTCCGTGCGCGGCACGCAAGGCGAGATCGCGGGCGGCGGAACATCGTGGACGGATGCGTACAGCATCCAAGATCCGACGTGCGATACGGTCGGCCGCTTGCGTTGCATGGAAGTCTCGACCGCGGGTGGCGCTCTCCCGACGCGACACGCAGTTACCGGAAAGCGCGCATTCGTGACGTCGGTGAGTGGCACGGGACAGTTGAGTAGCTGGGTCGATGCGCAGGGCTTGTCGGGCCTCGCCGCGGCTGATGCGATCTGTCAATCGCGCGCACGGTACGCCGGGTTTGCAAATCCGCAGACGTTCAAGGCATGGCTCGCGTACTACACGTCGTCGATCAGCAATCGCATTGCGTCGACGGCGACACCGTACGTACGGCCCGACGGCATCATCATCGCGACAAGTCGTGCAGACATGACCGATGCCCGGCTGAACGCACCGCTCTACCAGAATGAGCTTGGTCAATACGAGTCCGGTACCGCGGATAACACCGGCGGCGTATGGACGGGCATGACGACGAGCGGTGCGGCGACGTCAACCACGTACTCGTGCAACGGCTGGACGTATCCGTACAGCTCGTATACCGCGACGAGCGGCCGCTTTGATCTTGCCGACGATCGGTTCGTGTACGCGTCGCTGAATACGATCTCGTGCGCGACGGCGCAGCGGCTGTATTGCGTGGAGGATCAGTAGAGTCGGTGTAGATGCGTTCCTCGATAGTAATGATCGAGGATCTGCACGTGGGATCTGCCAGCTTCGGCCATACCGATCGCGCCGAGCTGGCACATCCCGACGCCGTGCCCGAAGCCGGCACCGCGTAGCACGAACGTGCTGCCGTCCTGCTTGATCTCGAACAGCGTCGATTTCAGGCCGCCGAGCAGGCGACGGATGCGGAGGTCACCGCTGACGTCGGCGCTGCCGCGTTCGCCGACGATCGTAATTGTTTGAATGCGGCCCGATGAGCCGCGCTGCTTTGCGACGAGCGATTTGATCCGGCCGAGCTGCGGCAGCTCGGTGGCGACGCGCGCGGTGAGCTGCTCGGCGGTCATCGTCTCGGTCCAGCGGAACTTGTTGCGCGCCTTGTCGACGCGTCCGCACCAAAACGTCTTCGGATCCTCGGCGAGCAGCGCATCGACGCTTGTCACGCGCGACATCATCGCCTTCGCGTCATCGCGGCGGCCGCGCAACGATGGATCCGGCGTGCCGCCCCAGATCGCCTCGTTGTCTTCGGTGTGACCGCCGCACGTCGCGCTGTAGCGAATGTCGACCAAGCCGCCGCCGTCGCGCAGCAGGACCATCCCGCGTGTCTTTTCGATCGCGCGTGTCGTGCGCGGGTCTTCTTTGCCGGCGCCTCCGTAAACCTGGCACTGCTGCGTCGAGCACAACAGAAACGGATCGGTGAGGTTGCGACGGCCGATCTTCTGCAACAGCTCGGTGCGCGCCGCGATCGCTTGCGCTTCGAGCGCGGCGGCGGGCGCATCGGGATACATCTCGGCGGGAACGAGCCCGGCGAGCAGCTTGTCCTCGGCGACGGCATTCGCGGCGAGCAGCGCGCCATCGCGATCGAGCGTGACGTACACGCTGCCCCAGTAGCGGCGATCTTCGGTGCCTGTCGCGAGCTGCGAGCCGCCGGTGTTCGTCGGTACCTCGGCGACGGTGAGCGTCTCCGTCGGCTTCTTCGGCGTGAACCACAGCACGGAGCCGTTCTTGATCGTCGTCGTGCCGCTTCGCGCGACGATCGTCCCTGCGGGCCGGCGCACGAGCTCCTCGTGTACGCTCGTCTTGACGCCAAATCGCCGGGCGTGGTCGGCGGCGCGCGCGGTGCCCTTGCCGGCCGGCACCGGATCGATCGCGATGCGAACCTCGCGCGTATCGATCACTTCGCCGCCGGTGCCGAACACCGTGCCGATCTCGAACGACCGCGGATCGAAGCCGCGATCCTTCCAGCGCGTCAGCGCGGCGGCGATGCCTGTCGCGTCTTCGGGGCCGAGCGTCTCGACGACGGTCCATTCCTGGATTACGGCGGGCTTCGCGTTTTCGACGGTGACGACCCAGCTCTCGCCGCCATCGGTCTCGGTCGTGCTGCCGCCAGCGCCATCGGGCCGCACGACGATGCCGCCCTTCGCGCGCAGCTTGACGTCCTTGCGCTTGCCCATGATCTCGACGGTGACGAGCGGCAGGCCATCGTCGGTGAACGTGAAGCGCGTCGAGTAGAGGATGCGCAGCTTGTCGGTGGCCGACGTGTCGTCGGCGCGTGCCACGGCAGCAACCAGCAAGAGCGCGAGGGCGGCTCGCAGCATGGTCGAGGCTAGGCACCCGCGGATGCCGCAGGCAAGAAATCAGCCGGCGACGGGCTGGCGATAGCGCTCGGCGTCTTTGGGATCGAGCACGCGCATCAGCATGTCGAACAGCATATCGACGAGCAGCTCGCGAACCGGCTCGCGCGGCACCGTTTGCGCCGATAGCCACTCGATGCTCGCGGACTCGACCAGCCCGATCCAGCCGCGGATCGCGATCGCGCTGAGTGGCCGCGCCCGCAGGAACTGACTCACCGGTGCTCCGCTCAAGAACTCTTCGAGGATGCCGCGGCGCACCGCTTCGACCACTTTGACGACTTCCGGATCGTTACCGATGCCGCCGCGCATCAGCGCGACGAATGCCTGCCCGTGCTGCTGAACGTGATCGAGATAGAGGTCGACGGCCGCGGTGGTGCGCGCACGCGGTGGCAGGTCGCGCGGCACCTGCTTCAGCTTGACCATCAGCTGATGCGCGGTGTCGCGTAGGCCCGCCGTATAGAGGTCGCGCTTGGTCGGGAAGTAGTAATAGAAGATGCCCTTCGAAAGCTTCGCCTTGCGTGCGAGGTCGTCGATCGAGACGTCGTCGTACGGTTGCTTCATGAACGCGTCGCGGCCGAGTGCGAGCAGCTGCGCGCGGCGTTCATCGTTATCGAGGCGGATGACGCGCCTCTTCTTCTTCTTTGCAGCAGGCAGGCGGCGCGGGGGCATCGCGCCTTAGTACCGCAACGAAGTGGCCTCAGTCACCTCCTTTATTGACGCGCACTCAACTGCTTGTTGACGCATTCTCAACAGTGTCAACACGTGTTGGTTCTCAGATCTCGTACGCGTGACGCACTTCGTGTTCTCTAGGCCGCGATGATTCGCGCGGCGAGCTACTGCATCGCGTTTCTGTTCGCGTGTACGACGGGCCCGTCGGGCGACGACGACAGCCCCGGCGATCCGGACAATCCCGACGAGCCGGCCGGCGATCCGTGCGCGACACCGCTCGTGATCCCGACGAGCGGGCGCGCGATCGATCTCATGCCTCAGGCGCGGCTTGCAACGATCGCCGAGCGTGCACCGTGTGTCGTGCCCGGCGTGGTGCGCGACGCGCTCGAGTCGACGCAGACGTATTGGTATGACAAGCGCTCGCTGACGCCGGGGTATCAGGATTCGTTCGGCGACAACATCGAGACGCCGATCGGCATGCGGCCGAACACGATCGATCCGGGCCTCATCAACCTCGCGGTACCGGGTGGGCACGAGCAGATCTTTTCGGAGCTCGGCGTGTTTCATTTTCCGTTCGGGCGTCCGATCGGCCCGGCGACGAATGTCGTGGTCGTCGACTTCTGGCGGCCCGCGTACAGCGGCAACACGGTGTTGCCCGTCGTGTGGTGGCGGCGCGACCCGAACAGCTACACGCACCGCGTCGAGTGGATGTTTCCGGCCGGCACCATCTTCGGTGAGCTGCTCTTGCTCGCGATCGATCCAGAGGGAGGCGCGCTGCAGCCGTTCGAGATCCGCACGCGCACGCGCACGCTCGACGGCTGGAACGTCGACGTCTATCGCCCGTTCCCGCGCGCGACCGATCTTGCCGATGCGATCGCGAAGCGGCGCGGCGAGCGACCGGAATGGGCGAGCTCGCAGGTGCTCGATGCGCTCGTCGCGCAGTTGCGCGAGAGCCAGCTCGCATCGTTCACCGTCAGCGCGACGCACTTCAGCGGCGGGTTTCCGACGCGCGATGCCGGCATCGACAGGCTGCCGGCGCTATCGGGCAGCGACGCCGAGCTCATGCACGAGCTCATGCGCACGACGCCGTTTCGCTCCGCGCGCGGCGTCTACTGGAAGCAATCGGCCGATCGCGGCGCGTGGGCCGCGAGCGCCGATGGAACAGGCTCGATCGTGCCGGCCGGCTACAACGCAGCAGCCATCGAGGTCTCCGAAAGCTCATGCGATGTCTGTCACCGCGATGCCGGCCGGCCGTTCGAGACTTGGTACTCGAACATCCTCGCGTACGGCGAGCTATGGGGCAACGACGAGATTTTCACGTGGCACCCGTTCGCGCTCGCGAAGTTCGTCGACGGGCAGGGCGCGGTCGTCAACTTCAACCACGACAACCGCGAGATTCGCGCGGACTTCACCGCGGCCGGCCTCACCGCGCCGTACGAGCCATCCATTCACCCTTCAACGGTCTACAAGCGCATCGTGCGCGAGTGGACGGATTTTGCGTACTGACATGCAGCGGCGCGAAGTGCTCTCGATTCTTGGTTTAGGCACTGGCGTCGGCGTCGTGGCCCTCCTCATCGGCTGCGACGCCGGCGCTGGTCCTGTCGAGACCGGTCACGAGCCCGATGCGGCGACGCCGCCGAGCGATGCGCCGGCGAAGCCGCCTGATGCGTGCAACGCGCAGACCGTGCTGATGCACGATACGTATGCGCAAGCGCTCTATCTCGATGGTTCGCTCGGCCCGCTCACGGGCATCATCTATGTCGCGTACGTGATGGCCGGCAGCGCGACGACACTTGACTTCTGGCATGGCCACGGCGGCGTGCTGCATCGGTTTACCGTCGAGCCGGCGCACTTCGCCGATCTCAAGCAGGGTAAGCGCGTGACGCTCGGGACGACGATCGTCGATGGCCACGCGCATACGCTGTTCATCGATCCTATCGATGAGAGCTATCGCGTGCCGGGTGCTGCCGATACGCCCGTATCGCTCGGCTGCTAGCTGCCGAGCAGCTCGCGCGCGAGGTCGAGCGTGCGCGCGTTCTCCGGCAGATTTTCGAGAAAGCT
>Ga0070698_100007932_pt1 | contig 11491 bp, 10 predicted proteins | sample KBSK1502metaG_FD_65477 | JGI IMG/M metagenome (GOLD analysis project Ga0070698, IMG submission 65477) | Corn, switchgrass and miscanthus rhizosphere microbial communities from Kellogg Biological Station, Michigan, USA - KBS K1-50-2 metaG | ecosystem: Host-associated > Plants > Roots >...
ATCCGCGTGATCCAGGCGGACTACGTCGACGGCAACCTGGATACCACCAAGCTTGCGCATGGGACGGTGCAGGGACTCATCGCGAGTCTGGGCGATCCGTTCTCGGCCTATTACGACCCCACGCAATACAAGCGCCTGCAGGACGTGTACACGGGTCACTACTCGGGGATCGGGATCTACCTGAGCTTCAGCAGCGCTTATCCGACGATCACGGGCACCGTGCCGGGCTCACCGGCGGCGGCTGCCGGGCTAGAGGCCGGCGACCAGATCGTCATGGTCGGCGACAAGGACATGAAAGGCCTCACCTCGGACCAGGCCTCGACGCTGATCCAGGGCCCCAACGGATCCAAGGTGACGCTGACCATCCAGCGGGGCGGGCAGACCTTTTCGGTCACCGTCACGCGCGCTGAGATCCAGGTGCCCTCGGTGCGATCGACCGTGATAGCGGATCACGTGCTGTATGTGCGCCTGTATCAATTCACGACGACGACGACAGACGAACTTCACGCGGCGCTGAGCTCAGGGTTGCCTGGCGCCAAGGGGATGGTGTTGGACCTGCGCGAGGATCCCGGCGGGTTCATCGATCAAGCCGACCACGTGATCAGCGAGTTCGTCGCGAGCGGGGAGACCTTCGAGCTGCGCGATCGCAGCAGCCACGTGGACAGGCACATGGTCAGCGGCGAGCACCTCGCCACGTCGGTACCGCTGGTCGTACTGGTGGATGCCAACAGCGCGTCGGCAGCCGAGATCGTGGCGGGCTCGCTGCAGGTCCACCATCGGGCCAAGCTGGTGGGCACGGTGACTTTCGGCAAGGGGTCGGTCCAGCAGGACTTCCCGCTGAACGACGGCGCCGACATCCACCTGACGGTGAAACGGTGGTACCTCCCCAACGGCGTCACGATCGACCACAAGGGTTTGACGCCCGATGTCGCGGTCATGCTGGCCGCCGCGGGCGACGAGTTCGACGTCCTGCAGCCGGCTAACGGCTACGCCAAGGACACGCAGCTCAACACGGCGCTGAGCGTGCTCGCCGCTGGTTAGACTGGCATCCGCGACGGGCGGTTAGCTCAATTGGCAGAGCGCCTCGCTTACACCGAGGAGGCCGTTGGTTCGAATCCATCACCGCCCACGCTGACAGACACCTTTTCACGATCAAATCGATCTTGCGAATGAGGTCTGGAGCTCGGTCAGGGCGAGGCGAATAGCCGCTAACCCGCCCGTGCAGGATGTGGATATCCGTGAACAGCTGGGCAAGGAGCTCGCACCGGCCGACCGCGTCACCCTTGTCCCAGGCGGCGACAAGGTCTGTCAGTGGCTCCTTAGCTTGCCCTTCGGCCATCAGCTTGGTCAGCTCCTTGCGCGAACGGGGTGACGAACGACGCCTTTGGGGTAACGAGATAAGGCGCCTGTCGGCGCGATCCTGCCCAGGGAGGCGCCGTCGTCTGACGCTGTGGTAATTGAAGTTGCGGAGTTCTCCCATACGGATAGGATTTCGACATGGCGACGGTCAAACGCCAGTACTCCCGGCCCGCGTTCTGTGCAGTGGTGCGCAGAGAGTGTCCATTCCCCGTTGAGGTCGAAGACAAAGGAGTCACGCTCGCCTACCCATTCCTCGACTTCCGCAAGGACTGGGCGTCGAGAACCCGCGAAGCCCTGAAGGGAGCCCAGATCCCAGTATTTGCACCCCACGAGCGATTCGGTAGCAACTACCTGATCTGTAACGTCTGTAAAGAAATTCGATCTCGACCATTTCATTTGTCCGAGGTAAGCCTGCTCAACTGGAATGTGTGGTTCGAGGCGGGCATGGCGTTCGGTTTCGGAAAGACGATGGTTCTTGCCGACGATGCGAATGAAAACGTCGACCGAGCTCGGCAGGTCTTCGGTCACCAACTGCGTCTGCCATACCACTACGTGGACGAGCTGACGGACCAGTTCTTGCAGGTGGAAGCCGACAAGTCTCTAAACATCTCCTCGGTAGTCGCCGTCGCCAACCCGAAGTCCGTTTACTTCCTCGACCCAGGCATTGAAAGCGACTACACCCGCGCCCTAAGAACCTTCCTAAGACGTCAGCGCAAGTACCGTTATTCGGCTCCCGAGGGCGGTGTCCTGCGAAGCCCGACGATGCACTCCCTCGTCTATGACGTCAAATCTGCTGGCTTAGTCGTCGGCTTGCTGGTCCCAGGCACATACAAGGATTTCGACATCGTCAACGCGCGCTCGTGCTTCCTGTTAGGAGTCGCGGTTGCCCTTGAGAAACCGGTACTTGTCCTCCTTCAAGAACCCGCAACGCCCGGCGCTGCCGACCTGGGCATGTTGCTACAGCCGGTTGGTTCAGTTCCCACCATGACAGCGGCCGTCAACGAGTGGCTGCGAGGCACTCAGCGAGCCGCGACGGAAGCGCCCGTGCGGAAGGCAACTGCGGCGACAGTCCTCGAAGTCGATCTTGGCAATGCATGGGCCGAGAGAGACTCGTGGCTTGAAAATTACTTTGTCGAGACCGGTGAGTATAGGCGTGCTAGTGAAGGACGCAGCACCGTTTTTCTCGGGCGCAAGGGTGCTGGCAAGTCCGCAATTGCGATCAGGCTCACCCATCCGCGCAGCCAGGGCCGCGGAATGGCTCTTCGACTAATCCAACCCGAAGAATTTGAGATGTCCGAGCTCCAGCAAGCCTATTTGACGGTCGAGCGGCATGGAGTGCCGGATTGGCACCTCGTCATGAACGCCATCTGGCGCTATCTACTTCTTGTAGAACTCGCGTTGGCCTATCGAGATCACTTCAAATCGAAGGCCGACAAACCTCCGGAGCTGGACATGGTCTTGGACCTCCTCAATGTTGTTCCGCACAAGGGTGAGTTTGTCGAGGCCGTGCTCGCAATTACTAAGTACGCGCGTGACGCAAGCGAAGACGACCTCCGTGAATTCATGAGAACTCTGTCGGCAAACAAGGTGTACCAGCCCTTTCAAGTCTTGGCACGACGGAACCCCGCACGCTTGGTGATCGACAATCTTGATGCCATGTGGGATGCGACGCATTCGGGTGGCCGATATGTATTGGCTAGCCTGATCCGGGAGGCGGAACGATTTAACCAACACCTATCGCCTCGCGCATCTGTGGTCCTGTTCATGCGAACAGTGATCTACGACGCGGTAAAGCTCGCCGATCCAGATATCGACAAGCAGACTCGCGAACGGCTGCGATGGGATCGGAATTCACTCGTGGAAGTCATCGGCTCGCGCCTGAAGTACCTACTAGGTCTAGGTCACGTACCTACGCAAGAAGCCTGGTACAAGGTATTCCCCGATACTGTCGAGGGCATTGACAGCATCGATTTCTTCGTCGGCTTGACTATGAGGCGCCCACGCGAGCTGATCAAGCTATGTGCAAGCGCGATTGAGCATGCCCAGGCGCGGCGTGCGAAGCGTGTGAGCGAGACTGACGTTCTTAACGCCTGGGGTGTCTACTCCGACGACCTGCTGACCGATCTTCACGGCGAGTACCTGGTTGAACTACCTGACCTCTATTACTTTTGCCTGGAACTTGCTGATAAGCAGTGGCCTGCCAGTCTTGATGAGGTTCGGAAGCTCATCCGCAGCGCGGCGCGGTCTGAGAACCAACAGGGCCGACACCATCCGTGGCTAGACGAGGCGCAGAGGAATCCAGACGCGACAATTCGCCGGCTCTATGACATTGGAATCTTCGGTTTGTCGGGGAACGGCCTTGAGCTGTTTGCGTATGACCGTGAGTGGCTTAGTGCGTTTGGGCAAACCCGACAAGCTGTAGAGCGTCGATACAAGCGCAAAGCAACGAAGACTGAGTGGCTTGAGCCTAAGGTCGCCCTTCATCCGGGCCTACTGCCTATCCTGGCAGGGCATGACTCGACCAGTTCTAGCCGATACCGAGTCTGGGAGCGAGATCGGCCAAGCAAGTAGGTTCATCCCAGGAGCGAGCCGACGCTTCATCGTATTCGTAAGATCGACCGGCCTAAACCTGGCCGTGACCGCGGAAGCTATCGATTTTGGAAACCTATCAAGCGCGTTCCGGCCTGAATCGCGGCCCCGCCCTGGAACTCGTCGCGCGTGTTGGCCACAAGGCGAGAAAGCGATTAACCAGCTCTCTGCTTGTGCAAATAAGATGGCCTCAGACAGTCCTTGTGCAGCGCCCTTCGAAACGAACCTCAATCGCTTCGGTTGGTCTTCCTTCATCGTAAGGAGATGGTGCGCTAGCGCTGGGGTGTGATCGCGGCGGTCCCAATGTGGAACTCCTGGGTCAAGAACTAGCAATCGTCTCGAGGGACTGTCATACCAGGATGCTGGGTTGTAGTTCAGCCACTTCGTAATGACCGCATTGACGTGGTCATCGCGGAATGAATAGCCCGCAACCATCAGCACCCTGACCTCCTCGAGAGCTCGCTCAAAACGTCGCAGTAGGTCGAGGTAGGGTCCGCCGGCGACGAGCTTGTTGCCAGCGCCGAAGATGACGGACGGCAACCGAGGCTCCTCGCCGCCGGGCAACTCTCTGATCCGATCGAACGGAAGCATCCCGCGCGCCCCGAGCAGCTCTTTCGGGACTCGCTCCCAGCTGACCGAGCCGTGGAGTTTGTAAAGGTTCACCGACTTCGAGTCAAACGTCACGGCTTGTTGTTCCGGCCATTTGCTCATACCCGTGTCAATCGGAATGCCGGCCTGTCGGCCCGCCGCTTCAATCGTGACGTCGTAGTTAAGGGTTGCGACATGCAGGCAGCCTTGCTGGGGGAGTAGCTCCAGCAGCGGAACCAGGTACTTAAGCTCGTTATGCTCGTCCAACCGAAGGACCCGGACTAACCCTCCGAGAACCGCGTCGGCTAAGTCCCGGAAAGCCATGCCCGGTTGGCGCGAAATGTTCAACAGGTCTTGAATGAACTGTTCACTGGGTTGTGTCGACCTTCGATAAGGCTCGCGCTGAACCTGTTGGTCGATTACTTCTCGCAGTTGGCGAGCCAATCTGGATTCAGGGTTCTCAGATCCCTTCGCCGCCGCAGCAGTCGCCTCGGCTTCAGCCACGAGCGGATGCCAAGCTGAAATGAATGGCGCTGTTGAGAGCTGATCCCGCCTCGCCAGGCTCTCGATCGAGTCAAAGACTGTCTCGACGTCAACCGGGAGGGGGTCTCCCCGTCCGGCAGCCTGTTGACGAAGACTGTGGACCACGAACCCAAACAACTGATGGTTTGCTGTTAGAGCCTGATCGTCGTCATTGCTGAAGTAGTCGAGCAGGTTGTCAATCATTTCTGTAGACGTTGGCAAGTGAGCATCTTTCGATGCGCCGGCTCCAAGAAGCGCCCCGATCACTGCGGAGACAGGCTAGCGTGTCCTAACAAGGTGTTGCCGACCAATTGCATTGGTGATTTCGGGTCGGGAACCTAGTGCAGCATGGTTCGTGAAGCCGTTTGGACCCGATCTGTCGAGGGCGTACATCGCTCAGCAGCTCACGTTCAGTCGCATAATGGCGTCGGCGAGCTGGCGAGCTAGCGAGCTTCCGCCCGAGCTGGCGCAGCTGGGAGCCGAGATGCCCGGCGTTCCGGTGCTGGTCAGGTAGGCGGCCCAGAACCAGAGGTGGATCGCCGTCCTTGAAGGCGAAAACGTTCCCAAGCCGGCCAGAGGTATGACAATGATCGAGCCGATGGCGCCGGCAACAACCCATGCGTCCACAACGTAATTTTCGCTCGCGCTCGCTACAAAAGGCTCCGCACGCTCTCAATTGCCGCCATCCAGCAATGGCTTGTGATGACTGGCGGCTATGAGCTCGTTTGCTGACGATAAGAGGCGCCTATCGTGAATACGGCGAGGTAACTCTGGACAAGAAGCAGGTTGTACAGCCTTACAGCGCGCTCATTCATCGTGGCAGGCTTTAGCGCGGCACCGCCAGGTGCGTCAGCCGCTAGAAGCTCCAGGCGTGGATGGTGAACCGACCGCGAAAAGGTTAGCCACATGCCGTAGAAGAGTGTGGCCGATCCCAACCGATTTTCAGTCGATACGGTGCTCCGGGCGGTCTGTCGTAGGAGGTGGTGACCTCTAGTGCTTCGCGGGGGACAATGCCGTCCATTAATTACGCGTTCGCCTCCGCCAGATCCGTAGCTTCCCGATCTCTTCGGCAATTTTCACCTCGCGCGAATCGTGCGGGTTGTCGCCAAGCGTCTGTATAACCTAGCGCCATGAACAGAACCGCAGCCCCCCGGCGGCGCAACAGAAGCGCCAAGAGACTGCCGGAGAGCCATCCTGCTTACGACCTTGTTTCGCAGCGAACATTCGAGGACCTTCGGGAGGACGACCTCGCTCCCCGGCCTATGCGTCGCTCGAGGCCGTCGGGATCTGGCCGGGTGTCCATCTACCCGCCTGAGACGCGAGCTCAAGTCGAGCGCTTCCTCGAGCTTACGAGCCGGGGCGTCGACGATAGGGCTCAACTTCGCATCCTGCTCTGGCTCGATGGTTTTTCGATCCCAGACGCAAGGATCGAATCGGACCTAAGTCCACGGGTGGCGGCCATGGCTTCGTACGCCGCAAGCCTCGGGCCGACCGCAGCTGACCAGGTCATTACTGAGATCGTGCATGCCGAGCGACCGACGTCGTTTGTCCGATGGGCCCGGCAGCAAGTTCCAGATCGCCAGTTGCTCGAGGACGCGTTCGTTCAGATGTCTCAGGTGGCCCTTGGCGCGCGGCCGGCCGATTTGATGATGGACGATGACGCCGCCCGCCCCCTTCACGCGATCCTCGTTGGCATGTTCCCGGGCATGGTGAAAGACGTCAACGAATTGGTCGAGGTTTTCGACGACCCCGGCTTCAACGACTTCGTAGCAGAGGCTGCGTCATTTGGCGACTGGAGCATGAATGACTGGCGCGTGGCACGCGACGCGCAGATGAACGTTCGGCTCGAGCCTCCATCAGAGATTCGGGGTGATGAGTACTTCGGATTTCGCTTCAGTCTGTTGCTCGCTAGTGGGGCATCCATTAGACATGCGAGACGCCAGCACCAGCGGAAGCGAGCACGCACACACGCCGCTCATCGTAATCAGCAGGAGGCTTCTTAATGTACGGACCGACACGCGAGCAACTCGCCCAGCAAGCTGCGATCAACGCGATTCACGATTTCCTGGCAATCAACCGCGATCTCGGCTACCACGTCAGTCGCGCCGGTGCAATGCTCGCAGCCGGGTATGCCGGTCAAGATCCCAAAGGAATGATCCTGGAGGCGATTAGAGCGTATGAGTCAAGGGACGTCCTCTGCGGAGCGCTGACCGGCCCATACTCACAAGCTGCTCTCGCGACGGTCGCGTGGCTGTTTCCACAGTGGCGTCCTGCCTTCCGGGTACTCGTTGCGTCGGCACAACTCTACTGTCAAGAACGCGACCGAACAGCCGCAATCTGGACAGTGGCCATCGTAGGTATCGCAGGGGTAGTGCTAGCTGCGCTGGGCGGCAAGGGACGGCCGGCCTGACGTCGAACGTCCTACGCGTCTTCGATCCAGTAGATTTCGCGGCGGGCTACTCCTTGTTGCCATTCAGCTGAGCGCGAATCACTCTATAAAAATGCGTCCCTCCTTGGCTATCGGCGCGGATTCAATTGGCTCGTGGTTAGGATGAGTCCTTCGACATGACGCTGTCGCGGCAGCCAAACCTTTCGTCGGTATGAGGTTCTAGCAGTTACCTCTCCCGTAATTGCTCGCGATAAGAGACGACTATCTACAGCTGTGAAGCCCGCCCGCGTCGAGAATCCAGCTCGTTCAGAAGATCATGTCGAGGCCAGCTCTGCTCCAGTACGGTCTGCACGACTGGCGTGAGATCTCATGTCTGACGACGAAGCCCGGATTGATTCCGTTCTCGGCGGCGCGCGAAATCCAATCAATTGGCTTGTCCGGGGGACTTGGCTGTTCACATCGGCCAAGGTACTGCTTGATGCCAAACAGTCGGCGGATCGGCGCCTCTGGACTTCCTCGCTGTTTCACATGTCGTGGTTGAGGCGTCCGAGCGACGAGGAGCTCCGCAATCACTCTCATGCGTTCGAGGAATCTATGGGCCTCGGAATGGCCAGCGTCTTGTTGCGCGGTCTGGCAATCGAGAATCTACTTAAAGGGATTCTGGTACAGCGCGACCCAGAGAAATGGGTTCCTCGCCCGGCGGCCGCACATCGGCCGCTCTACCACTGGACGCACGATCTGGAGTCTCTTGCGCGGGATGCAGGGGTCGAGTTCGACCAAGAAGAAGTGAGGGTATGTCGGCAACTAACGCTGTACGTCGAGTGGGGTGGGCGGTACCCGACGGCGATGGCGCCAAAGAATCATGGACCAGAGGGTGCTAGCTGGAAGGGCGATGACGACACGCGTGTCGATGCAATGTTCAATCGTCTGCGAGAACAACTCAAGAATACGATCGGAATCGAAGATGCTTAGTCGCCAGACAGTGGACTGTACGACAGGCGTCGCCTGCTATCGATAAGACTTCGTTACCAACATCGTCGCGGCTGCGCCAGCTACCGCCGGACCGTCTCGGCGCAGGTAGCGAACGATACCCACGGAACGTTACGCTGCCGCGTTTGAAGCTGATAATCCTCGAGGCGGCAGGAATAAACAGTGGTGTTCGCGAGCATGTCTCCTAAGGAGATGGGATGGCGACGACACGACAGGAACCCGACCGAACCCAGCTCGTCAATTTTGTCACTAGGCTTGAAGGGCGCCTCAACTTCGTCGTAAACGTCCAACCCCAGCTGTTCATCCGCAGCGAGTTGGTGAGAAGTGCCCTTGCGCTGGCACTCGATGACCTCGCCCCTACGTTCCAGGTCTTGCGGGCACAAATCTCGGCAGGGGAATTTGATAGTCAACTGCCGTCAGTCGGTCTCTCGGGGCCACAGCTGGCAGCGAAAATCAGCATCTTCATTCTTGCCGACAACGCAATGTCGGAAGCCGCCCCACGTTCACTAGAGGAACGCACCAGGAGGCCACGCGCCCAACGGGGATTTTGGAGTGCCATGGGCCAAAGGATGCGACGGTGGCTCGACCCGCTGTTGGGCGTTGCTAACGCGATCCTGGGATCCCTCGCAAAAGTGACTCCGCTTGCTGACCCGATACAGGAGTTGAAGGAGGCTGTTGAGGCTGCGGTCAAACTGCCGCGTGCGCGCAGGCCTCGCCGCCGCCATTAGCCCACGGGTCAACGGTCACCATGCTGATTCGAAAGTGGTTAGTTTGTTCATGGATGGGGCCGATTGGTTCTCGTAACACAACCGCTCAGCGTTGCTTGCGATAAGGCGAGCCTATCGATAGCCCAAACCCGGCTGAATCATCAGGCGCAGCGAGCTGGTAGGCGGTAACTGCTTTCCATCACCGCCCACATGCGAACTCATAATCACTCCAGCGTCTGCTCTCGCCAGGCTGGCCAGCCGACTCTTCGGACAACCCAATCTCCGGTGTCGACTAGCCGCTGGCAGGGATAGACTTCGCGCAGATGGGGCTAGTCGGTCCTGGCTCTCTCGAGGCGTGGGCTCTGTTGACTGCCGTCGTGGCAGCAACGTTCGGCCTGGGGAGCGTTCTTTTAGGACTGTTTTCGGCGTTGACCGGTAAGGATCATTGGCCCAAAGTCACATGGCGCCTGCGCCGTCGCGTGCCGGCCTCGGAAGAAGATCGCCGTACGCACGGCGTGGCACTGATGCTCAATGGCGTGGCAATGCTGCTAATCCTGATGGGCGTCTCGATGACCGCGCTGACGGCCGGAGTCCGCGATGGCGAGCCGTTGAAGGCCCTTCGATTCCTTCTCACACTGATCGGACTCGGTGCCTCCATAGCCTGCGTGCTTGGAGCGAATGCGGTCTTCCGTCGCGTTCGGTACCTGCACGGCCAAGCTTCAACGCCGGAGGTGCCTCGGATCTAAGGGGCCGCTCTCCTAGGTGCTCGGGAGGTGACTGACGGCGGTTCGGGCGAGATTCTCGACCGCGGTTGGGTCGGTGGAAGGTGTGACCGCAATGATTATGACGACGTTTGACTTGAACGCGATGATCACGGTTCCGCCAGTCCCGGAGCTCGTAAACGTGTACTCGACTGCCTTGTCGCCGATTCCGGTGACTACTTTGGCGGTACCCGTCGCATTGCCGCGTTTCAAGGCCGCGGCTAGCGTCTCCGGTGAAATCGAGGCGGCGGCGCTGGCGCTCGGGTAGACCTGGGCCTCGACGATCACTGTGGTCATGAAGTCTGCGCTGCCATAGAGGCAAGCCCCTGGCGTTTGCGCCCCACTCGAAGCGCCGATATCAGTAACCGTTACTCCGGCCGCGGTGGACGCGTCGGTGGCGGTGACCAGCGTGCAAGCATCGACGCTCGTGATCAGCTTCGCTTTGGGCGCCGGTGAGGGGGTTACCGAGGCCTTTGAAGAAGAATTAGACGATCCGCAGGCGCTGACCAGGAGGCCGCAGGTCGCGACCATGGCGATCAAGCCGCTCGGCGAGATGGTCTTAGCGACCGCTCCAGTAAGGGTCATTTTGGGGCCCGTAGTGTCCCACAACTGCATGTCAAGCGGATCAGGACGGGCCGCGGGCGCCGCACCTAAGGCCGGCGCCCGCGTTCGAAGACTAGCCCTTTGGGCCGACCAGGTCGCTCATCGCAGGCACATTGGCCGTATCGCACGTGAAGCCCAGGCAGCCCAGCTGCCAGCCGTCCTGGATCGTGCGCAGCAACGAGTAGTGGTTGTAGGCGACGCTGGAGGTGCGGGCCGCGTGGTCGGAATGCGAGATGACCAGCGTGACGACATGCCCGCCGCCCTGGCCTGCGACTGAGTCACAGCAGCCGGAGTCGTCGCCGAATCCGCCGAAGCCAGTTCCAGTGAAGTCGCTCTCGTCCCACGCGATGAAGATGGCCGAGTTGCCGGTCCATGCGGACGAAGACATGATCGCGCCGACGGTGTTCGACAGGAAAGCGTCTCCGGTGCTGATCAGACCCTGTACGTTGGCGAAGCGACACGGGTCGGTAGACGGACCGCCACGGCCGTGCATGTCGTTGCATTGGTCTGGGCTGATCCAGACGTAATCCGGGACGGTGCCTGCGGCGAGGTCGCTGTTCAGCTGGCTCAGGTCGACGATGTTCGCCATCCGGGCCGGGCTGCTCTGCACGTCGGCGAAGGACACGAAGGAGTTGTGCTTGCGCTCATAGAGCTGGTTGCCGCAAGCGTGGGCGAGCTTGGTCGTGCATAGCGACAACGACTGCATGTAGGCCTTCCATGTCCGGCCGCTGCCCTCGATCTGGTCGACGATGTTGCGGACGTTGAGCGTTTCATCGGCGTCGCTGTCGGCGCCCTGGATGCCGGCTGTAGCAGCGACGTAGTTGGGCTGGCTCGGGTGTGTGACGCCGAAGTACTTGGTCGCGAGGCCGTGCGTGCTTGCGGCCGAGTTGATCCATGGCGCATTGGGGTTGCCGATCAGGCTGTCGAAGCCGGTGTTCTCCATCATGATCACGAACACGTGCTGGAAGTTCTTGAGGTCGCTG
>Ga0070698_100007933_pt1 | contig 11489 bp, 12 predicted proteins | sample KBSK1502metaG_FD_65477 | JGI IMG/M metagenome (GOLD analysis project Ga0070698, IMG submission 65477) | Corn, switchgrass and miscanthus rhizosphere microbial communities from Kellogg Biological Station, Michigan, USA - KBS K1-50-2 metaG | ecosystem: Host-associated > Plants > Roots >...
ACGGAACTCGCGGGCACCGCTGGGCTGCCAGAAATTGACCTCCGTGATCTCTGGCCGATCCGCCAGGAACCGGTACCAGTTGTTATCGGTCACCCCGACATACGCTCGCACAACCGTTATTGTGCACCGGCCGCCGACCCGGCCTCCTGGAATCCCGCCATCGGATCCAACGTTCGATGGAACGACGTTTCGCGTTCCGTCTTGAACTACTTATATGCGCAGCTGAAAGCCCCTTGCATGCCTCACTCATGCTGCGTCATCAGGCCGCTCCAAATGATCATGAACCGCCGATCGCTCACCCTGATCCATATCGCCGCAGACCGTTGCATTGATCTAAATGATCATGGTCAGTTCCGCGGCCCACGTGACCCGGTGGGAAGGAGGCAGCCGTTTGGCCGTGGTCGTCACCGTGGCGAAGGGTTACGACCTTGGCTACGTCTGGAAGACCCAAGGCGAGGCCGCCGGCCGCACGACGGGCGGCTACTACATCAACGCCGCCCAGGCCGGGGAACCGCCCGGCCGTTGGTGGGGACCAGGAGCACAAGCCCTCGACCTCACCCCCGGACAGATCGTTTAGCGCGAGCCTTACGACGCGGTTTACCAGCAGATCGATCCGCGTACCGGTGACAGGCTCGGTCGGCCCCGCGGACGCTACCCCACGTTCGCCGATCACCTGGCCCGGCTGACGGCCGCCGAGCCGCACGCCACCGCCGAGCGACTCATCGAGCTGGAACGCGAAGCAGCGCAGGCCACGCGCCAGCCTGCCGCCTACACCGACGTCACCGTCTCGTTCTCCAAGTCCATCTCGGTGCTGCACGCCTCGATCCGGGAGAACGAGCGCCGCTCCCGCCTGGCCGGAGACCAGGAGGCCGCCGCGTACTGGGCTGGACGGGAGCAGACGTTCCGGGAGATCTTGCACCGGGCCAACCGGGCTGCGCTCGAGTACTTGCAGGCCTGGGCCGGGGTCACTCGCACCGGCTACCACGGCACCCGGGTCGATGGCCGCGAGCCGGGCCGGTTCGAGCCCGCCGGGCTGGTCGTCACGTCCTGGCTGCAGGGCACCAGCCGCGACGGCGACCCGCAGGACCATGTTCACAACCAGATCGCCCGGGTCACCCGGACCTTCCGCGACGGCAAGTGGCGCGCCCTGGACACCATGAGCGTGCGCGGAGTCCTGGGCGCCTTGCAGGCCGTCGCCGCCACCGCAGTGGAATGCGAGCTGACGCGCGAGTTCGGCGTGGCGTGGATCCCGCGCGCGGACGGACGCGGCAACGAGATCCGCGGCGTCACGCAGGCGCAGATGGACGCCTACTCCACCCGGACCGTGCAGGTGCACGAGAAGGAACGCGAGCTGGCGCGGGCCTGGGAGCACAAGCACGGCCGCGCGCCGACCTCGCGCGAACTGCTGTACCTCGCCAACGACGCCACGCTGCAATCACGCAAGGGCAAGGACGCGGGCCCGCTCGACTGGGATGTACTGGCCGCCCGGTGGGACGCCACACTCGGCGGCGAGTTGGCCGGCATCGCGCCGACGGTGTCGAACGCGCACGGCTCCAGCGCACAAGGAAAAGAGGATCACGGCGGCCGCGCACTGGCCGGACCACCTGCGCGCGAGGCCCAGGAGCGGGCGCTGGCTAAAGCCCTGGTCCTCGTCTCGGACCAGCACCCAGCCTGGACCCGGCACGACCTACTCAAGCAACTCGCCCTGGTCATGCCGCCAGAAACCCGGCAGATGAGCGCGGAAGAAGCCCTGGAGCTGCTGCTCGGCCTGGCCGACGAGGCCCTGTCCAGCCGGACCGGGCAGGTGGTATGCCTGGAGCCGCCGGAATGGCCACCGCTGCCCGCGTCGTTGCGCCGGGAACTGGACGGGCGGAGCGTCTACTCGCGGCCCGGTGCCGCGCGGTACGCCGCCACCGCGCAACTGACGCTCGAAGAACGGCTCGTCGCGCATGCGCAGACCCAAGGCGCGCCGCGGCTGCCCAGCGACCTGGCCGCGCGGCGTTTGGGCGCCGATCCGGCGGTACTCGAGGCGGAGCTGTGCGGCGGCGCGCAGGATGCATGCGAACGCGCCGCGCCGCGCGGGCTGCGGCTGGACCAGGCCGCCGCCGTCTGGCACGTGCTCACCTCGGCCCGTACCGTCGAGGTCATCACCGGCCCAGCAGGTACCGGCAAGACCAGAGTCCTCGCCACCGCCACCCGGATCTGGGACGGGCCGGTGTTCGGCACCGCCACCTCCCAGAACGCCACCAACGAACTGCGAGCGGCGGGCGTCCAGGTCGCTGCCAATACCACCCGGCTGCTCGCCGACCTCCAAAGCGGCCGGATCCCGCCCGGCTCGCTGATCGCCGCCGACGAGGGGTCGATGATCTCCATCACCCACCTGGCCGCGCTTGTCGAGTACACGGCACGGAACAGCTGCAAGCTGATCCTGGCCGGGGACCAGGAACAGCTCACCGCTGTCGAAGGCGGCGGCGCCATGATGCTTCTCGCGGACCGGCTCGGCTACGTACAGCTCGCCGAACCGGTCCGGTTCACCGCCGAATGGGAACGCGGGGCTTCGCTGCGGCTCCGCCAGGGCGATGCCACCGCACTGGATGAATACGACCAGCACGGTCGCATCCGCGGCGCCCCGCCCGACCAGGCCATGGACCAGGCCGTCCGCGCCTACGTGGCCAGCTACCTGGACGGCCGGGACGTCCTGCTGATGGCGGCGGACTGGGCTCGATGCCGGGAACTGTCCATCCGAATCCGGGAAGACCTGATCCACCTCGGCCTAGTGGACAACGGCCGGACGGTCCGCATCGCTGAGGGCGCGGAGGTGTCGACCGGCGACCTGATCATCTGCCGCCGTAACGACCACAGCATCGAGGCGGGCGAGCCAGGCCGGGCTCTGGCCAACGGCGATGTTCTGCGGATCGAGGCGATTATCTCTGGCGGCATCCTGGTGCGGCGTCTCCTGGAGCCGGATCGGGCCATCGGCCAACGGCGGTTCACCGAGCGGGCCTTCCGTTACGCCGATTACGGCTCGTCGGACCTGGCCTACGCCATCACCGGGCACTCCGCCCAGGGTGCCACCGTGCACACCGGGATCGCGCTGGTCACCGGAAACGAGGACCGGCAGTGGCTGTACCCGGCGATGACCCGCGGCATCGATGCCAACCTGGCATTCGTGTTAACCACCCCTCCGAAGGTTGCCGACCCGCAGCCTGGCGTCCGCCCCGCCGCCGAACTCGACCGCTACGACCGCATCCGCGGCTCACAGGCTGGATACCTGCCACCACCGGTTGCTTGCGAACAGCCGGACCAGGGAGGACAGCGCGAGCCCGTCGCGGTGCTCGCTGACGTTCTCGACCGCAGCGGTGCCGAGCTGCCGGCTTCCGCTATCCGGCGGCGCAACCTGGCTAACGCCGACCACCTCGGCGTCCTCCACGCAATCTGGACCGCCGAAACCACAGCTGCCCCGCCATGATCGGTACCACGAGCTCGTCATGGCCGCGCTCCCGCCCGGCCGCCGCCAGCCGCTGTCGCACCAGGCCCGGTGGCTGTTTCGCACCCTCCACGCTGCCGAACTAGCCGGACTAGAACCCGCCGAGGTCATCGGCACGGCCATCGCCGCCCGCGACCTCACCGGTGCCCGCGACATCGCCGCGGTCATCGACGCCCGGATCCGTCGGCGCGTCCACCCGCTCTCCCCCCAGCCGCAAGGCCGGTGGACAGGCCGAATCCCTCGCCTGCCCGACCCCAGCCGCCAAGCCTACATAGCCGAAATCGCGGCCATGATGGACGACCGCACCCGGCGCCTGGGGCAACACGCGGCCCAGACCAGCCCTGCTTGGGCGATCTGCGCGCTCGGCCCGGTCCCCGCCGACCCCGATGCCCGCCGTGACTGGGAACGGCGTGCCGCCGGCATCGCCGCCTACCGGGAGACCTACGGCTACACCGACCTCAGCGACCCGATCGGCCCCGAGCCCAGTCATCAGACGCCCGGCCAGCGAGCCGCCTGGCACCAGGCATTCGCCACCCTTGCCCCAGTCGCCGGATCCGACGTCCGCAGCATGCCGGATGGGCGGCTGTGGCTGCTACGCGACGCCTACACCACCGAGACCTCCTGGGCACCCCGCCACGTCGGGAAGGACCTGCGGCTGGCCCGGCTCGCCGCCTTCGACGCCGCCCTGGGTGCCATCCGCGCAGGCGCCGAAGCTGAGGCCGCCCGCAAGGACGAAGACCAGGCCCGCACCGAGCGGCAAGCAGAACTGGCCGCCAGCTATCAGGCCCTGCGCGACCACTACCGACAGCGGGAATAGATCCTCACCCAGACCATGGCCGACCGGAACGAATGGGAACACGTCACTGCCCGTAGTCGGCACTTGGCCATCGCAGCCGACGCCGAACTACGCCGCCGCTACCCGCAGCAGAAAATCGACCCGCTGTATTCTGGCGAACCGGCTCCTCTCTGCAACACCGCCACGGAGCAAGCGGATCCGGTCCAGTGTGGCAAGCTCACCGAATCGGTGCCCCGGATCCGCGAGCTGGCTGTCCAACATCAGGCGTTCCACGCTCAGATCGATGAACGCCTACGGTTGAGGGGGCTTGGCGAAGATCCAGCTTGGGGCAACCCTGGCAATGCCTCCCATGGCTGGCAAGCATCTGGCCAGGATGCGATCTTGCAGCCGCCCAAGTCGGAGATCATCCCCTCGGCGAGGATCCTCGGGCTCGCCGCCGAGCACGACATCGAACCTGAGGCCGCGGGTGGCGGCTGACTCACCATGGAGTTAGCATATATGCTAATTGGCCGTGACCCTGGGATTCCGGATGGGAAACTTCGCTGTCTACGTCTACGACGAACGTGGGCAACCGCATCACCTTCCCCACGCCCACATCAAACAGCGCGGACGGCGCGTGGCCTCGATTTTCCTCCTGTCGTTGGAGGTCTACGACAGCCGTGAGCCGCTGCCGCGGGACCTGATCAGGGAGATCAATGTGAGGCAGGAGTCCCTGTTGAGACTGTGGCTGGAGTTGAACGGTGATGACTGAGATCGCGGCACCATGGTCCGAAGAGGGCTACGCGGACATCACTGCCGCCACGCGTTCAGGATCCAACATCGAGGTCGAGTTCGCGAACGGCGACGTCGTCCTCCTCGCCGCGTCGCGGTTTGGCTTGGTCGGGGACTTCGAAGTCGAGCCGGACACCGAAGAGGGCCTAAGCGTGCGGATCGTCCGTCCGTCGGGTCCGCCGGCCGTGCTCACCTGGACGCAGATCCGCTCGGCGGCGGATGCGGCCTTTGGGCATGAGCTTCGGCGTCGCGACATGCAGGAAGCTCGGCGCCTCGGGCTCCGACTCCGTGCATTGCGAGAAGACAAGAACCTGCACCAGAGAGATGTCGCGAATCTAGTAGGCATGTCCGCGCCGCAACTTTCGAAGATCGAAAGTGGCTCCTTGGATCTTCGCGTCTCCACAGTACAGTCATTGCTTAGGGCCATGGGAGCCTCCCTTTCCGACATCGCCGGGCCAGACGCGCCAGAGATTTCCCAAAAGGCGGTGATTAAGGGTGCCGAAAGAGCCGGGGTTCCTCGGGAGATCGTGACAAGCTTGCTAGCTTCTGCTCCGCGCAATGTCGTGGCGAGCCTCATTGAGCGTGCCTTCGGGTGGCGTGTCGATCAGCTCGTCTCTGGCCAGCTTCCGAAGCCGTCGGGCCTGGCTGGAGTTGCGTTCAAAGCAACGCGAACAGGCAAGGATCCGAGTAACTCCCCCGTGGTCCTGCTGAGCCATACGATCGCGGGCATTGTGCGCAATGCGGCCGCTGACTCCCCGACTTTCCGTGGCCTCCCGTCAGCTGGGCGTACGGTCAACGCTGAGGCCCGGGACACGACAGGTCGCGTAACTCTTGTGTCTCTGGCTACCTGGGCCTGGAACAGGGGCGTCGCAGTGGTGCCAATGGCAGGGCGGGGCGATTTCTCCGCGGCCGTCTGGGATGGTCCTGCGCGACCGGTCATTGTTCTGAAGGAATCCCGAGAACTCGCGGTCTACTGGTTGTTCGATCTGGCCCATGAACTTGCCCACCTGGCATTGGGCCATGTTGGTCAGACCGGGCTAATCGATGTGGACTCGCCAGCGCCACGCGGGGACTCCACAGATTCGATGGAACAGATGGCGAACGACTTCGCACTCGAGATTCTGCTGCCGAATCACGCAGAACTGCTGCAGGACGTGCGGCGAGAGGCCCGCGGCAGCCACCTTCGCTTCAAGGGGGCCGTCGCCTCAGTCGCCGATGCTGCGCAGGTCAGCCCTGGGCTGCTCGGCATGGTAGCGGCGTACGCGCTGACCGAAGTGGGCCAAGACAAGGATCGCTGGGGGTCAGCCACTAATTTGGCTCGGCCCGATGGAGGCGGACGGGAGCAGGTTCAGAAGGTCGCCCGGCTGTTCCTTTCACCAAGCCACCTCGACCCGGTCGATGTAGTTCTGATCCGGCAGCTCGTGCTTGGGGCTGCTGAGACCACCAAGCCGACGAAGCCGTCAGCATAGCTTCCAGCCGGCCTGATACACGATCGGAGGCTAAATCATTAAACGGTCACTTATCGTCGACACGCAAGCCAGCTCATGCTATTTCCGGACGTCCGTGCAAGGCCACGGGAGAAAGGCCCTTATCCAGGTCACGGAGCGATGCAACCTCCACTGCGCGCACTGCTTTGTATCCTCTGGCAACTGGGGAGAGCACATGAGCTGCGAAGACATCACGGCTAGGGTGCTGCCTCGCCTCATGCGGGCGCGAGTGGAGAGGATCACGCTCACCGGCGGCGAGCCATTCGCGCATCCCGAAATCATCAGCATCTGCGACTCCGTCATTACCAACGGCCTTCCACTGGGCATCTGCACGAACGCAACCCTGACCAGCGATGAACAGATCAACTGGCTGGCCGAATCCGGAACCGTGCACGTGAATGTGAGCTTCGACGGCTTCCGGCCGGAGAGTCACGGAAGATTCCGCGGCGACCAGGCCTCCTTCGCCCGGACTGTCGAGACCACCCGCAAGTTCGCGGACGCGGGGTTGCTGCAGGGACTATTGTCAACACCCAATATGCTTACTGACCCGAACGAGTTCGTGAGCTTGTGCGAGTTCGCTGTCGAAGTCGGCGCGAGCTATGTCCTGATGAACCCGCTGTCGGCATTCGGGCGCGGGATCAAGAGCCAGGGCCGCCTAGCCGCCGACGCTGACAGGATGCGGGCTATTCGCGAGATGACCGAGCGGTTCGCCAGGCGCGGCATCGACGTGGTACACATCCGGTTTCCCAACGACGACAAGCCACTCGCGGGCTGCGATGCGGGCAAGCTGATCTATGTATTCGCGGACGGGCAGACAGCGGTGTGCCCCTACCTGGTATTCGCCGCACGCAGCCCCCGCTCGCGTTACCAGGACAGCGACTTTCTAGTCGGGAACATCCTGAATGGGGAGATCTCGTCCGCGCTAGACGAATACGAGCCGACGGCAAGGCTGCATATGGGAAACAACTCGACATGTGCGGCATGCGGGATGAACAGTCTGTGCGGAAAGGGCTGCCCAGCCGCCGTGATCTCGCGCGGCAAGCGGATTGGCGAACTGGACGACGAGCAGTGCCCGGTGCCGGGCAACCCGGTTCTGCAGATCGAGCGGCGTCCGGGATGAGTGGACGCTTCATCGTGATTGACGGACCTAACGGCGTCGGGAAGACTACAGTGACGGCGAGCTTGGCCGAGCATCTCCGACGTCGCGGCTCGGCAGTCCACGTAACCCGCGAGCCATCCAGCACGGCGCTTGGCGAACTGGTTCGATCTGCGGAGTCGTATCTATTCGGCAGGGCGCTCGCGCTCGCTGTCGCGGCGGATCGGTACGCACACCTTGAGCAAGAGATCACGCCGGCGCTCCGCGCCGGAGAGGATGTCATCAGCGATCGGTACGTGCAATCCTCGCTGGTCCTGCAACGCTTGGATGGGCTTAGCCTTGCCGAGATCTGGAGCTACAACGTTCACGTGCTGATCCCCGAGCTGTCGGTCTACCTCGAAGACGACTCTGCAGTCATCACCGCCCGGCTGCGTGAACGACCTGTCCTGTCACGTCTGGAAAACGAAGGTTCCCCAGCACGAGAGCTAGCCCTGTACCAAGATGCATACCAGTTCCTAGCTCGGCAAGGATGGCCGCAAGTCATCGTCGACTGCCATGGCGTGGACGCTGCTGGGGTGGCCGACAAGATCGCGGTCCACCTCACCAAGATCCGCGGCCGGAGGAGAGCCTGAGCGTGCTGTCCATAATGACGATCAACATTGGCGCTGCTTCACCCGATCGTGCTCGCATTCTCTTGGACTGGCTGGCGAGACGGCCGGAGGATGTATTCATTCTCACAGAGACCAGCGCCGGGCCTGGCACCTCGTACCTGCTGGACCAGTTCCGCCGCGCTGGTTATGCCGTCATCAAGACTCCTGATGGCGGCGGGGAGAGAGGCAGCGCCCTGATCAGCCGCGTCCAGATCTGCCGCGACCTGACGCCGGAGATCGCTGATGTGAGCATCCCCTGTCGGGTCTCGGCTGGCGTGCTCGACAGTGAGCCGCAGATCGCGGTACTGGGCATGTACGTCCCCAGCCGTGATCGTAGCGAGGCAAAGACCGAGCGGAAACGGCGGTTCATCAGCTCGCTTATCAAGGCTTACGACAGCCTTCCCGTCGGCCTGGCCAGTCATCTCGTGATCGGCGGGGACTACAACGTGATCGCCCGTACCCATCGCCCGCCGCGCCCTGGCTTCCTACCGTTCGAATTCGGCCTTATCGAAGACCTCCAGGCGCGCGGACTGGCAGACGCCTTCGAGTCTGTCTCGCCCCAGATCCAGGCCTATAGCTGGATTGACCGCAGCGGAGATGGCTACCGTTATGACTACCTGCATGTCGGGCGCGCCCTTTGTGGCCTGATCAGCGCGTGCGACTACTTGCAGGAGACCCGGCAGCGAAAGCTCTCCGACCATGCGGCTCATACCTTGAGCCTTCGCGTCAATGCCTCTCGGCTGATAACCGACAACCCAGTCACGGCCAGCGTGACCGGAACGGCGGCGCTTTTCTAGCCAGCGAGTGCGCCGCGGACGAGACTGTCGTAAGTGTCGGTCACCCTTTCTAGCGCTACGCCCAGCGAACGCGCAAAGTCATCGAGCTGGCCCTGGATGGCCATAGGGTTATCGGCAGACGTGAGGACCCTCTCTACCTCGAAGAACAAGCCTGCGTGTTCCACATCGTCGACGCAGACAGCGATCTCACCTAGTCTGGCCGATCGGCGGGTCTTCACGATCCGCACGGTCGGTACGAACCCCATGGCGAGCACGGCCTGGTGCATTTGGGCCCGGTCTGCCACGGCGGTCTCATGTTCGACACAGGCCATCTCGTTTTCCAGTGGCTTTTTGACTGTGAACACGCAGCGATCATCCTCGCTGCGCAACCGAGCGAATGCCACCCCGGTCTTGGGCAGTCCGTAGGCCCAGCCTTGCGGCGCGTACGCCTGGTCGTCTTGGCGGACCGGCCGTGATAGTGCCGCTCCACGCGTCGCCAACTCACGCTCCAACGCTTCCAGGTCGTAGACCCGGTACTTCACCTCGATCTCCTGCATCTCAATGGCACCAAGCCCATCGTCCGTCCCGCTGCGAACCTGTGTAGCGCAGCCGGTCCCGGCCACTCGTGCCGAATACGAGGTCAGAGGCCAACTGCTCGATCGATCGCCACGACCCATCCATACAAGCAAGTATCCCTGCTAACTTGCTTCCGGTGGGGGAGGCGCTCCGGACTATCTAAGCAAGACTAAGCAACTCGAAGCAAGTAAGCTTGGAAGCGTGGACCGCTGGCTTAGCACTGGAGAGTGGCTTAGCACTGGAGAGGCGGCAGACTTGCTGGGCACGAGCACTACCACGGTCCGTGCCATGGCTAGCCGAGGGGAACTCGTTCATCAGGTCACTCGCGGACGTAGGCGACAGAAATGGGCGATTTCTCGCGAGTCAGCGCAGTCGTGGCTAGCTGCGCACGGCCGTATCGATGATCGTCGACTTCGCCGTTGGCCTGCTTCGATTCAGGACGACGATGCACGCCAGCAACTCGCTAACATGACGCGGCTGTATCAACACATGCAAGCCGACCGTGATCGACTTAGTAATGAGGTTGCAGCGCTCCGCACGCTCGCAATGCAACTGCGAATCCGTAACGATGCCGTTAGCGAGGCGGAGTCCCACCAGGCCCAGGCCGCCAGGCTCTGGCTCGAGGCAGCCCAAGCCCAGGCTCGAGCGGCAGACGCACTGCGACGTGGCATTACGGCCCAAGACGACGCTCTCGGCCAATTCCTCGTCCCAGGTCCACTCAACGATGAGTAGCCAGACACCACAAGGATTCCGGAGTTACCTGTGCGGTTTGTAACGCTGAACATCTCTGGCCCGTCGGCCGCCCGCGCGGGTCGACTTCTCGAGTTCTTGCCGTCGCTTGAGGCGGACGTCCTGGTACTAACAGAGACTCGCCAGAATCAAGGAACCGCACAGCTTCTCGGCTCCTATCGAGAATCGGGACATGCGGTCGTCGCTGCGCAGTGGATGGACGCGTCAGAACGAGGGGTCGCCGTCATTCAGCGTGCAGGGCGGCCCGTTCCGTTGGCGTGCGACTTGACTACCGAGGCGCGACATCGATTGGTTGCCTCAGAGGTGGATGCTAGCCAATCCGTCACGGTCGTCGGTGCCTACGTCCCATCGCGTGACGCGTCGCCAGCGAAGATCGCGAGGAAACAGCGGTTCCTCTCACAGATGACGGCGTTGACGCGCCGCTGGACTCACGAACGCCTTGTGTTCCTTGGCGACCTCAACATCGTGAGCCGGCAACACGTGCCGCGGTTCACTACATTCCGGTGCTGGGAGTATGACGCTTTGGAGGCGCTGGAGCGGGACGGCCTCGTAGATGCCTACGCGCTTTTGCATCCAGGCAAGCAGGTGCACAGTTGGATCGGTCGCAAAGGTGCGGGCTACCGCTACGACTACGCGTTCGTCTCCGCCGGTTTGGTGCCGTATTTGGTCGATTGCGAGTATGTTCACGAGCCCCGCGAACTGGGGCTTTCGGACCACGCAGCTGTCGTGCTAACTCTGGACTTTCCGACGGCGCAAGTCTCGCCGTCGCCTAGGCACAGCACGAGACCAGGTGAGCCGCCGTCTAACGAGTCCGACGCGGTATGCCCTCCAGGTAGGTGTCGGGTGTGATTCGAGTCGCTACATGATCAGATGAGCGACGGCATCGACTGGCATCCTGGTCGTGTCAATCCGGATGGTGTGCCATCCCAGTCGCTCCAGACGCTAGATCGCGTCGGCAAGGGGGCACGGAGGCGCGAGCCCTCGCCTGGACGTAAGCATTCAGGTCCCCCTAGTGTCCTGAGTTCTTGATTCGTCGGCAGGATGCTGCGGTCGGGCCCTTCAGCGCTGGGCATGGGACGATAGCCGTGTCACAACGCCGG
>Ga0070698_100007936_pt1 | contig 11486 bp, 12 predicted proteins | sample KBSK1502metaG_FD_65477 | JGI IMG/M metagenome (GOLD analysis project Ga0070698, IMG submission 65477) | Corn, switchgrass and miscanthus rhizosphere microbial communities from Kellogg Biological Station, Michigan, USA - KBS K1-50-2 metaG | ecosystem: Host-associated > Plants > Roots >...
CAGTTCCTGGCGGAATCGCAGCAGCGCGGTGGTGCCGACCAGCTTGACGACCTGCTCGGATCCCTTGCCCGGCACTGCCACCGTGATGATGTCGCTGCCCTGCTGCTGGACCACGGCGCCGGTGAAACCCGCCCCGTTGACCCGGCTCTCCATGATCGAGATCGCCGTCGCCATGTCGGAAGCCGAGGGCTGGCCATGATTCGGCGGGACCGCCTTCAGCGTTACCGTGGTGCCGCTGGACAGGTCGAGGCCGAGTTGCACATGGAAATCGCGGTGCCAGTTGCCGGGCTGGAACGCGTCCTTGCCGACGATCGACACCAGCATGATGACGATCAGCGCGAGTAGCGCCGCGAGTGCGCGCCCCGGCCTGGATTTGGTGCTGCTAGGGGGAGCCACTTCTGCAGAAGTCCTTTGATCGGTCGGGCCAGCGCGGGAGCTACGAATTCCGTTCCGTCGAGCCCCAGTCGTCCTTTGGCGTATCCCAGCCGCTGGCTGGCTTATCTCCGACGCCGGGCTCCGGCTGCGGCGGGGCCGCATCCGTCGGGCTGTCCTCGGGAAGGATGTCCATGATGGCGCGGCGCATGATGCGGATCTCGACGCCCGGTGCGATCTCCAGCTCCACGTCCGGGTCATCGACCGCGGTGACGGTGCCGTAGATGCCCGCGGTCGTCCGGACGCGCTGGCCGGGCATGACGGCGCCCTGCATCTGCTGGGCGCGGCGCTGCCTGGTGCGCTGCGGCCTGATGATCAGGAAGTAGAAGACGCCGAACAGCACGGCGATTATCAGGATCGGCGTAAGCGAGCCCGCCGACGACTTGCTTGCCGCTAGATACATGATCCCCATCGCCGGGGCTTCCTTCCGTTGATTGCCGCAGCGGTCGCGGGCAGCCGTGGCCGGTTCACCGGCCTGGCCGGCATCCCGCGCCAGGCGCTGTCGTTGACTAACTGCCGCAGTGTAGCGGCGCGCTGGCGACGCACCAACAGGCTACGGGCTCAGCCGAGCGATCGTGACAAGCCCGCAACCAGGTGTAGTCTGCGCCGGCTAGCCGAACAGGGTGCCGGCGGGATACTGGCCCTGGCCGCCTTGGTCCGGCGCGACGAGGCCCAGGTACGCCCAGGCGGCCGCCGTCGCCACCCGGCCGCGCGGCGTCCGGACCACCAGGCCCTCCCGGACCAGGAAGGGCTCGGCGACCACCTCGACGGTCTCCGCCTCCTCGCCGACCGCCACCGCCAGCGTGGACAGCCCGACCGGCCCGCCGCCGAACCTGCGGACAAGGGCGGAAAGCACGGCCCGGTCGAGCCGGTCAAGGCCGTTGTCGTCCACCTCGTACAGCTCAAGCGCGGCCCGGGCGACCTGCCTGTTCACGATGCCGTCGGCGCGCACCTCGGCGAAGTCCCTGACCCGGCGCAGCAGCCGGTTGGCGATCCGCGGGGTGCCCCTGGACCGGCCGGCGATCTCGTCCGCGCCATCGTCGCGAAGCGCCACCCCGAGCAGGCCAGCGGACCTGCGGACGATCACCTCAAGCTCAGCGGGCTGGTAGAAGTCGAGATAGGCGGTGAAGCCGAACCGGTCCCGCAGCGGCGCGGGCAGCAGCCCGGCCCGCGTGGTCGCCCCGACCAGGGTGAACGGCGCGATGTCCAGCGGGATCGCGGTCGCCCCCGGGCCCTTGCCGATGACCACGTCCACCCGGAAATCCTCCATGGCGAGGTAGAGCATCTCCTCGGCTGGCCTGGCCACCCGGTGAATCTCGTCGATGAAGATCACCTCGCCCTCGCTCAGCGTGGACAGCACGGAGGCGAGATCGCCGGCCCGCTCGATCGCCGGGCCGCTGGTGATCCGCAGCGGCGCGCCAAGCTCGGCGGCAATGATCATGGCCATGGTGGTCTTGCCGAGCCCGGGCGGGCCGGAAAGCAGCACGTGGTCGGGCACCCGGCCGCGCCGCAGCGCGCCCTCGAGGACCAGTGACAGCTGGTCGCGCACGCGCCCCTGGCCGACGAAATCCGCCAGCCGCTTCGGCCGCAGCGCGCCCTCGATCAGCCGGTCATCGGCGTCGGCAAGCGGCGAGACCACCCGGTCCTCGCTGCCGGGTGCCTCGACGTCGGCCGCGGGCCCGGGGCCGGCCGCAGCGCCTGCGCTGGCCGGCCCGCCCGCGGTGGCCGGCCCGCCTGCGCTGGCCGGCCCGCCTGCGGTAGCCGACCCGCCTGCGCTGGCACGCTCGCCGCCGCGGCCGGTCATGCCCGCCCCAGCACCCGGAGCGCCGCGCGCAGCGCGGTCGCCACGTCTACATCCTGGCCGCCGTCTGCCGCCCCGCTGCTTCCCGAGACCCCGCCGTCCGCCAGTCCGCCGTCCGCTGCCGCGCCGCCCGCGGCGCCATTTTCCGCCACGCCAGCGAGCAGTTCGTGCTCGACCGTGGCGATCGCCAGGTCGGCGTCACGGGCCTGCCAGCCGAGGTTCACCAGGCCCGCGCGCACCTGGTCCCGCCACGGCGGCGTCCGGCGGTCGCCCGGCAGGCCGGGCGCGACCTGCTGGCTGGCCGGCAGCTCGCCGGGCGAGCCCAGCCGGCCGGCCAGTTCCAGGACGATTCGCTGCGCGCCCTTCCGGCCGATGCCGGGGACCGTCGTCAGGGCCGCCAGGTCCTCGGTGGCCACCGCCCGGCGCAGCGCGTCCGGGCTGAACACCGCGAGCATGGCCAGCGCCAGCCGCGGCCCGACGCCGCTGGCCGTCTGCAGCAGCTCGAAGGTGTTCCGCTCGTCCTCTCCGGCGAAGCCGTACAGGGTCAGCGCGTCTTCCCGCACGACCAGCGAGGTCGCCACCCTGGCGCGCTGGCCTGGGCGCAGCCCGGCCAGCGTGCCAGGCGTGCACTGTACGAGCAGCCCGACGCCGCCGATGTCGATGACCGCGCCGTCGGGTGCGACCGAGCTGACCTCCCCGTCCAGGTGGGCGATCATCGCAGGCCGTCCGGCACTGCCGCAGACCGCATCCGCGCAGACCGGGCCGCGGCCGCCGGGGCCGCGGCTGGCCGGGGTGCGGCCGGCTGCGGGGCGGCCGGCTGCCGGGCGGCCGGCTGCCGGGCGAGCAGGGCGGCGGCGCCGGCTGCCGCGATGCGGCGCTGCGCGCCGCCGCGCCACAGGTGACAGATTGCCAGCGCGAGCGCGTCGGCCGAGTCGGCCGGGCGCGGCGGACTTGCCATCCGGAGCAGCCGTGTCACCATCTCCGTCACCTGATCCTTTCCGGCCCGGCCATTGCCGGTCACGGCCGCCTTGACCTCACTCGGGGTGTGCAGTGCGACGGGCAGCCCGCGGCGCGCGGCGCACACGATGGCGACGGCGCCCGCCTGTGCCGTGCCCATCACCGTCCGGACGTTGTGCTGGCTGAAAACCCGCTCGACGGCGACAGCGTCCGGCCGGTGCTCGGTCAGCCAGCAGTCAATCTCCGCCTCCAGCGCCAGCAGCCGGCGTGCGATGTCCTCGCCCGGCGGGGTGCGGATCACGTCGGTGCCTACCAGCGTCAGCGTCCGGCCAGGCTCTCCGTCGATGACGCCGACACCACACCGGGTCAGGCCAGGATCGACGCCGAGCACTCGCATCCGCTCACCATCCCGGTCGCTGACGAACACATGTTCGCCTCGCCCGACACTACCGGCCGCCGGCACCCAGCGCGGTGACGGGCCCCGGCGTGTCGCCAGCCGGGCCAGCCAGGCCAGCCGCCGGACAGCGGTTAAGTTCCGTCCGGCCCTGGCCGGACGGAACTTAACCGCTAAGCTGATCTTGGTGGAATTGATGCTGGTGTGGCGGCTCAGAAGTAGTCGAGCATGAAGGCCGGCCCTGCGAACGCGGCGTCGAGCGCCGCATCCGCGGCCGGGTCTCCGCCAGCCGCGAGCCCGGCCAGGCGGAGCGTGCCAACCGGTGTTCCCGCGTACAGCGCGGCGAAGCCGCGGGCGCCGAGGATGACCGGGCCCGCGGTCGGCAGCCTGGTGGAGCCATCCGTTTCAAGTCTGGACAGAGTGCCCTTGCCGCCACTGACCGTTAGCCGCCACAGCCCGGCGTTCGCCGGGAACAGGCCGTCGTCGAGCCGTAGCGTCACCGTCGCCTGCGCCGACGCCGGGAACCCGCGCCCGGCGATTGCCGCCTCGGCGTCGGCCACCCGCAGCATCCACTGATACCGCCGGGTCAGGCTTACCTCCGGCTCCCTGGTGAGCCAGCTCACCGGGTCGGCCGGACCGCAGAAGGCGCGGACGGTGCCGGCCATCGAGTCGTGCGATGCGACGACGGACCATAGCGCGCGTGCGGTCACCGCGGACCCGGCCACGGCGCCGTACACCACGATCTCGCTGTGCCCGCCGGACCAGCTGTAGGCGAGGAACCCGTCATCGGAGAGATAGCAGAACAGGTCCTGGTCGTCGAGCAGTTGCCGGGTGACGACAGGATCGAAGGCGACGGGCCCGCAGTCGCGTGCTGCCCCGTGCACCCGGCCGGTGACGGCGTTGATCTCGGCCGCGTCGTCCGGGCCTGCCCGGCGCAGGCCGGGCGCGCTTTCCGCGGGGCGGCCAGTCGCCGGGATCCCCGCCGCGGAGCTGTCCGGCGGCGCGAGGGCGCGCAGCGACCTGGCCGGCATCGACGCCTGGTACATGCCGCCCGCGGCCTCATAGCCGAGCGTGCGGTAGATCGTCATGGTGGACGGGTACAGCACCGACAGCGGGTAGCCGCGGGCCGCGATCTCGGCGAGCAGCGCGGTCATCAGCGCCCGGCCCACCCCGGCGCCGCGGGCCTCCGGGGCCACCTTGACGCCAGCCACTCCGGCCATCGGCAGCGACCGCCCGTGCCACCACTGCACCATGTCAAAGAACCGGGCGGAACCCAGCAGCCGTCCGCCGGCGAACGCGCCGAAATGCCGGCCGGCCGCTACGGACTCGCCGGCGCTCACCAGCTGACGGGCTTCCTCCGCTGCGCCAAATGGGCCGAACGCCCGGCGGGCAAGGTCCAGGTCCGCCTCGAGGTCGTCGTCCGGGGTCAGTGCGCGGATCTCCGGCTGCGGCCCGGTCACCGACACAAGACCTGATCGCCGCTCACCCGAGCCGCTCCATGACCTCGTCGGGGACCGAGTAGTTCGCATAGACGTCCTGCACGTCGTCGGAGTCCTCGATCGCCTCGATCAGCCGGAAGACGCGCCTGGCATGCTCCTCGTCCAGGGGCACCTCGACCGATGGCAGGAACGCCGCCTCGGCCGACTCATAGTCGAGGCCGGCCTGCTGCAGCGCGGTGCGGACCGCGACCAGGTCCGTGGCCTCGCTGACCACCTCGAAGGACTCGCCGAGGTCGTTGACCTCCTCGGCGCCGGCGTCGAGCACCGCGGCCAGCACGTCGTCCTCGGCAACGCCGGGCGCCTTGCCGACGATGACCACGCCCTTGCGGGTGAACAGGTACGACACGGAGCCCGGGTCCGCCATCGAGCCGCCGTTGCGGGTGAACGCCGTCCGCACGTCGGCGGCGGCTCGGTTCCTGTTGTCGGTCAGGCATTCCACCAGGACCGCGACCCCGCCCGGGGCGTATCCCTCGTAGGTGACTGTCTCGTACGACGCGCCGCCGGCCTCCAGGCCAGCCCCGCGGCGCACCGCCCGGTCGATGTTGTCGTTCGGCACCGAGCTCTTCTTCGCCTTCTGCACGGCGTCGTACAGCGTCGGGTTGCCTGCCGGGTCCGCGCCGCCGGTGCGCGCGGCCACCTCGACGTTCTTGATCAGCTTGGCGAAGAGCTTGCCGCGCCTGGCGTCCACGGCGGCCTTCTTGTGCTTCGTGGTCGCCCACTTCGAATGGCCGCTCATGACCGTTCCCTCACCATGTCAACGAAGAACTCGTGGATGCGCCGGTCCGGCGTGAGCTCGGGATGAAACGCCGTCGCGAGCGCGGGCCCCTGGCGGACAGCGACGATCCTACCCGTGCGCGGCTCGGTGCCGAGAACCTCGACGCCGGCGCCCGCATCCTCGACCCAGGGCGCCCGGATGAAGACCGCGCGGAAATCCGGGCCGCCGATGCCGCGCAGCGGGATGTCGCGCTCGAACGAGTCCACCTGGCGGCCGAACGCGTTCCGCCGGACGCTGATATCGATGCCGCCGAGCGTCTGCTGCCCGCTGGCCCGGTCCGTCAGCCGGTCGGCCAGCATGATCATGCCAGCACACGAGCCGAACACGGGCATACCGGAGCCCAGCCGCTTGCGCAGCGCATCCACCAGGTCGAAGATCACCGTGAGCTTCCACATGGTGGTGGACTCGCCGCCAGGGATGATCAGCCCGTCGACCGCGTCAAGCTCGTCCGGCCTGCGCACCGCGGTGCCGCGGGCGCCCGCCTCGGTGAGCGCTCGCAGGTGCTCAGCGACGTCGCCCTGCAGGGCGAGGACACCGACTTCCGGCCGCCGTTCGCTAGCTGCCACGCGCCTCCTCCATCTGCTTCGCTGCCTCCTTTCTGAGGGTATCGGCCTGCCCGGCCGCAGCCGGCCGGCCGTTTGCCGCGGCGTTTGGCCGGGTAATTCCGAGCAACATTGCGTACTGTCTTTATAGGCACCAGGCAGCCCGAAGGTGGTCTCTATGTCGGCCAGGCCCGCCAGTCCGGCGGCAGACATCGACCTTGCCGCGGCCATCGTGATGCATCGCGATCACGTGCTTATCGTGCGGCGCAGCATGACGGAGAAGTTCCTGCCCGGGGTGTGGAGCCTGCCATGCGGCAAGGTCGGCGCCGGGGAGAATCCGACGGACGCGGTCCTGCGCGAGCTGCGCGAGGAGACCGGCCTGGACGGCACGGTCATCAGGTTCGCCGGGACCTCGCTGCCGTTCGAGAGCAACTTCCGTGGCACCGCAGTGCGGAATCTGCAGCGCAACTATGTCGTCCAGCTGCGCGGGCCCGCCGCCCGGGCGCAGGCCTGGCCCGAGGTCGAGCTGCCGGACAAGGAAACGCAGGACTTCCGGTGGGTGCCGGTCGGCGAGATCGACAAGGCCGGCCTGGACGAGCACAACCGCCGCGCGATCCGGCAGGGCCTGACCAGCCTGCCGCAGGCTCGGCAGGTCAGCGGCTCAGCTCAGCAGGTCAGCGGGTCAGCCCAGCAGGTCAGCGGGTCAGCCCAGCAGGTCAGCGGGTCAGCTCGGCGATGACCACGTCAATACCGCGCGCATAGTCGTCCGGGCTGAACGTCCGCCGTGGCGTGCGTGCCTGGACCGCCAGTCCCGGCGCGGTGAACACTCTCGTGGTCGGCGCCACGCTTGCCGTCTCCAGGAACAACGTGCAGCACAAGTCGGCCGGCGGCACCTCGACCCGGTGCAGCGTCTGCGGGCCGATCCAGTAGCTGCTGCCCTGGTGCAGCGTGAGCCCGGCAAGCTGGCACACGTGCGTCTCGCCAACCTGGTCAAGGCGCCAGCCGACCGCCCGGTTCGCGAGCCCTTCCCGGTACTCGGTCACCGGCGTGCCCGTCTGGCCGGGCCGGAAGATCCGCATCTCGTAGCTGCCGCGCAAGAGCACCGAGGCAAACCCGAACCGGTGGTTGTGCACGTGCTCGGCGCTCCGGCTGCTGCCGGGCTGCCATAGGTGCAGGCGGAGCGAGAACCGCGGCGCGGCATCGATCAGTCCGAGATTGTCGAAGCCGAGCGGATGACGGTAGGAGAGTGCCGCGCAGGCGGCGAGCGCCGCCGGGTCCGCCCGGACCCAGGCAAGCAACTCCAGGATCCGCGTGCGCTGCCCTAATACGGCGACCTCCGCCGCCGCGATCTCGGCAAGCCCGGCCGACTGCACATCGTCGGCATGGCCATGCTGGCCGAGCACGCTGGCCAGCCGGCCGGCCAGCTCGGTCAGCATCCGGCCACCCGGCCAGCATCCCGGGACGGCGCGGAACCGGTGATCGTGCTCACAGCGGCGGGCACACCCGCAAGGCGTACTCGCGTATCACGCCCGCGCCCTGGTACATCATCCACAGCGGCCTGTCCCTGTCGTCCCACTCCCAGGCGCCGTCCCGGTGCGCCTGCCAGACCTTCCGCACGGCGGCCGTGAGCGCGACGTCGGCCTCCGGCTGCCCGCTGGGTGACGCGGCAAGCAGCGCCCGGGCCACCCAGGCCGCGGTGAAATGCTTCACGGTGAGCGAATCCCAGTGATATTCGGTCACGAAGCGCCGGATCTGCTCGGTGACGTTCGCCAGTTCCCGGTGCGCGGCCAGCCACCTGACCGCCTGCCCGACGGCCGCTTGTCCCTGCTCGTCACCCAGCACCTGGCCGGCCCGGACGAGCGCGACGACAGCCATCCCGGTGTGCGCCGCAGACGGCACGAGGGACTGGCTTCGCTTGCCTTCGAACCGGCCCGACCAGCAGATCAGGTTCTCGTGCTCCGGGTCCTGCACGGCACCGGAGAGCAGCGCCTTCCGCAGCTCGGCCAGCCGCGGCGAGCCTGGCCGGACCCGCATCAGGCCGCGCATCGCCGCGGTCACCACATAGGTGTGCTGCATGCCCTCCGGGTCAGCCTCCGGGGCGAGCGAGGCCTCGAACGCATCCGCGGCGGCCGCCAGCCGCACCTGATCACACCCGGCCTGGGACAGCGCGCCGAGCACGAGCGCGGTGATCTCCGGGCGGCTGATCCCGCTGCCGGTTCTAGCCGACCAGCCGCTTTCGTCCGGCAGCCTGAGCTTCCACAGGGTCTCGGCGAGCGCGGCCCGGTCGAGCCTGCCGTCCCGCTCGTCAAGCAGCAGTGCCAGCTTCAGGCCGTAGGCCGTGCCGACCGCGGTCGGGCGCGCGCCGGCCTGCGACTCGTGCAGGAAATGCGTCCACCCGACCAGCGGGCCGAGCTTGGCGTCGGCGTATTCCGACCCGCTCTCGCGCAGCAGCCTGGCGCTCTCCAGCCCGACGGTGCGCGCGTTGATCTCGCTGGAGGCAGCGAGATCGACCGGCAGCGCCGGTTCCGGCGGGACGGCGGCCAGCGCGGCGACGACCTCGGGCAGCCTGCCGGTGATATCCGCGATGCAGGTCGCCACCAGGCAGCCGCCGGAGGCTGCCGTAGCGATCGTGCCGGCCGGGGCAGCGCGGACGATGCCGACCACGGATTTGGGGCTCACGCTGCCGTGGGCTGGCAGCCGCAGCACCGGCCCGCCGGACAGCCCGTGCGGGTCGACCGGGTCGACCGCGCCCAGCGCCCCGCTGAAGATCTTCAGCCCGGTCACGTCACCCAGCGGCAGGCCGGTCTCGACCACGTCGCCGCCGTTCGTGTCGCTGTCGGCGCCCGAGGCGCTGCTCGGGAAGCCGATCACCTGGACCGCGTCCTTGACCTGAACGGCCAGGCTGAGCGGGAAGGCCGACGCGGCGAACAGCGCCGATGCGTCCTCCGCCGTGAGGTCGCTGCCGGCCAGCCGCTGCGGATCGACGGCGAGCGCGGCGACGTCGAAGACATGGTCGTAGTTCGCCACCCGCACCGGGATGTAGACGTAGCGGCGGCCGATGGCGGGCTCGCGGCGGAGCCTGAACCAGAGCGGGGCGCCGTCGTCGACCGCGTCGCGCACGCAGTGCCAGGCGGTCAGCAGGTGCGAGCCGCTGATGGCGAAGGCGGTGCGCCGGACCTCGCCGGGAACGTCCCTGGCGCCTTCGCTCTCCTGCCGGGCGGCTCGCTCCGGCCCGACCAGGATGCGGCCGGCCCGCGGGACCGCAGCCGTGGTCTCCGCGCCGGTCAAGGCTGACTCCCCGGCCCGGTCAAGGCTGCCCCGAGCAGGCTGCTCACGGCTGCCCACCAGAGGCCGGTCACTGCCGACTGCCAGGGCCGGCCTGATCGCCGCCGCCGCCGGGCCTGCGGGCCAGCGTGATCGTCACCTGCGCGCTGGACTCCACGGCGGAGGTGAAGACCGCCTGCACCCCGCCAGACAGCGTGATCCCGAACGCGACCTGCACCGATTCGAGCCCCAGGCCGCCTTCGGTGGCCGGCGCCCAGGCCTGCTTGTCCAGTACCGCGGCGATCCGCTGCGCGGCCACGCCGATCTGCTCGGCGATGGCCTCGGTGCCGGCCCGGACCGCCTCCTCGCCCCGCTCGATGAGCGTGATCCGCCGGTCTCCGTCCGGGTGCCTGGGGCGGCCGATGACGTCGTCGAAACCTGCTAATCCGCTGTCTTCGCCGGGCCGGGCCGTGGCCGGCCCGGCCTTGACCGCGATCGTGGGGTGAATGGCTATTCCTACCTCGAATGACCGTGCGCCGCCGGTGCCCGCCGGTGATTCCGTCACGCAGCCCTCCTCGCCGCAAACCTTTGCCGCAGGACTTGACTTGCAGTGAAAGTACCAGCGAGGCTCCGGCCCGGTAGTGGCCGGATGCCGTCCGGAGCCGCGCCGCAGTGGCGCCCGCTACCAGCCCCGGCCGGCGTAGCGCTGCTCGGGCGCCAGCTCGTCCAGGCCGATGCCGACCATGGCCTCGCCGAGACCGCGGGAGACCTTGGCGATGACGTCGGGGTCGTCGTAGAACGTGGTCGCCTTCACGATCGCCGCCGCGCGCGCGGCCGGGTCACCCGACTTGAATATCCCGGACCCGACGAACACGCCCTCGGCGCCGAGCTGCATCATCATCGCGGCGTCGGCCGGGGTGGCAATGCCGCCGGCGGTGAACAGGACAACCGGCAGCTTCCCCGCCCTGGCGACCTCGGCGACAAGCTCGTACGGCGCCTGCAGCTCCTTCGCCGCGGCGTACAGCTCCTCGGCCGGCAGCGCTGCCAGCCGCCGCATCCCGGCCCTGATGCCGCGCATGTGCCGGGTTGCCTCGACCACGTTCCCGGTGCCTGCCTCGCCCTTCGACCTGATCATCGCCGCGCCCTCGGCGATCCGGCGGAGCGCCTCGCCCAGGTGAGTCGCGCCGCACACGAACGGGACGGTGAAGTTCCACTTGTCGACGTGGTGCGCCTCGTCCGCCGGGCTCAGCACCTCGGACTCGTCGATGTAGTCCACCCCGATCGCCTGCAGCACCTGGGCCTCGGCGAAGTGCCCGATCCGGCATTTTGCCATGACCGGGACGGAGACCGCAGCGATGATCCCGTCGATCATGTCGGGGTCGCTCATCCTGGCCACGCCGCCCTGCGCGCGGATGTCGGCCGGCACCCGCTCCAGGGCCATCACCGCGACGGCGCCCGCGTCCTCGGCGATCTTGGCCTGATCCGGCGTGACCACGTCCATGATGACGCCGCCCTTGAGCATGTCGGCCATGCCTCGCTTGACCCGCTGCGTTCCTGTCCCTGCGGCGGGGCCCGTCCCCGGGCCGGCCGCGGCCGGCGTCGCTGACCCGGCTGCCGCCGCGGGCCCGGTACCCGGAGCCGCGCCGGTCGCGGTACTTGTGGTACTGGCGGGGGCACTGTGGACTGACACGAAGACCTCACTTGATCGCTGCTGGTGGCCTGCCTCCATGGTAGGCGCTGGGTTCAGCCGGTCAGGTGCGGCATGTCCGTGCCCTGGCCGTCGGCCCCGGCGGCGACCAGGGAGTCGTCGATCTCGAAGAAA
>Ga0070698_100007940_pt1 | contig 11483 bp, 7 predicted proteins | sample KBSK1502metaG_FD_65477 | JGI IMG/M metagenome (GOLD analysis project Ga0070698, IMG submission 65477) | Corn, switchgrass and miscanthus rhizosphere microbial communities from Kellogg Biological Station, Michigan, USA - KBS K1-50-2 metaG | ecosystem: Host-associated > Plants > Roots >...
CATCGTAATGGCAGCAGTGTGCCAACCGCTTGCAGCAAGACCCCGAAACATCGTATTGCGAGCCGCGTCATCATCCAGATGAAACGGCTGCGGATCAAACTCGGCAGCAAAGGTCTTAATCCGTTCCTTTTCCACCCGCAACCTTCCCGACCCAAACTTTTGCCCGACTTCGAACTCTTCCAGATACTTTTCGACTGATTGCATTTCGATTTCCTTCGCGACCATCGGAGCGTCTTCTACCTGAGCTAAATAAAAGAGATGACGCTGACTGTTCCTGCAGCATACTTGTCTGGTCCAGAATAGCCTACGCGCCCAGTAAAGAAAGAGTGATTAATAGAGAGTGAATTTTGCGCTCCAGCGTGGTGCGGTGCGGGGACGGAGCTTTAAGCCGGGTTGTACATAATTCTTGTATGACATGTTAATTCCTACTTCAATCTCCGTCCTACACTGTTATCTCAAAGACCTTATGGCCGCGGTTGCCCCTGAGAAGTTGCCTGCGCGTCTCCCTGCGAGGAGATTCCCTTATTAAGCAGGACCCTAATCTCAGCACGACGATTCAGGGACCGACCCTCTCGGGTGTCGTTCTCCGCAACAGGATCTGATGAACCGAAACCAAATGGTTGGACCACCCGGTAAGGCGGTACACCGTGTTTGGTCACAAGGTAATCAGTCACGGCTTTTGCCCTACGTTCACTTAACGAACGATTTCTGGCTGTTCGACCGGTTGAATCGGCATAACCCTGAACTGCGACTAGCCAGCCATTGAAGTTCTCAGTCACAGTGTCTGCAACCGCATCGATCTCTGACTTGGCTTGGTCAGACAGACGAGCGCTACCGTTTTTGAAGTGTACGGAGATTGTTGCGAAGACCGCATAATCATCGAGCACGTTGATTCGCGCATTCGCTGTCGCTGCATCTGACTCGGCTTGATCAGCCGTTGATTGTGCAACCTTCGCGGCGGCTACAGCTGAATTTGCGACGCTGCTTAACTCCTCAACCTGTCCCGAAATACGTTGTTCGTTTTGTTCAGCCGCACTAATACGCTGCTGATTATTTTCGGCCAGCGTCTGCGTCGATTTCGCAAGGTTCTCAACCGGGTCCACACGTGATTCGAGCGCCTGAGCTGTTCTCAGATCCTCTTCGTCGAAGCGAATGTGCCTGGCCGTAATCTGGTCGCTGTTTGTTATTCCCTCCACTTGCAAACGCAGGCCGCGCCTGATCTCACTGCCATCGGAAGATCGGTCGGCACGAAAGAGCCCTTTGCGCACTAACCTGAATTTTGTTTTAGCTGTGAAGCCGACGGTCGTTTCCTTTCCGCGTGAATCACGGATCGTGAATGTGTCGACATCGCGATTAACGACGATGCCTTCGGTTGTTATTTTCTGTCCCTCGCCAATGGTCCTGCTTGCGCCGGTACCGCTTGTAGTCGGTGACCCATTTGAAGGATCCTGTCCGAATACCGCGGCCGATGAAGCAAGGACCAACACGAGTGCAATCAAGTGAATTTGTTTTTTGATGCTCCTCATTTAGTTCTCCTTTTTTCTGCTCTCCTTAGATACGAGCCCACCTTGAGCTAAATCTCGCGGGCCTACCGCTCCGAAATTCTACGGAAAACGATAAGGGCAACGTGCATGCCAGTGCGTCGAGAAGTGATGCAGCTGAAATACTGTGAAGAAGCGTGAATCCTTCTGGTCTATGACAAAATTGTCGGGTGAAGATGTGTAGTTGACCAGGACTTTTCCGTCATTACCAATTTCGAGTTTCTATCCACAGATTACACAGATTGTCTTATAAAATCCGCGTAATCCGTGTAATCTGTGTAATCTGTGGACCGTGTGAAGTAACCTACCGAAACCCGGGAGTCATCAATGGCGGTTTCTACAGCCATCGAGTCTGTTTCTGACGTCGAATCCTTCATCAAAGAGTACTACGACGCATGGTCAGGAACGGACTTGGATCGCATCATGTTTTACTACTCCGATGATGTGGTGCTGCAAATTCCCGGCTTGCTCATGGAGGGGAAGGAAGCCGTCCTCAATCAGTTTGCTCGCCCATTTACCACTGCCTTTCCTGGCAACCGCCATTTTGTGAAGAACATGATTTTTGGACCAGGTGTGGTCACGGTTGAATTTAGTTTTCAAGCGGAACACACGGGTCCATTCGCCGGACACGCAGCCACCGGTGCGCAAATCAGTCTTCCTGGTTGTGGGGTCTATGAGTACGATTCGGCGACACGGCAGATCACGGCGGGTCGCATTTACTTCGATGTTGCGACGCTACTGCAAACTATCACTGATTTGCTTGAGAGTGATCGTCAGAAGGCTGCAGAGGCTCTCCAATTCAACAAGCACAATTTGAGCCTGATTACTGACCTCATACCCACCTTTATTCATGTATTGCGCACCGACGGATCAGTCCTGTATGTAAACCAGGCTGTGCTGGATTACCACGGCATCACGCTGGAAGATTTGCAAAAACAAGACTACCGGGCTCGTTTTTTCCATCCGGATGATATAGAGAGACTGCGGGAAGAACATCGTGACGCGCTACTCCAACCGGTACCGTTCGAAAATGAGCAACGTGTGCTGGGTAAGGATGGCAAATATCGTTGGTTAATGATCCGCTACAATCCGCTGCTCGATGAGCAGGGCAGAATCGTTCGATGGTATGTGGCCGCATTCGACATCGAGGATCGAAAACGGGCGGAGGATGCGCTGGTACGCCAAGCTGGCGTTCGTGCTGATGTGAGCGCTGCTTTTTCCAACCCAATCGACTTGGGAGAGATCCTGCGCGGATGTATGGAGGCTATCGTTCGTCACCTCGACGCGGCCTTCGCCCGAATCTGGATGCTGAGCAAGGATGAAAGCATGTTGGAGCTGCAGGCGAGCGCGGGGATGTACACGCGTTTGGATGGGTCATACAGCCGGATCCCCGTCGGTGACCTGAAGGTCGGCTCGATTGCCTGGGAGAAGAAGGCGCACTTGACTAATGACGTGATGAACGATCCACGCGTCCATGATAAGGGTTGGGCACAGGATAACGGACTGGTTGCCTTCGCCGGATACCCGTTGCTTGTAGAGGATCGGCTGATCGGAGTGGTGGCCCTATTCGCGCGTCGCACACTTTCGGATTCCATTCTCGACACGCTCGCATCGGTTGCCGATACGATCGCGCAAGGGATCGAGCGCAAGCGGGCAGAAGAGGCTCTCAGAAATGCGCTTGATGAAATCCAAAAGTCAGAATCTAAACTGCGGCAGGTGATTGATACGATTCCTGCGCTTGCGTGGTGCAATTTGCCGGAAGGTCCGAACGAGTTCCTCAACAAAGGTTGGCATGAATACACCGGTCTTTCCGAGGAACAGTCGCATGGTTGGGGCTGGCAGGACGCGTTTCATCCGGACGATCTGCCACCGTTAATGGGAAAATGGGTGAAGATGTTGACGTCAGGAGAACCGGATGAGATTGAGGCGCGTCTTCGCCGCCATGATGGCGCTTATCGCTGGTTTCTCATTCGTGCCCAGCCGTTCCGCGCCGAATCCGGCGAGATCGTGAGGTGGTATGGCACAAGTACCGACATTGATGATCGCAAAAAGGCTGAAGAGGCTCTGCTGGCGAGCGAACGAACGTTGAGCCTGACCATCAATACCATCCCCGCCTTGATTCATACCGGGCGACCCGATGGATATCTTGATTATTTCAATCACCGTTGGTTGGAGTATCTGGGTTGTTCCCTCGATGATGTCGAGGGTTGGAACTGGACAAGTTGGATTCATCCTGATGATCTCAAGGGTATCGTCGATGAGTGGAAGTCGTGCCTCGCGAGTGCAGAAATCTTCGAATACGAAGCTCGCGTGCGCCGCGCCGATGGGGAGTATCGTTGGATGTTTCATCGCAAAGTGCCGCTGCACGACGAGCAGCGCAACATTGTTCGATGGTATGGAACCAGTTTTGACATAGAGGACCGGAAACAGGCCGAGGCGCAGGTCGAGCAGGCTTATGCCCAATTGACCGAAGCACAGAGATTAAGTCAGACCGGAAGCTTTACCTGGGATGTGCAGGCCGACGAACACTCATGGTCCTCAGAAATCTACCGCATCTTCGGATTCGAATCCGGAATCAAGGTGACCGTGCAGATGATTCAGTCCGCCATTCATCCAGAGGATGTCTCAGCGGTTGAGGCCACGATCGGGCGCGCCGCAAAGGGCGCGGATTTCGATCTCCCGTTTCGCATCGTCACGCCGAGCGGTGCGCTGAGACACCTGCACGCCGTCGGTCATCGAGTAGAACGGATCGCCGACCGGCCTGTGTTCGTAGGCGCGGTCCAGGATGTCACCGAAAGCAGCACGGCCAACGAGGCCCTGAACAGAGCCCGCTCCGAGCTCGCCCACATGGCGCGGGTCACAACGCTGAGTGCACTGACCGCCTCGATCGCCCACGAGGTCAACCAGCCGATCTCCGCCGCCATCACCAGCGCCGGCGCCTGCCTGCGCTGGTTGAACCGCGATCAACCGGACGTGCAAAGGGCGCGCGAGGCAGCGATGCGGATCGAGGACGACGGGAAACGGGCAGCCGAGATCATCACCCACTTGAAGTCGTTCTACAAGAAAGACGTCTCACCACAGCGAGAGATGGTTTTGCTCGACGACGTCGTTGGCGAGATGCTGTTGTTGCTTCGCAGCGAGGCTGATAGCCACTCGGTGCTGATGCGTACCGAACTGACGGCGGATCTACCCTCCGTGAGTGCCGACCGAGTGCAGTTGCAACAGGTGTTGATGAATCTAATGCTGAACGGGATGGAGGCGATGAGCGAGGGGGGAGAACTCAAGATTAGTACCGGACACGAACCCGGAGAGGTCATGGTATCGGTCAGTGATACCGGAGAGGGAATACCCGTCGACAAGATGAAAGAAATCTTCAACGCGTTCGTCACCACAAAGGCCAAAGGGACAGGTATGGGATTGGCAATTAGCAGCACGATCATCGAGTCGCACGGTGGTCGACTTTGGGCGACTGCGAACCCGGGAAGTGGCGCAACTTTCCACTTCACTTTACCAACCCCTGAGGGCGGAAGTGGGCACTGAAGCCGAACCAGTCGTATTCATCGTCGACGACGACGTGAGTGTGCGACGATCGATCCAGGATCTTTTGTCGTCAGTAGCGTTACGATCTGAGTCATTTGCGACGCCACAGGACTTCCTCGATGCCAAACACACGGACTGCGCCGGTTGCCTGGTCCTTGACGTCAGACTTCCCGGCATGAGCGGTTTGGATTTTCAACGTAGACTGGTCGAAACCGGAGTGACCATTCCAATCATCTTCATCACTGGACATGCTGACGTGCCAATGACAGTTCAGGCAATGAAGTCCGGTGCCGTTGAATTCCTGACGAAGCCTTTTAGACCTCAGGAACTGCTCGATGCAGTTCAGCAGGCGCTCGACCGGGACAGAAAACTGCGCGAAAAACGTCGGGAGACAGCAGATGTGCGAAACCGCTATGTGACGTTAACCACCCGCGAGCGCGAGGTGATGGAACTAGTGGTTTCGGGCCTGCTCAATAAACAGATCGCCGTGAAGCTCGGCACAGGCGAACACACGGTGAAGATTCATCGCGGCCACGTGATGGAAAAAATGAAGGCCGACTCGCTACCCGCCCTGATCAGAATGGCCGACACGTTGAAATCCAGCCATCGATAGAAGAGATAGCCACAAAAAAGGCACAAGAAGCACAAAAACTCAGGAAAGATCATTTGTGCTTCTTGTGCCTTTTTGTGGCCCACTCACCAGGAGTCGGACTCTATGTAACCAAAGTCTAACTCGGCGCAACCAACGTGTAATTGTTTCCGCTCGTCGTGCGAGGCAAACTCGCAACATGACCTCCGAGAGTAGCTCACAATTAGTTGCGATTGTCGACGATGACAGATCAGTTCAGATCGCGCTCAAAGATCTGATGGAATCCGCCGGGCTTTCGGCGCAGTGCTTCAGTTCAGCGGAAGAATTTATTGAATCGAATTCGCAGAACCACGCCGCCTGCCTCGTCTCGGACATTCGTATGCCCGGGATGTCAGGCCTCGAACTCCAGGCAAAGCTAATGGCCCAGGGGTCTCACATCCCAATCATCTTCATCACGGCACGGGGTGACGTAAAGGTGAAGATGCAGGCGATGAAAGCAGGCGCAGTAGACTTCCTGTCCAAGCCTTTCGATGACGAAGTTTTGCTCGAGCGGGTCCGAGCGGCACTAAATCGCTGAAGAGGACTTTCAGGAGTGGAGGATCGGGATGAATTCAAATAACGTGGCTTTTTCAGTATCGCACGACGCATCACATTTAGGAGTGAATCTCATGACTGGCGGTGAAGTGAATAATGATAGCAAGGAGAGTTTTTCCGGAATCGTAGGTGAGAGTTCAGGCCTGCGAAGTGTGTTGCGACTCGTCGAGATGGTGGCCGCAACCAGTACCACTGTGCTGCTGTTGGGCGAGACCGGCACAGGCAAGGAACTTATCGCTCGAGCGATCCACGAACGCAGCCAACGACTGAGGCAACCTTTTGTGACATTGAACTGTGCGGCGATTCCGAGTTCGTTATTCGAGAGCGAACTATTCGGCCACGAACGCGGGGCCTTCACTGGTGCGAACATCCAACGAGCGGGACGTCTGGAGTTGGCTGATCGCGGAACTCTGTTTCTGGACGAAGTCGGTGATATGCCGCTCGAACTCCAGCCCAAGCTGTTGCGCACGCTGCAAGAGCACACTTACGAGCGACTCGGCAGCGCGCGGACAAAGAATGTCGATGTTAGACTCGTGGCAGCTACCAATTGCGATTTGGAACAGATGGTGGAAGAGAAGCAGTTTCGCAGTGACCTGTACTATCGTTTGAATGTATTTCCAATCCGTGTTCCTCCTTTGCGTGAACGTCGCGAAGATATTCCAATGTTGGTCCAACACTTCACTCAGGAGTACGCTCGCCGAATGAATAAGCGGATCGACACGATTCCACCGTCGACGATCCAGAAACTTCAACTCTGGTCATGGCCTGGTAACGTGCGGGAGTTGGAGAATTTGATCCAGCGATCGGTGATTCTGAGCAGCAATAGTACGCTATCGGTTTCGCCGCCCGAAAAAATGACTTCAGCAATCGATGCTGCAGCAGTTGTAGGCAATCTCGAAGAACAAAAGAGAATCGTCGAAATCCTTCGGGAAACTAAGGGTCGCATCAGTGGCCCAAATGGCGCCGCGTGTCGGCTGGGAGTGAAACGTAGCACACTACTTGATCGGATGAAAAAGCTTGGGATCGATGCGCGTGAGGTGAGGACGCTTTGCCTTAGAAGTCGGACGTCGGAATTGGAAACACTCAGTCCAGGGAGCGGTAGCGACCTTGGTCAGTGATCAGCATGCGATATTTCCTAACGATGTTTAACTCTCATCCAGAGCGCTAGAGCTTCTCCGGGCTACCGAATTCGTGATACCGCACTGCGCGCATCCTCATCCCCCGTTGCGCATTGATCGAAGAACTCGCAAGCTGTTGCTCTTGATCTCCGCTACTGCTTCTTGCGGAACGTCAGACGCATCCCATACTTTCGGCCCACGCCATTTGAAAAGCCGCCGAAGCCGTCGCTCGCCAGGTTGTTCTGAAAATCTCGCGGATTGAAATGGTTGGTTAGATTGAAGACCTTAAGACCAACGTCCGCCACATAATTGTTCCACCTTCCGGGAAGACTAAAGGTTCTCGTTACCTGCATATCAAGCGAAGTGAATGTGGGATAGCGGCCAACGCGGTTTCGCGCTCCAATGAAGTTTCGGTCTTCGTCAATGATCGAATACGGAAAGCCCGTGCGGATGTCGAGAACTGGCGCCACAGTCAACCGGTACCTGGTGTGAAACTCACCCCAGAAGATAAAGCGATTCGGCGAGTCCCAGGGCAGACGCGATCTCTCGTTTGCTTTGATTACCGGATTCTCAAAGTTGCCAAAATAAGAATTGAAGTCGTTAAGATCTCCTTCTGCGGTCGAGTGAACATATGAAGCCACAAATTCGTCGCGTTCATGGAACCGATACTTCGTCGTAACCTGGAACTCTCGATACCGCGACCGTCCTGAGTTATCCAATCCAAGAATGCTCTGCTCGCCTTCCGACTCGATCGGATTAAGGACAAACTCACGCCTCGCTTGTCGTTGTTGATAGCCAACCCGCACAAATAAGTTGTTTATCCACTCGCGATCTAACTCAATATTCCAATTGACACTGCGGGGCGTGCGAAGCCGGTCGCTCGTAAGCTCAAAGCGCTGTCGCTCAGGCAGGCCGACTAACTGAAGACCATCTGCCGCAAAGTGAGTGAGAACTCGTTCCTGCAACTGGGAAAACGTCGCGACATTGAGCGCAATGTCGTCGTAGAACAATCCGATACCACCCCGGATTACGGTGCGCCCGTCGATCACGGGAAGAAAGGCAAAGCCAATGCGTGGCGAAAAGTTATTTTCGCTCGCTACGTTATCGCGATCATAACGAGCGCCATATTCGAGTGTCAGCCGTCGATTAATTGTCCACTTGTCCTGAAAGTAAGCGAAGAACTCTCTCTTGTTCCGGCTGAGCTCGCCGCTGCCAATAAAATCGAGTTGCTGGCTTCGCGTGCCGTCCGCTCTCAGGATACGTATTGTGTTGCTGGTGTTGCGTCCATCAAACGTCACGTAACTGATTCCGCCGCCCAGCTTCATGAAGTGCTCGCCGGCGAAATGCGGTGCACTGAAACTGTAAAGTTCCTGCGCCTGATAACGTTTGCTTCGTCGCGCCTGCGTGTTGAAGAAGTTTCCGGAATTCACATCCGGCGCCAGATTCATTGGTTCAGTCCCTGAGCTGGGGAAAACGTCAGCATCGAATTGCTTGACGCTGAATGATGATTCCAGCACGGCATTGCTGTTGATGATGCGGCGCTCGTTTACGGCCACGAGGAAACCACGCTGTTTGAAATTCGGTGTTACTTCCTGCGGGTTGAACGTATTAAGCCCTACAAATCTCAGCTTCTGCGGAAACAAGGAGACGGTCGTCGTCAGATGGTTTCGATCGTCGATATCCCAGTCAACTTGTGACAACGAATCAAAGCTCTCGAGGCCTGTGTCTCGTTTGAGCGGTGGCAGGTTCTCGATTGGCGTGCGGATATAGCGGTATTCGAAAGACTGGAAAAACTTCAGCTTGTCCTTGACAAGTGGACCACTAAAGGCGACCCGCGGAGTGAAAGCCCCAACTCCGACAAACGAACCACCACGACGACGGAACCTTGGTAAGAAACTGTCACCTTGCACGTTGAACTTCTCGGTGCCGGAGCGTGTTTCGACCTTCGTGATTGCTCCGGTGAATTGCCCATACTCGGGCGCATAAGGATTCGTTAGTACTTCGACTGACTGAATTGCCTCGATCGGTAAATTGATCGCGAATTCTCCGGTGACCGGATCAGTGACATTGGCGCTGTTGACCGTTAGACCACTCTGACTGGCGCGCGCACCTTTCACATTCAGCAATCCGTCTGGTCCCCTGACAACTCCTGGAACCAGCGGTAATGCATCCTCAAAGCGTTCGTTCACAAGCGGTAAGGTCTGCAATTTATCCTGCTTGAAATTCACTCCCTGCGTTGAGTCTGTGGTGTTCAACTGGTCGCCCTCGTCGAGAACGGTCACAGTTGCCGAGACGTCCGCTACATCAAGAGTGCTATCGAGAGTGGTAATGGCATGAACAACGACATTCAGAGTACGCGACGCAAATCCAGCGACCTCTACTCTCAGTGAATAAGACCCTTCCGGAAGATTAGTAAATTTGTATTCTCCCTGATCACTCGCCACTGCTGAGCGCGGCGTTTGGCCTGGACTTGCCGGAGTCAAGGTTAAACTCGCGCCCGGTAACCTTTCGCCGGAACTCACGGTAATTATTCCCTGGAGTACACCCGATGGAGTTTGCATCTCCTGGTTCTGCTGGCCAAATACGACTGCTAACAAAAGTAGTTGGCCCAATAAATACTTAACTCTCATTGCTCTTGCTCCTTCATCATCGACGAGAAGTGCAACGGGCGTACCAGTTGGTCCAGAGGTAAATCCGCGTCATCCGCGTAAATCAGCGGCAAAAACTGTCGAGATTGTCGGGTTCTCACGGATCCCCCGGAACTTACTTGTCCGGCAAAAATCCGGTTCCCTCATAAATACCTATTTTGTGAACCCTTCACTCCCGGCAGACCAGTTGCATTTGAAGCTGTGAGGAGATGACGCTGATGAGTGAACAAACGAAAGCGCCGGCGCTTGATCCAAAAGACATTGCGCGAGCAGAACTCGCTCGATGGCGACACCGGCTGGGCCCGCTGACTCACGAACAAGAACAAAGAATCGAAAACTTAGTGACGTCGACAGCTATTAAAATCTCTTTAATGGGTGGGAGATTTATGGATTCGCTGGTTGCTGGTTCTGTAACTCAGTTCTCGTCGAAATAAATCTTCATTGGCTTCATGAGTGCGATCAGGACGATCGCCAGTGCGGCTACTAATGCAATCGTGAGGTAGGCGTCGCTATACGCCAGCGCATAAGCTTGTAACCGAACTTGTCCACCAAGAACGACGACTGCTCTTTGTTGTGCCTCATCCGAGCCGGCAGAATTCGAAAAGACAGCGTGCGCGAGACCTGCTACACGCTCGGACAGTAGCCAATGTCCCGAATCGACATGCAGACCAATCATGTTGGAGTGAAATCGCTCGCGCACTGATATCAGCCTCTGCATCACGGCAGTGCCAGTCTCTCCACCGAGCAGCCTGACAGAATGTATGAAAGCTGAGTAGGTCAGAATGTTCATGGGACTGGCCAGCGCGCCTGAATCAAACGAATTCTGCACAATCGATCCAACCAGCGCCGTGAAGGCCAGAGGAAGCCCTAAACCAATCACAATCTGCGAAATGAAAAAATTATCTCCAGACCACGAACTGGTTAGCTGAGCATTCAGCAAACAGGTTACTGCAACGACCGTGAAGCCTGATGCGAGCACGAGCCTGTTGTCGACTCGACGCATCAGCCGCGCTGCAATGAATCCCATCAAAACCAGTGACGGAATCAGCCAGAGCAAAACTCGTCCCGTCTCAAGTGGACGGTACTGCTGAGTCACACCAAGAACAGCTGGCAGCAGAAGAGCAATCGCCAGCATCACGAAACGAAAAGAGAAGAGAGACGCCGCCAGGATTGCGGTGTTGCGATTTACCAGGAAGATGGGATTCACCAGGGGATTTGGCGAAAGCCATCTGCGAATCACTGTCACCACCAGTAAGAAAGCTCCACTGAGCAGCAGTCCGACAATGACTCCTGAGTTTAACCAATCCAGTCGTTCGCCCTGATCGAGTGCGCCGTAAATCAAGCTCAATGCAAGACTGCCGTAAAGAAAGCCTCGCCAACTGAGTGCCGGCTTCGGGCCTGAACGTGGCGGTTGCGGAGGAATCGCCAAATAGACGCAGAGCATCATCAACGG
>Ga0070698_100007941_pt1 | contig 11482 bp, 14 predicted proteins | sample KBSK1502metaG_FD_65477 | JGI IMG/M metagenome (GOLD analysis project Ga0070698, IMG submission 65477) | Corn, switchgrass and miscanthus rhizosphere microbial communities from Kellogg Biological Station, Michigan, USA - KBS K1-50-2 metaG | ecosystem: Host-associated > Plants > Roots >...
CGCTCGCCGTATTCGAAGTCGGTCGGTTCCATCACAACCCGCGCGCCGTGCGCCCTGGCCCGTTCGCAGTGAGCGTCGACGTCGTCCACGCGCACCATCACCGAATGCGTCACCTCACCGGCCCGCGGGGGGCGGCGCTCCTTGCGAACGTCGCCGATGATGACCGCGCCGTCACCGATGCTGAGCTGCGAGCGGTGGTCTTCGCCGATCCGCACCCGCTCGACAAAGCCGAACGCCTCGCCCAGCCACGAGACCGCCTCCCGCACGTCTGGATAGATGAGGACGGGGATGACGGTCGCCGAGGGGATGGAGCGGTTCGGTCTCACGATTGCCGCAGCTTAGAACCCCGAGCCTAGAGTGGTGATCCGATGAACCTGTGCGGCTTCGTGCCGGGTACGGGACGCACACCTACGACGGCGGCCGTAACGACTCGAGGGGCTGATCAGCGGCCGGTCGGCGACTCAACCCGTGGAGCTATGCTCGCCGTGGTCAGGAGCAAGCGGGCAAAGGGGGTAACGTGTCTGAGGGCAACGGGCCCAGGATCACCGTCTCGCAGAACGGGCCGTACATCGTTAGCGGGGGCGTCCCGGTGGCGCAGCAGATCATCGATGCTGACAAGGAGGGCAACTCCCGCGACTGGCGTCAGGGGCAGACGTACGATGCTCCTTCCGAGTACAAGCTCTGCCGCTGCGGCAACTCGCAGAACAAGCCGTTCTGCGACGGCAGCCACTTGCGCGTCGGCTTCGAAGGCTCCGAGTCCTCAGGTGCGCGGGTCCCCTACGTCGAACAGGCCGTCGAGTACGACGGGGAGGCGCGGATGCTCACTGACGCACAAGCGCTGTGCGTCGGCGCCCGGTTCTGCGACCCCAACGGCACCGTCTGGCGGCTCGTCGCGAGAACGGACGACGAGTCAGTCACAGAGCTCTTCGACGGGATGGTCGGGAACTGTCCCTCGGGTCGGCTGATCTCCTGGAACCGCCGTACGCGGCAGGCGATCGAACCGTCTCGGGAGCCCTCGATCGGCGTCGTCGAGGACCCGGTCCTCGGCGTGAGCGGACCGCTGTGGGTGACCGGAGGGATTCAGGTCGAGTCCGGCACGGACGGGTACAAATACGAACACCGGGCCCGGTTGACGCTGTGCCGTTGCGGACAGTCGGCCAACAAGCCCTTCTGTGACGGAACGCACGCCGCGATCGGCTTCCGCGACGACTTCTGGAACGCCGGCTAGAGGTCGACGACTCGGCCTTCGCCGGCGGAAGTGCGCGCTGCGTCCAGCACCTCGAGCGCCGACACCGCATCTTGAGGCTCCACCGGCGGCGGGGCTCCCTCACCAAGTGCGGCGGCCACTCCTTCGTAGAACCGCTGATAAGCGCCCGGTTCGGTGCGGATTCGTTCGAGGCGGTCGCCGGCGCCGAGGAGCCCCCAGCGCTCTTCGGGCTCCTCGCCCCACCCGGCCCCGCCGGGCCTTCGGCCCTGCTGGAGCGCCTCTTCCTGCACGTCCAGTCCGTACTTGACGTAGGCGGACCGATCCCCGAGCACCCGCAGGCGCGGTGCGGCCTGCGCCACGACGGAGCTCATCCAAAGTTGCGAGTGAACGCCGTTCACGTGTGTGAGAGCAACGAAGGAATCGTCGTCGACCGTCGCGCCGGGACGCCGGACATCGAGCTCGGCATAGACGCGGCGAGCCGGACCGAAGAGCATGAGCGCCTGGTCTACCAGGTGGCTGCCAAGGTCGAACAGTAGGCCTCCTGCCTCTTCGGGCGCAGCGAGCTCGCGCCAGCCGCCTGTGAGCTCCGGCCGCCAGCGTTCGAAGCGGGATTCGAACCGAAAGACGCGACCGAGCGCCTGCTCGCCGACCAATCTGGAAACGGTGAGGAAATCGCCGTCCCAGCGGCGGTTCTGGAACACGGTCAAAAGCACGTGATGCGCGCGAGCGGCGTCCACGAGCCCCCGCGCCTCGGATGCACCGGGCGCGAGCGGCTTGTCGACGACCACGGCGATTCCGGCGTCCACAGCAGCCCGCGCCAGCGGCACGTGGACGCGATTCGGCGCCGCAACCACGACTAACTCGAAGTCGCTCGGCCTCGACCAGACCTGATCGGCGGACTCGAGCAGCTCCGCGCCCGGGAAGTCGCGCTCAGCTCGCCCGCGCCGCTCTGGATCGCGAGTCACGATCGCCTTCAGCTCCAGGCCGTCGACGGCTGCGATCAGCGGCGCATGGAAGACGGCTCCCGCCAGGCCGTACCCGAGGAGCGCCACGCGGATCGTCCGGCTGGCGGAGCTCATCAGGCTGATTCTTTCGTCTTCCGCGGTCAGCCGCTTCGCGGCGAAACGTCAAGCCTCTGCGCGGTTCTGTCGATGCAGTTGGGATGTTTGGAACCTCCCCGGTTCAGGTACCGCGAGACGGAGGTCTCGTGCTCGTTCGTTGGCCCGTTCCGATCGTTGCCACCCGCGGCGGGATCATCCCGCTGGGGGTGTTCGCGCTGTTGTTCGTCGCCTTCAGCGGACACCCGAGACCGTCCGTGGTCGTCGCCTGCGCGCTCCTTGGGGGCATCGGCGGTGTCATTTCCCTGATCGTCCACGAGCTGGGTCACATCAGCGTCGCCAGGAGGCTGTCCGGAGTCCGGCCCGAGAAAGTGTCCGTTATGTCGCTCGGCGCGGCCGCGCACTTCGAAGGCTCTTATCGGACCGGCCGCGAGCAGGCGCGGATGGCCCTGGGCGGCCCCGAGGCGTCGTTCGCCTTTGCGCTCGCACTCAGCCTTCCGGTGTTCTTCCCCTCACCTGGGTGGCTCAAGGTCGGCGCCCTTGCGCTCGTATTGCTCAACGTTGCGATCGGCGGTCTGAGCCTGCTCCCGGTTCACCCGCTCGACGGCCACAAGCTGATCGTCGGTCTCGTCTGGTCGGTGGTCGGATCGGAGGAAAAGGCGCGGCGGCTCGTCAAACGGGTCGGAATATGCCTGCTCGCCGTAGACCTCTCGGCGGTCGTGCTCCTCCTGGCGGAGAGGCCGCTGCTCGGCGCGGTCGTTGCCGGAATGGCCGCGGTCGCCTACGGCCAGAAGCATCTGCTGCGCCGGCTGACCCGCGCCTGAGCGCGATCGGCTCGACGGCGAATCCCTCGAACGAGGGACGTTCAGCTAGTGGTCAGTTCGACGAAAGGCCGACGAGCAGCTCGGGCTCCACGTAGGCCGCTGCGGCACGGTCGAGCGTCTCCAGCACCGTCTCCTGCGTCTGCCCCGGATCGTCGTTCCAGTCGGCGAGCGATTCCGTCTCGATCAAGCCGGACAGCGCGTACATCGCTGCGGCGAGATCGTCGAGTGGCATTTCCCCGCAAAGGCGGGCTTTTTCCTCGAGCACCGCGACCATCGCGCCGAGCAGCGACCAGCTTGCCGCCTCGTCGTCCCATGGATCGACCTCGAGGCCGCGGGCATTCCGTGCGTCCGCGCCGCGGCACCACGACTCGGCGATGCGGTATCGCGCGTCCTCCAGGAGCTGCAGACCGCGGGAGTTCATCCAACGATGCCGTGTCCACACGCTCGCGAACATAAACCAAGGGGTCTGATACTCCCCGACCACCCGGCGATAGGATCGTCTCTCGTGGAGGGGCGAGAGCGACGGATCGGACAGAACGAAGTGCTCTTTCGCGAGGTCAACGAACGGATCGAGCGTCTCAGCCAGTCGCTGCAATCGACGGATTCGCTCGCGATTCTGTGCGAGTGCGGGGACGCGTCCTGCGCTGAGCAGGTCGAGGTCTCGTTGTCCGAATACGAGCGCGTGCGGCAGGACCCGACGCTGTTCTTCGTCCGTCCGGGTCACGAACTGGACGACGTCGAGCACATCGTCGAACGGCATGGCGAACACAACGTCGTCCGCAAGGAGGATGCTGCTGCCGAGGTGGCCCGCGAGGACGATCCCCGGGACGATTAGGACGTCGCGAGAAAGCCTGAGCCGTCGCGCCTGACGGCGGCGCCAACCGCTTCGGCATCGGCCAGGGCGCCCCAGTGTGTAGCCCGGGAGACAGAAACACCCTCGAAGCGGTACGCGTAGCGGTTGCAGGCGGCGTGACCGGCGGCCCAGCTCTCGGCAGTCGCGACGGCTCGCCAGGAGCCCCCGGTCGTCGGCAGATACGCGGGCGACCCGACCGTTCGGCCATCAACCATGGCGTGCCACACATCGCGGCTGGTCTCGACGATCCGAACCCGGTAGCGGCGTCCGACAACGGCGTGCGCGAGGTCGACGAAGCGCCGCCGCTCGCCGCGAGAGAACGACTCGACATAGACGCGAAGCCCCACGCCCGGGAAGGCAGCAACGCCGGCCTGGAGCCACTCGTTCGCGCCGCCCGGGCCTTCGTGGATACCGCCGACGCCGACCCACGCTGCCGCATGCCCGCTCTCGACCGATGGGATGCGTACCGCCTTGATGCTTGCGGCGACCCCGGTCACACCGTCGCGACTGGCATAGCCCGCGTAGCTGTAGCCGTGAATGCAAGGGCGAACCCCCGCCTCCGACGTCGACGCCAGCGACGGCGCGACGACCAACGAGGCGACGGCGACCAGCGCCGCAGCTGCGACTGCCCTTCGTTTCAGCAAACCCCTCCTCCCAAGAGGAACGGTACGACACTCGAAGGGGTTACGGCAAGTCGCCGACCGGTTCTGCGTAGCGCACTTGTGTGGCGAGGTACGTCGCGAGGCATATGCCGGCGAGGATCAAATAGGGCACGGAGTCCCCGGCGATGTCCGCCAGTGCGCCGCCGACAGCGGGACCAACGAGCGCTCCGATGCCCCAGCAAGCGTTCATCAGTCCGAATGCGAGGCCCTGCGCAACGCCTGCACGCTCGGCGCCGCGCGAGATCAGCGCCAGACCGGGGGTATAGAAGGCGCCGTAGGCGATACCCGCGGCGAGAACGATCGGCGCGATCTCCGCCGGTTGTGTCGCAGCTGCGAGCGCGAGCGAGACGAGGATCGAGCCAACGAGCGCCATACGTATCGGCCGCATCAGGCCGTGGCGGTCGGTCAGACGCCCGAGCATCGGGTTCAACACCGTTTCCACCGCCGTGGTGGCCAGGAAGAGTGCGCCGATCGCGATCGATCCCCAGCCGTGTCGATTGAGTTGGAGGGGGACCAGCACGATCAGCACCCCGAAGAGGAGGGCCGGCAGCGTGATCAGCCACAGCCCGGCCAGCAACGGTCGATCTCGAATCGCCAGCAACCCGGCCCGGAACGCCTGCCGCTCCGGTGTTACGCCTGCAGTCCTCGCGGCCACCGCGAGCAAAGCGGCGCCCAAGACGGCCACGCCGAAAAAGGCGGTTCGCGTCCCTACGATCCCGGCGAGCACGCCGAGCACCGGCCCGAGGAGCGCCCCGAACACAGCTGCCCCCATCGCCGTGCCGAGCAGCTCGCCGCGTCGTTCACGCGGGGCCCGAGCGACCAGCCAGGCGAGCCCACCGGCCCACGAGAAGGAGCTGCCGATCCCCTGGAACAGTCGTGAGATCCCCAGTGTCCAAACGTCCCCCGCGAACGCAAAGCCGAGGCTGGCAGCCGTCATCAGGGCCAGCCCGACGAGAACGGTGCGCTTGGGGCTCAGGCGCGTGGTCGCGAATCCGGCTGGAATCGCGCCCAGCAGGGTGCCCGCCGCGTAGGTCGCGATGAAGACACCGGCGCCCGCTTTCGACAGGTTGTACTTGTCCGCGATGTGCGGGAGCAACGGGATCAGCGCCGTGAAGAACATCGTGTCCACTGCGACGACCACGCTGACGAGCACGAGCAAACGGCGCACACTGCCGACGCTACCAACGTCGAGTTGCGTTACGGTGCCGCCGATGAGTACCGCGACGATGCAAACCAACCATGGCGCGATCGAGCTCGAGCTCTTCGACGAGGATGCGCCGAAGACGGTCGAGAACTTCCGGAAGCTCGCAGCGGACGGCTTCTACGACGGCGTCATCTTCCACCGCGTGATCAAGGACTTCATGATCCAGGGCGGAGACCCGACCGGGACCGGGACGGGCGGCCCGGGCTACACGTTCGAGGACGAGTTCAACGACCACAAGGTCGAGCGCGGAGCGCTGGCGATGGCCAACGCCGGGCCGAACACGAACGGCAGCCAGTTCTTCATCGTCACGACCGATGCGGCTCCATGGCTCGACGGCAAGCACACGGTCTTCGGGCGTGTGACGAGCGGCATGGAATCGGTCGACTCGATCGAAGGCACGGACACGGACGCAGCGGACAAGCCCAACGCGGACGTAGTGATCGAACGGATCGCGCTCGACTCGTAAAGCCTTCGTAACTCCTTTGTGACAGTTAGCACGTCCGGCTAACCCCGGCAGCGGGGTTACGTCTAACTGTTCTCGGAAAGGTCAACAGACCAGGGCCCGCCCTCTGTGCCGCAGCGCAGGCCGCGCCCGCCGCCGCCACGTTCACGTCAACCACCCGGGGGTCTCCTCTTGCCTGTAAACAAACGCTGGTTGTTGCTGTTAATGAGCGCGTTCGCGCTGACCGCCGGAGTGGCTTGGGCTGGCCCGCCGCTCCAGGGGTCGAAGGTTCTCGTGCACGCCGCCGGGCAGGTACGGCTCGCGCGAATGCAGAGGCACGTGAACCCAAGGCTGATCAACCATTACCGCGACCAAACCTGGCGTTGGCAGAGTCTGATGGGCGCGCCGAGAACGCATCGTCCGACCACGCCGAGCACCAGACGCGTCCTGCGTGACTGGGTTGTCGCGGCCGGCCGCGTCTACCTGAAGGCAATTCATCCGCCGCACAAGAGCGCCTGGCTCTGCATTCACCGCTACGAGGGCTCCTGGAGCGACTCGGGAGATCCGTACTGGGGCGGGCTACAGATGGACCGCGGCTTCATGTCCGGCTACGCGCCGCGCTACCTGCTGCGCCGGGGGTTCGCCAATAGCTGGTCTCCACTCGAGCAGATGTGGGTCGCCGAGCGCGCTTACCGGAACGGGCGTGGGTTTTACCCCTGGCCGAGTACCGCAAGGTCTTGTGGATTGATCTGAGTAGTTTTCGGTGAGAATACGGTTATGCCCGACGAGCAGATCCGAGCGATGCTCCAAAAAGGGGAGGAGGACGGCTGCCTCAACCTCTCCCAGTTCAGCGAGTTCGTCCAGGAGCACGAGTTGGAGGGGGAGCGGCTGTCCCAGCTCTACGACGAGCTCGAGACCCGCGGTATCGAGTTGACCGACGACTGCGCACGTGTCGAGGGCGAGTCGACCTTCGTGAACGGCGACCTCGCCGTCGCGACGACCGACGCGCTGCAACTGTTCTTGAACGAAGCGGCGAAGTGGCCTCTCCTGACAGCGGACGAGGAGGTCGAGCTCGCGAAACGGATCGAACGCGGCGATCACGCGGCGAAGGAGCGAATGATCAACTCGAACCTGCGACTCGTGGTCTCGATCGCGAAGCGCTACCAGGGCCACGAGCTGCACCTGCTCGACCTGATCCAGGAAGGGATCATCGGCCTGATCCGCGCCGTCGAGAAATTCGACTGGCGCCGCGGGTTCAAGTTCTCGACCTACGCGACGTGGTGGATCCGCCAGGCGGTTCAGCGCGGCGTCGCCAACAAGTCGCGGACGATCCGAATCCCCGTCCACATCGCCGAGCGTGAGCAGAAGATGGCCCGAGCGGAGCGCGAGCTGTCGACGCAGCTCGGACGAGTGCCGACCGAGCAGGAGGTCGCGAAGCGGGCGAAGCTGACCCTGAAGCAGGTACGCGAGGTGAGGCAGGTGGCCCGCGCGGTGACGAGTCTCGACAAGCCGATCGGCGCCGAGAACGAGGGCTCGTTCGGCGAGCTTGTCCCGGCCGACCAGGAGACGCCGGAGGAGGAGGTCACCTACAGCCTGCAGGAGAAGGCCCTGCGTCGGGCCGTCGACGAACTGCCCGAGCGTGAGCGGGAGGTGGTCCGACTCCGTTACGGCCTGAACGGTGACTCGGACCCGAAATCACTCGATGCGATCGGCCGCGAGCTGGGAATCACCCGCGAGCGGGTCCGACAGATCGAGGCTGAGGCGCTCGAACTGCTCGCGGTTCACCGCGAGCTCGACGCCTTCTCCGACGCGGCCTAGGGCCAGGAGGGCTTCTCGAAACGCAGTCTGTGCCCTCGGGCCGCCCTGCTCGCCACCGGCTCCGCCCTGGTTTCGCAGTCGCGCCAATAGCTTTGGCTATTGACGCTCCCTGCGTCCTTGCCTCGGAACGACCATCGCAACCCGACGACGAGCGACGTTCCGCCAAGCCCTCCTACACGAACTCCTCGCTCTCGGCGTACGCGACTCGGCGGTCGATCCGGAGTTCTCGCTCAGCGTCCGGCAGGAACCAGCGATCAGCGATCGCCGTCGGAATGACGGCGGACGAGACGACGACCGTAACCAGGAGAGAGAACTGCGTCTTGTCGATGATCCCGGCGCTCAATCCGTAGAGCGACGCGATTGTCCCGAAGGTGAGGCCGGTGCTCATCAGCAAAGTGATGAATGTTCCGTGCCGTCGATCCGCCCGACGGGCAAGCGGATAGATGAAGGCGACCTTCGGCACCATCTTGGTCGCAAGCAGGATCGCGAGCAGGCCGAGGTTCGCCGCGACCAGCACGAACGCAGGTAGCACCGCGTGTCCGTTCGAGGCGTCCGCGAGCACCATCAGCAGGAGCAGGCAGGCGAACACGAGCTTGATCTCGGGCTCGATCACGCGGTCGCCGTAGCGGCCGAAGAACCAGGGTGCCAGCCTCGGCAGGACAAGGATCAACGCGACCGAGACGACCAGAAACACCGGAAACCAGATGTTCGGTTTGATGAAGATCGCCGAGAGAGCGAGTGCGGTGCAGAGGTCGGTGACGAATGTGGCGCTCATCAGCAGCTTCCCGGCGACGGTGTGGGTGAGCCCACGCTCGACGAGTACGGCGTAAACGACCGCCAGCGACGTCGTCGAGAGTGCCGTTCCGGGATCAGGGACGCTCGCGTGCTCCAGTCGAGCACGAAGTACGCGACGAGCGATGCGACGGCGAATGGTCCGGCGAACGAAATGACCCCAATGCCGAGCGAGGGTCCGAGGCGTCGACGCATGTATGCGGGATCGACCTCCATTCCCGCAAGAAACGTGAGCACGATCGACCCGAACTTGGCGATGAAGTCGAGCCAGTCCTGGGTCTGGAGATGTAAGACATTCCCGGCAGCGACTCCGAGCGTCAGCTCGAGCAGCGCGACCGTCATGCCGAGCTCGACCGAGACGATGCCGGCGACGAGCACGACAGCGGCGAGAACTGCTGCGAGTTGGACTGGGCTCACGGTGGCCTCCTAGGCGTCAGGTACGACGTTCGGTAGAGGCCATCAGCCCCGGAGGGCGGTTGGCGCGAGCCTCATCGCGCCGCCCGAGAATACCTACCGTCTCGATTCAGGGTCGCTGCAGGTAGCGCAGGTCGAGACTGTCGATCCGGTTCGACCAACGGAGGGTCAGGCGCCAGCAACCGGACGATGGCAGGTTGATGATCGAGGGCCCCGGCCCTCCGGAGACCTTGCGCGTAACCGGTCGGCCAACGGGGCTTGTCCCGTTCATTCGCTGGGCGCGGATTCGAAGGGCGGACGCGTTCGGCGTTTTATGGGCAACCCAGAGAATCTTGTTGTTGCGCCCGGCACGCGGAGGCGACAGGAGCGGATAGCCGAACAGGATCCCCACGATCCGTTGCGATCTCCCGAGCACGTGGGGAATCCGCGTCTCCGGATCGCTGAAGCCGCCACGAGCCCAGGTCGGTAGGACCCCTTTCTGTACCTGAGCTTGGCAGGGGCGGACTATCGCTCCGGAAGAAGACATGCCCGCCGCGGCGGCCGTGACCGTCGCTCCGACCGCGAGAGCCAGAACGGCGAGCCCACTGCGCATGGCGCTACGTGCCGACGACCTGGACGATCCAGCGGCGGTCGCGCTCGCGGTCGAGCTCGAGGAAGAGCACGCGTTGCCAGGTTCCGAGGCAGAGCTCGCCGTCGCGCACCGGGATCGACTCGCCGGCGGTGCCGAGCAGCATCGCCATGCAATGCGAGTGCCCGTTGCCGAAGTCCATGTCCTCGGGGCAGATGTTCTCGGTGCGCCGATCCCAGTCGTCGTGCGCGTAGTAGGCATCGCTCGGGATCAGCCGCTTGAGCATGTTCGCGAAGTCGTCCAGGAAGCCGCTCTCGAACTCGTTGACGCGCACGCAGCACGTCGTGTGCGGCGAGTAGACGCAGGCGATCCCGTCAACGACCCCGCTCTCGCGGACGACGTCGATGACCTCCTCTGTGATGTCGCGGACCGACAGTCCGCCGCTGGTGCGAAGCTGCGTCTCTTGCTGGAAGACCTTCACCTTTCGCTCACCCTCCTCCAGTTGACGGCGGCCGCGGATGTGCGGGCAAGCGTATTTTGCGCGTTTCGCGCGCAAGTTGGTAATCGAACCGACGAAGAGGGCTAGTACCCGGTCGAGTAGGTGGTGGTCGGCTGGGTCGTGCCCGTGTTCATGTGTTCGGTGGACGTGCCGCCCGACGCGCCGCTTCCGCCAACCGTGATCGTGCCTTTCATGCCGAGAGCCTTGTGACCGTCCACGGGGCAGAAGATCTCGTAGGTGCCGGCCTTGGGAAGCGTCACCTTGAGGGTCCCGTTGCTCCCGGCGGCGATCGACGAGATTTCCGCGTTGACCCCATTGCCTTCGACCGCGAGCCCATGGGTGATCGTGCCGTCGTTGACGCCCTTGAAGACGTACGTGCCCGTCTTGGCGAGCGAGATCGCAGCCGGATTGAGCTTGTACTCGGTCTCGTGCACGCTGACCGTCTTGATCACAGCTCCTCCTGCGGCCGGCGCCCTAGAGGTGGATGCCGCCGTCGATCCCGCGCTGCTCTTGGAGCCGCCGCCGTAGCCGCCGCAGCCGCCGGAAACGGCGGCTACGACGACGACGACGGCACCAAGCAGGGAGTATCGGTGCGTCCTCATGTGCCGAGATACGACGTTAGCCGCGAGTCGGTTTTCCGCGCTAGGCTCGCGTCGCCGGGCCTGTAGCTCAGCTGGTCAGAGCAGCGGACTCATAATCCGTTGGTCCCTGGTTCGAATCCAGGCGGGCCCATTTCTGCAGCGAGGTTTCATTTCGGGCCAGTCCGGTCTGCCCCCAATGGTGGAACCCCCTAGCGGGCGGGCTCGTTCCTCCCGCCCGTGGCCACAAACGAGACGCAATCGCCTTGATTCTTAAAGGCCGGCTGGAACGCCACCCAGCCGCCCTTCTTGCACATGCCGACGCTGAAGATGTCGAAGCGCAAGAACGCTGTTCCGCCGGTACCGAAGGGCGAGGTCGATGCGACGATCCCGATCGAGTGCTCCCCGGCGCCGACGACGAAGCGGCCGCTGCTGTATCCGGGATCGGCCAGCGCCACGTCGGGGTCGGAAACGATCGGGTTGCACGCGAGATCGACCGCGACAGGACTGGTTGTTCCAAGCGTCGAGGCTCCGTCAGAAACGGTGAAGCGATCGCCTCGGCA
>Ga0070698_100007942_pt1 | contig 11481 bp, 7 predicted proteins | sample KBSK1502metaG_FD_65477 | JGI IMG/M metagenome (GOLD analysis project Ga0070698, IMG submission 65477) | Corn, switchgrass and miscanthus rhizosphere microbial communities from Kellogg Biological Station, Michigan, USA - KBS K1-50-2 metaG | ecosystem: Host-associated > Plants > Roots >...
GCCGAGCTCCGGCACCTGCTCCGCGACAGCGGACTCCAGCGCGGCCACCACGGATCCGTCCACAAGGTGCAGGACCCGTACTCGCTCCGCTGCGTGCCGCAGGTCCACGGGGCCGTGCGCGATGCCCTGGATCACCTGCGGCGTGTCCTCGCGATCGAGCTCAATGCCGCCACCGACAACCCGCTCGTGTTCCCGGCCGGCGGCGTCGCCGGGGTCGACACCGCGGCGACGGGCGGCGGCCGGGTCATCAACGGCGGCAACTTCCACGGCGAGCCGATCGCCCTCGCGCTCGACTTCGCGAAACTCGCCCTGGCCGAGCTCGGCTCGATCAGCGAGCGGCGGACGGCCCTCCTGGTCGATGGCCGCTTGAACGGCGGATTGCCACCGTTCCTGGCGCCGTCGTCGGGTGTGGAGTCCGGGATGATGATCTACCAGTACACGGCCGCCGCCCTCGCCAGCGAACACAAGGTGCTGGCGCATCCGGCGTCGGTCGACTCGATCCCGACCTCGGCCAACCAGGAGGATCACGTCTCGATGGGCTCGATCGCGGCGCGCCATGCGCGGGCCGTGCTCACCGGCGTCGAGCGGATCCTGGCGATCGAGCTCATCGTGGCCGCGCAGGCGCTGGACCTGCGGGTCGCGTTGCTCGCTGCGGGCGGCGGGGGCGGTGCCGGGGCGGCTGGTGCCAGCGAGACCGGTGCCGGGGCGGCAACCACCCCGGGCGTCGGCGTGGCCGAAGCCGTCCGGCGCATCCGCGCCCGCATCGCGCACCTGGACCGCGATCGGGAGCCCGGCCCGGACCTCGCGGCGGCGACCGCGCTGGTCCACGAGGGCGTCCTGGCAGACCTGGCCGAACCGCCTCTGGACGGCGAGGCGCCGTGACCGCCGCCAGTCCGGGCCGGATCGCCATCGTTGACGTGACCAACGAGTCGACCTACGCGCTCCTGCCACCGTGCGCGGATCCGGGCTTCGATCATCGATCGTGCGACTACTGGGAGGACGCCGATCGCGGGTCGAAGGCGATCCGACTTGACTGGATCGAGCCCGGGACGTCGGCCGCGGCCCCACCGCCATCGCTGGCCGCGACCGCCAACCCGTTCCTCGCCGACCTCGAGGCACGCCGCGTGAACCCACTCTCGACCGCCCTTAGTGCCGGCGCCGGCAACCCGCTGTTCGCGGACGACGATCCGCTGACGGACAACCCGTTCGCCCCCGTGCGGGCGCCCCGCCAGACCGTCGCCGATAGCGCGCCGCGGAAACTCCGCCTGCTGGGGCGCGGCCTGGGCGTCGTGGGGAGCTACGCGAAGGTCCTGCTGGCCGACGACGTGCCGGCGGCGTATTGCCAGTTCGGGCCGCTGACGGCATACCCGCGGGCCCAGCGCACGCGCGATCTATATCCCGCGCTGCCGGACGCTCCGCTGCCGGCGGTCATCACGTGCATCGCCTCGACGGCGGCCGCCCGCGGCGCCGGCCTCGCCAGGGCGCTCGTTGCGGCGGTATGCGAGGACCTCGAGGGCCGGGGCTTCGCGGCGGTCGAGACCTATCCCGAGATCGGGGCACGGCCGGACGCCACGAGTGCCTCGACGCCGGCCTTCTGGGAGTCGGTCGGGTTCGTGACCGCGGCACCAGACGAGCGCTTCCCGGTCATGCGCCGCGAGTTCGGGTGAGGCGTCCGGGCCCGACGATCAGCGTCGGCGTCGGTGTCGCCGCGCTGGCGATCGTCGCGTTCGCCGGATGCGCACCCATAGCGCCTCGATCCCCGACCGTCGCCATCCCCACCCCGACCCCCTCGCCCGTCGCGTCGGCGCCGAGCACGCCATCGCCGTCACCCGCGTCGGTGACGGCCAGCGGCCGCGTCGATCCGACCCTCCTCGACGTCCTTCCCCGCGAGATCGACGGCCAGCCCCTGCGTCCCGACGACGAATCGGCGGCCGCCATCGAGAACCTGCCCGTGGACGTCGAGGCGCTCGCGATCGGCCTGTACATCCGGCCCGGGTCCTCCACGGCCGACGACTTCGCGATCGTGAATGTCGCCCGACTTCGGTCCGGCGTCTTCGACGAAGGCTGGTTCCGGTCCTGGCGCGACACCTACGACCGGGGGGCGTGCGAGGTCGCCGGCGGCGTCGCGCCGGGCCGCACGGAAGCCGAGATCGCCGGCCACGCCACCCATATCGAGTCGTGCCAGGGCGGCGTGCACCTCTACCACGTGCACCTCATGGAGCCAGACCGCGTGATCTCCATCACGGCCGCCGGGGAGGGGCGGTTCGGCGAGCGCGTCGTGGCCGGCCTGACGGAGTAGCCTGTCGGCCATGTCCGGAGCTGGTCCCCGCCCCATCCGAGCCCCCCGCGGCCCCGAGCTGAGCTGTCGCGGCTGGGCGCAGGAGGCGGCCCTCCGGATGCTCATGAACAACCTCGACCCTGACGTCGCGGAGGATCCGGACCACCTGGTCGTGTACGGCGGGACCGGCCGGGCCGCCCGCAGTTGGGACGCCTTCGACGCGATCGTCCGCGAGCTGCGTGTCCTCGCCGACGACGAGACGCTCCTGATCCAGAGCGGCAAGCCAGTGGGCGTCCTGCGCACGCACGAGTGGGCGCCGCGCGTGCTCATCGCCAACTCGAACCTGGTCGGCAAGTGGGCCACGTGGGACGTCTTCCGCGAGCTCGAGCGACAGGGGCTGATGATGTACGGCCAGATGACCGCCGGCTCCTGGATCTACATCGGCACCCAGGGGATCTTGCAGGGGACCTACGAGACGTTCGCCGAGGCGGCGCGCCAGCACTTCGGTGGCTCGCTGCGAGGGACGGTGACCCTGACTGCCGGGCTCGGCGGGATGGGCGGGGCCCAGCCGCTCGCGGTGACCATGAACGAGGGCGTGTGCATCGCGATCGAGGTCGATGAAGCCCGAGCGCGGCGGCGCCTGGAGATCGGCTACGTCGACCTGCTCACGCACGACCCGGCCGAGGCGCTCGGCTGGGCACGCGACGCGGCGGCCCGGCAGGACGCGACGTCCATCGCGCTGGTCGGGAACGCGGCCGAGATCGAGCCGGCTTGGGCAGCCGCCGGCGAACGGTTCGATCTCGTCACCGACCAGACCTCGGCACACGACGCGCTCGCTGGCTACGTGCCCGCGGAGATGACCCTCGCCGACGCGCTGTCGCTGCGCACCACGCAACCGCCCGAATACGAGCGGCGGTCGCGCGCCGCCATGGCCGCCCATGTCCGCGCCATGCTCGCATTCCAGCGAGCCGGGGCGATCGTCTTCGACTACGGCAACAACCTGCGCGCCCAGGCCGCCGAGGCGGGTGTCGCGGATGCCTTCGACTACCCGGGCTTCGTCCCGGCGTTCATCCGGCCGCAGTTCTGCGAGGGCCGCGGCCCGTTCCGCTGGGCGGCGCTGTCGGGCGATCCCGCCGACATCGCCCGGACCGATCGAGCCGTCCTGGAACTCTTCCCCGACGACGCCGGTCTCCGCCGCTGGATCGAGATGGCTCAGGCCCGGGTGCCGTTCCAGGGCCTGCCGGCCCGGATCTGCTGGCTGGGCTACGGGGAGCGGGCAAAGGCCGGTCTTGCGTTCAACGAGCTGGTCCGGTCGGGCGAGGTCGCGGCGCCGATCGTCATCGGGCGCGATCACCTGGACGCGGGGTCGGTCGCCTCGCCGAACCGCGAGACGGAGTCGATGGCCGACGGATCGGACGCGGTGGCCGACTGGCCGCTGCTCAACGCGCTGGTGAACACCGCCGCGGGCGCCTCGTGGGTCTCGATCCATCACGGCGGCGGGGTCGGGATCGGCTACTCGCAGCACGCCGGGATGGTCGTCGTGGCCGACGGGACGGACCTGGCAGCCCAGAAACTGGAGCGGGTGTTGACCACGGACCCGGCGATGGGCGTATTGCGCCACGTGGACGCGGGCTACGACCGGGCGATCGAGGTGGCCAGGGAGCGCGGCGTCCAGGTCCCGATGCTGGCCGAGGACTAGGCGCGCCAGAGGTTCACGGGGCGTTCACGCGGTGCCAACACGCACCGCTGATGGTGCGGTCCGGTGCGGTTGCGTGCGGTTTGGTATGGCAACCACCGGTACAGTGATGCGATACCGAAGCGGCACTTGCTTCGAGGAGGAGGACTGTCCGCCGTGACCGTCACAGCCCGCGCCCTCGCACGCCCCCTGATCCTCGCCCTGATCGCCGCGATGGCGATCGCCATGCTCCCGGCCGCCACCGTCAGGCCGGTCCTGGCCGCTGGCGCCATCAACCTGAGCACCCCCGGAGTGACGTACCACCAGGATTTCGATTCGCTCGCCAATAGCGGCACGTCCTCGACGGTACCGACCGGCTGGGACTTCGCCGAAACCGGCACGAATGCGAACACCACGTACACGGCCGGTACCGGGTCCGGCACCGCCGGCGACACCTACAGCTTCGGTGCAGCTACCAGCACGGAGCGCGCCTTTGGGACCCTCCGATCCGGCACGTTGGTGCCGGTGATCGGGGCCCAGCTGACCAATGGAGGCGGCACCGCGCTGATCTCGGTCGGCATCTCGTACACGGCGGAGCAGTGGCGGCTCGGACAGGTCACTGCCGGTCGCCTCGCCGATCGCTTCGAATTCCAGTATTCGACCGATGCGACGTCGCTGTCGACAGGCACCTGGACGGACTTCAACGCCCTCGACGCCGCGAGTCCGGTCACAGCGGGCGCGGCAGCCACTGCGCTCGACGGAAATGCCCCGGCCAATCGCGTGACCAAGGGCGCAACGATCAGCGGCCTGTCCATCGCGAATGGCGAGAGTCTCTGGGTCCGCTGGGTGGACACCGACCTCGCACCCGGCTCCGACGATGGTCTCGGGATCGATGATGTGTCGATCACGCCGGACCATGCCGAGGGCGACGGTGCCCCGACTGTTCTCTCCACGAACCCCGCGGACGGAGCGACCGGCGTCGCCGCCAATGCACCGATCTCGATCACGTTCAGCGAGCCGGTCGCCCTCGATCCGGATGCGGCCACTCTGTCGTGCACGTCCGCGACGCTCAGCCCGACCGCAGATCCCGCCACGTTCGAGTTCGTCTATATCCCGCCGCTTCCCGATGGCGGGTCTTGCTCGTACACGATCGACGGCACCAAGGTCCACGACACGGACACCGACGATCCGCCGGACACGATGACCGGGACCGTCTCGGTCGGTTTCACCGTGGTCCAGTCGGACCCCTGCGCCGGCGCCTTCACCCCGATCCCCGCGATCCAGGGCAGCGGCGAGACAAGCCCCTTCAGCGGGCAGACGAAGACCACGGAAGGCGTCGTCGTCAGTGACAACGAAGGGCCCGCGCCGACCCTTCGCGGCTTCTACCTCCAGGATCCCGTCGGCGATGGCGACCCCGCCACCTCGGACGGCATCTTCGTGTTCAACGGCAACAACAACGACGTCGAGAACGGCGACAACGTCCGGGTCACCGGCACGGCGGAGGAGTTCCAGGGCCAGACCCAGATCTCCAACGCATCGATCATCGACTGCGACAACGGCGACACCGTCACCCCGACCGACATCACCTTCCCCGCCACGTCGCCGACCTCGCTCGAGGCATACGAAGGCATGCTCGTCCGCGTGCCCGAGACCATGACCGTGACCGAGCACTTCCTGCTCGGTCGGTTCGGGCAAGTGCTGCTGTCGTCCGAGGGCAAGCTCGACAATCCGACGGCCGTGGTGCCGCCCGGCCCGGCGGCCGTCGCGCTCCAGCTCCAGAACAACCTGCGCAAGATCATCGTCGACGACAGCCTGCAGAGCCAGAACCCCGATCCCATCCGGTTCGGGCGTGGCGGCCAGCCGCTGTCGGCGAGCAACACGCTGCGCGGCGGCGATACCGTCACGAACCTCGTCGGCGTCATGACGTACACCTGGGCCGGCAACGCGGCCAGCCCCAATGCCTACCGAATCCGACCGCTGAACGCTCTCGGCGGTGGTCCCGTCGACTTCCAGCCGACGAACCCGCGCCCGGGCACCCCGGTCGAGGTCGACGGCAACGTCCGCGTCGTCGGCATGAACCTGCTCAACTACTTCAACACCTTCGACGGCCTGCCCGACACGGTCGACAACTGCCGCAACGGGTTCGGTGGCCCGCTCACGGACTGCCGCGGCGCCGACACCCAGGCCGAGTTCGACCGGCAGTGGCCCAAGACCGTCCAGGCGATCCTGGGCGTCGATGCCGACGTCATCGGCATCAACGAGGTCGAGAACGACGGTTACGGCCCCGATAGCGCCATCGCCCACCTGGTCGCGCGCCTGAACGACGCGACGAGCCCGGGCACCTACGCTTTCATCGATGTCGACGCCGCGACCGGCCAGGTCAACGCGGCCGGCACCGATGCCATCAAGGTCGGGATGATCTACCGGCCCGCGGCGGTCACGCCCGTCGGCACGACCGGGGCGCTCAACAGCCTCGCCTTCGTGAACGGCGGCGATCCGGCCCCGCGCAGCCGGCCCTCGATCGCCCAGGCGTTCGAGACCGTCAACGGTGCTCGGTTCATCGTCGATGTGAACCACTTCAAGTCGAAGGGCAGTGCCTGCACCGCGCCCGACGCGGGGGACGGCCAGGGCAACTGCAACGTCGTTCGGAAGAACGCGGCGATCGCCCTAAAGGACTGGCTCGCGACCGACCCGACCGGCACCGGCGACGAGGACATCCTGATCGTCGGCGACCTTAACTCCTATGCGAAGGAGGACCCGGTCACGGCCCTCACCGACGCCGGGTACACGAACCTCGTCGACGAGTTCGTCGAAGGGAAGCCGTACTCCTACCTGTTCGACGGCCAGTGGGGCTACCTCGACTACGCGCTCGGCTCGCCGACCGCCCTGGATCAGGTCGCCGGCATCGTTGAATGGCACATCAACAGCGACGAGCCGTCCGTGCTGGACTACAACCTCGACTTCAAGACGCCCGGCCTCCAGGCGTCCCTGTATGCGCCCGACCGCTTCCGCGTGTCGGACCACGACCCGATCGTCGTCGGCCTCGACGCCGATAGCGACCGCCCCGTGGTGGACGCCGGCGGCCCGTACAACGTCGAGGAGGGGGGCGGCACGACCCAGCTGACGGCCACGGGCAGCGACCCGACCGGGGACGACGTCACGTACGCCTGGGATCTCGACGGCAACGACTCGTTCGAGACGCCGGGACCGACCGTGACGTTCACAGCCGGCGCACATCAGGCGCCGGAGATCATTACCGTCAGTGTCCAGATCACCGATGAGCATGGCCAGTCGTCGACAGACACAGCCGAGATCCAGGTCACCTGGGACTTCGGTGGGTTCAAGCCACCGATCAACAGCTCGGGGGCCACGCCTGTCAATGCTGGCGGCAGTCAGCCGGTGAAGTTCTCGCTCGATGGGTTCCAGGGCTTCGACATCCTCGACGGCGCACCCACGTTCCGGCGGGAGGACTGCACGACCCACGACCCGATCGGCTCGCCCATCACGGCCAGCGCCGGCTCACCGCTCGCGTACGACGCTCTGACCGGCTGGTACAAGTTCACTTGGAAGACCCAGAAGGCCTGGGCCGGCTGGTGCGGGACCTTCTCACTCCACCTGGCCGACGGCCAGAGCTACCACTTTGAGGTCCGCTTCAAGAGTTAGCGCTCGGGCGCTGCCTCAACGCCGGCCGCGGGATCCACCGGATCCTCGGCCGGCATCGGCATCTCCCGCAGGCTCCGCACCGGCGTCAGCAGGACCGGCAGGATCGCGAGGAACTCCCCGACGGCGCCGACGAAGATCGCTGTCCGCAAGCCGAACGCCGTGGCGATAGCCCCGCCGAGGAGCGCACCGAACGGGATGGTGCCCCACACGATGAAGCGCATGGTCGCGTTCATCCGGCCCTGCATCGCGGTCGGGGTGATCGCCTGTCGGAAGCTCAGCTGGTTGATGTTGTAGACCACGACCCCGATGCCCAGCAGGAACTGGCTTGCGAGGAGGAACGGGACCGGCGACTCGCGCGGCGCGAGCGCCATCAGCAGCAGGCCGGGACCGCCGAGCGCCATCGAGCCGACGATGGTCGGGCCGACCCCGAACCGTCGCGCCAGGCGATCGGCGACCAGCGCCCCGCCGACGGCGCCCAGGTTCCCGACCCCGAAGATCACGCCGATCTCGGCCGGACTGAGGGACAGCTCGCGGACGGCGAAGACGATGAACGTCGCCGTCGCCAGGTTGTTGAAGAGGTTGGACGTGGCGGTCGATGCCGCGATCCCGCGCAGGTACCGGTTGCCCAGCACGTAGCGCAGCCCCTCGCCGACCTCCTGCCGCAGGCTGCCGCGCGGTCGCCCGTGCTCATCGGCATGCCGGTCGGGTGTCGGTTCGGGCCGCCGGATCAGGAAGACGAACAGGGCCGACAGCACGAAGCTGACGCCGTCGACGAGGATCGCCAACGGCGCGGTCACGAGCCCGATCAACCCGCCACCGAGCGCGGGCCCGGCGCTCTGGGCGATCGTCCGCGACGCCTCGAGCTTGCCGTTCCCGTCGACCAGCTGCTCGCGCTCGACGATCGACGGCAGGTACGACTGATACGCGACGTCGAACAGGACCGTCAGCGTGCCGGCCACGAACCCCACGACGTAGAGCTGCGCCATCGTCAGGACGCCGAGCAAGTAGGCGATCGGCACGCTCGCCAGCGCCGCTGCCCGGCCGAGGTCCCCGGCGATGAGGATAGGCCGCCGTCGAAGGCGATCGACCCACGCGCCGGCCGGCAGGCTGAACAGGATGAACGGCACGAACTCGACCGTGCTGAGGAGGGCCACCTCGAACGGCGAAGCCTCGAGCAGCGAGACCGCAACGAGCGGGATGGCGAGCAGGCTGACCTGGGTGCCGAACTGGCTGATCGTCTGGGCGACCCAGAGGCGAACGAAGTCGGCATTCCGGACGACGCTCGCGATCGGGCGGGGATCCGCGGTCACGGCGCGAAAGCTTAGCGGGCATGCGAGCCCGTCTGTCGGGCGCTGGGCTGGGTCGCTAGCATCAGGGCGTGCTCGTCGAATCGGTGCCCAACGTCTCTGAAGGCCGGCGGCTCGATGTCGTGGACCGGATGGCCGACGCGATCAGCTCGGTCCGTGGCGTGTCCCTGCTCGATCGAACGAGCGACGCGAGCCACAACCGCTCCGTCTTCACGATGGCCGGCGAGGACGGGCCCGTGACGGCGGCCCTCGAGAAGCTTGTCGAGACGGCCGTCCACGAGATCGACATGGACACCCACCAGGGCGAGCATCCGCGCATCGGCGCGGTCGATGTCATCCCGTTCATCCCGCTGGGCGACACCACCATCGACGCCTGCATCGAGCTGGCGCGCGACTTCGGGAAGCGGATCGCGAACCGCTTCGAGATCCCCGTCTACCTCTATGCGCGAGCCGCCAACCGGCCGGAACGGGAGAAGCTCGCCGACGTCCGGCGCGGCCAGTACGAGGGCCTTCGCGCCGAGATCGGCCAGCGCGGGCGGGAGCCCGACTTCGGCCCGCCCCGCCTCCATCCGTCCGCCGGAGCGGTCGCCGTCGGTGCGCGGCCGTTCCTCATCGCCTACAACATCAACCTCGACTCCGAGGACGTGGACCTGGCGAAGCGGATCGCCCGCCGGGTCCGCGAATCGGGAGGTGGCCTGCCCCGCCTGCAGGCCAACGGCTTCGAGGTCCGCGAACCGGAGCGCGGGCACCCGCAGCGCGCCCAGGTGTCCATGAACCTGCTCGACTTCACGGTCACGCCGCTGTGGCTCGTCTGGGACACGGTCCGCGACCTCGCCGCCCAGGACGGCGTGGAGCCCGCCGAGTCGGAGCTCATCGGGCTCGCCCCGCTCGCCTCGTTCCTCGCGGTCGCCGACCGAGCCGACGCGGATGCGGCGCTCCCCGTGGATCGGCGTCTGCGCGCGGCCGCGGATTACCTTCGACTGCGCGACTTCTCGCCGATGCAAGCGCTGGAGCTACGGCTCGAGGCGGCGCGTGGCGGCGCAGCGCCGTCAGCGGGAGCGTCACCGACGACGGGCGAGCGGGACCCCCGCCGAACCGGCGCCTGATCCCGTGAGCGGCCCGTTTCGCGTCATCGAGGGGGGCCGTACCGGCGAGCCCAGCCCGGGCTTCCTGGTCGTCGGCGCCTCGGAGATCGCGACGCTTGCGGGTGGCGTGCGGCGGGGCGGCGACCAGGGTCATGTGGAGCGCCTCGTCAGCGACGAGCCCGCCGGACCCGACGCCCCGGCGGTCGCCGGCTGGGAGGGCCGCATCGTGGCGGTCGGTGCGCGCGCGGGCGTGGAAGCGGCGCTCGAATCGGAGGGCTTCCCGCTCGCTCGCTTCGCCCGCATCGACGCGGCGGGCGGGGCGGTCACGCCAGGCCTCGTCGATCCGCACACGCACCTCCTCTTCGCGGGCACCCGCGAGGACGAGCTCGTCCTGCGCCAGGAAGGGGCCTCGTACCTCGACATCCTGGCCGCCGGTGGCGGGATCCTGTCGACCGTGGCGGCGACCCGTGCCGCATCGGAAGGGGAGTTGCTGGCGCATGGCCGCCGCTGGCTCGACGAGATGCTCGGGCATGGCGTGACGACGGTCGAGGCGAAGTCCGGCTACGGCCTGGATCTCGAGACGGAACTCCGGCTGCTCGAGGTCGCCCATCGACTCGGTCGCGAGGGCCCCCTCGACGTCGTGCCGACCTGGCTCGGCGCACACGCCGTCCCTCCGGAGTTCCGCTCGCGCCCGGACGGCACCGAGGCCTTCGTGCGCTCACTCATCGACGAGCAGCTCCCCGGGGTTGCCGCCCAGGGCCGCGCCCGTTTCGCCGACGTGTTCTGCGAGACCGGTGTCTTCACGGCGGACCAGTCGCGTCGGGTGCTCGAGGCCGCTCGGGCGTTAGGGATGGAGCCGCGTCTCCACGCCGACGAGCTGGCACCGTCCGGCGGTGCAGAACTGGCCGCAGAGCTGCAGGCGGCGTCGGCCGACCACCTCGCCACCCCATCGAAGGCCGGGATCCGCGCGATGACCGCCGCGGCCGAAGCCGGGAATCCCGTCGTCGCGACGCTGCTCCCGATCACGACCTGGTTCCTCATGAAGGACCACCACGCGCCGGCCCGCGCGTTCATCGACGCCGGGGTTCCGGTGGCGATCGGCACGGACTTCAACCCCGGCACCTCGCCGGCGCCCAACCTGGCCTTGGCGATGTCGTTCGCCTGCATCAACCTCGGCCTGTCGCCCGATGAGGCGCTCACGGCCGTGACCATCAACGCTGCCCGGGCGCTGGGCCTCGAAGACGAGATCGGATCGCTCGAAGCGGGCAAGGCCGCGGACCTGGTCATCTGGCGCGTCCCGACGACAGCCCAGATCCCGTATTTCCCCGGCGCCGACCTCGTGCGGACCGTCATCAAGCGCGGTCGCGTCGTGCTGGAGCGCCCCTGACAAGGGCACGCAGTGCCCGCCGCGGCCAGCGGGAGACCCCGCCGCGGGCCAGGTGATCCGCGGTGCAGGCCGCTGTGCGAGAATCG
>Ga0070698_100007943_pt1 | contig 11481 bp, 11 predicted proteins | sample KBSK1502metaG_FD_65477 | JGI IMG/M metagenome (GOLD analysis project Ga0070698, IMG submission 65477) | Corn, switchgrass and miscanthus rhizosphere microbial communities from Kellogg Biological Station, Michigan, USA - KBS K1-50-2 metaG | ecosystem: Host-associated > Plants > Roots >...
GGAAGATGAATCGCTGATGATCAACTTCCATAAGTCTCTTTCAGAAGAAACTGTGCATTTGCGCTATTTCGGTTTCCTTAAAGGCGAATCCCTAGTCACCCACGAGCGTTTGGCGCGGATATGCTTCAGCGATTACGATCGCGAAATCGCCCTCGTGACCGAAAGGATCCAGCCTGGCCGGGACCAGCGACAAATTATCGCTGTTGCTCGCCTCATCAAAGCCCATTGTGCCAATGAGGCTGAATTGGCCATTGTGATTTCTGACGACTGGCAAGGTAAAGGTCTTGGCACAAAACTTCTCGGCGATTTACTGACGATCGGTCGCACGGAAGGCCTCGAGCGGATCGTCGGCTATATTCTACCAGAAAACTACGTGATGCAGCGCATCTGCAATAAGCTGGGTTTCGAGGTGAGGTATGACACAACTCAAGATGTTTTCAGGGCGGAGATCGAGCTGCCACGTCACTAGTGATTTTTGGCGAATAGCTAGTTTGCCCCCGTGTTTGGTTTGGCGTCTCGCTTGGCGAAACGCCTGCTGTTTGATATATTCCTAAAGCGAAATAGCGCAAACAACGACAAGCGGGAGTTGGACGATGTTCGACTCAGACCTGTGGCTTCGCCAGCAACTTTGGGAACAACTCTGGAAAGGACCTGGGGCGGTCTCCGCATACTGGTCGATTGCTATACAGCTAGTTTGTGTTGGGCTGTCGGCGCTGGGTTCAACGGAACTTCAGGGCGCAAATTTGTGGATCCTGTCAATCATTATCCTGCTGGGCGTTTTGCTGATTTTGAGTGACGAAATTGCTTCGTGCCAAAATCACCGGTTAGGCTTGTTGCGCTTCTCTGCCGCGAAAAGCCGAGATCGTATCGAAAAACTCGGAATTAAATCGAAGCAGGTGGATCGTTTTCTTAACGGATTATGGCTAAATCGTGAACTTGAGTTCAGGTTCAGGAACACGCGCCTCCAGTCTGTCGTATTGATGGTCCCGGCTCTCGATTTACTAAGTCGAATCGCATCGCGCTATGGTCGTTACGGCAGAAAAGTTTTCGAAGCTAATCAGGATCCGATTGTGAGTGCAATGCAGTTGTTCGAATGCGTGCCCTTTGCCGATGCGGACAAGATGTTGGTAGAGCCATTAAGAGCCTGGTTAAAAACCCCGCCTGAATTTGATCCAGAAGGTTGGGCACTACCTCTTTTTGGAAAGTTTTGACCTTGCTTTTCCAGTTACAGATCGTGGCCGGCATAGGAGAGATCGAAGCTCTTGTTGCATAACGGAAAATCGGAGATTCCGTTTTCCCTTACGGCGATGGACAGACCCTGCCAATTGTGAAATGACGGGTCTTTAATCTTAACTTGCGAGAGTTTTCCTGACGCATTAGTCAACAAAACATGGGCGATCTCGCCGCGATGCCCTTCGGTGAGCGACACAGCAATACTATCAGGGCGCAAAATCTGCCCTCCGTTTTTCGGCTTGGATGCTGGGAGACTTTCGAGCTGTTCCAGGATGAACTCGATCGAGTGCTGGATTTCCAGTGAGCGCACTTTTGCGTTGTGGCCGAGGGTTACGCCACCGCCGCCACGCGGGCATAAACATCGCCGGATTCCAGTACTGCCGAGCCCACGTTCGAGTAACGATACATCCCGTACGGGAAATCAACGCGCACGTCTCGATCAATGCCACTGGCGCGAGCAGCCAAGCCGACAAGGCCAATTCGCCGTGCCGCTTCCGGTGTCACTGCACCGGTGTCTTCGAGCCGGGAGAGCGCGGAGGCGGAGTTGAACAAAAGCGCTTCAGCGTCACGGAATCTTTCGCGAATCGTCGCCAACACTTTCTTTGCCTTCTTGATCCACACGACATCTGCATCAAAGCGAACGCCGCCGGGAGTGATCCAGCCGCGGCCGAACCTGCTGCCGCAAATTTCGGCTGTTAAGTTGATCGCCAAGGTTCGAAGATTTCCGATAGCAGCGGCGGGCAATGCGAAACCGATGTCAACCGAGATGCCGCTCAATGTTGAAAGGTGCACGGCGATACGTTCGAGCTCGGCCCCGATGCTCCGCACCGCGTGATCGCGGAGTGAGAGTGTCGTTCCGGCGAGGCTCTCGACGCCCGCGCAGAACGCGGTCGCATGAGCGACGACGGAGTCACCGGCGATGGATTCCACGAGCACGATCTGCTGCACCGCGTTGAGCTGTGGCAGAAGCGTCTCAACGCCGCGGTGCTGGTAGCCGAGCATGATTTCCAGATGCAGGATCTGCTCGCCATAGCACTGGAACCGAAAATGGCCAGGTTCGATTACACCCGCATGCACTGGCCCGACTGCGACCTCATGAACTTCCTCGCCTTTGACCAGGTAAAACTCATAGGGCTCACCATTTTTCCTCCAATTATTGGCGGTGCGGACTGGTCGCAGCCACGGGTGACGTTCAGGAACGACCCCGGTTTGCTCGAAAAGCTCGCACTCGAAATAGTTCACGGCGGGAAAATCATTGGCGAGCGATGGGAAATGGGCGTCGCCTTTCCCCACCCGGGTCGAAGTCAGCCACAGGACATGTTCAGCGGCGTCTCCGAGCACGCACCAGATACGGATACGGTTCTCGCCTTCGTTCTCGCCGAAAAGCGTGACCGGATACGCGCCGGCTGCCAGTTTTTCACGCAACGCGGCAGTCCAGGACTCAATGCCCAGCACTGGAACCAGAGAGCGTTCCACGGCTTCCGGTGGTTTCAGGCGACACCAGCTCATAACGAAAATCCAAATTCGACAAGAATGGAGCGCAAGGGCCCGAAGAGGAAGTCAGGTCGAAAAATAGCGATCGGCACGGAAACCGCCAACGCATAAAAGCTAACTGCGTGCGCAACGTGAAATCGCTCGCGCGTCTCGCTGGTTGGCGCTCCGGACCGCTGCGGACTTTGCAGCATACGCAGAACGGCGCGGCTCATACCGATGAAAATGATCATCAGCAGCACGAGGAAGACGACGAGCACCAGCCAGTTCCGCGCGTGCACCATCCCTTGTAGCATCAACAATTCGCTGAAAAAGAAGCCGGATGGCGGCGTGCCCACGACGTAGAAAAATGCCAGCCCGAAAGCAAACCCAGTCCAAGGCAGGCGCTGCATCAGACCTTCAACCGACTTAATTTCACGTGTCTGAAGGTCGCGGTTGATGCGGCCGGCCATGAAAAAGAGAGCGATTTTGCCGAAGGAGTTAAACAGCGTGTGCAGCAGCGCCCCGAGCATCGCGGCACCGCCGACGCCGGTTGACAGCGTGATGATGCCAAGATGCTCTACGCTCGAATAAGCCAGCAGCCGCTTGTAGTCCCGGCTTCGCCAGATGTAGACCGCTGCCACCAAGAGTGTGAAGGCCCCCACGATCATCAACAACCGCTGCGAAAACTCGCGCACGCTTGTATTGGAGGCGACTTCGTAAAACCGCAGCAATACCAGCATTGCTGTGCTGCGTAGCGACCCGGCCATAAGTGCAGCGACCGGCCCGGGAGCGTTTGAGGTCGCGTCGATGTCGGCGGGATGCATTGGTGCAAGCCCGATCTTGGCGCTGATTCCCACGAGCGCGAAAACAAAGCCGACTTTTACCCATAGCGGGTCAAGTTGGGCAGCGTCTCGTACGAGGTCTGCGAGAAGGAGGCTCGCGTGTTCCCCTGCACCTTTCGCCGCTAGACCAAACGCCAGGATTCCAATCAATAGAAAGACCAATCCGAGCGAGACGAGAAAGAGGTATTTCCAGACCGCTTCGAGCGATTCTTTCGAACGATAAAAATAAATCAGCGGCGCGAGACTGAAAGTGGTCAACTCCAGCACCACCCAAAGCAGGCTGAAATGTTGTGTCACGATGACCAGCGTGTTTGCCAGCAGATAAGAATTCAGCGCGGGGTAGTAGAGCCGCCGGGAGGGCTTATACTCGGGCTTTTGCATTCTCTGCAAGAAGCCCGGCGAGTAGAGTACGACTGCGAGAAATGTATGTGAGAGAATCAGCAGAAAGAAGCTTCCCAGCGGATCGATCCCAAACCACATGTTTGGCGCAAACGGATTCCGCTGGGTAAGTAAAAGGTAAACCGTTGCTGCCAAGTGCGCAGTCCCGGTTGTTAAAGTCGCGAGATAACTCTTTTCCAGAGAGCGACTTCGCGCGGTAAATGCGATAGCCAGCAGCGGCAGTGCAAGGAGGAGAAGGATCGTGTACATCATCAATCGCGCAGCGTTGTCAGCTCTTCGCCAGCGCCTTCGGGAAAATGGGATCTGAGATGGTTCATCGCGATGCCCATCAAAAAGATGAGCACGAAGAGATCTAGAAACGCGCCTAACTCGATCACCCACGGCGTCTCGGCCTTGAGACCGACCCCGAGCAGAAACAAGCCGTTTTCGATAATCAGAAATCCGACCACATGCGCCAGCAGGAGGCGACGCCGGACAATCAAGAGCCCGCCGCTGAAAATCCCGGCTAGCGCGGTCCCAAGCGGGATCACCAGCACCGGGGTCAAACGCGAAAACTGGTAGGAGAGAAGCAGGGCCACGATGATAACTCCGGAGATTTGGAGCAGAAATCCGGGATGGTATCGATGCGTCCGGTCGCGGTGTCCCATGTCGAGGTCGCGGATGATTTTCACCATGTAACCGGGAATCAAAATCGTACGGAAAAGCAGCACCGCGCCCGCGATAACGAGGCGCGTTACGGAGAAATGTTCAAAAAACGAGACGGTATAGACTGCGGCGACGAGGATGCCTTGGAATACCAGAATTAACACGTAAGAGGAGAGGCGCGTCGTCACTGCCAGGTACATGAGCGTCAGGCAAAACAGGATCGAAAGGGCATTTGTCATCGCTTTAGTGTGAGAAGGTAAAGATGAGAATGTTAAGCACGCCGATGACCGTGGCATAGAGCAGGAACTGTGGGACCAGCACCAGTCTGAATCGCGCCATCAAAGTTTCGATAGCCGCCAGGCAGGCTGCCAGCACGACCAGGACGCCCACGAAGAGCGCGACACCCGCCACTGGATTGAGCCAACCGAATGGGTTCAGCAAGCTTGAAATCAGCAAGGCATAAAGCAACAGCTTGAGCGAAGCCGCGTGCTGGTAGAGCATCAAGTCAAAGCCAGACGCGTCCAGGATCATCACCTCGTGAATCATCGTGAGTTCGAGGTGCGTATTCGGATCGTCCACCGGCATACGTGAACACTCCGTGATCATCAGGAAGAAGATTGAGATCGAGCTGACGACGATAAAAATGGGGAACAACGGCTTATCCCAGGCTATTCCAGATACAATCGACTGAAGCGAAAACCGGCCCGTAACCAGCGCCATGCTGCCAAACGTGAAAAAGAAGATCGGCTCAGCAAACACCGCAAAGCGTGCTTCGCGGCTCGCGCCCATGGCTTCAAAACTGCTCGCGACATCAAGCGCGGCGAGGATCTGTATAAAGCGGCCCAGGCCCAGGAGATAGGCTAGCAGGATGAAATCGCCGTCAAATGAAATCGCACCGGAAAAAGGTCCAGCCGGCAGCAACAATATAGCCAACGCGGTTGTGCTCCAGACCAGGGGCGGAGCGAGACGAGTGATGAAACCGGAGCTACGGCTATAAACGGTCTCCTTTCGGGCCAGCCGCACAAGATCGAAGTAGGGCTGGAGTACGGATGCGCCGAATCGGCCTGCCAGCCGCGCCTTGAATTTATTTACGATCCCGCTGAGCAGAGGCGCTCCCACGAGCAGGGTAAGGAATACAAGCCATGAGCCGGGATTTGAGGAAAAGGTCACCATACGAAAGCGATGATGAGGTAGACGATGAGCGCGGCGAAGATGTACAGGACGTAGTGGCGGATATTGCCACTCTGAATCCAGCGGAGCAGCATGAGTGCGTGGCCGATTGTACGGTTGAGCCGAACCCAGAGTCCCTCTTCTATCTGGTCATAGCTGTGCGACTTAAACACTCGCGGCTCGGGGAGGACCTGTGCAATTGGTTTCCAGCGCAGCTTCAATCCAAGCATGGGCTGTCCAAGCTTTATGAGCTCCTCGGCAAAACTCGACGCGCTGTATTGCATACGCGCCGTCACGCTCTGGTAGCCGCAGCCCCATGTCTCGCGCAGTCGTACTCCAACTCTCTTCTGCGTCCAAACTTTGATACCCAGGGTTAGAAGAGTCATCGCGAGCAGAAGCGCGAAGACCGGCGTCAAGCCGTCCAGTGGCGCAATCAGCTCTCCACCCATTCGAGCAGTGGGTATGCCAGAGATCTGGCTAATTGCGGGAGCGACTAACCTTAACACCCCGCCTGGTGCGAAGCCGATCCAGATGCAGAGCGTCGCCAGTCCGAGCAGAACCGGAAAAGACGAAACGGCTTCATGACCGGGCCGCTCCGACAATTTCAAACGATTCTCGCCTAGAAAGACGATTCCGTAGAGCTTTGTAAAACATGCCACAGCCAGACCACCGACGAACGCCAGGCCCACCGCAGAAACCAGGAACACCAGCGGCACAAGACCGCCCATCAAATTGCCGCCTTGAAAGAAGCTTTTGTAGATCAGAAACTCGCTTATAAAGCCATTGAAGGGCGGCAGCCCACAGATCGAAACCGCACCGATCAAAAAACTGATGCCGGTTAGAGGTAACGTTTTTGCAAGCCCGCCTAGTTTCTCGATATCACCCGTATGCGTGTGGAGATAGACGTTGCCTGCACCGAAGAAGAGCAGCGCCTTGAAGATCGCATGGTTGAGCGTGTGCAACAGCGCGCCTGCCAGTCCCAGAGCGACGAGGCCAGGCGCTCCCAGGCACCGCCCGAGCCATGCCACAGCCAATCCTAGCCCAATAATTCCGACGTTTTCGACAGAATGATAAGCAAGCAGCCGCTTGATTTCGTGTTGCACAAGCGCGTACCAGACGCCGCAGATGGCCGAAATCAACGCCGCTGCAAGCAGCGCCCAGCCGAAGATTTCAGGGCCCGTCGGAAAGAACATGAACATCCGCGTGATGCCGTAAATCCCGGCCTTGATGTTGATTGCCGAAAGCAAGCCCGAAATGTGCGCTGGCGCAGCTGGGTGTGCGTTGGGCAGCCAGGAGTGAAAGGGCATGAAACCCGCCTTGATTGCGAACCCGAGGAAGCCGGAGACGAGCAGCAGCGCCAGGGTGCCCGAGTCCCATCCGGCTTGGCTTGCGATATCCGCGAAGTCCCAGCTGCCAGTCCTGTCGTGGAGTACGATGAAAAAGACGTAGAGGAAAAGTGCGCTCGCGTGCGTGGCGACGAGGTACCAGAACCCGCCACGCCGGACTTTCGGCCTGTTTTTCTCAAGCACGATGGAGAAATAGGCTGACACGGCCATTAGTTCCCAAACGATGAGGAACACAAGCGCGTGCTGCACAACGACTACCAGCTGGAGTGATAAAATCAGCAGCGTGAACGACATCAGGTGCCAGCGAATGCGTACGCCGCGCTCAACATAGTGTTCGAGATATCCTATCGCATAGACGCTGCCCGCCAGTGACAGCAGTTGGAACGTAAAGAGGAAAAAGAGCGTGATCCCGTCGCAGGCTAAGTGAATCCTTCCGACGAAAGGGAGCGGCCAACGAGCATCCCAGAGCTGAGAGGTTAGAAGCGAGTTCACCGAAAAAATAAGACCGAACACCAGAGCGAGCGTATTCAGCAAATTGACGGCGCGATTCAACACTCGATCATGGCGCTGCACTGCCGGCAACGCCATTGCCACGGCGTGAATGATCAAGCCAAGAATGAAGAACCCAATCATCGCGCGCTCACTTTGGCAGGTGATTGCCGATCCATTTCACGATCCTTTCCGCATTCGGCCGCTCCCGCAGCAGCGTGATAAACTCCGATTGGCGGAAAAAAAACGCCAGACGCGCAAGCAATTCGAGATGCTGTTTCGGCGTCAGGCTCAGCAGCACGAAAAGAGTGTGTACCGGCTGCCCATCGAGTGCATTCATGTCGATCGGTTGGCTCAGGAAGAAGACGCCGAAGACTGGGGCCGCCACATTGACCACCACAGGAACTCTTACATGTGGAACCGCTACCCCATCGCCAACAGCCGTAGTCATCAGCTTTTCGCGGCTGACCATCAAATCACAAATAAGGTCCTTGTCGTTCTCGGGGGGCAAATCAAGTCGATCCAATGCCGCTCGTACTGCTTCGGAAAAATTCCCGCCCGGAACGTCGTAGTAGAAGTGTTTCGTCGAGAATACCTCCTTCAACGGAGGGAGCGAGTGATCAGTTTGAGCCTCCTGCGCGGGCAGACTGAGCGGATGATTGTGCGCGAGCGCCCATTCCAGGATCGATTGGCGATTGTAGCGGTATCGGCCTTGCGAATAAACGTGAGGCAATCTTCCGGCACGTGCCCACTCGCGCACGACCTGTTCATCCAGTCTCAAAAGGCAGCCGACTTGGGCAGAATTCAATTCCATGTGTGTTCAAGGGTTCCCGGCTTTAGAACCTGCGTGCGTCTTGCGCAGATAAGTAAGCAGCCCATAGATAAACGTGAGTGGATGCGGTGGGCAGCCGGGAATGTACAGATCAATTTTCAGCCGCTCCAGATACTTCCGGGCCAGCTGGTCCGAGCCTTGGTATATTCCCCCGCTGATCGCGCACGCACCAAAAAGGACCACTAGTTTTGGCGCGGGTACAGCTTCATAGGTAGCCGCCAGCGCCTGCTCCATATTTATGGTCGTGGTGCCCGAAAGCACGATCCCGTCGGCATGCCGGGGTGAGGCAACGAACTCGATGCCAAAGCGGCCCATGTCAAAGTTCACATTGCCGAGAGCGTTCAGTTCGAGCTCACAGCCGTTACAACCGCCAGCCGACACGGAGCGCAACTTGAGCGAGCGCCCGAAAAGCCGCTGAATTTCCTGTGCGCAGCCTTCCGGCGAAATTTCGCCGCCTTCGCGAAGGAGCAATCCTGCGCGCGAGGTGGCGGCGATTTTGTAATCGTTGGTGTAGCTGATCGCGCCTTCGGGACATGCTTCGGTGCACAGTGGACAAAAGACGCACGCGCCGAGATCGATCGTCAGCGGATTTAAGGACACAGCGTGTGTTGGGCACACGTCAACGCAGGCTGAGCAACCCTCGATGCAACGCGAAGAGTCAAGCTTCGGTCTACCGCGGAATCTTTCAGGCACCGATGCAGCGGTTATGTCGGGAATCACAGGCTGCCCTTCAGCCAGGCGCACCGTTACGGAGTTAGGGGCGCGCAATTTCATATGCATTTATTCGCCGTGAGAAGAGCGTGGCAAACCTGGCGAAGTTTTTTACGGTGATCCACTTTCAGATGCTGCGATTTGCGACCTTTTCGCCTGCAAGCGCTTGGCATAGGTGCGCTTTGTTTCAAAAGTCTTCTGGACCGCGGTGAGGTCCGACGCGGATTTGCTCCGCGCCGCTGATTCGTCTTCGGGTAGATAGATGAATGCTCCGCAATGATCACAGACATTTAGTTCCGCGGGTTTGCGACGCAGATCCGCCACCCGGCCACTAGGGATCGATAGATGGCATGCTCCACAAACTCCTCGAAGCACCGGAGCGATGGCCAATTTGCCGCGAGCCTTACGTCGGTCATAATGAACCAGAATTGAAGTTGGCAAAGGTGCTCGTTGAGATTCGATTTTGTCCAGCATCTCTTGGTACTGGTACTGCTCGGTGTCCCTGGACAGGTTACGCAATTCTGTATCCAACTGGGCCAGCTTGCGCAAACTTTGAAGTATGTTCGCCGCCTGATTCATAAAAGGCGATCATAGGCAGCAATCGTGCCAACGAGCTAAGCTGCTTTTGCAAGCAACCTGGCTTCAGTCACTTATGTATTAATCATAAGCTCTGCTCGACCTTTGATCTTTGGCGGCTGAGGCCGATTTGCGCAAAAATTGCACTTGTTAGCAGATGATTGTGCAAGGACGGTCAGGACGTGGATCCTGCAAAAATCTGTATTCTCGTTCTCGATAGAAATCCCAAATCGGCTCACTCAATTGGCCAGACGCTCAAGTCTATCGGATACCAAGTGTCCGTTACCACCGATCGATCCGAGGCGGTGGCCCTCGCTGACGAGAAGCTCTTCAATGTGGTCGTGAAATCTTTTGATCCCGACACGGTGGACGCAATTGCTCTGATGGATCGGATTCGGGCGATTACGCCCGATACCCAGTTCATCTTCATCAGTGATAAAGCGACGATCCAAATTGCTGTGGATGCTATCCGAAAAGGCGCATACGACTACCTGTCGAAACCCATCAATCCTGCACAGCTGATCGAATCTGTTCGGAAAGCGTTAGATTTCCAAGCCTTGATCGCAGAGGACGAACAAATCAAAGTGCGTCTGCGGAGACGCTCCGACCCGGATATTTTCGCTGGAAGCAGTGGCGTGATGGCAGAGATCGATCGCCTCATCCGCCAGATCGCAACAACGGATGTGACCGTTTTGATCGAGGGAGAAAGCGGTACAGGCAAGGAAATTGTCGCCCGCGCTATACACGAGAGAAGCCGCCGCAGTACGCGTCCTTTTGTAGCCGTGAACTGTGCTGCTCTACCTGAAAACTTATTGGAGTCCGAACTTTTTGGACACGTCCGGGGAGCTTTCACCGGGGCTATCAACGATCGAAAAGGGCGTTTTCAACTTGCTCACGAGAGCACGCTGTTCCTGGACGAAATTGCGGATCTATCTCCAAAAGGCCAGGCTGATCTGCTTCGCGTATTAGAGGACGCTAGTTTCCGCCCTGTGGGAAGTCAAAAGGTCGAACGAGCCGACGCTCGCGTCGTCGCAGCGACAAATAAGTCGCTCGAAGCCGAAAGTATGAATGGTCGATTCCGAGAAGATCTCTTATACAGACTTAACGTGGTGGCGATACATCTTCCCCCTTTGCGTGAGCGGGCTGAAGATATTCCACAGTTAGTCAAATCTTTCACGGAGCACTACTGCTCAAAGCATCGGCGTCAGAAAAAGCGTTTCTCTCCAGAAGTGGTCGGCGTTTTCCGAACTTTACCCTGGCCTGGCAACGTGCGCCAGCTTCGCAACATTGTTGAAAGATTGATCGTGACCATCCCGCGTCAGACGATCAGCGTCGCAGATTTACCTCCGGCGCTCGTATCTTCTGGAAGACCGGACCGAACTTTCTCCATCAGACCCGGAATGTCTTTGGCCCAAGTAGAGGCAGAACTGATCCGCCAGACGCTCGTAAACGTCACGTCGAATCGAACTGAGGCAGCCAAAAAATTGGGAATTAGCCGTCGAGCACTTCAATACAAAATCAAGCGCTACGGCCTCGGCAGTTTGGCTAGGCGCCCAGGCGTTAATGATTAATCGGTATTGCTTTGGGCGTTGGGCGATATGGCGCGTATCAGTTAGCACCTGAAAGCAAATTTAGCCCAGCCTAAATTTAGTCCGTCATAATGCAGAGCATTTTTAGACCGGCGGCGCGGCGGGAGACGCTTGGAGAGCAGTCGGAGGGTGGTCGCCGCGACGGTGGTCTAAAAATGGGTTGGACTAAACCGTTG
>Ga0070698_100007944_pt1 | contig 11479 bp, 6 predicted proteins | sample KBSK1502metaG_FD_65477 | JGI IMG/M metagenome (GOLD analysis project Ga0070698, IMG submission 65477) | Corn, switchgrass and miscanthus rhizosphere microbial communities from Kellogg Biological Station, Michigan, USA - KBS K1-50-2 metaG | ecosystem: Host-associated > Plants > Roots >...
TGGCGACCATGCGCCGCAAGGACTGCTCGCCAGCTTGCCGACTGGAGGACGACCGGGCATAGAACACGTCGAGGACGCCATCGGGGCTGACTTCGGGCACACCGACCGCTGCCATGAGCTTGTTTGGAAGCTCTGAATAGGTCGCGGTCATGCAAACGCGACCTCTCTTTCTGGCCCGCCGTTGCGAGGCGACCTCTCCAGGCCATTCTCAATCGAGATGGTTCTCTTTGCGGGTAGGCGTGCTGCCGTTAGGGCTTGAGTGCGCGCGCCGACCACCAGAGCATGCCGGGGTTGACGCGTTCGGGGTAGATGGCGAGCATCTGGTCGTACAGCGCTCGCGCGGTCTCCGTCGTCTCCACGATCCGGTCGAAGTCGCGGACGTACTGGCGGGTCTCCTCGATGATCTCGGAGCCGTCGTGGCGGCCGGCGCGCTGATGCCCGGCGATCACGGCCCGAGGGCCCAGGGACTGGACGGTGTCGAGGGCGGCGAGCCACGCGCGCCGGCCCTGGGGGCTGGACTCACGAAAGTACTGGTGGACGTCGTTGTAGACGGCGTCGCCGGCGACCACCAGGCCGATCTCCGGGACGTGCAGGCAGGTCGTGTCGTCGGTGTCGGTGTGCCCGAGCTCCACCGCGACCAGGTCGTGGCCCTCCAGGTCGATGGTGTGATCCGGCAGCGGATCGGCGAGGACGAGGTCGTCTGGGATCTTGCCGGGCAAGAGCCCGTTCCAGAAGGCGAGAAGGTCCGGCGTGGAGCCCTGCCGCATCGCCTCGATCACCGCGGGCACGGCGAGCGCTCGTGCCTGGGGGAAGCGGTCCAGGATCATGCGCAGGCCGAACCAGTGATCGCCGTGGCCGTGGGTGATGTAGACCGCCCTCAGGTTCTTGCCGTGGGCGGCGACCCAGTCGGCGAGGTCGCGTGCTTGGCCGACGGTCAGGAGCGGGTCGACGAGGACGGCGTCCCCCTGGCCGGAGATGAGCGTCGCCGCTATCGGTTGCCACAGGAACTGCTGTGCGCCGGGAGGCGGGTCGTCGCTGGCGGTTGGCTCGAGTGCCGTCACGTACACATCCCAGGTGAGCGGGGCAGGTTGGGTTGTCATCGGAGCTCCTTTCATGTCAGCCCGGAACTTCAGGGCTCGCGGCCGAAATCGTCCGCGTGCTGGAGGAGGAAGGCGCGGAAGTCGGTCAGCCAGGTGTCCACACGACGGTCCATAGCCCCTCCTTCACTTTCGGCTCCAGCCGCGCCACCTGAAATCGGCGTCCATCGCGATCGTCATGTCCGGAGGCAGCGCTCGGCGACGTCGCCCTCGCTCAGCACGCTTCGACCGCACTCACTCGTCTGCCCGTAAGTGCGTGCGTGTGGTCAGAGACGGGCTGAGGCAACCGTCGCCACTGGCGGAAGCCAGTCAATCCTGCATGGTTCGCTCCCTGTTTCGGGGTGCTGCCCAGCAAGCGCGCCGACGCCTCAGCTCACGTCAACACGAGCCTGCCAGCACGGCGGCGGGCAGTCGCGCCCGTTGGGGAAGCTCGCAGTGAAGCGCACCTCCCGCTCGACATGCGCCAGCACCCTGCCCGCAGCGTCGGTCACAGTAAACCGGACCTGGTGCACAGCGCCGTCCTCGGCATGCTTATCCAGCAAGATCCCATCGCCAAGGCACTGCAAGTCGCCACCGCCGCACCGCCGGACCGAGTTCGCCAGTCGCAGCGTCGAGCAGGCCCCATCAAGGCACGCGGTGATGGTCCTGGCGGCCGGCGGACCCTCCACAGGCAGAACCCCCCGGCGGACGTGGAAGGCCACCCCATTGAAACAGCCCATCGCCGTACAGCTCGGCTTGCTCCGCCACTGTGCGCATCCACCCAGCACCACCACCGGGACGAGCAGCCCCGCCGCGAGCAGGCGGCGTTGCCACCGTCGACCCTGCATAGCTCCTCCCAGCCCCATCCTTCCCGGCGCCCGTTGCAGCTTGGACGCCTGACAAGCTCGGGCGGTTTTCCGTTCGACTGGCGCCACGAGCGGGCCGGCCTCGATCGGCTCCCCCAACGGCTGGAGGGAGCGGCTACAGGCAGATCCAGCAGTACAGGCGCTCACCCGCCTGCTGCGGACGACGCGCCAAGGCAGTGACCTCGCCCAGAAACGACAGTACCTCGGTCGCGGGGGGCTGTTCCAGAACTCCTCGGTGCGCACTCACCGCTCGACAACCGCCGGCAGACGGCTGAGCTGCGCGTCAGCCAGTGCGTCGCGAAGTTCCTCCGACAGCTGGACGATCCAAGGGCCGTCCTCACCGTCATTTGAGTAGGCACGGCAATGGACAAATGGACAATTGTAGGCAGCCAAGTCGTCTGCCGGGCGGGCGGACGGCCATCGTGAGGGTCGTCCGTGCCGCGTCGCCAGCACGGGAGGATCGCTCTGTAATGGTCGTCGCCCAGGCTGACGATCACCGAGCGCCTCGCCGACGGGCGGAAGGCTTGACAGAATCGCGCTCCAGGATCTCCGTACCGGCGCCCAGATGGGGGCAGTGGACGGACGTTGGGTTCGGCGGGGTGGTCTGCTGGTGGTGCGGTCGCGGATTCCATCCGGGATGCCCAAGGAAGGCATGCTGCCGCCGCTGGCCTTCCAGGGCCGATGGCGGCGCTATCAGGAGCTTGCGCTGGAGGCGTTCGAACGTGATCGGCGGGCGGGCAGGCGCTCCACCCACGTGCTTGCCCCGCCGGGCTCCGGCAAGACCATGCTGGGGATGGAAATCGTCCGCCGCCTCGGCACGCGAGCGCTGGTGCTCTGCCCGAACTCGGCTGTGCAGGCGCAGTGGCTGAGAACGGCCGAGCTGTTCGGCGCGTCCGATGGCGTCGCCGCACCAGGTCCAGACGCCCCGATCGCCTGCCTGACCTATCAGTCGCTCTGCCAGATCCAGGATCCGGACGTGGCATTGGGGAACGCCGCCGAGCGACGGTGGATCGCCGACCGTGCCCTGGCTCTGGGCGTCCCGCCCGCCGAGGTCGAGCGGGAGGCGGCGACCTGGCGGGGCGAGGCGGCGAAGCGGCGGTCGCGGGAGATCGCCCGGATCAAGGCCGCGATCAAGCGGGAGATCGCCCGGGGCGCGCACGAGGGTGTCGAGTTGGCTGACATCCTGGAGCCGACCGCGCACCGACGGGTGGAGACGCTGCGCCAGCTCGGGGTGGGGACCCTGGTGCTGGACGAGTGCCACCACCTGGCCTCCCTCTGGGGCTATGTCGTCCGCGCAGTCGCCGCCCTCCTCGGCGACGTCCACCTTGTTGGGCTCACGGCCACTCCGCCCGACGAGCTGACCGAGCTGGAGGCGGAGCTGTACCAGAGTCTGCTCGGGCCGGTCGACTTCACGATTCCGACCCCGGCCGTGGTGCGCGAGGGGTTCCTGGCGCCCTACCAGGAGTTGGCATGGCTCACCGAGCCGCTCGAGAGTGAGGCCAGTTGGCTGGCAGAGCACGACCTGCGCTTCCGCCAGCTCGTCACCGACCTTCACCACAAGGACATCGGCGGGTCGCTGAGCTTCCCGGAGTGGGTCATCACGCGGCTGCGCGTACGACAGACAGGCCAGGGGGAACCGGAGATGCCGTGGGCGTCGTTCCAGTGGCGGCATCCCGCCCTGGCCAGGGCGGGCCTCCGGTTTCTCGCCTCGGCCGGCCTGGTGTTGCCCGAGGGTGCTCCAAGGGGCGAAGGCTACCGCGAGCCACCGGCCCTCGACGACTGGCTGGTCCTGCTCGACGACTACGCGCTGCGCTGCCTGGCCCCGGACCCCTCACCGGCCGCGGCCGAGCGCTACCAGGCGATCGCGGCGGCCCTGCGGGACCTCGGCTATCGGCTGACCCGCCAGGGAATCCGCCGCGCCGCCTCTGACGTGGATCTGTTGCTGGCCAATTCGGCGGCCAAGACCCTGGCGCTGGCCGAGGTGCTGGCCTGCGAGATCGACGCCCGTCTCGAGCGGGTTCGTGCACTGGTGCTGTGTGACGCCGAGTTGGTCCGCAAACCCGGCGTCGCGCTGGTCGGCGTCCTGCGGCCGGAGGCGGGCACAGCGCCCGAGGTCGTCCGAGCCCTCGCCGCCGACGAGCGCACCGCCATCGTCCGGCCGTTGCTGGTCTCCGGACGCGGGCTTCGCTGCGCCCCATACGACGCCGACCATCTGCTCGCGGCGCTGGCGGAGGCGGCCGCGGAGGCTGGCGAGCCCCTTGCCGGGTGGCGCGCCGAGGCCGACGGCGAGGGTCTGGTCCGGCTGGTCGCCGCGACCCCAGCGTGGCAGCCCGGCCGCTGGGTGCCCCTGGCGACCCGCATCCTCACCGCCGGGGCGACATGGACGCTGGTCGGCACCCGCGCTCTACTCGGAGAGGGATGGGACGCCCCGTGCGTCAATTGCCTTGTCGATCTCACCACGGCCACGACGGGCGTGTCAGTCCGGCAGATGCGCGGCAGGTCGCTACGCCTGGACCCGGGCGACCCGGAGAAGATCGCGTCCAATTGGGACGTGGTCTGCGTCGCGCCCGATCTCTCGAAGGGCAGCGGCGACTACGACCGGTTCGTGCGCAAGCACCTCAAGCTGTACGCGCCATCGGAGGACGGACGGATCGAGGCCGGGCCGACGCACGTCCATCCAGCGCTCGGGCCATTCGCACCGCCGCGCGCGGCACAGTTCGCCGCGCTCAACCGCGCGGCCGCTGCCCGGGCCAGAGACTACCAGCTCGCCCGGGCGCGCTGGCGGATCGGGACGTCCTACCGCGGCGAGGACCGCGACACGCTGTTGGTGCGCCACCGCAGGCAGCCCCCGAAAGTCAGGCCGGCACCCTCCGAACGAGTGCCGCGCTACCCGTACAAGCAGTCGGGCCCGCTCACGCTCGGGGCCGCCGGGGCAGCCGCTGGAGGGACGCTCGCCGCCCTCTCCGGCCAGCCGGCGGCCGCGCTCACCGCCGCCCTGCTGCCCGCGGGGCTTGCCTGGGCGGCGGCCCGCCTGGGGCGGGTCAGGGCCGAGCTCGCGGACGCGCTGCCGCTCGACCGTGCCGCCCACGCCGTCCTCGATGCCTACCAGGACCTCGGCGAGATGAGCGCCGAGACGGCCTCCTCCCTGGCGATCGAGCCGCGCGCATCGGGATATCTGCGCTGCCTGCTCCGCGACGGGACGGAGGAGGAGAGCGCACGCTTCACGGGTGCGCTCAATGATCTGCTGGCCCCGCCTGAAGCGCCACGCTATCTGGTGTCGCGGCTGCTGCCAGGGCCAGCCGGGCGAGGGCGCCTGCTCCTCAGACTCCTGACCAGGCGGGCACTCTTCCCGGTTCGGTGGGAGGCCGTTCCGGGCGACCTGGGGAGGCGGAAAGACCGCGCCGAGGCGTTCGCCCGCGCCTGGCGACAATGGCTCGGTCCCAGCGACCTGGTCTTCACGCACCGGACCCAGGCTGGCCATGCCGCACTCGCCCAAGCCGTCGCGCAATCGACCGACTACGAGACCAGCGCGCGCAAAGTCTGGGTCTGACGCTGCCACGGCAGGGAAGAGGGGCTGTGGAACCCCTCTTCCCTGGTCCGCGGTCGCCTCAGCCCGTGGTCGAGCTGAAGATGTCGTTGTTGCCGAAGCTCGGCGGGCAGTCGCCGAGCGGCCAGGGCGCTGGCAGCACCACATGGCCTGCGTTGAACGAGGCCTGCCGCCAGGTGTCCATCGCCGGGCAGTCGGCGGTGCGACGGACGTCGGTCCAGGTGCCCGCACCGTAGGTGTTGGTGGCGATGGCGTAGACATAGTCGCCGAGGAATTCGTTGTAGAGGATGCGCCCTTGCGAGGTCCCCCGAGCGTCGCCGGTCGGCCCGCTGGAGGCCGTGACGAACGCTCCAGGAGCCCCATTGGCCCCGATGGCGGCCACACGCAGCACGCCGTGCTCGGGCCGGGGGTTGACGGTGGTGTTCTGGAACGGCGCCCGGAACGCCATGTACACCACGTAGACAGTCCCACCGTCGGGTGAGATCGCCGGCGCGGAATACACCGACCGGTCGCCTTCTTCGGAGACCACGCTCGGCGCGCTCCAGGTGGCCCCGCTGTTGGTGGAGAACGACAGCAGCGTCTTCTCGTTGTTCTGGCCGAAGCGGCCATCACTCCAGGCGTCCACGAGTTCGTTGGTGGCGCCCTGGCCGGTCGGCGCCCCATTGGCGATGTCCACGCTCGGCATCGCCGCCAGGTCGATGCGCGCCCCGGCGATCCCGTCCGCGACGCAGCGGCCGCTGACCGGATCGACGAAGTAGCAGGCGTCGTTCATCGATATGATCTCAACGGGCGGAGTCCAGGTCTTGCCGCCGTCGAAGGACTTGAACATGGTGTGCGTCCCGATGCCCGGGGTCCCGACCGCGAAGTGGGTCCAGAACGCATACACCACGCCGTGGCTGTCGGTGCGCACGGTGCAGCCCTGATGGGAGCCGCGCTGGAAGTTGGCCACTGGCGGAGCCACCACGCGGCTGGTCCAGGTGTCGCCACCGTCGGTGGACGTGGCGACGAAGGGGAACAGCGGGAAGCCCAGTCCCCCACTCAGGCTGTGGAAGTCGACGTAGCACACATACGCGTTGCCAAAGAACGGGCTGGAGGCGGCGTTGTCCGCCCAGACCTGCTCCTTGTCCAGGTCGGCCGTGGCGGCGTTGCGAGGCGCCACCAAGAACGGCCTGGACCAGTTGGCCTGCTTCTGGATGCGGTCGGGGGTGACGTTGTCGATGTGCGAGACGGCGACCTCGGTAGCGGTGTTGACCGGGGCGCCGATACGCGTATCGGTGAGGTTGGTGGCCAGGTTCGAGTAGTACAGCCGCGAGCCATTGGCCCAGGAGAATTTGCCGTCGACCGGAACTGGCCCGAACGCGACTCCCGCGTCGCTACGGGAGCGTAGCCCCGCCTCGAAGTAGTTGGGGACGGTGTGGATCGGTCCGACATGCGGGGTGCAGGGCTCGACCGTCGGGCTGCAGTCGGCCGCGGTCAGCCCCGAGTAGGTGGGCTGGGTCCAGGTGTGTCCCCGATCGAACGAGAAGTACACGCCCCCAAGCCCGACGCCGAGATTGAAGGTTCCCAGCGGGAACGAGCACGCTGCCGCTGTCGTCGCGGCCTGCCGGGAGCAGGGCTGCATGTCGACCAGGTCGTTTGCGCCGGCGGCCAGGACGTCGGGCCTGGAGGCGTCGACCGCGAGCGCCGGCTCGTTCTGGGCGTTCTGCGGGTGCTGGTTGGTCGGGCTCCCGACGCTGACGAGAGCTTGCGCTGCGGCTGCCCCCACCGGCGAGAAGCCCGCGCCGGATCCAATGATCATGACGGCACCGAGAAGACAAACCAGCGACCGTCGCACGGTCGATCGGCGCATGATCACGCTCCTTTCTTCCCGGCCGAAGGCAGGTGCCATCCGTCTCCCGACGAAACCATTCCCCTTCGACAGGGATCTGTGGACCGGCAGGAAACGGCCGTCCGGCGGCGCACGCGCCCTGACCGGCGGCCAGCATGCGCGAACGAAGCTGGCGCGGCGCCGTGGTCGTGTCCGGTTGCTGCACCGTGGCGGCGTGGTCGTGGACTCCATCGACGGCCGGTCCTGATCGGGAGGGCCAAACCTTCCGAGATTAGGCCATCCGGTCGGCAAGATCGATCCGGCGGATGACGTATAGACGACGTAATCGAAGATGTCCGTCGTGGGCCGAGCATGGGAGAGGGCCAGTCTCCAGGGCTGGTCAAGTGGATTGCCCTCGTCCACCCCGTCCGCCCGGGTTGACCTTGGCGGATCGGTTTGCGAGCCTCATCGGACCGGGCGTCTGCCCAACGGGGGGAGACTGCTACCGGTGGCCGGATGAGGAGGTCTTGATGAGATCTCGCTGGCTTTTTGTCCTTGTTGTCCTCTCCATGGTGTTTACCGGCGCCTTCAGCGGTACGGCATTGGGAAGCGCCAACGTCCTGGTCACCCGCGACGGCACGGCGTCGAGCTATCTGCGCTACGACGGGTCAACTGACGCCACGACCAGTGCGTGCAGCACCGGGCGACGCTCGCAGAACGAGCCGACGGTGGCGGTCAATCCCCACAACACCCAAGTCGTCGTCGCCGGGGCCAACGACTATTGCGCCCAGATCGTCAACGGCGACGTGTGGACGGGCTACTACCGCTCCACCGACGGCGGGTCCAGTTGGCGGGACAGCCTGGTGCCCGGCTATCCGGCCGACGCATCCGCGGCGGGGGTCGCCTCTCCGGTGCACGGGACCTGCGGCGCGGCCGGCGACCCGTCCCAGGCCTTCGACCGCGACGGCCGCCTGTTCTACGCGTTCATCTGCTTCAACCGCGCCAAGCCCGTCAACGGCGGGGTGTTCGTCGCGCGCTACACCAACGACGGCGGGGCCTACGACCGAACCGTCCTGGTCAAGCGCGGAACCCCCTCCGGGCAGTTCCTCACGGGTCTGTTCCAGGACAAGATCAACCTGACGGTCGACCAGACCGCTGGGCGGTTCGGCGGCAATACCTATGTGGCGTGGTCGCAGTACGACGGCTTCGCCCCGAACAACGCTGTGCTGTTCTCGCGCTCCACCGACCACGGCCTGACGTTCTCAAACCCGATCAGGGTCACGCCGGTGGCGCTTGGCACCGGGTCCTTCGCCGATCTTGCCGTCGGGCCCGACGGTGCGGTGTACCTGGCCTTCCTGACCTACCCGTCGTCATCCAATCCCAGCAGCGACGTGTGGCTCTCCAAGTCCACTGACGGCGGGGCGTCCTTCGGCCCGGCATCGCACGTGGCGACCATCGAGCTGTTCGACTCCAGCCAGTTCAGCGGCAACGGCGCAACCGACTGCGGCGATGGACCGTTCGCCTGCCCGAGCGGACTCACGTTCTCCCGGTTCACCACCGCCCCGGCGGTCGCCGCGGACGCCAGCGGCGTGCACGTGGTCTGGAACGCGAAGCTGGCGAGCGGGCAGTCCAAGGTCTTCGTGCGCAACTCGCCGGATGGGATCGCCTGGCCGGCCGCTGCGGCCACGCTGGACACCGTGGCCGTGGGCCACCAGTGGACCCCCGACATCGCCTCCGCCGGCGGGGTGATCAACGTGGTCTTCTACGACTCCCGGGCCGACGCCGCGTATTCGCCGACGCTGCCGCCAGGCAACACCGCCAGCGGGCAGAACTCCGGCGACGTGGTCCACACGTGGGTGGCCAAGTCCACCAACGGGGGCGTGGGCTGGTCCGAGACGCAGATCTCTACGGTGGGCAGCAACTTCGGCTGGGAGACCCACGGGGCCCGGCGGGACGGGTTCTGGGGCGACTACATCTACGTCTCGGCCGTCGGCGGGACCGTCATCGCTACCTGGACCGACTCACGTGACCTGGTGGCAGGCACCGACCCGCGCGAGACCGGTGCCGCCGACGACCACGACGGCTTCGACGTGTTCCAGCCATGCACCTACGTGCCCAACGACATCAATGCCGCGTCCTACTCGTCCCCGACCGTCGGCGACCCGTGCCTGTCGCAGGGAGGGCTGGACCAGAACATCTACGCCGCGGGCGCCTGAGCTCGCGCTGAGCTGATCGGCGGGCGCCAGGGCGACGACCCGGGCGCTCGCCGATCCCGTAGGTGCTACCGGAGGGGTGGCGACCGCGTGGCACTGGCTGGACCCCAAGGTGCGCGTTGCCAAGGCGGCCCGGGCACTGCGGCCAGGCGGCGCGCTGGCCACCATCTCCACCCACCACGTCGCGGGCGGCACCGAGGCGTTCTTCGTGGAGGTGCAGGCCTGCTACGAGCGTTGGGATCCCGCCACTCCACCCGGGTTGCGACTGCCCCCCGCCGCTGAGGTTGGCCAAGATCGCCAGGAACTGGACCAATCAGGCTAGTAGCTCGTCAGTCGTGATTTGTGAGATGTGAGGTTCGGTCTCATGCTCGTGCGGTCCAGGGATACCGCCGCCGCAGGAGGCCCAGGTGGCGCAAGCGACACATCGTGGTCCTATCGGAGGAGGAGCGCGCCCGGCTGCACACCATGATCGGGCGGGGCGTCGCCCAGGCCAGCGTGCTGACCCATGCGCGCATCCTGCTGAAGGCCAACCAGGGCGAGGCTGACCACTGAGGATGCCCGGATCAAGCTCAAGCACCTCTACCCCCACAACTCAGGACTGACGAGCTATTAGGCGCTGCCGGCGGCCAGATCGCGTGCGCTGGACGGGCATTCGGCGCCCGCAGGTCAGGCGCTTGCTGCGGGCTGGCGCTGGCGAGCGAGCAGGCCAGGCAGGACGACCGAGCCGGCCGTGGCGAGCCCGGCTGCGGTGAGCGCCTGCGTCCATCCGACGAGCCCGAGCGGCCGGCACCCGAACAGCTGGCTCAGCCCGGGGGTCTGCACGACGACCCCAAGCACGACGGTCGACCCGAGCCCGGCCGCCGCGACCACGGGGTCACGCCAGCCCACCAGCAACGTCTGGCCGAGCTGCGTCCCGACGAGCGCGACCAGCGCCACCGTGCTGGCGTGCGCGCGGGTCCCGGTCGCCCGGGCGGCCAGCCACGCCCCGGACGCCCCGGACGCGGTGATGCCTGCGCGCCAGGCGATCGCGCGGTTCAGCGGCGCCCCGAGCGAGGCGTCAGGCCCCTCACGGAGCAGGTCCTCCGGGGAGCGGCGGGCGGGTGGGCGGGTGGCAATGGCCACGGCCGGCGCCGCGTCGGTGAGCAGGTTGACGAGCAGGAGCTGGCGGGCGTTCAGCGGCGGGCGGCCGCCGAGCAGCGAGCCCGCGACGGTGAAGGCGATCTCGCCCAGGTTCCCGCCGACCAGGATGGCGACCGCGTCGCGGACCGAGGCCCACAGCGCCCGGCCCTCGAGCACGGCGTCGACGATCGTCTCGATGCGGTCGTCGACGACCACCAGTCCGGCGGCGTCGCGGGCCGCGTCGGTGCTGCCCGCCCCAAGCGCGATGCCCACGTCGGCAAGCCGGATCGCCGGGGCGTCGTTGGCGCCGTCGCCGGTCATGGCCACCACCCGGCCCGCCCGCTGCAGCGCCCGCACGATCCGCACCTTGTGGGTCGGGGTCACCCGCGCGAACAGGTGCACCTCGGGCAGTAGCGCCTGCAGCTCGACCTCGCTCAGCGCGTCCAGCTCCGCCCCGGTCACCAGCCGCCCGCCGCCCGGCAGGCCCAGCTCGGCGGCGATGCCCTCGGCGGTGCTGGGATGGTCGCCGGTGATCATGACCACCTCGACCCCGGCGCGCCGCAGCGCGGCGAGCGCTGCGGTTGCCGCCGGCCGGACCGGGTCGCTGAAGGCGAGGAAGCCGAGGAAGGTGAGCCCTCGCACGGCGGCGTCGTCGAGCGGGGGGCCGGCGGCGCCGGTCGCCTCGGCGACGGCGAGCACGCGCAGCCGCTGCCGGGCCAGGCGCCCTGCCTCGGCGGCCAGCTCGGCCCGGCCGATATCGCCGAGCGGCCTTACCCCGCCGGCGGCGCGCCGGCGCGTGCACCTGGGCAGCACCGCCTCGGGCGCGCCCTTCACCGACAGCAGCAGGGCCC
>Ga0070698_100007945_pt1 | contig 11478 bp, 12 predicted proteins | sample KBSK1502metaG_FD_65477 | JGI IMG/M metagenome (GOLD analysis project Ga0070698, IMG submission 65477) | Corn, switchgrass and miscanthus rhizosphere microbial communities from Kellogg Biological Station, Michigan, USA - KBS K1-50-2 metaG | ecosystem: Host-associated > Plants > Roots >...
AATTGCCCGGACGAAGTAAGAATCAGCCAATCCTGCATAAGCCAGGGAATTTGTCGGATCGCGCTCGATCGCTTGCTGAAAGTATGCAATTCCCCGTTGCAGGTCCTGCTGTGACCTTCTGTTCCAGTAAAATCGTCCCCGCAGATAGATCTGGTAGGCCTCGAAATTCTGTGACCGCCGGGTCTGCAGCAGTTTCTCCTGTTGAGCACTGAGGCGAACTCCCAAGCCTGTTGCGATCTCGCGCGCAATATTTTCCTCGAGACTCATCAGCTCTGTGAGCTTGCTGTCGAATTGCTCGCTCCAAATGTGTGTTCCATCCGTGGCGTCAATCAGCTCGGCCATTACGATCATCCGGTCAGCGCGGAAAGCGATATGGCCCACCATGACGCTCCGGACGCCGAGATCGCGCCCAATTTGCCTGGGATCGTCGTGGCGTCCCCGATAGCGGGAGACCGAACCCATGGAAATTACTTTAAGGTTGCCCAATCGCGACAAACGGTCAATCGCGGTCTGCGTAATGCCGTCGGCCAGAAGATCACTCTCCGCACTTGCCGCCGAGTTTTCAAAGGGAAGGACGGCCACGGAATCAATCGCTTTGTTCACCGCCTGAGAGCGAGCCGGATGGCGCAATAGATACGCGCCGCAAAGCAAAACGATTAGGCCGAAACCTGGCACAAGCGGCAACCACCTTCTCCATGGTGTTATGGGAGGATGAGGGCGGGCTTCCCACGACTTCTTGGCCGGTGGGGAGGGTGCCTCCTGGGTCGCGGCTTGTGAATTCCGCACACCGTCTTCTAGTGGCCCAATAAACCGATAGCCCCGACGAGCAATCGTCTCGATGTATTTCGGCCGTTCCGCTGAATCGTTCAGGGCTTCGCGGAGGCGGGCAACGGCACTGTTTAGGCCGTGGTCGAAGTCCACAAAGGTGTCGGCGGGCCAAAGCTTTTGACGCAACTCCTCGCGGGTGACGGCTTCGCCCGGGCGCTCGAGCAGCATGGCCAAAACCTGAAATGGCTGCTCCTGGAGCCTGATCTTCTGGCCCTGTTTCCGCAGTTCTCCAGCGCGAAGATCGACCTGGAAGGTCCCAAACCGAACTGACGGGGGTTGTGGCAAGCGAATACCTTTATTGTGGAAGAGCCTATCACAGACTCCGACAAGTCCATTAAGACTCATATTTAGCCATCGAAGGAGTCGCAAAAATTAGCGCTAAATCCCGCGTTTAGAAGGAATTACTTCGTTATCCACGCGTGTTCTACGCGTGCGAGGCAGTGTATTGACTAACGAATCTGCTTGTCCGAGAGTGCGTGCAACGCGGTCCCCTCTTTCGCCACCGGTGCGCAAACGAAGTATCAGCCGGGGACCGTGTGGAGTCTGTTGCGTCAGCCTGAAGAGATGATCCGTCCTCAAAAAAGGAGAAATGACTTGAGAACAATACGAATGGCAGTGGTTGCGCTTGCATCGGCGAGCATCTTGATGGTGGGAACACAGTTCTGGGGCAAACCTGCCGGACTCGCGCCGGTTGTGCTGGCCGAGAGTGGCTGCTCGGACCTCTCTCTCCGAGGGAACTACGGGTTTCAAATCAAAGGAACCATCGTTGGTCTAGGACCGATCGGCGGAGTCGCCTTGACTACTTTCGACGGCGGAGGCAACTTCACTCAAACGGACAACGTCAGCATCAATGGTTCTCCAATTGTGGATCGACCGGGAAGCGGCACCTACAGCGTCAAAGCAGATTGTACGGGGACGCAAACTCTTCATCTGCCCGGCGGCCAGGTGGTGCACACAGCACTCGTAATTGCAGAGAACGGAAAGACAGTCTTCGACGTGGTAACTGATCCCCACACAGTGATCACTTCAGTCGGAAACAGGGTGGATCCAGCGGACGACAGCGAAGATGAGGATGGTTCGCCGTTCGCGTGTTCTCCGAAGACCATCAAGGGATCCTACGCGATCTCAACAACCGGATCGATTGTGGCTGGGGGACCTCTAGGAGCCGTGGCTGACGTCGGAAAGATCACCTTTGACGGGAACAGCGGGGCGTCGCAGACCACTACGGTCAGTCTGAATGGCGCGATTGGTCCGCCCAGAAGCAGCCTCGCGGGCAGCTATACCCTCAATCCCGATTGTAGCGGCGAGCTGACTCTAACGCTGCCTACACCTACTGGCCCGATTCTGTCGACCTCACGCTTTGTCCTCGTCGAGGGTGGAAACCAAATGATGCTCGTCAATACGGGCGCTGGAAGGGCCCTCACAGGGGTTGCCATCAGGCAGCATACGAGAAGATCGTAAGCGCCCGGTCCGGAGACGAGAGAAGTCTCTTCGCCGGCAATTGCGGGAGTACTCCTTTCGATTTTTGTGGCCTCTTCTCGTCATTGGCTTGTCGATGGGGTACGAAGAGACCTAAGCTTCCAGACTTTGTGCAATTTCCAGCATTTTCGTGACGCTATTCCAGTTGCGTCCGGTGCCGGGCGTTCGCAAAATCTTGTCGATGCGAGACCAGGGCAGTTTCGATTTGCCCATCCCATTGGGGAAGTAGATGTAGAGTTCACGATCGGCGACGTGAACCTCCTCGGGAGCGAAATTCTGTTTGCGGAGATTTTCGCGCGATTCCTTGCCGGGATCGGAGGCGAGGAAAGTGACCAGGAGTTTATTGGGCTCGACGTCGGCACGCTTGGCGAAGGGATTCTTCGCGACAACGTCGCGAAGTTCCGACGTAGTGCGCAGGATAACTTCGGGGCGGCAGGCGAATTTCTTTTCGATGGATTGTTGGATGCGCTTTGCGACGAAGGCGAGATCGCGCTCATTCGTTCTGAAAATGACATTCCCGCTTTGCACGTAGGTTTGCGGATCTTCGAATTTGAGCGAGGCGTAAAGGGCGCGAAGTGCGTCCATTTTAATTTTGCTGTGGCCGCCAACATTCACGGCGCGGAGCATGGAGATAAGCACTGGCATAGAGGCAGTTGCAAATTCTTAGTATCGAGTTACGGCGGTCGCGGGCCAGTGATCAGCGGCCGGCGGCGCTGCGATCGCGAATCGGAGTACCACTGGAGAGTACAACAACAGCGCCGCACGACAAACCCTTGACTCCAAACCCTGTAGAGCGTGAGGGCGGCCTGGCCCTACAAGACATCGCCTTAGGCGCTGCCTTCCTTCGAAGGGCTCGAGTCTGTCGGGACTCACGCCGGGAACATGCCGAATCTTGCGCTCCTACTGGAAACTGCGGAGTTGAAGCGGGCAAAGACTGCACGTTGGGGCGGCTAACGCTCGATGTCAATCGCCGCGATTCTGAATGTGAAGACTCGGCGCTCTAAGCCCGCTCGAACGTCGTAACGCGCGTCACGGAAGGAATGAACCGGATTCTGGAAATATTACATGGCGGGTCGTGGCCGCCGCACGAGCGAATTCCCGGATACCTTACGACCGAAATCGTTTAGCAAGCAAAGTCTTTGGTACGCCCCTTGCATAGCCACGATCGTCCGCGTTCGAGCAGGTTGGCAGATGGAGAACCGGTGCAACGGCGATGCGGGAGGGTTCAGACCCGCCGAACTCTTGCCAGCCAAGCTTACCCTCGGCTCGGTGCTGAAGAAGAGTTGCCTGGGACGAGAATCCCTTCCTGACTCTGACCAAAACGGCCACCCCGATCGGCCCTCGAAAGCTAATTGGCGATTCGCTTTCGCCAACGGAGAAATTCCCGGAGCAGCCCTGAAGCTTCTCGTCGAAGACCGGCATCGCCTTCCTGTTCAGCACTCGGCAACCAGCGAGGGAGAGTACTTTTCGCTCGTGCGTTGAAAGGCCGGTATGTCGAATGAACAACGGAGAGTAGTGTCGAGGCGTAAGCGGATGTTCATCTCCTTAGTGCTGGCGAATTCCGCATGGATCGCCGCCTGGGCTCCGAGCGCAGAAGCGCAGATTTCAAATTTCGTGCGTGCGCCCAAAAGACCGGATGCGATCGTTTCGGTACGGGAATTGCAAATCCCTTCGAGAGCGCGGGAGGAGTTTCAGCGAGGATTGCGTCGACTCGAAAAGCGAGATCCCGCCGGAAGCTTAGAGCACTTTGACGCGGCGATTAGCAGCTCTCCGGATTACTACGAGGCGTACTACCACCGCGGGGTAGCTGAGATGCAGATGGATAAGAACGAGGAGGCTTTGCAATCGTTCCAAAAGGCCATTGACTTGAGCGATGGTCGCTATGCCCGGGCGCAGTTCGGCTATGGATTGATCTTATGCCGGCAAGGCAAGCCAGAGGAGGCGGAGCGGATTGTCCGCCAGGGATTGGAAACGGAACCGAATCTTCCGGACGGACACGTGGTACTGGGGTTTTTGTTGCTGAAGCTGAAGCGCACCGACGAAGCCGAAAATAGCGCCCGCGAAGCTCTCCGGTTGAACGATCCCAACGCCGCGAAAGGTTATCTGGTGCTGGCCGACGTTGATGCCGAGAGGCGCGATTATCAAGCGCAGGTTCGGGATTTGAATGAGTACTTAAAGCTTCGCCCTAACGATCCGAAGAAAGAGTTCCTGAGAGCCGCGCGAGACGTTGCGAAAAAGCTCGCAAACAGAGCTGCCGCCAAGCCCGAAACGGCCCGCTCTTCAACGGCAGTGCGATCTAACCCCACGAATTAGCGGAGTAGATTTTTGTACAGCGCCATGCCTACGGCGGCGTCCATTTTTAGCTTGTCGAGAGCGGCGATTTCGCCGCGGGTCTTGATGCCTCCGGCGGCAATGATCGGGTGAGTGGTGGCCGCGCGGAGCGACGCGAAATAATCGAGATTGGCTCCGGAGAGAGTGCCCTCGCGATCAACGTCCGTGCAGAGAAACGCGGCGCAATGGGGTTCGAGCGCGGACATGACATCTCGCGCTTGAAGGGCGACGGATTTGCGCCAGCCGTGCGTGCTGATTTTCCCGCGATAGGTATCGAGAGCAATGACGACCCTTTTGCGGGGAACTGCGCGCACGAGCGAGCGTAGAAAACGAAAATTGATTTTGCCGCGAGAGAATACGGCGCTGCCAATGATGATTTGCGTTGCGCCTATACGCAGCAGTTGTTTTGCACGCGTGATGGTGCGAACGCCGCCGCCGACGCGGACCTTCATTTTGTATTTGCGGCGCGCGCGCTTGCAGAGGGATTCGACGAGGAAATTGTTTTGGCCCTTGTTCATAGCGGCATCGAGATCGATGATGTGCAGCCAGGGATAGGTTCGGAATTTTTCGAGCTGGCTCCGGACATCGGGGACTGCGAGCTCGCGGCGGCGTCCGTGGACGAGTTGTACGGCCTGGCCGGATTGAAGATCGATGCAGGGGATTAGCACGGCAGGAGAGCCCTTCGGGACGGACGAGATAGGAACCGACCTCCCGGCCGGCTCGGGATGAATTCCAGTCTGCCCCAACCAGTGCGAGGAGATCGTTTGGACGCCTTGAGGTCCTTCAGCGACACATAGGGAGGGCGTTCGCAACCGGTCAGCATGGGAGACGGACCTCGATGTTTTGGGAGGCGAGGAATTGCTTGAGGGCGCGGATGGATTGGATGTTGTCGTGGAAGATGGAGGCGGCGAGCGCGGCGTCGGCCGCGCCTTCGGCGAAGATTTGGGCGAAGTGCTCGGGATTTTTCGCCCCGCCGGAAGCAATCACTGGAACAGAGACGGCGAGGGAGATGGAGGAAGTAAGGGCTACGTCGAAGCCGGATTGGGTGCCGTCGCGATCCATGCTGGTGAGCAGGATTTCGCCGGCGCCGAGTCCGACGGCGCGCTGCGCCCAGACGAGCGCGTCGAGATGAGCGGAGTCGCGCCCGCCGCGGATGCGGACATTCCAGTGTGGAATGAGACTTTCTTGTGAATCACCGGCTTCGAGTTTGGCGTCGATGGCGAGGACCACGGCTTGAGCGCCAAATTCGCTGGAGAGTTCGGTGATGAGTGCCGGGCGCTCAACCGCGGCGGTGTTGACGGTGATCTTGTCGGCGCCTGCGCGAATGACGGCGCGGGCATCTTCGAGCGAACCGATGCCGCCGCCTGCGGTGAGCGGGATGGCGAGTTCGGCGGCGACTTGACGAATGGTGACCAGAAACGTCGGGCGGCGATCGCGCGATGCCGCGATGTCAAGAACGACGAGTTCGTCGGCACCTTCGGCGTTGTAGCGCGCGGCGAGTCGGGCGGGATCGCCTGCGTCGCGCAGGCCGACGAAGTTGACGCCTTTGACGACGCGGGAGCCGTCGGTATCGAGACACGGGATGATGCGGCGGGCAAGAGTCATGGCAGCAGGCTCATGCGGCGAGGCTCATGAAGTTTTGCAGAAGGCGAGCACCGGCTGCTCCGCTTCTTTCCGGATGAAATTGCGTGGCGAAAATGTTGCGGTGTTCGATGACAGCAGTGAAATTTGCTCCGTGATCGCAGGTGGCGACGACTTCGCTGGACGAAGTTGCGGCCGCAAAGCTATGCGCAAAATAAAAATAGTCCGATTCTCGGAGTCCCGCGAGCAACAGGGAGGGACGTTCGATACGCAGACGATTCCAGCCCATATGCGGGAGTTTGACGGACGCGGGAAGCGATTGAACTGAACCAGGGAATAAATTGAGGCCGGAAAGAGCGGGGGCTTCTTCGCTCGAGGTGTAGAGCGCCTGGAGGCCGAGGCAGATGCCAAGAAACGGAACGCCGCGCGCGATCGACTGAAGGAGGGCGGAGCGGAGGTTGCGTTCATCGAGCGCCCGAATGATAGCGGCATAGTGGCCGACCCCGGGGAGGATGATGGCGCGTGCTGGGTCGAGTTCGCTTGCGTGCGTCGCGCGGCGTGACGTTGCGCCGAGTCTTTCGAGGGCCCGTTCGACGGAAGGAACGTTTCCCGCGCCGTAGTCGATGAGCGCAATGTCAGGGGCGGGGCTCACAGAAGCTCCTTGGTGCTGGGGAGCACATTCTTCAGGCGACGGTCACGGCTGACGGCGAAACGCAGGGCCCGGGCAAATGCTTTGAACAGCGCTTCGACCTGGTGATGCGAAGAGCGTCCATAGAGGCAGCGCAGGTGAACGTTGGCGCGGGCCGACTGAGCGAATCCCTGGAAAAAATCTTCGAGTAATTCGACGCTGAAGTCGCCGACAAATTCGGCCTTGATCTTTGTGTGGATGACGCAATGCGGTCGGCCGCTCAAGTCTATTGCAGCGGCAGCAAGCGTTTCATCCATCGGCATCAGGAAATATCCGGCGCGCAGGATTCCTTTCTTGGAGCCGAGCGCCTTCTGCACGGCTTCGCCGAGCGCGATGCCCACGTCTTCGACGGTGTGATGCTGGTCGACGTCGAGGTCGCCTTTGGCCAGGATCGTGAGATCGAATGCGCCGTGGCGCGCGACGAGATCGAGCATGTGATCGAAGAAGCGGACGCCGGTGGAGATGCGGGATTTGCCGCGGCCGTCGAGGGCAAGGCGCAGACGGATATCCGTTTCGGTGGTTTTGCGGCGAATGACGGCGGTGCGGCTCATTCGCCCTTCCTCCAAATGCGTCCGATCTCCCGCAAGAGGTGTTTCATTTCCTCGGACGTGCCGATGGTGATACGGACGAAGCCGGGGCCCATGTCTTTTGAGCGGTCGCGGAGAAGGATGCCTTTGCGTTCGAGTTTGGCGAAAAGAGGGGAGCCAGCGGGGCCGAAGTTGGCAAGGAGGAAATTTCCGCCGCTTGGAAAAGTGCTGACGCCGAGTGTACGCAATGCGGCGGCAAAAGATTCGCGAGTGCGCTGGACTCCACGCACGTAGCCGAGGATGGTTCTGCGATCGCGAAGGGCAGCTTCGGCGGCGATCAACGCGGCGAGATTCACCGGGAAAGGAGGCATGGCGCGGCGAACAAAGGAGAGCGAATCCTTCGAAGCGATGACCGCGCCGAGGCGAAGAGCGGCAAGGCCGGCAGCTTTTGAAAACGTGCGTGCGATGAAGAGATTCGGGTAGCGGCGAATCCATGGGATGGTGGAGAAGCCGGAAAATTCGGCGTACGCTTCGTCGAAGACAACCACCGTGTTGCGTGTGGCGCGCAGAATTTTGCGGAGCACTGAGGGCAAGACCAGCGTGCCGGTGGGATTGTTGGGATTTGCGAGGAAGAAGACCCGCGGATTTTTGCGGAGCGCGGTGAGCACATCGTTCAGAGGGAAGCGCTGTTGCGTGTCGTAGCGGCAGGTTTCAACACGTGCGCCGGCAATTTCGGCGTAGTAGCGGTACATGGGGAAAGTGGGCTCGCAGATGAGGATGTGCGAATTGGGTTCGACAAAAGTGTCGAAAAAAACACGAAGCGCATCGTCACCGCCGTTGGTGAGGACAACTTCTTCGGCCCTAACACCAAGATGACGAGCGATGCGAGCGGTGGGTTTTCGGTATTCGGGATACATGGCGAATTGCTGCGACGTGATTTTTCGAAGAGCGCGAAGGACAGCCGGTCCGCAGCCAGCGGTGTTTTCGTTGAAGTCGAGACGGATTTTTCCGGCGCGGCCTTCGGCGGGGGCCTCGTAGGTCTTGCGCCTGAGGATTGCGGCGCGAACGGGCAAGCGGGATTTCATCGGCGAATCCTCACGGCGTTGCGATGTGCTTCAAGAGACTCACAAGAGGCGAGGGTTTCCGCTCCGGCTCTAAGGCTTCGAAAGCCGACTCGCGAAATTTCCTGAACGCTGATGCATTTTACAAAATCGGCCGCGGAAAGACCGCCGCGGCGGCGCGCCCAGCCCGCAGTGGGCAAAACGTGATTGCTCCCGGAGATGTAATCACCGAAAGGTTGCCCGCTCCACGGACCAAGGAAAATTGTTCCGGACGAACGGATTTGTTGAAGATGCGAGGCCGCGTCTGATGGAAGGCTCAAATGTTCGGGCGCGAACCGATTGACGAATGCGCGCGCGGCCGGAAGTGAAGGTGCGAGGAGGAGCGCGCCGACGCTCTCGATCGACTGATGCGCGGGATTATCCGGAGCCAGTGCCCGGAGCTGACGCGCAACCTCAGTGGCAACCTCTTGTGCCAGCGCAAGCGAGGTGGTGACGAGGAAGCTCGCGGCGTCGGGAGCGTGCTCGGCTTGTGCGAGAAGGTCGGCGGCGATCGAACGGGAATCACCGCGTTCGGCAAGGACGATGGCTTCCGTTGGTCCCGCGGGAAGGTCGATGGCGCAGTCGGCGGAGATGAGTTGTTTTGCGGCGGTGACATATTTGTTGCCGGGACCGAAGATTTTTTCAACGCGGGGAATCGATTTGGTGCCGTAGGCGAGCGCGGCGATGGCTTGTGCCCCGCCGATGCGGGCGATTTCACCGATGCCGAGAAGCTTTGCTGCGGCGAGAAGTCCGTTGTTCGGCCTGGGACAGACGGCGATGACCCGAGGAACGCCTGCGACCTGTGCCGGGACGGTAGTCATGAGAAGGGTGGAGACAAGCGAGAAGCGGCCCCCAGGAACATAGCAGCCGATCGATTCGATCGGCGTGACGTACTGGCGGATGCGGACGCCCGGCTCGACAGTAAGCGACCATGGGCGGGGAAGCTGCTTTTCTGCGACGCGGCGGATATTTCGCGCGGCTTGGCGAATGGCACCTAGAAAACCAGGGCTGACATTGCGTTCGGCCGCACGGATTTCTTTTTGTGTTATCCAGAGGTCTTTTGCGCGAAGTGCGAGGTGATCGAATCGGTTTGTCCACCGAAGAAGCGCGGGATCGCCGCGGCGACGGACGTCGGCGACAACGCCCGCTGCGATGCGTTCGGCCTGCGGGTCGCGAACGAGGCGCGCTGCCAGCAGCTTTTTTTCGAGTGCGAGGGTGAGCCGAAGGATGCGCATCAGAGCACGATCTTGTTCAAGGGATATTCGACAATGCCCTGAGCTTTGGCGGCTTTGAGTTTGGGAAGAAGCTGGCGGACGACGGCTTCTTCGATGATGGTATTGACGGCGACCCAGTCGGGATCGCTGAGATTGGAAATGGTGGGATTCTTCAACGCGGGAAGGACAGCGAGGACCTCGGGCAGGTCCTCACGGCGAACGTTGAGCAGAAGGCCGACCTTGCTGGCGGCGTCGATGGCACCTTTGAGCATCAGGATAAGGTTTTCGGCTTTTTCGCGTTTCCACGAATCGGCGGCTGCTGCGCGATTCATGATGAAGACGGTGGCCGATTCGAGGACGGTATCCACGATGCGCAAACGATTGGCGCGCAGTGACGAGCCCGTTTCGGTGACTTCGACGATGGCGTCGGCGAGTTGCGGGACTTTTACTTCCGTGGCGCCCCAGGAGAATTCGACGTGAGCTTTGACGCCGAAACGCTCCAGATATCTTTCGGTGAGATGCACGACTTCGGTGGCGATGATTCTCCCTTCGAGATCGCGCGGCTCGCGGATCGGTGAGTCCTCGGGTACGGCGAGGACCCAGCGGACGCGGCCGAGGCGCTGCTTGGCGTAGACCAGTTCGGCGAGTTCGTCGACATCGGCCCCGGTTTCTACAACCCAATCGTGTCCGGTAATGCCTGCGTCGAGAGCGCCCGATTGAACATAGCGTGCCATCTCCTGCGCACGTACGAGGAGACACTCGATTTCGGGATCGTCAATCGCGGGAACGTAGCTGCGCGAACCGAGCGTGATTTTCCACCCGGCGCGGGAAAAAAGGTCAAGCGTGGCGTCCTGCAGGCTGCCTTTAGGAATGCCGAGCTTCAGAGGCGAAAACGGCGTGGTCACTTGACCTCTTTTGGGGACAGCGAGTTTTTGGAAGCATAGACAGAGCCGGGAGAAAAGGTGCGCTCGGCGATGACGCGTGTGCCTTCGTTGTTCAGGCTGCGGAAGAAACAGCTGCGATAGCCTTCATGGCAGACACCAGGACCCACGGGATGGACGCGAATCAACAGCGAGTCGGCGTCGCAGTCGATTCGGATCTCGCAGACTTTCAGGACGTGGCCGCTCGATTCGCCTTTTTTCCAAAGCTTGCTGCGCGAGCGCGAGAAGAAAACGACTTCGCCGGTGCGACAGGTCAGCTCGAACGATTCGGCGTTCATGAAACCGAGCATGAGAACGTCTCCTGACTCTTCGTCCTGAATGATGGCGGGAACGAGACCGCCTGATTTATCGAACGCGATATGCACCATGGCTCCTCTCCAAAAAGGCTGCCGCGAAACGCTGCTGCAAAACAAAAAACCCGCTGGAATTGGTGCGCCAGCGGGCTAAAGAGTGTTTTGATGAGCGATTTGCTATCCACACCCCAGAGCGCGCGGCGAATGGCCGTAATGATGATGGTGGCAATGGGTGTGGTGAACGAGAATCATGAAGGCAAAGAATAGAGGAGATACCCAGCGCATGTCAACGAAGAAGGGATGAGCGTCCAAACGGTAAGGCCAACTTTAGGCGCGCGGGCCTGGTTTGTAACTGGCGGACATGTTGACGGTCATTTTGAGGTCGACCGCGATGCCGAATTTGTCTTTTGGAAGGGTATCGATGCGTACGACCTCGGCGAGATACTCAGAAGTCATGGGATCGTGCGCGGAAGTGTAGGGGAAGGTCACGAAGACG
>Ga0070698_100007947_pt1 | contig 11477 bp, 19 predicted proteins | sample KBSK1502metaG_FD_65477 | JGI IMG/M metagenome (GOLD analysis project Ga0070698, IMG submission 65477) | Corn, switchgrass and miscanthus rhizosphere microbial communities from Kellogg Biological Station, Michigan, USA - KBS K1-50-2 metaG | ecosystem: Host-associated > Plants > Roots >...
AGTACGCTTTAAACGGCACGATGTGCAGACGGGATTTGATGGCCGGATCCACCAGGCGCAGCTGGGGTCTGTTGTTGCCAAACACAAGATGTTTATGAGTGCGTCTGTATTCGAATAAGTCTTTGTGCATAAACCGCGCGGAGATCGTTTTATCCCCAGTGAGCGATTTGACGCGCTGCTCGTCCCAATAACAGCCCTCGGCAACTTCGGATGTGATCGCGAGGCGTAACCCGCGAAGGTTTGCCAGTTCCGTCAAATGTCCGGATTGTTTCGAGGCCATCAATGTTTCGGCCGGCACGACCTTGGAATAGTCGCCAAGGATCCAATCGACGAGTTCACCAAATACGGATTTCCCGTTTTGGCCAGTGCCGTACCAGAACAAAAGGAAATTATCCTGAATGGCCCCGGATAAACATGCACCCAACGCTCGCTGTAAATACTCGCCCAGGGCCGCATCGCCCAGTGTGATTTCCTGCAGGAACTTGTCGAATAGCGGCCGAGGGCCGGACTGCATGGAGACTGTCGTGCATTTGGTGATGTGATCGGTACGCGTATGTTTACGAAGTTCTGCCGTGCGGAGGTCGATCGTGCCGGTTGGTGTATTGAGTAGCCATTCGCTATTGTCCCAATCGTCAGACTTCGTCGCGAAGTGTCGACGAGCTCGCGCGATCCGTTCGGCACCCGATGCGAAACTCGCCTTACCGGGCGTTTTTGACATCTCTCGGTTCAGTTCGTGAACCATGCGAACCATGAGATCGTAAGTGAGCTCCGTTTTCTCTGGCGCCCAGCGGTGTTCCTGCCACTCGAGCCATTCGCCCCACACTTTGCAGTACCGGAATCGATCTTTGTACAAATCCTCAAAGGCAATCGCCGCGTTTCGCTCGGTCAATGTCATCATCCCGTAGGCGGAATGGATATCGCTCAGGGTGAGTGCCGGCGCTGGCGTGGCGGGCCGTGAGGCCATACGGATCAGGTCAATCAACTGATAGTGCTGATCATCAGTAAAGTCGGGGATTTTTGAGAAACTGGCGCCTTTGGCACGCTCGAAACCTGGCGAGGGATATGTCTCGATTAAGTCCGCCCCGTGGAGCGTGACGTTACTGGATAGACGAATTGTCGGTTCTGGATCGGGCGTGCGGTAGAAATACTGGGCTGTGCCGTCAGGTGTGAAAAAAATTGGTGCCGAGCCCAAGAGTTCAATCGCATCGTAAGGGAGCGGGTCGCCCTGAGGCTTCGCGCACAAACAAGCCAGATTCTTGCTACGTTGGCCTGTGCCTGCGAAGAACTGTTCGCCCTTGGCTTCGGCATAGATTCCGTATTTGGCGACGGCGGCGACCGCGTCAGCGGCGGAAATACGGGGCGTTGGCGACGGTTGAGCGGCAGATTCAGACATCCAGCTGGGCATCCTTGCATCCGAATATAAAAACGGCTGGCCATTAGGCGCCGGATGAAAGCCCTGTCAGCGTGCCCCGTCGGACACGTTCAAGGCCAGCCGCTGATGGTTATACTAGCCTGAGGTTGCGATGTAAATATAGCTAATGTGGTGTGACGTTACAGTTAATACCGCTATGGATGGTAACAGCGTGCAATGTGCCGACTGAGCGGCAGTGGAATCTTGGCGATCTGAGCCGACCAGGCTTTACGCTCGATACTTTTGGACGACCAACGACGATGGCTTGTTTTGTAATTATCATAAAACCATCCTCCTGTTTTCTTTCTGTTCCGAGGATCGACGGGTTGTTTGATATGTACCGTGGATGACATTAAGGCTGGAATATCGCCCCATAGATATATAGACCCACATTTCCACCGTGCAGAACCAACCCATTCTTGTGCGGCGCGCACATTCTCTACCACCATCGGAATGTATCGCCCTGCCGCCTCGCAAGCCTCACGCTGAATCCGAAAGCACGCATTGAACAGCGCGTTGAGTTTCTCCACATCGCGCGCGCCTGAACGATACTCTGCCGCGATATTCTTTGCTCGCGACCACGGCATCGCCATGTAGCTGTATTCCTGGCACGGAGGACTCGCAACAATGACAGCTGCGTCCTTGAATTGCTTGCCGTGAATCGTGAGCACGTCTTGAATCACCAACTGCGTGGGATAGCCTCCAGAGCCGTAATCGTGACGCTCGATGTCAAAACCGACGCAATCGTAGCCTTCAGACAGGAATCCTTCGCTCCAGCCGCCAAGTCCGCAGTAGAGGTCGATACAGAGCGGCTTATCCATTCAACAACCGCAGCGCCTCTTCCACACTCCGCGCCACGCCAGCAATTCCGCCAGCGTCACGCACAGACATAAGGAACGTTTCCTGTTCTTCGGTGACGCGGCCGGTACGGGTTTTGACTTCGATAGCGAGCATGCGCCCGTCCTTCGTCCAGCCGACCAAATCCGATGATCCATTACACAAACCAGCGTGCAGCGGCCGCGCGTTTCGCAGTTTGATTGTTCCGAAGTTATTTTTCCAGATCAGTTCGCCGACCCAGCCCTGCGCGACGTTGTTCCGGAACACTCGAGCGCCGCGCTCCGATACCGCTAACATGATCGCTCGCATGAGATCGCCTTCGGTCATGGCGTTTCGAATTTGCCACACGCGATTCCGTCAGCAAGCCAAAACGACGATCGATGTGTGCGCTGATAAATTCCACACCTGGCGCCGATGTCTAACTTCTGGTAGTGGGCACAATGAAAACACGTTTCGTTTGTGATTATGCCGAAACTCACATGCATGCGCTCGAGCGGACCAGCAGCAGCAGCAGCAGCAACCCGCTTAGATTTCCACGGCCCAAATCCTTCCGTATCGACGCCATACGCGGCATAGGCCGACGTGTGTGTTGCCAGTGAGCACGTTTGGCAAATCAGGGAGACTTTCTTTGGATTCTTGTCCGACCATGCGGTTGTGAAACTATGACGACGGCTGAGGCAATCTTCAACGTGGACGCTGGAATAGTTGCCGCTCATTGGTTCACCGGCCGCTTCTTTTGATAAGCACGACTACCGTCTGGCATCTTATTGCCTTTCGCGAGATTGTCCGACCACCATAGCGGCTGAAGATTGGAGAGTGCCCAGCACTTCTTAAATCCATCGTCATGAAACGAACTGAATTCAAAAGCCGCTGCAGGTATGACGTGATCAATGTGCCACTCCGACATATTGAGCCAATTCATACCGGGAAGAAATTTAGATTCAATATGAACTTTTAATTCTTCTAAGCTGTAGGGCACCATAGCTTTCCACGAGACGCCTTCCTTGCCGCGCCGTAATGATTGACGCACAGAACAATACATTCGACCATCGAGAGCAAACTTAGGATCAATTTTTCGTTTGTCTCTGATACGTGCCGCACGTTTAGCTTTTATTTCTGGACGCTTGTTCAACTCACGAGTGCGGCTGATTCGATTAAGTCGCGCCTTGTACGCTTTACGATAGGCCTTTACTTTTTCGCTGGCTTCATATTGCCGTCGCCACAGTCGACGCAATTCAGGGTCGCGGCGTTCCTTTTGTCTAACGCCAGCCAGTCGCTTAGTTTCCTCGTCTGCTCGCCGCTTAGCGTCACGTCTCGCCTTAATGTCAGGCCGCTGCCTATGCTCTCTAACATAAGAATTCCAGCGCGTGCGATTCTTCCGTCGCCATTCACTAGTCTTCCGACGTGAACAATCTTTACAGTAGGACATATGTCCATCATTGGAACCACGAGGGCGTCGGTGAAACTCGTTTAACGGTTTCGCCTTACGGCACTTGCTGCATCGTTTTGTGCTGTTTTCGCTCACGTGCGGCTATAATATGATCAACCCAAGAAGGATTGTACCCACGCTTTCGAGCTATGGCAAGTAACTGTTCTCGCGTATTCGCTCGCCCCTGTTCGATTCGTGCCTGTTTCGCCTGATACAGCCGCTCCATGTCTTCGGCGCCGAGCTCCTTCAATTCGCCGTCTTCTAGCTCAACTTCTCGAGGCTTCACTTCGAATACGAACCCGCACTCCGGACAGACTTTAGCCGCCGCAGACAATACTGCGAAACAACGCATACACTGCCGGATCGGCACTTCCTGTTTCTTCTTGTCGCGTGTCACGAGTCCTTCGAGCGACCATTCGCGCTCTTGGTCAGGGAGGCCGTGGCGAAACGAATTACCTGCGTGGTCGAACAGTAATTTCCTGGCTACACCTGGACATGGACGTAGCAGTCGGCCCCATTGTTGGAGACATAACGATGTCGATTGCGTTGGACGCAAGAAAAATCCGGCTTCACATGCGACGACATCTATTCCTTCGCCGTATAGTTCACAGTTACACAACGCGAGAATCTTTCCCCTAGCGAAGTCACGCATTGCTTGGAGACGATCATATTCTTTAGTCTTGCCATCTACGTGCGCCGCTGGAATGCCGATCGCATTCAACGTCTCGGCCATTTGCTCCGATGCACGTACTGACCAAAGAAAAAATAGCGCACGTTTTCCCATGCAATGACGCCTGTATTCAGCGACGGCATCGCCGACCACCTTCGAACCCCTGAGCGCTTCATCTAATTCTTGCTTGTTGTAGTCGCCGGCCACTGTGTGAACTGACGACAAATCAGTTACCGTGGGCGCGAATAGTCGATATTTAGCAAGGTAGCCCTGCTCAATTAATGTCGCCGTTGACGGACCAAGAATTAACTTGCTGAAGTAATCTCCAAGTCCGCGACCGTCCAATCTTTGAGCCGTAGCTGTGATTCCTATATGTGTCGCACTATTCAACTGCGCTTTAAGATTCGCCCAGCTTTTAGAAGGGAGATGGTGAACTTCATCCCATACGATAACGTCTGGCCGTGGCAACCTTTCGAAGCGTTTGACCAGTGTTTGAATTGTGCAGACCTGAATCGGCGCGAACGGTACCGAGCCGAATCCGGCAGCTACAATCCCCGCAGTGATTCCCGTTGAGTCCTGAATAGTTGCCACTGATTGACGTAGAAGTTCTTGGCGGTGGCATATAAACCAAGCACGTTTATTCTTTTGAAATGCACCATATAGCATCCTCGCCGCGAGAGCGGTCTTCCCAGCGCCCGTCGGTGCAACTATTACAACAGAGCGATGGCCGGCGAGGAGCGCAGCCCTTGTCTCCTGAAGAATTGTTTCTTGATACGGACGCAACACTATCATCTCGATCGAATCGGACGACGAAATGGTTGTGTTAGCGCACGCTCAACCGTCCAGCCGCGATCAATTCTATGCTGTAACGCCATCTGCCTAACTCCGATAAATCGCGCCCACTGAGAGATAGTCATTCTCTTGCCATCCCACTCAAGAAAATGGCTTCGCGTTGTATTGCTCTGTTGTTCAGATACTGGAATTAAGCAGCAGTTAGATGGTTCATAGTTGCCGTTTACGTTAATTCTCTCAACGGACAATCCAGGTCGCCAATTGTTCTGAAGGAGCCAATCACAGAACGTCTTCCTATTCAGCCATTCCGCGCAGACAGAGATTCCACGACCGCCATACGTATAGTAATGGCTATCGCATGGATTGCTGCATCGTCGAACCATGTTACGATGAAGCGTTTTGAATGTTTTAGTGTGTGGCCAATATTTCGATCTTTTCTTTATAGATGCCGTTCTAGAATTGTTCCGCGCCGCCTCCAGTGATCCGCACCCACAGCTGCCAACAGAGCCGTTATTCAATAAGGCAGTTCGTACTATATTGGTTCCGCCGCAATCACACCGACAATTCCAGTAGTAAGCGTCACGGGAATAAGCAAACGATATGACAGTGAGCCGGCCAAAGCGCTTGCCGATCATCCGCGATCCTTGACGATTTCCCACTTGAGGCCAAGGTAGGCGAGAACCTTATCCGATGGCGGTCGATAGCCTTTCAACACATCACTCAAATATTGAACCGATACGCCGATGTCAGCGGCAATAGCAGAGAGCGTGGCCGTCTCAGCCTTCTTTGCGAGCAATTCGAGAACGGTGTCCTTATCCATGATCCGCATAGTAGCAAAATTATTTTGTAATGCAAATGATTTTTCCGCTTGACAGTCGTTTGCTTGAAGCGTAAATTCTCCACCTATGAACTGGAAACAAAAACAAGTCGCAAAACGGGAGGCCGAAGAAATCGGCCGACAGTTCGATCATGAAGAACCGCAGGTCGTGCCGGGCGTGTTGCATTGTATCCTGCCAATCGCGCATCAGGGCGAATGCCTGTACGCCGAAGGGCCGTCGAATTTCTGGAAATGTGACAAGGTGAAGAAGGAGGCGAAATGACATCTCACGATGGGCTTTGCCCTACAGGACCGTTAACTGACTTTCCGTGGGGCACGATGCGTCTCGTGAGGCAAGATGAGCGCAGAAATTAACAAGACTCCACGCGCACAGTCGTTTGTTTGGACAGGCAAAACTTGTGGTCTCCGCTACTACATTCAAGTTGCGGCCCGAATCGGAATACTCCATTCGCTATTTCTTCTAAAGAACAATCTCTACGGAAGTTGGTATATATGGCTTGAGTCTTTCCGCAGTTTTCGTGGTCACATACGCACTCAATCCGCCAAAGGGCGACCATCTGTCGATGCTGGCCCGTGGTTTGAGTATCAGTTCGGACGTTATCAACGGAACGCTCGCACGCTTGCCCGCATTTCATACATAGAAAAATTGCGGGCCAGTCGTCCGTGGGTCGACTCTCAAGACCTTCAAATATTCCTAATGGGCTTTGACGCGGGAGAAGAATGGAGTGCCCGCAAGGCATCTCCATAGGAGAAGTATACATGAAACGATCTAAAACAGATAACAAAATTATATACAAAAATATATCGCCAACATGGACCGAAGCTGTAGCAGATGCCGAGACCGCGCTTCAAGAAGCGAAGAAAAGAGTCCGCGAATTAACGGTTGCGCTATCGATTCTCAAGGAGAAGGCGGCTAGTAGAATGCCGTTTCCCGGAACGAATCGTTAGCTATTCCGTAAGGCAAGAAATGACTTTTCAGGATTCTGTAGGGCAGGAGCGTTCCGTGAGGCAAAGCCCTCACGATGGGTTGATGAAACAGTTTGACGGTGTCGAATTCGAACTGGACGCGTTCACGAAGAAATATGTGAAGGCTAGGCGCGACCGAAAAGCGTTGCTGGAGGCGTGTAAGTGTTTCGTCCCGGTTCTTAAGTGGCTAGAGTCTCACGCTGAAGAAACAGTCGGCCGTGATTTGGCAAAGCAATTACGGCCTAAGATGGAAGCCGCAATCGCCGATGCTGAGAGCGAGGAATAATGAAAATCATTGAACTTAGAAGCGAGAATCTGAAACGTCTTCAGGCTGTGGAGATCCGACCGGATAGCAATCTGGTTCAGATCACCGGCAAAAACGGCCAAGGAAAATCCAGCGTGCTAGATTCGATATGGTACGCCCTTGCAGGTGCAAAAACTTTGCCCGGTCAGCCCATCCGCCGCGGCGCCAATCAAGCCGTGATCAAACTCGACATGGGTGAAATCGTCGTGAAGCGCACCTTCCGCCGCGAGCCAGAAGGTGAAGGCTTCACGACGAAACTGGAAGTCGTCGGCAACGTCCGCGGCACACCGCAACAGATGCTCGACTCTCTCTTGGACTCGCTGGCCTTCGATCCGCTCGAGTTTGCTCGCATGGATCCGCGCAAGCAAGCCGATCTCCTCAAGAAGTACGTGCCCGATTTCGACTTCACGAAGATGGCGGCTGAGAATTCGATCGATTTCTCGAAACGGACCGAAGTGAATCGGAAGGCGAAGGAACTGCGAATTCAGGCCGATCAAATCCTGATCACCGACGAGATGCCGACCGTGAGGATTGACGATGCGGCACTCGTGTCAGAACTCGCGGAGGCCGGCAAGAAGAACGCCGATACGCAGCTGCGCGAGAAAAACCGCGAAACGATGCGAACCGCGATCGAGAGCCGACGCGCGACCGCTGATGCGCTCATGGTTCAGGTCACGCAGCTAAAGGCGCAGATCTTGGAATTGGAGACGAAGGCCAATGGTCTGTACGCCCAGGCGAATACTGATGACGAGAAACTGAAATCGGCGCCCGCGCTACCTGCATTGATTGAAGTCTCCGAGATCCAGAAGCGAATCGCTGACGCCAAGAAGGTCAACGAACAGGTCGACCGTCGCGACCGGAAGTCGAAACTGGAACAGGACGCGATCACAGCCGAGAGCGAGGCCAAGCAGTTGACGGCCCGCATGGAGTTGCGCGACCAGAAGAAAATAGAAGCGATTTCCCGAGCCGCGCTGCCGGTCGAAGGACTCGCGTTCGACGATGACCAGATTTTCTACAAGGGTGTACCGTTTGACCAGGCGTCCGATGCGGAGAAACTGCGCGTGTCGACGGCGATCGCTATGGCGGGGAATCCGGAGTTGCGTGTGATTCGAATACGCGACGGATCGTTGTTAGACGAGGAGTCGTTGGCGTTGATCGCGCACATGGCAGATGAGAAAGACTATCAGGTCTGGATCGAGTTAATTCGGAGCAGCGACAAAACAGCGATAGTGATTGAGAACGGAGCGGTGAAGGAGGCGAATGCTGTACGAAATTAAACACTGGAACGGCACTGTGCTCGTTACCCAAGAAGCCGACAGCCTGAAGTCTGCGATTGAATTGCTAATAGGCCGTGACGCGGACCTGCGTGACGCGGTCCTGCGTGGCGCGGACCTGCGTGGCGCGGACCTGCGTGGCGCGGACCTGCGTGACGTGGACCTGCGTGGCGCGGTCCTGCGTGGCGCGGTCCTGCGTGGCGCGGACCTGCGTGGCGCGGACCTGCGTGACGCGGACCTGCGTGGCGCGGTCCTGCGTGGCGCGGACCTGGGTGGCGCGGACCTGCGTGGCGCGGACCTGGGTGGCGCGGACCTGCGTGGCGCGGTCCTGCGTGGCGCGGACCTGCGTGGCGCGGACCTGCGTGACGCGGTCCTGCGTGGCACGGAATATTACAAAGTGCCGCAATTACATACAAAAATACTGGCCGCTATTGAGGCTGGCGGACACTTGGAAATGGGCAGTTGGCACACTTGCGAAACTACACATTGCCGCGCTGGCTGGGCGATTAATTTGGCTGGAAATGTCGGACGATATATGGAATCGCAATATGGTCCAGCGTTGGCCGGTGCGCTGATCACGATGGCGAGTTGTCCGTGGCTTGAGAAGGTACCTGATTTCTATGCCAATAATGCTGATGCGCTAGCGGATATCAAGGCGTGTGCTGAGCGGGAGAAGGCGGAGGAGGCGCAATGAGCAAGCCAACACCGCGACCGTGGACAGTAGAGAGTGGTGGCTTTGTTGGTGGCCCCGTTGGATTCGGTCGCGTTTGCCAGTTGTGGAATAAGTACGAGGAAGATTTTCAAAACGCAGAAGCTAACGCCCACATTATCGCCGCCGCTCCGGATTTGTTGGAGGCGTGTAAGAACATGCTCGCAGAATTGCAGTCTGACTCAATCGAGCATGACGACATTCTGAGAATTACTGACGGCTTGCGCATCATAATCCAGAAAGCCGAAGGTGTCGCATGATCTCCACTCCCGGCATCTACGCCATTACCGCCGAAGAGTACCATCTAGACGTTTGTCCGTCGCCCTCACTATCCGCGTCAATCATCAAGTCGTTGGTGAACGAATCGCCTCTGCACGCGTGGACAAAACACCCGCGGCTAAATCCGAACGTGGAGCGCGAGGAGGCTAAACATTTCGACATTGGGACTTTATCTCACGCGTTGCTACTCGAAGGCCGAGACGTTGCGGTCGTGATCCAAGCCGAGAACTACAGAACAAAGCTCGCGCAGGAAGCCAGAGACAGCGCCCGCGCCGCCGGCAAGTGCCCGATCCTCGCGCACGAACTACCGGAAATCGAAGCGATGATCCTCGCGGCACGTCTGCAAATCGACGCACACGCCGAAGCATCAGACGCCTTCACGAATGGCAAGCCGGAACAGACGATCGTCTGGCAAGAGCCGAATGGCGTCTGGTGCCGATGTCGACCTGATTGGCTGCATGATTCGCTCGACGTTATCGATGACTATAAAACAGGCTCAGGCTCGATGCATCCAGCGCAGATCTCAAGGAATATGTTTCGCGACGGCTGGCCGATTACGGCGGCGTGGTATCTGCGCGGACTTCGAGCCGTGACTGGAATCGACGGCGTGTATCGTTTCGTCTGTCAGGAAACCTACGCGCCGCACGCGCTGTCGATTGTCGGCTGCGATCCAGCAACGCTGGCACTCGCGAACGATCAGGTGGAATGGGCGATTGATGAATTTGGACGGTGTCTGTCGACGGGAACATGGCTTGGCTATGCGGCTCGGATCGCGTATCCGGAGTTGCCGACATGGGAGCAAGAGCGATGGCTAACGGCGAAACAGTGAAGCATTCCGATAGGTGCGCTATGTGGCGACACTTAGACGCAGATCCGCAGCGCTGCGATTGCCATGTCGGCGAGATTGCAGCGTTGAAGAAGGAGTTGGCCGACAGAGAACAAGTGATAAAAGACGCTGTTATGCTAATCAGACGAATGCTAAATGCGGGACTGAATAAACCGCTTACGGCCGGATTACATGCATTAGTAGTCGATTGGATCTCACGGAAAGGCTTGAGCGGCTCGCCGCTCCGTACGCGACGAACTGCTGAAGTTAGTCCGCGAGAGGAATGAGGCGAGATGACGATTTCACTTTACGGTCAGCCACCCGTGCGAGCTGAAGAAGTGCGCGCATTTATAGGCCAGATTGAACTACGCTTCGATGGCACTGCCTATCAATTTGTCACGAATGAAGCTGGTATGTTTATTGCTGGGCCGAAGTTGAGTGACATTGGCCAGTCGTGGTCTGGTTTCCTGGGCGCGCTAGGCGGGCGTGCGCGCGCACAATTAAGTCAGGCGCAAAGTCAGGAGAAGCGATGAAGACGCGCCATTGTAAATCAAACGTGCGCCATTGGTTCACAAAATATGCCGAACCTGGAACACGGGTAGATAAATGCCAGCATTGTGGGGCTGACCGCAGTGAAGTACTTAGGGCACAGCGAGAAGCCGCTAAAATGCGTCGGTTACTCCCATTGGCATCAATGGGTAACTCTGAGTTGGAGCCGAAGCGATGAAGAAACCCCGCACCGTCCAAGACGCCATCCGCTCCACCTGTAAAGCCCTCGGCTTACGAGCGAACTTCTTTGATCAGTTTCCGACAGCAAAGGAGTATATGAAGGGGAACACGCCGAGGAAGAAGAAGGCGAAGAGTAGGTCGAAGGTGAAACGTGAGGGAAGCTAAATACGGCTGGGATTGCTGGGCCTGCTTCCGCCGAATTCAAAAGGGCAAATATGACAGAACCGCCTTTAGCGGTCCAAATACCTGTTCGTCATTTTGGACGACAGCCGCAGACGGCGTAAATAAGTGTCCGAATTGCGGAAGCAACGATGTGTCAGGCGGCAAGATTTGGTATTGCGGTAACAATTACACGCGCGAAGGGTGTCATGGGCATCATGGACCTAACGCGATGCGCTGCCTAGACCCGTAGA
>Ga0070698_100007948_pt1 | contig 11476 bp, 11 predicted proteins | sample KBSK1502metaG_FD_65477 | JGI IMG/M metagenome (GOLD analysis project Ga0070698, IMG submission 65477) | Corn, switchgrass and miscanthus rhizosphere microbial communities from Kellogg Biological Station, Michigan, USA - KBS K1-50-2 metaG | ecosystem: Host-associated > Plants > Roots >...
TACCTGAAGTCGCCCAACTCGGACGCCTACGATGAATTCGGATCCGGTGTCGCGATGAGCGGTGACGGAAACACGCTTGCGATTGCGGCATTCGGCGAGGACGGCGGGTCTGCAGGTGTCGGCGGGAATCAGGCGGACAACTCGGTCAGAGCATCCGGGGCGGTCTATATCTATTAGGTCCGGCTTCAGCCGGACTCTCCTGCCCTCGCCACAATAAACTCCGCGGCGGCGAGATCTTCGACCGCCAATCCGAGCGATCGGAACAGCGTGATCTGACCGGCTGATGTCCTGCCCTTCCGCTTGCCGACGATTAGCTCACCCAGCTCGCCCACGGCGTCGAGCGTCGTGATCCCCGCCTGCGCGGCCTGCCGGTAGTCGCCCGCCTCGCCCTGCAGCGATTCCCGTCGATCGCAGAACGCCACGACGTCCGCATAGATGCGCGGATCGATTTCCCAGTGCATCGGCCGGCTGGCGCCGACGGCGTTGAGGTGCGTCCCCGGCCGCAGCCATTCGCGGAACAGGATCGGCGTGTGCGAGTCGGTGACGGTGACGACGACATCGGCGGCGCGGACGGCGCTTTCCACGGTATCGGCGGCGGCGATCGGACACGGCGCGGTCGCACCAACGTCATCGACGAACTGGCGCGCCCGGTCGGGCGTGTGTCCGGCGATCAGCACGGAGGTGAACGGCCGGACGAGCGGAATCGACTCGAGATGCTTCCGCGCCTGGACGCCGGTGCCGATGATGGCGAGGACGCGCGCGTCCTCGCGCGCGAGCAGGCGCGTGGCGAGCGCGGACACGGCCGCCGTCCGGATGCCGGTTACCGCGGACGCATCGAGCAGCGCGCGAATCTGGCCGGTCTCGCCGTCCGCGAGGATGACCTGCCCCTGGTGGCTGTCGAGCCCGCGCGACGGGTTGTCGCCGAGCACGAAGAGGAGCTTGGTGCCGAACATCGGCTTCGGCGCCGAGCGATGCGCGGACATCCACACAGTCGCGCCGTTGACACCGGGCGGTATCCAGAAGGAGCGGAGCGGCTGGGTGACGGCGCCGCGTTCGAGGTCGGCGAGCGCCTGCTCCATGACGCGAATGCAATCGCGCATTGGCAGGAGACGCTCGACCTGATCGGAATCGAGAATCAGGAGGGACACGTCAGAAAAATCCCAAATCCCAAAAGCCAAATCCCAACCCCCTAACCCCTCGGAAGGGTTCGGGAATTGGGATTTGGGATTTGGGACTTGGAGCTTGGGATTTAGTTCGTGCCCGTCCCCCGGAGCGTGATCTTCGACACGCGCCAGTTGCCAATCTCGGCCGCCCAGAGCTCGTTCTCGGTGCGGCACTCGAGCTGGTTCACCGCGTTGAACTCCTTCGCGATGCGCCCGGCGTGGCCGAACGTTCCGAGCAGCTTGCCGGTGAGATCCACCTTGAAGATGTTCCCCTCGGCGTCGATGTCCTCCGGCGGATTCGAGTTCGACACGTACATCACCTGCCGCGGGCCCTGGGTGATGCAGATCGCGCGCGGCGTGCCGACGTTCAGGAAGCGCGTCTTGAAGTTGCCGTCGCCGTCGAACACCTGGATGCGGCGGTTGCCGGCGTCGGCGACGTAAACCTGCCCCTGCGCGTCAATCGCGAGGGCGCGCGGCTGACGGAACTGTCCGTTGGCCGTGCCCGTCTGGCCCCACGACCGGACGAACTTCCCGTTCTTGTCGAACTTCGCGATGCGGTTGTTGTTGCCAAGGCCGTCGGCTACGTAGATGTTGCCTGCGGAATCCCACGCGACGTCGGTCGGACGGTTGAACACGTCCTGCTGTCCGCCCGCTCCCGGAGGACCGCCGCGGCCACGGCCGCCGCCCTCAGCGTCGGGCGCCGGCGCCGCACCGCCGCGGCCACCCGCGCCCGCCTGCGGCGCTGGTCCAGCGGCTCGCGCGCCACCAGCCGCGCCACCAGCCGCGCCACCGCCCGCACCGGCCCCGCCGCCGGCAGGAGCCGGCGCCGGCCCCGCGCCACGCACCGGGACATTTTCCGACTCCGCCTTGCGGCCGAGCAGCATCACGAGCCGACCTTCCGAATCGAACTCCATGACGGTGTTCGACATCTGATCGACGACCCAGATGTTGTCCTGCGGATCGACCTTCACCTTCTCCGCGAAGAGCATCGCGTAGGAGCCCTGGCCGATTTCGCCGACGTACTTGCCGGTCTTGTCGAAGCGGAACATCCGCGAGCCGCCGTGCGCGAACGGACGCGCGGTGCCGAGCGAGAGCGTCGGATGGCCGGTGCGCGTGTAGACGAACACGTCACCCTTCGAGTTGGTGGCGACGCCGGCCACCTCGCCGAAGTTCAGGTTGCCCGGCAGCTTCAGCGGTTCGACCTGGACGTCGTAGGTCAGCTCCGGGACGACGAGCTGCGCGCCGAGCGGCACGGCCGCGAGCGCCAGGAGGCCGACTGCGATCTGAATGGTTCGCTTCATGGTCGCCTCCCTTATCTCGCCGCCGTTGTGGTCGGTCTCACCGGCGTCCCTGTCGCCGGCTTGAGCAACAGCTTCTGCGCGCGCCAGGATTCGATTTCCGCGACGAAGATCTGATCGGGGTTGCGGCAGTCCATCATGTGGACCACCTGGAAGCCGCCAAGCTGCTTGCCGGCATGGCCGAACTTCCCGATGATGGTGCCGTCGAGCTCCATCTTGTAGATCTCGCCGGTGATGTCCCACGAGCCAGGCGTGTTGCCGTTCGGGTTCGAGTTCGAGGTGAACAAGTACTGGTGCGGGCCCGGCGAGATGCAGACCGTCCACGACACGCCGATGTTGTCGTAGATGTTGCGCAGCACCAGGTTGTTGTCGAACACCTGCATCCGGTTGTTGCCGCGATCGGCCACGTAGACGTTGCCGTTGAGATCGACCGCGATGCCGTGCGGCGTGCTGAACTGGCTCGGCTCGGACCCCTGCCGCTCGCTGCCGACCTGCTTCACGAACCGGCCGTTCTTGTCGAACTTCACCACGCGGTGGTTCACGTAGCCGTCGGACACGAAGATGTTGCCCTGCGGATCGAAGGCGACGTCGGTGGGACGGCCGAACGTGTACTTCCCGGGAGGTCCTGGCGGCGGCGGCGGCGCGGCGGCCATGCCTTGGACCGCCGGCGGCCGGCGGCCGATGACCATCGTGACGTGGCCTTCGGGATTGAACCGGGTGACGGTGTTGGTGCCTTCATCGACCACCCAGATGTTGTCGTCCTTGTCGACGCGCACGCTGTGCGCGAACTCGAAGTTGTACGCGCCCTCGCCGACCTCGCGGACGAACATGCCGTTCTGATCGAACTCGAACAGCCGGGTGTTGGCGCTGCGCGTGTACACGAAGACGTGACCCTTCGAGTTGGTGGCGATGCCAATCGCCTCGCCGAGATACAGGCCAGGCGGCAGCTTGAAGAAGTTCGGTACGGAATCGTATTGGATTTCAGGCACGTTCTGCGCGGTCGCTTTCGCCTGCGCGAACGCCGGCGAGACGGATAACGCGAGCAGCGCCGCGAGCTGCATAACGAGAGAGCGCCTCATGTGAAGCCTCCGCTGAAAAATTTCCGGAATGGACGTCGTGGGGTGCGACTGTATACCTAAGCGCGGGCAGGTTCAATCGGGATGGCGGCCGGGGGAGCGGGGCCGGACCGACACAGGCCGGGTCCCGCCGAGCAACCGGAGCGACGCAGGGGATCCGGCGCGATGAGCGTCAGATCGACAGCAGGCGCTCGAAGAACGAGCGGTACCGTTTCAGCGCGAGACGCAGGTCTTCCGTGGACGCGTCCTGGCCGCGGCTCCACTGCTCCTCGAGCCGTGCCCGCTCGCGCGTGAAAACCTCCGTCAACCTGTTCGTCATTTCGTCGACAAGCGCGTGAGCCTGCTCGACCGCCGCGCGCGGCTCGTCGACGAAGCCGGTCTGGATCGCGTCCCACCGGGCGTGAAAACCGCGGCCTTCGTCGGCCTGAAACAGCGCGATCGGCCGCTCGTCGGCAGCCGCCGGACGAACCTCGCGCTCGGCAGCGGGAATCTGATCGGTCATGACGCCCTCCTGACGGTGCCTCTGTCCGTCGCAAGAAGATCCTCGAACAGCGTGCGGTAGTTCACGACCGCCTGGCGCAGCTCTTCCGTGGCCGCTTCGCCGCGCTCGCGCTTCGTGGAGAGGGCGCGTGCGGTGCGGTAGTTCTCAATGACGCGCGGGTGCTGCACGGAAAGATCCGCGGCGCGCGCCTCAAAGTCCTCGATCGGGTATCCGCGCGCGGTCATCACCTCCGTGACGAGGCGGTCAGCTGCGGCGACCGCGCCGTCCGGATCGTCCACGAACATCGCCTGCACCCGATGCCACTCGCGCGCGAAGGTGTCGGCCTGCTCGGGCGACAGCGGATGAATCTTGAGCGTCTTCACCCTGCGGGTGCGCTCGGCCAGCATGGACTCGGCTTTCTCCGCCGATCCCGCGTCACGTACCGCGCGGTCGTACTCGGGTCCGAAGCGCTCGCGCAGGAGCGTGCGGCGCCGACGCTGGATGTACCACCACGCGATGACGCCGATCGCGAGCACGGCCACGACCGCGGCTATAACGAGCCACATTGTTTGTGAATCCACAAGTGCCTCCCGTTCGGTTGGGAGCCTGGTCTCACCAGTCGCAATGATTGTTCCCGCTATACTGAGCCTTGACCCCTGATGAGCGATCTGAAACGCGATCTCGACGCTTTGCGCATCGAGCGCGAGCCCGACCGGCCTGCCGCGGCGCGGTGGATCATCTGGACGGGATTGATCATCCTGCTCGCGGCAGGGGGACTGGCCGGCTATCGATGGGTCACGCGCGAGCGTCCGGTCGAGGTCCAGGTCGCCACCGTGTCCGCGCGCGCCGCGGGCACGCAGGCTGCCGTCCTCAATGCGTCGGGTTACGTCGTCGCACGGCGGCGTGCAACCGTCTCATCGAAGATCACCGGCAAGGTAGTCGAGGTCGACGTCGAAGAGGGCAAGAACGTCGTCCAGGGGCAGGTGCTGGCCAGGCTGGACGATTCCATGCCGCGCGCGGCGCTGGCGCTGGCGGAAGCGCAGGCCGAGGCCGCACGCCGCACGCTTCGCGAGAACGAGGTGCGGCTGGAGCAGGCGCGTCTCAACGAGCGCCGCGCCGCGCAGCTGCTGAAGGAGCGCATCGTCTCGCAGTCGCAGCTCGACGACGCGAAGGCGGAGGCGGATTCGATCGACGCGCGCATCGGCGCGCTGAACGAGCAGATTCGCGTCGCCGAGCGGCAGATCGAGGTGCAGCAGACCGACCTGGCCAACTACGTGATCCGCGCGCCGTTCAGCGGCGTCGCCATATCGAAGGACGCGCAGCCGGGTGAGATGGTGTCGCCGGTCTCTGCCGGCGGCGGGTTCACGCGCACGGGCATCAGCACGATCGTCGACATGCACTCGCTCGAGATCGAGGTGGACGTCAACGAGAGCTACATCAGCCGCGTGAGCCCCGGCCAGGACGTGGACGCCGTGCTCGACGCCTACCCCGACTGGCACATCCCCGCGCGCGTCATAACGCTCGTGCCGACGGCCGATCGTCAGAAGGCCACCGTTCTCGTGCGGCTGGCGTTCAAACAGCTCGATCCGCGCATCCTCCCCGACATGGCGATCAAGGTGACGTTCCTCCGCGAAGGCGATGCGACGGCCACCGCCTCCGCGCAGCCGACGGCACTAGTCCCGCGGCCGGCGATCAAGAGCGTCGGCGCGGACAACTATGCGTTCGTGATCCGCGGCGACGCCGTCGAACGGCGCGCCGTCAGGCTCGGTGGTACCGATGGGGACCGTGTCGAGGTGCTCGCGGGGCTGCAGTCCGGCGATCGCGTCGTCGTGTCGCCGCCGCCGGCGCTGGCAGATGGGTCCAAGGTGAGCGTTCAATGACAGCAGAGGCAATCGTCCGGGCGAGCAACGTCCACAAGGCCTTCCGGCGCGGCTCCGAGCGCATCGACGTGCTGCAAGGGGTGAACCTGGAGATCGCGCGGGGCGAGTTCCTCGCGCTGATGGGGCCGTCGGGTTCCGGCAAGACGACGCTGCTCAACCTGATCGGCGGGCTGGACACGCCGTCGGAGGGAAGCGTCGAAGTGGGCGGCGTGGACATCAGCCGCATGAGCGGCGCCGCGCTCTCACGCTGGCGTTCGCAGAACATCGGCTTCGTCTTTCAGCTCTATAACCTGCTGCCAGTGCTCACCGCCGAGCGCAACGTGGAGCTCCCGCTGCTGCTCACCAGGCTCTCGAAGTCGCAGCGGCGCAAGCACGTCGAGATCGCGTTGAAGGTGGTCGGTCTCTCAGATCGCGCCAGGCACTATCCCCGTCAGCTCTCCGGCGGCCAGGAGCAGCGCGTCGGCATCGCGCGCGCCATCGTCACCGACCCGGCGCTGCTGCTGTGCGACGAGCCGACGGGCGACCTCGATCGAAAAGCGGGTGACGAGATTCTCGACCTGCTGCAGGCGCTCAATCGCGAGCACGGCAAGACGATCATCATGGTGACGCACGATCCGCACGCGGCCGAGCGGGCGACGCACGTGCTGCATCTCGAGAAAGGCACGCTGATGGAGGCGGTGGCATGAAGTACCTTCCACTCATCTGGCGCAACCTGCTGCGGAGGAAGGTCCGCACGATCTTCACGCTCGCGTCGGTGTTCATCGCGTTCGTGCTCTACAGCTTCCTGATGGTGGTGCAGAACGCCTTCTCGATGGGCGTGGACGTCGCGGGCGTGGACCGCCTCGTCCTGATGCACAAGGTCAGCCTGATCCAGCTGCTGCCGATTTCGTACGCCCAGAAGATCCGGACGACCGAAGGCGTCACGCACGTCGGCCACGCCACGTGGTTCGGCGGCACGTACCGGGACAAGGCGAACCAGTTTGCCGTGATGGCGCTCGACGCCGACTACTTCCAGCTCTATCCCGAAATGCGCATCCCGGGCGACCAGATGATGGCCTGGCAGGCCGACCGGCAGGGCGCGATCGTCGGCAGGACCACCGCCGAGAAGTACGGCTGGAAGATTGGCGACAAGATTCCCATCCAGGCGACGATCTGGGTGCCGAAGCAGGGCAACACGTGGTTCTTCAACGTGGACGCCATCTACGACGGCGACACAGGCGTCGACACGACCAGCTTCTTCTTCCACTACGAGTATCTCGACGAGAACCGCCGCGGGGCGTACGGGATGGTCGGCTGGTACGTGCTGCGGATCGACGACCCCTCGCGCGCCGCCGACGTGGCGTCCCGTCTCGACGCGCAGTTCGCGAACTCGTCGGCCGAGACGAAGACCTCCACGGAGAAGGCGTTCCTTCAGGGCTTCGTCAACCAGGTGGGCAACATCAAGGCGATCATCGTCTCGATTCTCGCCGCCGTGCTCTTCACGCTCTTCCTGCTCGTGCTCGCCAACACGATGGCGCAGTCGGTGCGCGAGCGCACGAGCGAGCTCGCGGTCCTGAAGACACTCGGCTTCTCGAACGGCCTGGTCCTCGGGCTGGTGCTCGTCGAGTCGATGTTTCTCGCGCTGCTCGGCGGAGGGCTCGGTCTTGCGATCACGTACTTCGCCGTCGAGGGGGGCAGCTTCAACAACGCGTTCCTGCCGGTCTTCGTCATGCGAAGCCGCGACGTCGTCATCGGCATCCTCCTGTGCTGCGCGCTCGGCATCGTCGCCGGCGCGCTGCCGGCGACGACCGCGATGCGGCTCCGAATCACCGACGCGCTGAGGAGGACGTAATGCTTCGCTGGCTGTCGCAGACGCTGGCGGTGGCGTCGCTCAGCATCCGGACCATCCCGCAGCGCGCGAGCTCGTCGGCCGTCGCGATGATTGGCATCGCCGGCGTCGTGATCGTGTTCGTCGCGGTCCTCTCGATTGGCGAGGGCTTCCGGGCCGCGATGACCCAGGCCGGCGCGCCCGACCGCGCGGTCGTCATGCGCAGCGGCGCGGACTCGGAGATGGTCAGCGGCCTCGCGGGAGCGGACACCGACGTGATCAAGCAGGCGCCCGGACTTCTCCGCGTCAGCAACCGGCCCGTGGCCTCGGCGGAGCTCTATGTGCTGGTCGACCTCAACAAGCGCAGCACCGGAACAGCTGCAAACGTGCCGCTCCGGGGCATCGGCGTCGAAGCGCAGGAGGTACGCAGCGAGGCAAAGGTCATCGAGGGCCGCATGTTTCAGTTCGGCACGAACGAAGCCATCGTCGGCCGCGCGGCCAATCGTCAGTTCGCCGGCGTCGATCTCGGCTCGGAATTCACGTCGGGCAACCTGCGGCTGCGCATCGTCGGCGTCTTCGAGTCGAACGGGTCGGTCGGCGAGACCGAGATCTGGTGCGACAGCCACCTGATCCAGGGCGTCTACGAGCGCGGCAACTCGTACCAGTCGGTGCTCGCGAAGCTCGATTCGCCCGCCGCCTTCGACACGTTCAAGAACTGGCTGACAACGAACCCGCAGCTGAACGTGCAGGTGCTGCGCGAGAGCGACTTCTACGCGCAGCAGTCACAGGTGATGAGCAGCCTGATCCGCGGCATCGGCTACACGATCGCGGTGCTCATGGGCATCGGCGCGGTGTTCGGCGCCATCCTGACGATGTACACGGCGGTGTCGTCGCGGACGAGGGAGATTGCGACGCTGCGCGCGCTCGGGTTCAACACCGGCTCGGTGCTGATCTCGGTGCTCGCCGAATCGCTGGCGCTCGCGGCGATCGGCGGGCTGGTCGGCGGCCTCACCGCGTACGTCGCGTTCAACGGCTACCAGACGTCCACGATGAACTTCCAGACGTTCAGCCAGGTCGCGTTCGCCTTCGCGGTCACGCGTTCGCTGCTGATACAGGGCCTGACCTACGCGCTGGCGATGGGGCTGATTGGCGGATTGCTGCCGGCGATTAAGGCCGCGCGATTGCCGATTGCGACGGCGCTGCGGGAGCTATAGGGTTCGCTGGTTCGCCGGTGCGTTGTGCGCGGTTCGAACCGGCGCACCCGCGAATCAGCGAACCCGCGGACCGTCCCGCGGCTCTCTGCAATCCGTCAGGCCTCAACTCGAAACACCTGGCCAGATCGAACCGCGTCCGATCGCGTTGAGGGGACGAGGGACAGCAGCTCCGCAAGCGCCTCTCTCACACCGCAGAGCACCACGACTGAAGCTGCCGCTTCGCCAGATTCTCTTGGACTGAAGTTGTCGAGTCGACGGTCTTCTAGATGTTCGGTGCCATGCGCTGTTCGCGAGGTCGACGAGCGTTTGCGCAAGCCTTCGCGATGATCGTCTTTGGTGCGTGATTGATCTTGAACGATCGGAATGATCGCGAGGGATCGACGCGATCGATCGGTCCGTGTATCCTCGTCGCCATGGCGTCTGATCACTCGGCGATCGAATGGACCGAGGCGACTTGGAATCCGACAAGCGGCTGCACGAAGGTGTCGCCCGGCTGTGATCGGTGTTATGCCGAGCGCATTACACAACGGTTTCCGAAGAGCTTTCCGAACGGGTTCACCTTGACGCTGCGCCCGGACGCGCTCGACATCCCGCTGCGGTGGAAGCGGCCACGTCTCATTTTCGTAAACAGCATGTCGGATCTGTTTCACGCGGATGTGTCCGAGGAGTACCTACAGCTCGTCTTCGACGTCATGCGACGGACGCCGCACCACACCTATCAAGTGTTGACGAAGCGAGCGGAGCGCTTGGCGCGCCTTGCGCCGCGCCTCCACTGGCCAGACAACGTGTGGATGGGCGTGTCTGTCGAATCGCCGGAATATGCCTGGCGAATCGACTATCTCCGTCGAGTGGTCTGTGCTGTTCGGTTCGTCTCGGCCGAACCGCTGCTGGCGCCGCTGCCGAACCTGAATCTCGATGGGATCAATTGGCTCATCGCGGGTGGTGAGAGTCAGAGCGGTTGTCGCCCAGCAAACGAGGCCTGGTTCCGTGACCTCCGCGATCAATGCGTTCGCGCCGATGTTCCGTTCTTCCTTAAGCAGCTTGGAGGCCATCCTAGGAAACGTGGCGGGGACGTCGCAGTTATCGACGGTCGACGCTGGATCGAACTGCCTACAGTCCCCGTTGGCGGTACTTAGTGAAGATGTCGCTGACGATCTTGTTAGCAGTCTTGTTCGGCGACGCGAAGAACAGGTAATACACCGTTGCACGCCTGGTGTTTCTCATTGGCACCGGCTGCGGCACGAACTTGAATCCAGCCACGTCCTTGAGGCGCGTTCGGTAGGCGTCCATTAACTGTTCGTTCGGCGCCTTCTGCTCCACCGTCCCGAACAGGTCCGGTTCAGACTGCCGATAAGCAGTGCTCTCCCACGTCCGATCGCCCCAGACCCTGTCCATCAACTTGAGGCGCGACGGCGGGACTTTGGAACGATCACTCCACAGAACATTGCGGTTCGCGCCCATCACCATGAAGTTGAAGAAGATTTCGACCGATCCCATGTGGCCGATTGTATCAATCAGCTTCCAATCAACCGACAGTCCGTAAGGGTCGAGCAGGCACAGCGCTCTTGCGTAGTCCTCGTAACGGCATCTCGGCAAGAGGTCGCGCCGAAGTATTTGTTCCGCGTCACCGTTGTGGACGTGAATTCGTGGGTCTCGCTCCGTCGTCTTGGCCAGTAGCTCCGCCTTCCCCGGATCGAGTTCGACGAAATGGAGTTCGTCGAACGGCGGATCCACATCGGCAACGCGTATCGCGCTGCCGTCGATTAGCGTTCCGCTCTCGCGGTCCTCGGCGACACCCGCTCCTGCGAATGCATCGATGTAGATGATTCGGCGAATCTTCCGCTGTTTCTTTAGGATCGTCGTGTAGGCGGCTGCGTACTTCTCAAGAATCTCGTGTTTTGCCTGCGACCAGGCGCCGAGTTGATCGAGGTTGACGCTGCTCGATATCTGGACGAAGTCACTCTCCCGTTCCAACGCCGCGGGATCGTTGTTTTCGCCGCACGCGCGGCACACGTACGAACCAGTGTCCAGCGGTTCGCCGCATAGAGCGCAGTGATCAGGCTGCACCTGTCGGAAGCTCCTCGAATCCGTTGGAAAAAATCACGGTTCGCCACGCGTCGGCAAGCTGCGTCAATACAAGGAGGCCACGTATGCTGTCCACTCTGATTTGTTACTGGCTGACTGTTACCGGCTGATGAGACCTCGAAAAACTGGGGCTAGGTTCGCGTGTCCCCGGCCTGTCACGCGGGAGGCAGCGGGTTCGAATCCCGTCGCTCCGGCGACGCTTTTATCATTGAAAGGAGCGGTTCCCGCGACCTGTGGCCGGCATTTTGACCTCCGTCGCGAGAACAGCGAACCCGCGTCCTCAACTGCGTCGAGGAACGCCCCATTCACAAGCCCGGAATTCTTCGCGGTCTTCGCGCTCTTCGTGGTTAAGCCGTCGCGGCGGCGAACTCCTCGTAGCTGTCCTTGAAGTCGCGGATGCGGCCGCCGTCGAAGTGCCAGACGCGCGTGCCGACTTCCTCGAGCAGGTCCTGGTCGTGCGTGACGAGCAGCA
>Ga0070698_100007949_pt1 | contig 11476 bp, 12 predicted proteins | sample KBSK1502metaG_FD_65477 | JGI IMG/M metagenome (GOLD analysis project Ga0070698, IMG submission 65477) | Corn, switchgrass and miscanthus rhizosphere microbial communities from Kellogg Biological Station, Michigan, USA - KBS K1-50-2 metaG | ecosystem: Host-associated > Plants > Roots >...
CCCGAGACGGGGACCGCGATCAAGCTCAGCGAGTTCCGGAACATGATCGATGACGGGAAGGTCGCGGACGCGCAGATCCTCGAGGGCGACCAGCAGATCCGAGGCAAGCTCGGCGACGGCACCGACTACGTGGTGTCGTACCCGGCCGAGCTCGTCGACGAGATCGCCACCCAGCTCCAGGACGCGGGGGTGCCGACAGAGTCGAAGCCGCAGAAGCCGAGCGAGCTCGTCGGGCTCCTCTATTACGTCCTGCCGATCCTGCTGCTCGCCGGATTGTTCCTCTGGATGATGAACCGAGCGCAGGGCGGCGGCGGCCGCGTGATGCAGTTCGGTCGCAGCCGTCACAAGACGGTCGGGAAGGACCAGCCCAAGACGACCTTCAAGGACGTCGCGGGTGTGGACGAGGCGATCGAGGAGCTCGAAGAGGTCAAGGAGTACCTCCAGCATCCATCCAAGTTCCAGGCGATGGGCGCGAAGATCCCCCGGGGCGTGCTCCTGTTCGGCCCACCCGGCACCGGCAAGACGCTGCTCGCGCGCGCGGTGGCGGGCGAGGCCGGCGTTCCGTTCTTCTCGATCAGCGGCTCCGATTTCGTCGAGATGTTCGTGGGCGTGGGGGCCGCACGCGTTCGGGATCTCTTCGAGCAAGCGAAGGCGAGCGCGCCGGCGATCGTGTTCGTTGACGAGATCGACGCCGTCGGCCGCCATCGAGGCGCCGGCCTGGGCGGCGGCCACGACGAGCGGGAACAGACGCTCAACCAACTCCTGGTCGAGATGGACGGGTTCGATCAGCGATCCACCGTGATCCTGATGGCCGCCACCAACCGGCCCGACATCCTCGACCCCGCGCTCCTTCGCCCCGGCCGCTTCGACCGTCAAATCGTGGTCGACCGGCCGGACCTCGAAGGACGGAAGGCCATCCTCCGCGTCCACGCGAAGGGCAAGCCGCTGGACCCCGCGGCGGACCTCGACATCCTCGCTCGGCGCACGCCGGGGTTCACCGGCGCCGACCTCGCCAACGTCATCAACGAGGCCGCCCTCCTCGCCGCCAGGCGTTCGAAGAAGAGCATCACGATGAAGGAGATCGAGGAAGCGGTCGACCGCGTGATGGCGGGACCCGAGCGGAAGAGCCGCGTGATGAGCGAGGCGGAACGCCGTCTGATCGCCTATCACGAAGGCGGCCACGCGATGGTCGCCCACGTCCTCCCCAACACCGACGAGGTGCACAAGATCACGGTGATCCCTCGCGGCCGCGCCCTGGGGTACACCTTGACGCTTCCCGAACAGGACAAGTTCATGATGACCCGCGAGGAGCTCCGGGACGAGCTGGCGATGTTGATGGGCGGCCGTGTCGCGGAGGAGATCGTGGCCGGAGACGTCTCCACAGGCGCGGGCAACGACATCGAGCGGGCGACCAAGATCGCGCGCCAGATGGTGACCGAGCACGGCATGAGCGATTCGATCGGACCGAGGACCCTCGGACAGAAGCAGGGCGAGGTGTTCCTGGGCAGAGACTGGGCGACCACGCCCGACTACTCGGACGCCGTGGCGTTCGAGATCGATCGGGAGGTCAGCCACCTGCTCGACGAGGCGCACGACGTCGCCCTCGAGATCCTGGATGAGCACCGGACGAAGCTCGATGAGCTCGCCGCGCTCTTGTTGGAGAAGGAGACGCTCGATCGAGACGAGGTCGAGTCGTTCTTCAAGGCCGTCGCCAAACGCGCGCCACGCGCTCCGGAGGTCCGCAGCGCCGGCCTCGCGGTCTCTCGCGTCGAGATGTTCCCGCCGCCCGACGCTCCCGGACCGCTGCGGCGATGACCGACCGCTGGGCGACCTTCGACTGCTACGGCACGCTGATCGATTGGGACGGCGGGGTGCGCCGGGCCCTGGGCAAGGTTTGGCCGGAAGAAGACGGCCAGCGGCTCTTCCAGCGCTATCACGACGTCGAGCCGCGCATCCAGGCGGGGCGGGGCATCTCCTATCGACAGGTGCTGCGCGAGGCGCTATCCGCGATCGCGGAGGAGGACGAGCTCGAGGTCCCACCGGGACAGGAGGACGCGCTCGCCGACTCCGTGCCGTCATGGCGACCGTTCACCGAGGTGCCGGGAGCACTCGGGGAGCTCCGAGATCGTGGATGGAAGCTCGGGATCCTCTCGAACACGGACCCCGACATGCTCGCCGCCTCGCTGAAGACGATCGGTGTCGAGGTGGATCTACGGATCACGGCGGCCGAGGCCGGTTCGTACAAGCCGGCCTATGGGCACTGGGACACGTTCTTCCGGACGACGGTGGCCGATCGGGAACACCACGTCCACGTCGCAGCGTCGCTCTACCACGACGTCGAACCGTGTGCGCAGCTCGGGCTCCCGTGCGTGTGGATCAACCGCTTGGACGAATCGAGCGACCTGCCGCGCGCGGGCGAGCTGTTCAACCTCGCTACCCTTCCCGGAACGCTGGACGCGCTGGTTCCCCAGTAGCATCCCCGTCCATGGATCTGCTCGGACCACCGGAGGCGTTCGACGCGACCAAGGTCGAAGAAGGCGTGCGTCTGATCCTCGAAGGCATCGGGGAGGATCCGGAACGCGGCGGCCTCCGCGAGACGCCCGCCCGCGTCGCCCGCATGTACGAAGAGATCTTCGCGGGGATCGGCAAGGACGCGTCGCAGCTCGTCACCGTCGTCGAGGGAGCCGACTACGACGAGATGATCATGGTTCGAGACATCCCGCTGCAGTCCCTGTGTGAGCACCATCTGATCCCGTTCGCCGGACGGGCGCACGTCGCCTACATCCCGAACAAGGCGCAGCAGATCACCGGCCTCTCGAAGATCGCACGCGTGGTCGACCTCCTCGCGAAGAAGCCACAGGTCCAGGAGCGGCTGACGACCGAGATCGCGGAGGCGATCGATCGGGCGCTTTCGCCCCGCGGAGTGTTCGTCGTGATCGAGGCCGAGCACTTCTGCATGACGATGCGCGGGATCAAGAAGCCGGGGGCGGTCACCGTGACCTCGACCGTGCGGGGGCTCTTCCGCTCCGATGCTCGGACACGCCAGGAGGCGATGGACCACATCGGCATGCGCTGAGGGCTCCTGCTCCGCCCGCACTACCATCTGTATCGATGAACGGCGTATGGCGCTGCCGCGATCGAGAGCTGCCGCTCGGCGAGCGGACGCTCGTGATGGGCATCGTGAACGTCACGCCGGACTCGTTCAGCGACGGCGGGATGTTCGACGATGCCGAGGCGGCCGTGAAGCACGGGCTGCAGCTCCTGGAGGAAGGCGCCGACGTCCTCGACGTCGGCGGCGAGTCGACCCGGCCGGGCTCCGATCCCGTCGACGAGATCGAGGAGCGCGCCCGCGTCGTGCCCGTGATCGAGGGGCTCCGGCGCGAAGCGCCGGAGGCCCTCCTGTCGGTGGACACGCGCAAGGCGGCGGTCGCGCGCGAGGGGCTCGCGGCCGGCGCCGATGTCGTGAACGACATCGGCTCCGGCACGGACCCGGAGATGTTCGACGTGGTCGCGTCTGCCCGGGCGGGGATGGTTCTGATGCACATGCGCGGCGAGCCCAAGACGATGCAGGCGGATCCGCAGTACGACGATGTCGTGGCAGAGGTGCGCGGGTTCCTCGCCGAGCGGCTCGAGGCGGCGGTCGCGGCCGGGGTCGGCCGCGATCGCCTCTGCGCCGACCCTGGGATCGGGTTCGGGAAGAACCTCGAGCACAATCTCGCGCTGCTCCGTTCGATCGGCTCGTTCCGCGAGCTGGAGGTGCCCGTGCTGGTCGGCGTCTCGCGGAAGCGCTTCATCGGCGAGCTCTCGGGCGCGGACGACCCCGCCGGTCGGTTGGAGGGCTCCGTCTCGGCTGCGGTGTGGTGCGCGTCCCAGGGCGTGGAGATGGTGCGGGTCCACGATGTGGGGGCGACGGTTCGTGCGCTCCGTGTCGTCGATGCGATCACCCGGGAGCGGACGTGACGGACGATCGTCCGATCCTGGTGCTCCTCCACGACGCCGAACGCTCGGCCGACCAGTGGCGTGAGTTCGTCCCGCTCCTGGAGTCCCGTTTCCGCGTCCTCGTTCCGGATCTCCCGCTCGGCGACATCGAGGCGAAGCTCGACCATGTGGAGACCCTGGTGGCAGGAGAGCGCTACGGCGTGATCGGTCACGGCACCGGCGGCGCGCTCGCGCAGTCGCTCGCGGCGAGGGGCGGCGTCGACGCGATGGTCCTGCTCGACGCGCCGCACGCGGAGGGTGTCGACGACGAGACCCTCGCGTCCTTCGACTTCCCCGTCCTGCTCCTGTGGGGTGAGGACGACGACGTCGTCCCCGTCGCGGTCGCCGAGGCACTGAACGACTCGATCCCGACGTCCACGCTCGGGTTGCTGCCCGGCTGCGGCCACGACCTCACGGACGAGGCCGCTCCCACGATCGCCCCCATGATCCTCGAGTACCTTCGCGCACGGTATCTCAAGCAGTCGCACTCGGAGGCGCACGGCCACGACGCCGATCACTCGCACGACGGCGTGGTGCGGATCCAGCTCGAACGCCGGCCTCCCTGGCTGGACCTCGAAGAGGACGAGCGCGACGATTGGTTCGTCGACGAGGACGAGGAGGCATCCACGTGAGCCGAGCCCGCCTATTCCTGTCCGGCATCCGCGCCGAGGGTCGCCACGGCGCGCGACCCGGAGAGAAGGACGAGCCGCAGCCGTTCGTCGTGGACCTCGACCTCGAGGTCGAGGTCGACGACGACTCGATCGAGGCGACCGCCGACTATCGAGACATCACGGATGCGGTTCGCGAGGTGATCGAACAGCAGTCGTTCGACCTCATCGAGTCGATGGCCGACGCGATCGCTCGCCGGATCGCGTCGGTTCCCCAGGTCGCGACGGCGACCGCCGTCGTGCACAAGCCGAACGCGGCCGGCCGACTTGGGATCGACGGGGTGGCCGCCGCCGCGACGGCGACCGGGGACGCGGCCTCGGGCGGGTAGCGCGAGATGAGCGTCGTGGGATTCCTCGGTCTGGGGTCGAACCTGGGTGACCGTTTGGCGAACCTGCAGGCCGCGGTCGACGCCCTTCAGGCCGAGCCCGGACTCCGGGTGACGGCGTCCAGCCGTGTGTGGGAGACCAAGCCGGTGGGCGGCCCTCCGCAGCCCGACTACCTCAACGCCGTCATCCGGATCGAGACAGATCTGTCCGCCCGGGATCTCCTGGATGTCGCGCGCCGGGTCGAGACGCGCCTCGGCCGGATCCGGAAGGAGCGATGGGGCGCCCGCACGATGGACGTCGACGTCCTGCTGCTCGACGACGAGGAGGTGGATGAGCCCGATCTCGTGGTACCGCATCCGCGGATGATGCAGCGAGCCTTCGTCCTCCTGCCGCTGCTCGACCTCGAGCCCGACCCGGTCCTGCCCGACGGCACTCGCCTCAAGGACGTCCGGGTCGATACCGATGGGGTTTCGCTCTCGGCGGCTCCGCTCGCCGTGCGCCGATGACCTCGAGGGCAGTTGCGATACTCGAGTCATGAACGTCGCGGTGATCGGCGCGGGGACACTCGGAACCGCGATCGCCGTGCTCCTCGAACGGGCGGGTCATCGGATCGTCGGCATCTCCGGACGGGATGAGACACGCGAACGTGCGAGCTCGCACCTCGCGGGCGCGCCGTTCCTCGAGCCGGCGGAGGCGGCCGCCGCGGCGGAGCTCGTGGTGATCGGCACCCCCGACGACGTGATCGAACCCACGGTGGAAGCGCTCGCCGCGGCGGCCGCACTGGGTACCGGCACGTGGGTGGTGCATCTGTCCGGATCGCTGGGGCTGGATGCACTCAAGTCCGCGGCCGTCGCCGGGGCGGGGATCCTCGCGATCCATCCCCTGCAGACGTTCCCCGACGTGGGCTCGGCGCTCGAACGTCTCCGCGGCTGCTCGATCGCGATCACCGCGGAGGACGACGAGGGATACCTCCTGGGCGAGCGGCTTGCGGGCGACCTCGATGGGGTGCCGTTCCGGCTCTCTGGCGAGCTTCGGCCCCTGTATCACGCGGCCGCCGTGTTCGCGTCCAACTACCTCGTGACCGCGTCGGCGATCGCCGAGTCGCTCTTCGCCGAGGCGGGGGTGCCCGATCCGGCGAGGGCCATGGGACCGCTGCAACGTGCAACCATCGAGAACGTCGAGCAGCTGGGTCCGGCCCGCGCCCTCACCGGGCCCGCGGTGCGCGGTGATGCTGGCACGATCCGGAGGAACCTCGAAGCACTCGAAGCCCGTGCGCCGGAACTGGTGCCCGCCTACGTCGCGATGGCGAGAGCCACGCTGCATCTCGCGGAGCGGTCCGGTCGGCTGTCGTCCGGGGCGCGAGCAGCGGTGGAGGACGTGCTCGACCGATGGAGTTGATCCGCGGCGCGGACGAACTCATGCACACGACGGCGTCGTGGCGTGCAGACGGATGGGATGTGGGATTGATCCCCACCATGGGTTCCCTCCACCGGGGGCATGCCTCGTTGATCGAGCGCGCTCGGGACGAGGCGGCGCGAGTGGTCGTCTCTCTCTTCGTGAACCCGGCCCAGTTCGCCCCCGGCGAAGATCTCGCCACCTATCCGCGCGACGAGGTCGGAGACCTCGAGCTCTGTCGGCGCCTCGGTGTCGACGTCGTCTGGGCGCCCTCCGAAGCAGAGGTCTACCCGCCGGGGGTGGCTCTGTTGGAGCCCGACCCCGGAGCGATCGGCGAAACGTTCGAGGGCGCGGCACGGCCCGGGCATCTCCACGGCGTGCTGCAGGTCGTCCATCGCCTCTTCGACGTGACCGGGCCGTGCCGCGCCTACTTCGGCGAGAAGGACGCGCAGCAGCTGTTCCTCGTCCGCCGGATGGTCGAGCAGATGGGGCTGCCCGTGACGATCGTCGCCTGTCCCACGGTGCGCGAGTCCGACGGCCTCGCCTTCTCCTCTAGGAACGCCCGTCTGGGTCCGGAGGAGCGCGATCAGGCCGGCTGTCTGTTCCTGGCGCTCTCCGAGGCCGCCGCGCTCGCCCGCTCGGGCGAAACGGACGCGGCGGTCCTGGTCGCGTCGATGGCCCGCGAGATCGGCGCGACGCCGCTCGCCCGACTCGATTACGCGGCCGTCGTCGACGAGGCCACGTTCCAGCCGATCGCCCGCGTCGATGTGCCCGCCCGGGCGATCGTCGCAGCGCGGTTCCCATCCGCCAGGCTCATCGACAACCTGCGTCTCCCCGAAGCAGCCGGCTGAGTTGTCGCCGCCCGGTCCGTGGGCCACGATGGACCGTTCCTCCACCGACCGCACGACCTGTGCCTGGAGCCCGCGATGCTGCTCACCGCAGATGTCGGCAACACGGAAACCGTGCTGGGGGTCTTCGACGGCCCTGAGCTCGCGCACACATGGCGACTCTCGACCCAGCCGGAACGCTCCGCCGATGAGCTCGCGCTCGTCTTCTCCGGGTTGCTCGAGCATCGAGGCCTCTCGCTCGAGAAGCTCTCCGGCCTGTGCGTCGCGTCGGTCGTCCCCGACGTGACGCAGCAGCTCCGCGAGATGGCGTCCCGCTACCTCGCGTTCGAACCATTGGTCGTGGGTCCGGGCACGAAGACCGGCGTCTCGATCCTCACGGACAATCCCCGCGAGGTCGGGGCGGACCGGATCGTCAACACGCTCGCGGCCTTCACGCGCTTCGGCGGCCCGTCCATCGTGGTCGATTTCGGCACCGGCACGAACTTCGACGTCGTCTCCGAGCACGGCGAGTTCCTCGGCGGGGTGATCGCCCCCGGTCTCCAGATCTCCGCGGCGACCCTGGTGCAACGCGCCGCGAGGCTCACCCGCGTCGAGCTGGAGGCGCCGCCGTCGGTGATCGGCAAGAACACCGTGGAGGCGATCCAGTCGGGGCTCGTCTTCGGCACCGCCGGCGAGGTCGACGGGATCGTCGAGCGGATCCGGCAAGAGCTGGGCGGGGCGACCACGATCGCCACCGGGGGATTGGCCCCGGTGGTGATCCCGCATTGCCGGACGATCGACCATCACGAACCGTTCCTCACGCTCGAAGGCCTTCGGCTCGTCCACGGGAAGAACGTGGATGACTGAGCAAGGTGACGGGGGCGGGCGCTCCCGCGAGGAGGAGGTGCTGCTCGCCCGGCGGGAGTCCCTGGAACGGCTCGGGGACAGGGCGTTCGCGATCAGCCTTCGGGACGCCCTCGGCGCGGACGAACCGACGCCCACGGCCTCTCTCCGCGAACGGTTCGCATCGCTCCCCCCGGACCGCCGGGAAGAGGAAACGGTCACGGTCGCGGGGCGCGTCGTCTTGAAGCGGGACATGGGCAAGCTGAAGTTCTTGACGCTCCGCGACGGGAGCGGAGACATCCAGCTCGTGTGCAACCAGATGGAGCTGGACGAGGTGGGTTTCGCGCTCCTGGACGAGGTGGACCTCGGTGACATCATCGGCGCCACCGGACAGGTGGGCACGACCCGCCGGGGCGAGCTCTCGATCTTCGTGGAACGCTGGGCGATGCTGACGAAATCGCTCAGGCCGTTGCCGGAGAAGTGGCATGGTCTCAAGGACCCCGATCTCCAACAGCGCCGCCGCTACCTCCATCTGATCGCGGACGAAACGCCGCGCCGCTACCTCGCGGCGCGGGCTGCTCTCCTCCGCGCTCTTCGTGAAGTGCTCCACGAGCGGGGGTTCGTCGAGTTCGAGGGCCCGATGCTGCAGACGGTGGCGGGAGGTGCCAACGCCCGTCCGTTCACCACGTTCCACGAGGCCCTCGGGATCGAGACCAAGCTCCGGATCTCCCTCGAGCTCTACCTCAAGCGGCTGCTCGTGGGGGGGATCGAGCGCGTGTACGAACTCGGGCGCAACTTCCGCAACGAGGGCATCGACCGCGATCACAACCCGGAGTTCACGATGCTCGAGGCCTATCAGGCGTACGGCGACTACACGACCATGATGGAACTGACGGAGGTGCTCGTCCGCGAGAGCGCCCGCGCCGTGAACCCCGTGATGGGTCGCGATCCCGCCACCCTCACGATCCCGTTCCGGGGGAAGGAGATCGATCTGACCCCGCCGTTCCGGCGACTCTCGATGCTCGACGCGGTCTCGTCGGCCACGGAGGAGCAGATCACCCTCGATCGCACCGACCTCCCCGCGATCGCGGAACGGCATGGCGTTCCGATCGACGACGTCTGGGGTCCGGGCAAGATCGTGGTCGAGCTGTTCGAGAAACTCGTCGAAGACACGATCGAGGAGCCGACCTTCCTCTGCGACTTCCCGCGGGAGGTGTCACCGCTCGCGAGGCCGCATCGATCGAACCCCGATCTCACGGAGCATTTCGACCTCATCATCGGGGGCGTGGAGCTCGTGACGGCGTTCTCTGAACTGACGGATCCATTGGAACAGCGGGCGAAGCTCGAGCTCCAGCAGCAGCTCAAGGCGGCGGGCGTCGAAGAGACCCATCCGCTCGACGAGGACTTCCTTCGCGCTCTCGAGCACGGCATGCCGCCCGCCGGCGGGCTGGGGCTCGGCATCGACCGGCTCATCATGGTGCTCACCGACGCGCCGTCGCTCCGTGACCTGATCATGTTCCCCACGCACCGCCTCGAAGCGACCGACTGAGCGGCGGAGGCGAGCTCGAGACCCTTTCTGTGCCCAACATCACTCGCCGGTGGTCATGGGCGTCACATCTCTCCGAGGGGTAGCTCGTTAGGTTCGGCAGTGATCGACCCGACCGATCAGTGGGTCGATGAAACGAGATGGCCCGGAGCGCCGCCGGATGGATGACGGCGCGCACGCCGGGGAAGTAGGGGGTGGCCCCGTCGCACCCGGGGCATCCGTGGGGGCCGGCTCGCCTTCGGCGAGCCGGCCCCCATCTGTTTTCCTGGGCTGCGTCCTACGCAGTGTTCCCGACCGGATCGGTCACCGGTCGCGAGCCCACCGCTTGCCGGCGCCTCTGCCGCCACCACCGAGCGCGCCGAGATCGATCAGGACGCCGAGGATCACCAAGACGAGCCCCACGCCCTTCACGCCTCCGTAACGGTTCTGGGCGACGGCGTAGGCGAGCGTCGTCGTCGGGAGGATGAAGAAGCCGATGAGCGGCCACACCCAGGTGCCGAACGCGGTCGCGAGATAGTCGGAGAAGAGCCAGAGCACGACCATGATCGTGCGGGGAAGGAAGAGGACGAACAGGACGATCAAGCAACCCACGCGAGGACCCTACCCCGATGGAGTCAGGTCGTGGCGGCCGTCACCTCGTGCAACACCAGGAGGATGTCTTGAAGGCCCTTGCCTTTCGCGACGAATCCCGACGCGCCGGCACCGCGCGCGGCCCGTTCCACCCCTTCGTCCGCGTGTGCCGTGAGGATCACGACCGGAAGGTTCGGCGTCGAGGAGTGGATCCGTTGCATCGCTTCGATGCCGGAGATGTCCGGCATCGACAGGTCCATCAAGACGACGTCGGGCTGCAGCTCTTTGGCCCCGATACACGCGTCCTCGCCGCCGGAGGCCTCGCCGGCGACCTCGATGTCGCCGACGAGGCGAAGCGCAGACGCGAGGGCTTTCCGGAAGGCCGGATGGTCATCGACAACGAGCACTCGCACGGGTTCTTTGGCTCTCCTTCGTCGACACCGAACCTGGGGAGTCCGGCCTCGAAGCCGTAGGGAGGGCTCCCGTGCAGGGACACGAGGAGCGCTTCAGGGATGCTGCCAGTCGGCGCCGTCGGATGCCACGGCCTTCCGGGGTGATTCCCCTGGTCCGAATGGTCTATGTTGCGACTCCCCCATGTCGTCACACATCTCTCGGGCCGACTTCTTCCGCGGAACTCATCCCCGGGCCGACTTCTTCCGAAGACAAGGGGTGAGAGATGGATCCTGCAACCGGGCGAGTCATCGAAGGACGGCCAGGAGGATGCAACGGATGTGGCACGGCGTGCTGGCGTATCGGGGACGCTGGGTATACTGCGTGCAGAGAGGCGCTGTGACCGGAAGGGAACGGCGCCTCATGTACCTCGAGGGTAGGACGGGGTCCGACGATCCTCGGGGCCGGACGGACGAGTCGCCGCCTGGAGGGATGTAGGGCATGTTCGAGCGATTCACCGACCGAGCACGTCGGGTGGTCGTCCTCGCGCAAGAAGAAGCGAGGATGCTCAACCACAACTACATCGGGACGGAGCACATCCTCCTCGGCCTGATCCACGAGGGCGAGGGGGTCGCAGCCAAGGCGCTCGAGTCGCTGAACATCTCGCTCGAGGCCGTCCGTCAACAGGTCGAAGAGATCATCGGTCAGGGCCAGGCGGCCCCCACGGGTCACATCCCGTTCACGCCGCGCGCCAAGAAGGTCCTCGAGCTGTCGCTCCGCGAGGCGCTCCAGCTCGGCCACAATTACATCGGCACCGAGCACATCCTGCTCGGGCTGATCCGCGAAGGCGAGGGTGTCGCAGCCCAGGTCCTCCAGAAGCTCGGCGCCGATCTCAACCGCGTCCGCCAGACCGTGATCCAGCTCCTCTCGGG
>Ga0070698_100007950_pt1 | contig 11475 bp, 10 predicted proteins | sample KBSK1502metaG_FD_65477 | JGI IMG/M metagenome (GOLD analysis project Ga0070698, IMG submission 65477) | Corn, switchgrass and miscanthus rhizosphere microbial communities from Kellogg Biological Station, Michigan, USA - KBS K1-50-2 metaG | ecosystem: Host-associated > Plants > Roots >...
GCGGCCGGCGTGCACGGGCACCTCGGGAATGAAACCGGGCACGAGGATGCGCTGAGCGGGAGCCGTGCAGCGATCGACGTACTGAAAGAACGGCACCAGGATGCGGGCGGTGCCGGCCGGCATCTGCCGCGCGTTGTACCGATTGTGGAGATCCGCGCTGCGGTCGGCGAACCGTTCCGGCATGCGCTGCAGCCCGCCGAACACGCTCGCGCGGTTCAACTCCTCCACCGTGTTGCCCACCGTCGTCATCGCAGACGCGCTGACGCCGAGAAGGACGAAGGCGGCCGCGTACAGGAGCGCGCGCGTTCTCGCCGATGAGACCGTGCGGATCTGACCGAACAGCCAGGCCGAGAGCAGCACGAACGGAACGACGGCATCGGCCAGGCGCGTCGAGAGCTCGTCGCGCAGGAACCCTCGATTGACGAACAGCGCGATGACGATGAGCGGTGCGACGGCCGTCAGGGTGGACGCGTCCGCGGAGCGCCTCCACGTGAACGCGAGCCACGCGGCCGCGGCGAGCGGAAGCACGTAAAAGAGGAAGAACAGGAAGGCTTCGGCGTTCCCCTCGACCCCCTCGCCCGCGCCGAACGGCGGGATGACGAGGCCGTTCTCCGCAGCCTCCGCGGCGCTGAACCTGAGCCCCTGGACGAAGTAGTGGATCACGCCGCCGTTGATGCCGACGTAGACGAGGTACGGCAGCGCCACGAGGAGGCTGATCGCGCCGAACCACGCCACGCGACGCAGCATCACGCGCGTCGAGCGGACGCCTTCGCCGGCGAGCGCAGCCGCGACCAGCGCGCCCGCGCCGATGAACAGCCCGTGGTCGTGGCGGAACAGAAACGCGAGCTGCACGAAGACGGCGAGGGCAGTCATCCGCGCCAGCGACGGCCGCTTCACGAACCACCAGATGACGAGCGGCGCCGCCGCGTACAGCAGCATCTTCGGGTAGCTGTAGCCGCGCGGAAAGATCGCCACCTCCAGGACCGCCGCGATCAGGCCGACCAGCAGCGAGCCGGAGAGCCGGCGCGCGGCGACGACGGTCAGCGCCGCGGCCAGGCCGAACGCGAGCGACGTCAGCATCGCTTCCGCGAACAGCGTGCGGCCGAAGACGACCTGCGCCGCCGCGGACGCGGCGTAGGCGAGCGGCAGCCCCGGATCCACGAAGTCGCGCGTCGGCCATTCGCCGAACAGCATCTGCTGCGCCCCCGCGAGCCCAATGTATTCGTCGTTGGTGAAGCGAACGAGCGCGAGGAACCGCAGCGCCGCCGTCAGCCCGAAGACGACGACCGATACCACGAGCGTGCCGGCCTTCGTCCGCGCGCTCGTCAGCGGCATCGCCTCCGACGGGACGGTCAACGCGATGGAGTTCACCCGAGCTTCTCGAGGACGAGCACGCGCCCCTTGTTGCCCCAATCCATGCGCGCCTCGAGGTCCGGGCGGGACCGGCAGCCTTCGAGCACGAACATCAGGCGGAGCATGTCCTTGTTGAGCAGCGTGATGTGCGTGGGGTCGACGTCGAACTGCGTCGTGAAGTCCAGCAGGTTCGCCGGATCGGGATGGAACCGCGTCGTCACGTAGATGAACTTCGAGGTCATCCGCACCATGTTCGCCACGGTCTGCTTCACCTGCAGCACGGTCAGGTGCTCGAGTACCTCGCGGCAGATCACGAGGTCGTACGCGTTGGCGGGCTTCAGCGCCGGGTCGCCGACGTAGCCGACCACGATCCGGTCGCGCACCTGCGGCGTCGCGAGCTGCGGGCTGCTCTCGGCGAAGTCGATTCCCTCGACGTCGACGCCGAGCTCCCACAGCAGGTGCATCAGCGCGCCGGGCCCGCACCCCAGATCGAGCACCTTCTTCGGCTGGAAGACGTCCTTGATCAGGAATGGGTTCTTCGCTTCGATCTGCCGGCGGGTCTCGAGGTTGTAGTTGTTGCCCTCCGCGCGCCAGTCGCCCGTGAAGTACTCGGAATCGTAGTGGCCGGACTCCACCGGCTTCTGATCGAAGACGCGCTGCTCGAACTCGGTGATGTTCATCGCTGGCCCTGCTGCTCCGTGGCGAGATAGCTCTTGAGAATGCGGCTGGAGGAATCGATGACGGTGTCGAGGTAGACGACGCCGATGCCGTGCTCGGCGCAGATGCGCACCTGGTCTGGCGGCAGCCGTCCTTCCCAGTCCCTCCCCTTGACGTAGTACTTCGGCTGCAGCTCGCGCAGGATCGTCTCGGTGTCGAACTGGTTGATGTGCGTGTAGCTGATGTAGCGGATGGCGTCCACGACGGCGGCGCGCTGATCTTCCGGCAGCAGCGGCGGGTGCTTGGTCCGGACGTAGCTGTCGGACGCGACGTTGCACAGGAGCGGCACGTCGAGCTGCTGCACGGCGGCCCGGAAATACTCGATGTGCCCGCGGTGCAGCGGGTCGAACGCGCCGTCCACCATCGCGACCTTCTTGCGGTAGTCCTTCAATTGCTCGAACGAGAGGATCAAAGGAGGCTCACGATTTCACCAGGAGCCCCTTTTCCTGCAGCTCCTGCAGCGCCTTGTCGAAGAAGTCCACGGCCACGTCGGGTGTGGTCTTCGCCCACTCGATCAGCTCCGAGAAGCCCTGGTCGAGCGGGACCTTCGGCGTGAACCCGAGCGTCTGCCGCGCGCGCGTGATGTCCGCCGTGTTGTGGCGGATGTCGAACTTGCGCCCGGTCTGCGTGATCTGCGGCTCGATCGAGCTGCCGAGCAGCCGCGCGAGCAGCCTCGCGATCTCGAGGATCGTGATCGTCTCGCCCGAGCCGACGTTGACCGGCAGGTAGTCCGCGCCCGGCTTCTCGAGCATCAACACGAGGCAATCGACCACGTCATGGATGGAGACGAAGTCACGCAGCTGGCCGCCGTCCTCGAAGACGATCGGCTGCTTGCCGTTCAGCAGGCGGCTCAGCCAGATGGCGGCGACGCCCGCGTACGGATTGCTGAGGCTCTGTCGGGGACCGTAGACGTTGAAGAAGCGCGGCGCGACGGACGGGATCCCGTAGGTCTTGCCGATGAGCAGCACCATCTCTTCCTGGTGGTACTTCGTCATCGAGTAGATGTTGTCGCGGTAGAGCGCCTTGTCCTCGGGCGTCGGCACCGACCGCGCGTGCCTGCCGCACTGCGGGCAGTGCTGCTCCCAGTCGCGGGCCGCCAGCTGCTGCTCGGGGCGGATCGTCGGCGCAACCGGACCGTGCGTCGCGCACTCGTACGCCCCCTCGCCGTAGACGCCGATGGACGAGGCGACCAGCACCTTCTCGACCTTGTGCTTCGTGTTGACGAGGATGTCGAGCAGCAGCGCGGTGCCGCGCGTGTTGACGTCCACGTATCGATCGACCTGATACATGCTCTGCCCGACGCTGACCGCCGCACCGAAATGGACGACGGCCTGCGAGGCGAGGACGAGCGGCTCGAAGACCGATCGATCGCGCACGTCGCCCTTGACATATGTCGCCTTCGCGTTGGCGTAGCTGGGCCAGCTGCCGGAGCGGTGAACCTGCGGCTCGAGGTTGTCGAGCACGGTGACGGTGTAGTCGCGCCCGACGAGCGCGTCGACCAGGTGCGAGCCGATGTAGCCCGCGCCGCCGGTAACCAGGATGTCGCGAATGGCCATGATGAAAGAGCCGGATTTACCGGCGGATCGGAAGTCCCATGTGTTCGAAGGCGGAGATGTCGAGCGGCGAGAAGCGGCCGCCGTCGATCGCCTCATACACGCGGCGCGCGACCTGCAGGTGGCCGTGGAGGAACCGCGCGTCCGCGAGCACCGCTGTCGTGTCGACGCCGAGCATCGGCGCCAGCCAGGCCAGCGCGCCGCACGTCCCGACGAACGATGACGCGCGGCTGACGATCGCCGTCTGCACCGCCAGGTTATCGCGCGGCCGCAGCGACTCGCGCACGCTGTGGATGCGCGACGCCGCGGCGAACGAGTAGTCCTCGTGGTCGTCGAGCGCCAGCCCGGTGTCGAGCATCACGACGTCGGCGCGCTCGGCGAGGCCGAGGACGATCGATTGCAGCGCGCGCCGCACCGCATCGGTCGGCGGCAGCGACGCCGCCGTGTAGAACTTCACCGCGACGAACTGCGCCGGCAGCGGCGGCAGCGCGACGTCCGGCGCGGCGATGCGGCGGTAGCGGCTCCGCTTGTCGAGAAACGACGGCGGCCGGTGGCCCAGCCAGAACTGGTGAAACAGCTGATACAGGAATGAGGGATGCAGGACGCGCACGCGGCTGGTCCCGAGGCGGGCCTGCACGTCCGCGACGATCCGCTGGTCCATCGACGACACGCCGAACTGCTTCAACGTGCCGCGGTCCTCGACGCTGCGCTGCGCGTTGCCGGCGGCGTAGGCTTCCGGCGACATCAGGTCGAACAGCTCCACCGCGTTCGTCGTGATGTCCGCGTACCACGCGGCCGCGCCGCCGCGCGTGACCACGACCAGTCGCTCCGCCGGAATGCGGAACTGCGACTGCACCCACCGGACGAACGGCACCCAATAGAGCACCTCGTAGCCGACTTCCGACAGCCACGGGCCGACGACGATCGGATCCGATCCGGAGACGACGCGGGCGATGTCGCGTTCGACCTTCCACTCCGCGCGATAGGTGTCGACGCGCTTCTTCGCCTCGCCGATCTCGTGCGCCTGCTTTCGCAGGCGCAGCCGCCACCACGACGCGCGGCGAAGCTGCTTCGCGGCGATGTTGGTGAATGCGACGCCGCTGTTGCGGATCTTCTCGCGCAGGAGCCTGAGGCCGCGCCGGGTCTCCGCGAAGACGGCGCGCTTGGCCGTGCGCGCGCGCGCGTCGACGGCCGCCCACGTAGAAATGGGGTCGGAGGTCATTTGTTCAGGACAGTGTCTCCGTTAAATGACCTCCGACCCCATTTTTGGAGTCGCGGATGTCCAGCATGCCGCCGGAGCCGATGATCTCGAATGCCGCGCGCGCCATGTCCAGATGCTTTCGCGAGAAGCCGTTCGCGTCGCTGTAGAAGGCCAGAGACTTCACCCCGTAAAACGGCGCCATGTACGAGAAGCCGCCGTAGGTGCCGACAAACGCCTCGGCGCGCGCGACGATCGCGCTCTGCACCTGCAGGTTGCGCGACGGGGCGATCCCCTCGGGAAGATGGCGGACGCCGTACTCGTCCACGCGCACGCCGCCGTGATCGTCGATATTCAGGCCCGTCGACAGCGCGACGACGGGTCCCCGCGACGCGAGCGTCCGCAGGACCTCGCCGGCGAACGCGCGATTCCGGTCGGTCGCCGGAAAGCAGTCGTTGAAGTAGAACTTCACCGCGACGTACCGCGGCGGCAGGTCCGGGATGCCGCTCGCGGGCGGCTGCGGCAGCTTCGCGTAGCGGACGTGGCCGCTCACCCACTCGCTCGACTGGTGTCCCCACCAGAACGGGTTCAGCACGTCGTACATCCGCGAGGGATGCAGCAGCGACCAGTCGGTCGCGCGCGAGCCGCGCATCGCGGCCTCGACGAGCTGCCGGTCGAATGCGGTGACGCGCGTCTGCTTCTGCTCGCCGAGCTCGCGGACGCGCGCGTCATGCTGATCGCGGAACGTCTCGGCGCTCACCTGGTCGAAGACGTCCGCGTACCGCGCCGCGAACGGCCGGTACCACGACGCGGTGCCGCCGCGCGACACCACCACGAGCCGATCCGGATCGACGTCCACGCACTCGGCACACCACCGGAGAAACGGCACCCAGTAGAGCAGCTCGAAGCCGACCTCGCCGAGCCACGGTCCTGCAACGATGGGTGCGGGGCGCGCCGCCATGGCGTCGAGGTCCGCCTGCAGCGAGGCGCTGCGCCGCCGCGCGAGAAACCTGCTCGCCGCCAGACGAATCGGGCGCGGCACCAGGTGCCGCACTGTCGTCATCGGGCAGCCAGGCGACGTTCCGCCTCATTCCAGTCGTCCTCCGTGTCGATGCTCAGCGACTCGCCGGGTTGAAGCAGCTGCGGACGACAATCGTCGCCGTAAATGCCGCCGAATCTCTCGAGCGTCGTTCGCCAGAACGCATACACGGTTCCCTCCCGGTAATACGCGGGCCGTGCATCCTGCCGGCGCGTGATCCTGGCGCCCTCGGGCAGGAACGGTCGTAGAGATCCGTTTTCGATGCGAAGCACGTAATCCGGCGAGCGATCCAGAGGCAGCTGATTGACGGTCACGACCGAGTCCGCTCGTGTCTCGATCAGCGTCGCCACCGCGTCACGAATATGCCCGGGCCTCCGCAGCGGCGAGGTCGGCTGCAGCAGGACGATGACGTCCGGCGACCATCCATCTCGCGCGGTCTCGGCGAGCGCGTGCTCGATCACCGGAACCATCGGCGTGTCGTCCGCGGCGAGCGACGCGGGCCGCATGAACGGCACCTCGAGGCCCGCGCGGCGGCCGGCTTCCGCAATCTCCGGCGAGTCGGTGCTCAGAATCACGCGGTCGATGACGCCCGATTCGCGCGCCGCCCGCGCCGTGTACTCGAGCAGCGTGTGGCCGGCGAGCGGCCGCACGTTCTTTCCGGGAACCCCTTTCGATCCGCCGCGCGCGGGCACGAGGCCGAGGACGAGCATTCAGGGCCGCGGCGCGTTCTGCACGAACCGGACTTCGCGCAGCAGCTCGTCAACCGACGCCGCTGCCGGCATCGCGCCCGCATCCGCAGCGCCCGGGCGGCACATGTAGCCCACGTGCAGGTGATCCGCCGCGTAGTCGCTGCGCAGCACCTCGAATGCCGACCTCCTCAGGTACGCCACCATCGTCTGCTCGGTCAGGTAGTACGGATGATCGATCTTGATCGCGTCCTCGACGGACCAGTTGCGCAGGTACGCGGCGCGGAAATCGACGATGTCGATGAAGAGCAGTCCCGTGTCGGAGAGCAACTGACGCACGCGGGTCAGCGTGCCGGCCACGTCGAGCAGGTGATCGACGGTCTGGCAGATGATGACCACGTCGAAGCGGCGCGCGCCGAAGTCGTGCTCTTCGATCAGCCCCGTTACCGTCTCGAGACCCAGGCGTTTGGCCTCCTCGACTTCGAGCGGCGCGGGGTCGATCAGCGTCCCCTTCAGCCCGAACTCCCGCGCGAAGTGGGCCGCGACGACGCCGGTCGATCCGCCGATGTCGAGCAGCGTCGTCCGCCCCGCGCTCGACATGAACGGGCGGACGAAGCCGGCGCGCTCGATCGCGTACTCGCGCTGTTCGTCCTGGATGGTGCGCGCGTCGATCAGGCGGCCGTGGAACGCGCTCACCAGCGGCCGGTAGATGCCGTTGTAGAAGCGGCCGTACGCCTCGGCGGTCATGCGCGGGTTGAGGAACACCAGCCCGCAGCGGCGGCAGGCGTGCGCCTGCACCGGGTACCCGTAGCGATCGCGGTGCGTCAGGATGGCGAACTCCGCCGAGCCACAGAGGTTGCAGGAGGTCAGCGCCTGCTTCGGCTGCGCCGCGTAGCCGTAGTCGAGCGCCGCGATGCGATCCTTGCGTTCGGCGGAGATGGTCACCATTTAATACGTCAACCGCTTCTCGATCGTCAGCTCCGCCCGCGACAGGCAGTCGGCAATCCGCTCGCCTGCCCGTCCATCGCCGTAGAGCAGGTCGCGTTTCGGTTTGCCGCTCGTGATGTGCGCCCCAATCGCGCTGGAAATCTCACGTCGATCGTGCCCGACGTCGATCACGTTGTGCCCGCGCTCGCGTCCGAGCTGGCGCGTGCCGATGTTGACCGCCGGCACGCCGAGATACGAGCACTCGCGGATGGCGACGCTCGAATTGCCGACGATGGCGGTCGCTCCACAGAGGAGACGGAGGAAATCTTCCGGGAACATGTTCCGGAACAGATGGAAGTTCGCCGGCGCTTCCTTCTCGCGGAATACCCGGATGCCCTTCGACGTGCCGTCGGAGCCTGCGTCCACGTTCGGCCAGAACCAGAGCACCGGCAGGCCGAAGTCCCTCACTGCATAGAGCGTCTCGTCGACCTGCTGCCGCGCCTCCTCGTACTCCGTCGTCACCGGATGTTGCATGACGACGAGATACCCCTTCGACAGATCCGTCGTCGGCCCGACGCCGCCGTACTTCACGAACGGGTCGAAATCCATCGCGGGGCGGGCGGCCACTTCCGCGGCGATGTCGATCGACGGGCAGCCGGTGACGTGCACGGTCGCCGGGTCCTCGCCGAGCTTCTTGACGCGTTCGCCGGCGAGCTTCGTCGACACCAGGTGGAGGTTCGACAGCTTCGTGACCGAGTGACGGACCTTCTCGTCGATCGAGCCGGTCACTTCACCGCCCTGCACGTGCACCAGCGGGATGTTCATGTAGGACGCGGCGACCGCGGTGGCAAGCGTCTCGTAGCGATCGGCCACGGTCACGACGGCATCGGGCTTGATGTTGTCGAACACCGTCGCCAGCTCGGAGAGGCCGATACCGGTGGACTTCGCGGAGGTCACGAGGTTCTCGCCTTCGAGCACCATGTAGACGCGCGCGACAATCGGAAACCCGTCGCGCTCGATCGACTGGATGGCGCTGCCATACCGGTCGAGGAGCGCCGAGGCGGCGACGACGAGCTGCAGCTCGAGGTCGCTGTGCTCGGCAATCGCCTGGAGTGCCGTTCGAATTCGGGAGTAGCTGGGGCGAGCGGTGACGACGACGCAGATTTTCCGTTTCTTCAACGATGCGCGAGCCCTTCTATGTCTTCAGCCGCGAGCACCTGGTCCGCGGTGACGGGCCGCGCGAGACGGCGGCCGATGACCTCGTCGAGGCGATCCGGCGGGAGGCCGGTGCCCGGTTTCTTGATCGCGACATGCTCACGCGCGATGACGGTGCCGGCGGGCAGATCCGCGCTGGCGACGAGGCTTCGCGTGAACAGCTTCCGCAGCGGCGCGGTCTCCTGCGCCGAGGCATTCTTGTCGATCGGGTGCGCCCGCATCCGCTCGATGAAGCGGATGCCGTCCACGAGCTGGCGCAGTTCCCCGGTCGTGACCGAGGCGACCACGTCGGGCCCGAACATCTCGCGCGAGAGCGCCACGTGCACCTCCAGCATGTCCATGCCGAGCGCGGCGCCTGCGAGCCCCGGATAGATCGTCGCCGAGTGATCCGAGAGGCCCACCCAGCAGCCGTACCGCTCGCGGTAGAACGGGATCAGGTTCAGCCCGATCCGCTCCGGCGGACACGGATACGCGGTCGTGCACTGGAAGACGCCGACCTCGACGTGGCGCGCGCGGACGCGTGCGACGGCCTGGTCGATCTCCTCGATCGGGCTCATGCCCGTCGACAGCAGCACCGGCGTGCGCGTGTCAAGGATGCGATCGAGCAGCATCGCGTTCGACGTCTCGCCCGAGGCGATCTTCCAGAGCGGCATGCCGACGCGTTCGAGCAGTTCGACGGCCTCGATGGAAAACGGCGAGGAGAGGAAGAGGATGCCGCGATCGCGCGCGTGCTCCGCGAGCCCGCGCCACCCTTCTTCGGTGAACTCCATCCGCTTCCAGTAGTCGTAGCGCGTCTTGTCCTGCCGGCTGAACTTCACGCGGAACGGCTCGGACGGCGTGCTCTCGGCCGACGCGATGTGCGTCTGGAACTTCACGGCGTCGGCGCCGGCGTTGGCGATGGCGTCGACGAACGCGTGCGCAAGGCCGAGGCTGCCGTCGTGGGTCAGCGCGACCTCGCCGATGATGAGGCAGCGGCCCGAGCCGAGCGCGTCGATCGCGGGACTCGTCATGACCTCACGTGGACTGGAACGCCGAGCGGGTCGAGCGCACGGAGGTCGAGGGCCGCGAACTGTCCGGCGCCCGCGCGATGGGACGCGCGCAGCATCACCCCGAGATGCGCGTGCAGCCACTTCGGGTCGACGTACGCCGCCGAGGTGTTGACGCCGAGCATCGGCGCGAGCCACGCGACGCTGCCGCAGGTGCCGACGAACGCCTGCGCGCCCGCGATGATCTGCGTCTGCACGCCGAGATTGTTCGCGGGCGTCATCCACGGCCTGGCGCTGACGACGCGCCCGGACGGACCGAAGGCATAGTCGGCGTGCTCGTCCAGCACCAGCCCCGTATCGAGCAGCACCACGTTCGTCCGTTCGGCGAGGCTCTCCACGAACCACGCGAGCGTCCGCCTCACCTCGGGCGTGTCCGGGAGCGATCGCGCCGCATAGAACTTCACCGCGACGTAGTCGCGCGGCAGGCGGGCGGGATCGAACACGCGCGGCGCCACGATCGACTCGAAGCGCGTGTGCGCGTCGAGAAAGCTCTGCGGCCGCTGCCCGGACCAGAAGAGCGAGAACAGCCGGTACATGAGCGACGGATGGAGGACCGCGACGCGCTCGCCGATGACGCGCTCGACCGTCTGAACGACCTCTCGATCGAATGCCGAGACCTCGAGCTGCTTGGTCGCGCCACGCTCACCAGTGCGGCGCGCGAACTCGACGGGGTCGACGTGGTCCCAGACCTCGACGTAGCGGCTCGCGATCCCTTCGTACCACGACGCGACGCCGCCGCGCGAGACGGCTACGACGCGCGCCGGATCGAGCCGGAACGCCGCCTTGACCCATCGCAGGAACGGGACCCAGTACAGCGTCTCGAACCCGACCTCCGACAGCCACGGCCCGGCAACGATCGTCTGCTCCGCGTTGACGACATCGTCGATCTCGCGCTCGACCAGCCAGGCGGCCCGCTGCCACTCGCGCTGCTCGCGCAGCTCGGCACGGTGCCGCCGCGCGTCACGCAGCGGCCGCTTAAGCCTTCGTAATAAGTTCATGGTGCGGCGCGCCGAAACCGAGCCGGAGCATGTCCACCGACCGCAGATCCAGCTCGACGAAGCTTCCCTTGCGGAGACCGGAGAAGACGCGCTTGGCGACCTCGAGGTGATCGAACCGGAAGCCGGTGATGTGCGAGTAGAAGGTCAGCGCGTGCGTGCCCGAGAGCGGCGCCACGTACGAAAAGCCCCCGTAGGTGCCGACGTACGCCTCGGCAGCGGAGATGATGCGCGTCTGCACGTCGAGGTTCGTCGCGGGCGTCATCAGGTGATCGATCGTGTGAATCCGCCCGCGGTTTCCCTTCGCGATGTCCTCGTGATCGTCGAACCGCTGCCCGGTGTTGAGCAGGACGACGTCGATGTGACGCGTCAGCTCCTCGAGATACGACGCGACGAACGCGTGATTCTCCGGCGTGTCGGGCAGCGCCGTGTTGCCGTAGAACTTCGCCGCCACATAGCGTTCCGGCAGCACGCCTCGCAGATCGCCCAGCTCCACCGGCGGCAGCGCGCCGAACGAGGTGAACGCCTCGATGAGCGTGATCGGCACGCGCTGGAACCAGAAGTGATCGAACAGCCGGTACATCGTCGACGGGTGCAGCAGGCGGACGCCGCTGAGCCCGCGCTTCTCCGTCACCTTCGCGATGATCTCCCGGTCGAAGCTCGAGATCTCGACGTGCTTCAGGCGGCCGCGCTGCTCGACGATGCGCGCGTCGTTGCGGGCGCGGAACTCGTCGGGCGGGTAGAAC
>Ga0070698_100007951_pt1 | contig 11473 bp, 6 predicted proteins | sample KBSK1502metaG_FD_65477 | JGI IMG/M metagenome (GOLD analysis project Ga0070698, IMG submission 65477) | Corn, switchgrass and miscanthus rhizosphere microbial communities from Kellogg Biological Station, Michigan, USA - KBS K1-50-2 metaG | ecosystem: Host-associated > Plants > Roots >...
GAATGTCTACGCTGAAGAAGCGCTGCTCGGCTGGATCTCGATGCAGCTGGCGAAGCCAGTGAAGTGGATCGAGGGGCGGCGGGAAAATATTCAGGCCACGATCCACGGCCGCGGGCAGGTTGGCTACATCGAAATTGGATGCAAAAACGACGGCACGATCACCGGGCTTCGGTATAACGTGTTTGCGGATCTTGGTGCCTACCTGCAACTTCTGACTCCCGCTATCCCGACCTTGACCGGCCTGATGTTGTCGGGTTCTTACAAAATTCCCGCGATTCAAATCAACGTGACCGCCTGTTTCACTAACAAAATGTCTACCGACGCTTATCGCGGCGCCGGCAGGCCGGAAGCCACCTATGTGGTCGAGCGAGCAATGGACCTGGTTGCAGCTGAGCTTGGGATTGATCCCGCTGAAGTTCGCCGAAAGAATTTCCCGGCCGCGGACGCCTTTCCCTTTCACACCGCCACCGGTCTCGATTATGACAGTGGCAACTATGAAGCAGCTCTCGACAAAGCGCAGGCGATTCTCGGTTACGCCGAACTGCGGGAGCAGCAGAAGCAGGCGCGCGCTGAAGGCAGACTGCTCGGCATTGGCATCTCAACTTATGTCGAGATTTGCGCGCTCGGCCCGTCACAGGCCATGCCCGCCGGCGGCTGGGAAAGTGCGACCGTGCGAATTGAACCCACCGGTAAAGTGACAGTGTTGACAGGCGCCTCACCACACGGCCAGGGACAGGAAACGTCTTTTGCGCAAATTGCCGCCGATGAGCTGGGCGTGGATTTGGGCGACGTCACCGTGATTCATGGGGATACCGGAATCGTTCAATACGGCATTGGGACGTTCGGCAGCCGCGCAACTGCCGTGGGCGGAACTGCGGTGTTTATCGCCATTCAGAAACTGAAGGAGAAAGCCAACAAGATTGCCGCGCACATTCTGAAGGCAGATGAAGCGAGCCTTTCCTTTGCCGGCGGACGCTTCTCGCGCGGAACGACTGCGACAACTGGAGAATCAGAGCCCGTCGTCCCGGTGGGCGAGGCTCCCGCTGGAGCACTTCCCGAACCTGAAACCGAAGGCAAGTCGAGCCTGACGATTCAGGAGGTCGCTCTTGCTGCTCACATAGCTCGGGAGATTCCGCCGGATACTGAGCCGGGACTTTCTGCTACCTACTTCTTCGAACCGAAGAACTTCACTTTTCCGTTCGGAACGCATCTCGTCGTAGTTGAAATCGACCGAGAGACTGGTGACATCAAGTTTCTCCGTTACGTTGCCGTCGACGACTGTGGCAAGGTGATCAATCCGCTGCTCGTTGATGGGCAGCTCCATGGCGGAATTGTCCAGTCGCTGGGCCAGGCGCTTTTCGAGGAAGTTGTTTATGACGATCAGGGGCAGTTAGTAACCGGCAGTTTGATGGACTACGCACTGCCGAGGGCGTCGCACGTTCCCTGGATGGAGTTGGATCGCACGGAAACACCTTCGCCGGTAAATCCTTTGGGTGTTAAAGGTGTCGGCGAAGCAGGGACTATTGGCGCAACGCCGGCCATAGTGGGAGCGATCGTTGATGCCCTCTCGCCTTTTGGCGTGAAGCATCTGGACATGCCGGTTAAGGCAGAGGCGATCTGGCGAATACTCAACGCGTAGGTTAGCGGTGGCTGCGACAGGTCGCGGCCGACGAAAGCGCCGACAGGTCAGCGCACTCCAAAAAGGAGACACCAATGATACCCGCAGTTTTTGATTATCAAGCTCCCGCCACAATCGATGAAGCTCTGTCATTGCTGGCCGCTAATCCAGATGAAGCGAAAATTCTTGCGGGAGGTCACAGCTTGATCCCGGCAATGAAGCTGCGACTGGCACAACCCGGCCTGCTGATCGACATCGGACGGATAAAGGACCTTGCGTATATCCGAGAAGAAGGCGATCAGATTGCGATCGGCGCCATGACTACTCACTACACAATCGAATCGTCGGCTGTGCTTCAAAAGATTTGTCCGCTACTGCCTGACTGCGCCTCACACATTGGCGACGTCCAGGTCAGAAACAAGGGCACGATTGGCGGCAGCGTCGCGCATTCAGATCCGGCAGGCGATTGGCCGGCGGCCATGATTGCGTTGAAGGCGCAGATGGTTGCAGTGGGCGCGAATGGTGAGCGAACAATCAATGCTGACGACTTTTTTGTCGACCTGTTAACAACCGCGCTAAATTCTGGCGAGATACTACGCGAGATACGTATACCTAAACCTCCAGGACCTTTTGTGCACTCTTATCAGAAAGTGCGACACCCCGCCTCGGGCTTTGCCGTAGTGGGGATTGCCGTTGCTATCGGGCTGGGCGCCGACGGCTCATGCGAAACAGCCAGCGTCGGTGTCACAGGCGTGGCTTCGAAAGCATATCGTGCCGCTGCGGTCGAAGCAGCACTCAAGGGTCAAAAGCTAAATGACGAGACCATTGCACAGGCGGCGGCTCACGCAACCGACGGAGTTGATGCAAACTCTGATCTTTACGCATCAGCGGAATACCGGCGGCACCTGGCGCAGGTTTACACCAGACGTGCGCTTCAAAAAAGCCTGGGCTAACCAATCAAGGGAGTTGCTGGGACCGCGGGCGTCCCGCCCGCAAACGCGCCGGATGGCGCGCAGTCTTTTGGAATAAATCGTTTCGCGCTTCGCGCTCACTTGCGGGCGGGACGCCCGCGGTCCCAGCACATCGCTTGACGCGCATCGCTAGTCACAAGCTTTTTACATGAAGATCGAAGGCACACATCAACTCAACGCTTCGCGCGCGCGCGTTTACGAGTTACTTATCGATCCGGAAGTTCTTCAGCGTTGCATACCGGGTTGCGAGCGCTTAGAGAAAACTGAAGCCAACGCATATTCGGCGACGATTCGCACCGGCGTCGGAGCTATCAAGGGAGTTTTTGCGGGAACCGTCCGGCTTGAAGATATGCGCCCGCCGGAGCATTACCGAATTGTCGTGTCGGGCAAGGGCGCGCCGGGTTTTCTAAAAGGCTCTGGCGACCTGGATCTTGAGGAACAGGGCGAAGGCACGCTCATAAAGTACACCGGCGATCTTCAACTGGGTGGAACAATCGCAAGCGTTGGCCAGCGAATGATCCAGGGCACGGCCAAGATGATGGCTTCGCAATTCTTCACCGCCCTTGAAGTAGAAGCTCAAACTGAAGCCGGGGAACCACCGCCGAAGCACGGTTTTTTTCGCACCATCCTGAGGTGGTTCTCAGGGTGGCTGCGGAGACGGAGCGCGCTCCGCTAAAGGAACAGGACCGCGATACAGAGTCCCGCGACGCTCAGAAACATCGTAACGTTGGAACAAAGTGTCCAATTCCCTCCGAACGTTCACACACTCAATCGCCACTTCCTCCGGAAACACGCAGTACCAGGGAAACAGCGTGGTTTCCAGATAGATGCTGGAATGCTCATCGTAGTATTCGGGTAATTCCCGATAGGTGGGGTCAAACGACTGCATTGCGTCATCTTCAAAGAATTCGCGATTCGCAATCTGCGTACCTTTGCTTACTCTGATCTGATCGTTGATTTCCTTCAGCCTTACATATTCGTCGTACTCCATCTTAGGAGCTAATCGCAATCTGATTTTGTAATCCTCGTCAAACCCGGACTTATCAACGTCCTCTTTGAGACGATCAAGATCCCTAAGCACGGACAAATCCATTGCTACACAGCTGTAGCTTCTGATCTGTGCTTTACGAACCAGCAGAATCTCATTGTTGTTTTCGCTGAGGTCCCAGTTTCCTGGTAATACAGCGCCTATTCGGAGTGCATAGTTGCTGCGCGGCTGCAGCGGAGGTTGCCTGATGAAAGATCGACGGATCAGATAACCGATGTAGTAATAGGTCTCGTGAGCCAACAACCCAAGCTGTTTGCCTCCGCTCTGATACCTGGTTGTCGGTGTCGGCGAAGGATAAGCGTCAAGCCCCAAATCGATAGCCATACTCACTGCTCGCCTCATGTGCAGAGGGTCGCTGACAATCAGCACTCGCTTCAAGCCTCTGGCGAAGGCCAACTCTCTGGCAAACACCAGGTTCTCGTAGGTCGTATGCGAACTTTCCTCAACGAGTATGTCTGCGGGGGATATTCCTTGCTGTATCGCGTATTGCCGCGCAGCCGACGACTCAGTCGGTTCGTCGCGGTTCCCTTGCCCGCCGGTAAAAATTATTTTCCGCACCTTGCCGCTGCGACGAAGTTCCAGAGCGTGGTTTATACGCTCTTTGAAAACAGGCGAAACGTCGTTGCCCCAAACAGCCGCGCCCAGCACAATTGCCGCGTCGGCCGGTTCGTCGGAGCCGGTCCTGCCGAACGAATAGATGCGAAGAGCGATAAGTCCGACCAACAGAACCAGCGTGCCTATCACCGCCGCTAGTACTCGAACAATTCTCTTCATTGCATTTCCTGGTTAACAGCGAAGATTTGGCGGAAGGATTTAAGAAGAAAGACTAGCCGCGGATAAACGCGGATGACGCGAATCTGAAAAGCCCTAAAGACTGGTTAGCTTCGCTGCTGTGCTCGATGTCTTGGGTGTTTCTCTAATCCGCGCTTATTTGCGGAAATCCGCGGCTGAATTATCTGCTGGACTCGCGTCGCCCGCGCGCGATGAAATCCTCAATTTCAGACATCTTTCGCGGCAAGGCCTTAGTCATCCACTTCACACCGCCTGACGTGATCAACAGGTCGTCTTCAATGCGCACGCCGATCCCTTTGTATTTTTCGAACGCAGGTCGAACAGCCGCAATGAATTTCTCGTTCTCAGGTGTCTTAGGTAAATTTTCCAGCGCGTCGGGCCTGATATAAATTCCCGGCTCGTTTGTGAAGACCATGCCCGGTTCCAAAGTCGAGGCGTAGTTGCCAACATCGTGGACATTCATTCCCAGCCAGTGTGAAGTACCGTGCATGAACCAGATTCGATATTGGTCAGAGGTTTTATCCGTGATCAATCCTAGTTTCCAGAGCCCTTCCGTGATTACTTCCTGCGAAGCACGATGAACGTCTGATATTCTCGCGCCCGGGTGCGACGCCAAACCCGCGGCTTCCTGGGCGTCGTAAACAACCTGATAGATTTCAGCCTGGGCCGGCGAAAACTTTCCGTTAACAGGAAAAGTTCGGGTAACGTCGGCGGAGTAGTGCTCGTATTCGGCGCCCACGTCCATTAGCAGCAATTCGCCCGACGTGACCTGACCTTGCGACTCCTCATAGTGCAACGTGGTGGCGTTAGGTCCACAACCAACAATCGATGGATAACCCCAGTGATCGGCATTGCGAAGCTTGAAGGTGTAGGCCACCTGCGCATCAACTTCGTATTCCCATTTCACATCGGCTGCTGCTACCCAGGCACGCTCGTGTGCTTCGGTAGTGATATCGATGGCGTGCTGCAACAGTGCCAGTTCGAGGGCGGACTTTCTGAGTCGCATCTCGGCAAAAATCGGCGTTGCATTCTTAATGCTGTAGCCTGAGGCCGACTTCGCCCACTCCGAAGCGAACCGTTGTTCCTGTCGATACTCCGTGCTGTCAGTAGCCCCGGGCACCAGCAGATAGATCTCGCCGTTGTTATCAAGGGCTGCGGCAAATAACTTATCAAAACCGAGACTACTGGGAGTTGCGCTACTCTCACTCGAAGCCGAATTGGCCGCCATCAGGATTTTTTCCGGTTTCGGGCGATAAGGCTGCCGATTGCGGAGCGCTCGCAGGAAAGGCTCAAACTCACCCGCTTCCCAAATTTCCTTGATGCCCGAAATCTGACTCGCTTCTTCCGGGCTATACATGTGGCCCGTCCAGGTTTCCGCACGCGCATCCCGTCGCGGCATGAAAAGTATCGCGGGGAACGCTGCGTTGCCTGGAGTGATTACGAGAGTCGCCCCCTTTTGCTTTAGATTCGTGAGGTAGTAGAGATTGTTCTCCTGGCGATATTCGTAGTCCACGTCATTCGCGTAGACCCGCGGCTCAGTGCTGAAAAGAATTAGAATCCCCTTGTCGCCAATTGCCTGGCCCACACGGGCTCGCCGGCTCGCAAGTTCTGCAAGGCGCACCTTCGCATCAAAAGCCGGAGCCGGCGGCGCCGTCCTGATGACAGAGCTCTTCGCGGTTTCGGCTAAGCCTTTTCCAGCCACCGCCGGTAAGGCGTTCACCAACAGAACGAGGACTGCACAGCTGATCGCAGTCTTTGAATTAATAAGTTTCATAAGTGCTCCGGTAGGCTTGGAGTTGTAATAAAAAAGTTAATCGCAAAGGCTGGAAAACAAAGAACTCGACTAGTTCACCACAGATCAATTCACACGCCTTCTGCGTAGTAGTCTCGTTCCTGACGGAATCACGCGTACACTTCCGTCTCTCGAGGTCACTATGCGCCTGCCGTCGGGCATAAGCGTAACCTGAGTGCCGTCGCGCAGGGTCCTGGTCCGCGGCGTATTGTTAGGAATGAACAGTTCCGGCGTATCAGGAGCTACTGGGACGTCTTTCGGCTCGCCGGCATTAGTGTCGGGCTCCTCATCGGCGTCTACAGGACTCTTTTCAGCTTTGTTCTTCTTTGCGGTCTTCTCACTTTTTTTGGCCAGCTCAGTTGCAACCGGCGGAGTAGTGGCTACAGGCCGCTTTTCTTCTGTCAGATTACCGGAGCCTGGTTCGGAAGTAGCGTGTTGCAATGTGGGTGAGGGCTCAACGGGTGGCGTATTCGCGTTGTTCTGATCGCCGGTGTCGACTGGGGCTGTTGCGGCTACCGAATTGCGATGTTGGTAGGCATAGAAGCCGCCAAATAGAACCCCGATCAGAACCACAGCCGCCACGCCGAGGGCCAAGGGTGCAAGTCTTCTCTTAGCCACCGTCGCTTCGGAACGCACCACGGTGGTCTCACCTGGCTTAAGCATGGTCGGAGTCGAATCAGCTTGTGCCCTTTCGGTTAGCGTCGCCGCAGTAGGCGCGTGAAGAACAGTCGCTGCTTCGCTTTTACCGGTCAGGGTTGCAACTTCGGCCGTTCCTCTCAGAGCATCGCGCATCGCAGCGGCAGTCGGGTAACGCTGGTCTCGACTCTGCCTCATACCTCGTGCCAAAACGTTTGCCACTTCCGGACCGATGCCGCCCAAGACTTCATTTGCGGGAGTTAGCGGATCAGGTTGGCCGTTAACCAACGAGGCTGCGCGCGTTAACGCGTCGGGCGGCTTCACAGCAGTCATCAGGTGATAAAGCGTCGCGCTCAAGGCATAGATGTCGCTACGCACATCTGTTCCCATACCCTGAATCTGCTCTAGCGGAGCGTAGTTCGGCGTGTAGCCATAGATGCTGGCTGAGGTTGTGACCACAGAAACGCCGCCGGCCTGTCCCTTCGCCAAACCAAAGTCCAACAGGATGATCTGGCCTCTCCCTGTAAGCTTGAGATTCTGCGGTTTGATGTCCCGATGGATGATTTGCGGATCTTGCGTATGCAGATAGTCAAGCGCATCCAGCAGTTGATCTCCCCAGGTAAGAACCTGATCCGGTGGAAACGGTCCCTGCTTGCGGGCCATCATTTGGGAGAGGTCGAAACCGGGAATGAACTGCATTACGAGGAACTGGCCATCGCCTTCTGCGAAGTGGTCGCTGACCCGCGGCAGCGCTGGATGGTGCATGCCTGCCAGTAACTTTGCCTCACGCTCAAACTGCTTGCGCAGACGTTCGTCAGCAAACAGGCTCTCCTTGAGAGCCACCGTCGTTTCGAGTCGCTCGTCAATCGCCTCGTAGACGGCTCCCATCCCGCCTTGGCCTAACAGGCGAACTATCCGATAGCGACTTTGTAAAACAGTTTCCGGCGCAAGCATTACGATTTCTCGGATGAATTCTTAGAGGGAACCGAAAGCATTATACACACGCACTGTCTGACACGAAATCAACGCCCAAATGTTCCGCTAAACTTTAGCCTTGTTGCAGTTGGCACAAACTGAAGTTTGTCGGCCACGGCAATCAGGCGTATGCTGTCCCCACACGTGAGTGATTCCATCCCTTTGCTGGACGATGAAGTTATCGACGTCGGGCCTCGGAAAAGACGCCGTTGGCGACTTTGGCTGATCGCCGCACTTGTGTTGTTGCTGCTGGTACTGTCTCGCGGTCTTTCCATTTATCTTTCCGCTGCCTGGTTTAACTCGCTCGGCTTCTCTCCAGTCTATTGGTACATCTTCAAGTTGAAAGTCGCGTTGTTCCTGGCGTTTGCTTTGGTGACCACCGTCATTCTTCGCACCGCGTTTTGGTTGCTCGAGCGAAACTTCGCCATGCAGCCGATGGAGAAGCGGACGATCATCGTCAACAACCAGCCCATTCAGTTTTCGCCGGAACGTTTTGTGAGACCAATTGGCTGGGTTATTTCGGCGCTCTTCGGGTTGTTCTATGGCTTCGCCATGAAGAGCGAGTGGCAGAAGTTTGCGCTCTACTTCAACCAGGTCCCGGCAGCCTCTCCGGATCCGATTTTTAACAAGCCGATCGGCTTCTACCTTTTCTCGCTGCCCGCCTACGACTTGATAAGTAGCTGGGTCAGCACCCTTGCCTTTGTTGTTCTTTGCGCCGCAATCGCTTATTCGCTTCTCGCCGTCCCGCAAAAGGTGCTAAAGGCTGTCCGCAAGGATACCGCCCGCGCTCCCTGGGCGGCGGTGTCGCTGGCGCTTGCTGTGTTTCTTGGGGTGCTCGCGTGGCGTACCTATCTGTCGCGGTTTCCTTATCTGTGGGAGGATCATCAAACATTCTCCGGAGTAACTTTCACCGAAGCAAACTATCTCCTGCCGGCACTTTACTTCGTTGCGATCGCCCTGCTGCTTGCTTCCGCTATAGCTGCAGTAAATGCTTTCTCAACGCGCAGCCTTAGGTTGTTGCTGGCGGGGTTGGCGATCCCGCTGCTGGTTTACGTGATCGGTGTTTATCTCATCCCGGCTTACGTCAACAGCTTCATAGTTAAACCCAATGAGCTGGCGCGCGAGACGCCCTATATTGAACAAAACATTGCCTGGACCCGGCGAGCCTTTGCACTCGAGCAAGTGGAGCTGCGTGAGTTTGAGGCTGAAGCCACAACTGAAGCTCTGGATCTGAATGCTAATAGACCAACGCTCGACAACATTCGGCTATGGGACTGGCACGCCCTGCAGGATACGCTAAAGCAGATACAGGCGATTAGGACCTACTACGACTTCCCGGACGTAGACGTAGATCGTTATTCCATTGATGGCAGCATCCGACAGATGATGGTTGCCGCGCGTGAAATAAACGTCGGCAAACTGCCTGACGCGTCGCGGAATTGGATTAATGAAAAACTGATCTACACACATGGCTACGGTGTCACCATGAACACGGCAAACGGCTTTACGCCTGAAGGCATGCCGCGTTTCATAGTCAACGACATGCCGGTCAAATCCAACTCGGCAGAAGTTAAGGTGACGCGCCCCGAAATCTATTACGGCCAGGAAACGAATACAGACATTTACGTCAAAACGAGACTTAAGGAATTTGACTTTCCGCAGGGTGAAACCCACACCGAAACAAGTTACGAGGGGTCAGGCGGCATCAGAATTGGGGGCCCCGCCAGACGCCTGCTGCTAGCATGGGCGCTGGGCGACCTATCTAGGCTTCCATTCTCGAATGATGTCAACTCGGAGAGTCGGGTATTAATCCACCGCAATATTCGGGAGCTGGTTAACGGGATCGCGCCCTTTCTAATTTACGACAACGATCCTTACATCGTGGTGAGCACTGAAGGCAGGCTGTTCTGGATGCTCGACGCCTTTACTGAGTCGTCATCGTATCCGTATTCCAGACACCATGACGTCGGGCAGAATAACGTCAACTACATCCGCAATAGCGTCAAAGTAGTGATCGATGCATATAACGGCACGACGCACTTTTACGTTTTCGACAATAACGATCCGCTGATCGCCACCTATCGCGCGACGTTCCCGTCGTTATTTCTAGATGCCAGCCAGATGCCCGCTGATCTGCGCGCTCACGTTCGCTATCCCGAAACCTTGATTCGGGTGCAAGGCGAGGTCTACAGCCTGTATCACACGCAAAGTCCGAAGGCGTTTTTCCAGCGTGAGGATGTATGGAGCGTGGCCCAACAAAAAAGCCTGGATGACTCTGACAGAAAACAAGTCGAAATCGACCCTTACTATGTATTGATGCAGCTGCCGGGAGAAAAAGCCAATCGCGAGTTTGTGTTGATACTGCCGTTCACCCCAGCAGGCCGTAATAATCTGATTGGCTGGATGGCCGGTCGCTGCGACGGCAATGAGTATGGCAAGCTCCTAATCTACAACTTCCCCAAGTCGCGACTAATTGATGGTCCGTTACAAATTGAAGCCCGCATCGATCAGAACTCCCAGTTGTCCTCACAGTTCACTCTCTGGAACCAGCAGGGGTCGCACGTGCTGCGGGGCCACCTGCTAGTTATCCCTATCGGCAAGGCCTTGCTCTTCGTGGAGCCAATCTATCTGAAGGCGGAGAGCAGCCCCATGCCTGAGTTACGATTGGTGGTTCTCGCGACCCAGGATCGTCTCGGTTTTGGACCGACCTTTGACGATGCGATGAACAGTATTTTCGGTGACCTGGCGCGTCCCCCGGCGCAGCCGAAAGGAGAGCCCTCGAAAGATGCGAGCGTGGAAGGCCCGGCAAAGCCGGCGGCATCACCTTCACCCGGCCAGCCTGCTCAGGCAGCCAACGTCCAGCAGTTGATAGACAAGGCCGTCCAGGAATTTGACGAGTACCAGCGCCTCACGTCCCAGGGCAAGCTCGGCGAAGCGGGCCAGAAGCTGGAGCAACATAAACGCACCCTCGAAGAGTTGAAGCGGGCAGGAACAAAGAAGCCCTAGGCCATTCAGCCTCCATACTCATCAAGTTCAGAACCTCCCATCAAGCAAGGCGATCCTTTAATTTCCTCAGTATTTCTGAAATTTCACGTAGAATTGTATGGTCATGCCGTACAGTATGTTTTATCGTTAGCCGTAAACGCTCGCGCTGGGTTATATTGGCAATCCAAATTTTCAACAACCACTCCTGAAGGCTCAATGCGAGCGAGCCGGCACGGAGAACCGGGGGCACGACTTGGCAGCGGCGGCATTCTACGACCTCGAAGGAACGTTGGTCAGCACCAACCTGATCCACACGCTTGGCTTCTACGCCAGGAATGAGCCGGGCCTGTTCCGAAGCTTCAAGAAGAGTGCGGCCACCTTGCTGAGTCTGCCGATGTTCGCCGTAACTGACCAATACAGCCGTAAGGTTTTCAACGACCTTTACTTCAAGCGCTACAAAGGCGTGAAGGAAGACCGCCTCCGCTACCTTGCCGATGACTTGTTCATATCGGTGTTGAAGCCGGCTGTTTTCCCCGGTGCTTATGAACTGTTGGAGAAATCTCGCAGCCTCGGGTTGCGGCAGGTGGTAGTAACTGGAGCGTTGGACGTTTCGGTGAAGCCGTTGATGGAACATCTGGGCATTGAAGAGTACGTGG
>Ga0070698_100007952_pt1 | contig 11472 bp, 6 predicted proteins | sample KBSK1502metaG_FD_65477 | JGI IMG/M metagenome (GOLD analysis project Ga0070698, IMG submission 65477) | Corn, switchgrass and miscanthus rhizosphere microbial communities from Kellogg Biological Station, Michigan, USA - KBS K1-50-2 metaG | ecosystem: Host-associated > Plants > Roots >...
GGCTGATGCTCGAACTCGTAGTTGCCGAAGTAATGGAGCTTGTTGAGGATGATCGGCCCGCCGACCGTGCCGCTGTACTGCTGGTTCTTGTACGGGACCTTCGTGTTGAGCACCGGATCGGCCGCGTTCCAGCGGCTGTCGCGGAAGTTGCCGACGAAGGTGCCGTTCAGACTGTTCGTGCCGGACCTCGTGATGGCGTTGACCTGGACGCCCGACGAGCGGCCCTGCGTCGCGTCGAACCGGTTCGAGATGAACTGGAACTCCGCGATCGCGTCGTTGCTGTACCGCGCCTGGTTGCCCGTGCCGAGATTCGCGGTGACCTGCAGGCCGTCGACGTTCAACTGGAACTCGCGGACGTCGACGCGATCCTGCACGGGCAGCGCGCCCTGCGCGTTGGTCCGGTTGCCGGGCGCGAGCAGCGCGAGCGAGAGCCAGTTGCGGCCGGCGACCGGCAGATCCTGCACCTGACGCGGATCGATGTTGCCGGCCAGTTCGGACGACTGTGTTTCGATCAGCGGGGCCTCACCGGTGACCGTGACCGTTTCCTGCAGACTCGACGGCGACATCTGGAGGTTGAGCGTGATGGTCTGGCCGACGAGCAGGTCCACGCCCGTGCGCGTCACGTTCCCGAAACCCGTCAGCTGCGCGACGATCTTGTACGACCCCACGCGGACGGGAATGCGGTACACGCCGCGCGCATCGGTCACGGCTTCATAGTTGTTGCCTGAAGCTTCGTGCGTGGCCTGGACAGTGACGCCGGGCAGCACGGCCCCTGTCGAATCGGTGATGGTGCCTGTCAGGACCGCCTCTTGCGCGGCGGCTATCACGGGCAGCGCCAGGACGGCGCCGAGAATGACCAATACCCGTACGAACGCATGCGACCCCTTCATAATCGGGAACCCTCCCCACACCTGCGAAGTCGCTCGCCACTGCGACTTCGACGAAGACGGGACGGCTCACCAGAACGCCGGGCCGCGAAACCCTTCGATCCTCCAGATCTACAGGGGAGAAGATTCTAGCTCGGTTTGCCGCTATACTGCGCGCTCGGCAGCCAGCGGAGGTTCGCATGAGGCCCCGTTCCCTGGACGAGTTCCTGACCAAAGCCCGGGTTCCCTACACCACGTTCCGGCATGCGCCGGCGTTCACCGCCATGCACAAGGCGGCCGTCTCCCACATCCCGGGGCGCTCCTGGGCCAAGACAGTCGTATGCCACGCCGACGGCGAGGTGGTGCTGGCGGTCGTGCCCGCCCACTACACCGTGGATCTCGAGAAGCTCCGCGAGATCGCCGGCGCGGCGACGATTCGCATGGCGAGCGAGCCCGAGCTGGCCGCGCTCTATCCGGACTGCGAGGAAGGCGCGATGCCGCCGTTCGGCGGCCTCTACCTGCAGCGCGTGTTCGTCGAGCAGTGCTTCGTCGGCGACCCGGAGATGGTGTTCAACGCCGGCACGCACACCGACTGCATCCGGATGCACTACGCCGATTTCGCGGACCTCGCCAGGCCCGTTGTCGGGCGCTTCAGCGGGCCGCGCCTGGAGAGCTAGCGCGGCAACTCCCAACGTCCAATTCCCAACTTCCATTGAGATCGTTCTTGGGAGTTGGAGGTTGGAAGTTGGAAGTTGGAAGTTGCCCTCAAGCCAGCTTTGCGTCGAGCGTGATCTTCGTATTCAGCAGTCGCGAAATCGGACAACCTGCCTTCGCGCCTTCGGCCGCCTGCTGAAACTTCGCCGTGTCCGCGTTCGGGATCCGGACCGTCGTGTCGAGGTGACTCGCGGTCACAGTGAACGCGTCGCCAACCTTCTCCAGCGTGACGGTGGCGGTCGTATTGATGGAGTCGGCCGTCATCCCGGCGTTGCCGAGAAACAGCGACAGCGCCATCGAAAAGCACGCCGCGTGTGCAGCAGCAATCAGCTCTTCAGGGTTGGTTCCTGTCTCATTCTCGAACCGCATCGAGAAGTTGTACGGAACATTGGACAGTGCGCCGCTGCTCGACGATACCGTCCCCCGCCCATCCTTGAGACCACCTTTCCACACTGCGCTCGCGCTTCTTTTCATAGGCTCAAAACGTTATCACGACAACGTTTTCTCTTAGAATGATCGCTTCGTGTCCCCTGCCCTGGTCCTGGCAGTCATCGCCGTTGCGATGCTTGTCATCGCCGTCGTTCTGATTGCTGCGATCAGCGCGCGGCGTCGTCAGGATGTTCTTGCGCCTGGCGAGCTGCACGCGAGTACGCCTGCCCCATTGCCAATCGTCGAGGACGCTGTCGAGGCGTGGCAGCGGCGCGTGCTCGCCTTCGCGGTGGAGCTGCGCGGCTCGATGACGACCGGCCAGCTCCAGGAGACCATCGCGAGAAAGCTGCCGCCGCTGCTCGGCGTCGATCAGCTCTGGATCGAGACCACGCTGGGCGGCCGCCGCAAGATGATCGCGGCGCCGATCGCCGGGGAAGCGACGCCCGCCGCCATGCACCCGCTGGTCGACTCGCCGGGGGAATGGGCGACCTTTCCGCTGCGCTCGCCCGACGGGGTGGTCGGCGTCATCGGCGTGCCGTCGTGGCCGCGGCCGCTCACGCCCGCGGCACGGCGCACGATGGCGGCGCTGGCGCCGCTGCTCGCTGACAGCCTGCAGACGGCGCACACCATCGCGCAACTGCGCGAGCTGAGCACGATCGACTCGGTCACCGGATGCTCGACCAGGGCCGACGGTCTCGAGCGGCTGCGGGCGGAGCTGAAGCGGGCGCAGCGCGCGAACCAGCAGGTCGCGGTGCTGATGCTCGACCTCGACTACTTCAAGAGCATCAACGATCGGTACGGCCACCAGTGCGGCGATCAGGTGCTGGCGGCCATCGGGACGACGATCATGCAGACGCTGCGGGTCAGCGATCTCCGCTGCCGGTGGGGCGGCGAGGAGTTTCTCGTCGCGCTGCCTGAAAGCGGCCTCGACCAGGCGAAGCGCGTGGCGTTGACGATCGCGCAGCGCATCGCCGCGACGGTCACCGAGTACGACTCGGCCCGCATCCAGCTGACGACGAGCGTCGGGATCACGATCGCGCTGCCTGGCGAAGAGGATCTCGAGGCGGTGCTCGCGCGCGCCGACGCGGCGCTCTATCGCGCGAAGGCCGACGGCCGCAATTGCATTCGCGTCGTGCTGGCCAACCCCGATGAGGGATCGATCGCGGCGCCGCCGTCTCCGCCGCTCCCGTTCAGGGATCGGCGCAACCCGGAGCAGGCAGACCGCCGGCAGCATCGCGGTCCCGGGCGGCGCGCAAGCGACTTCGCGCGCTCCGACCGGACGCGGCCTACAGATGTTGCAGCTGTTGGCGAGGCGCGGGCCCGCGCCACCCCTGCTTGAGCAGCCGGCGCTCGACGTCCGTCCAGCGGCGATTCAGTTCGTCCGCGCCGCTGAAGCGCTCCACCTGCAGGATCGCGTCAGGGCGATCGATGTGCAGTTCGTAGCCGTCGGTGGCCGTCCGTACTTCGCAGCGAATGATGCCGCCTCTGCGGCTGAAAAAGCAGACCACGTCCGCACTATCGGCACCCTGGATCGACCCGATAGGGGGTGGTGCTCCCCTAAAGCCATACGGACGAGCCGGTTAGTGGTTGTGGTTCGCGGCGACGGAGACCTCAACGTGTACTCGGCACGCGCGGAACCTCGTTGAGCGCCCATGCGGTGAGCGTGGTCCCCGCAGGAACGAGGATGTGCTGCCGGCCATCGAGCATATAGGTGATCGGCGACGTGCCATGGAGCGCCGATCCCATCTGGAAATGCCAGAGCAGCTTGCCGGTGTGCGAGTCGATCGCGAGGAAATTGCCCTCCGCGTCGCCGCTGAACGCCAGGCCCGATGCCGTCGTCAGCACGCCTGACGTCGACGGGCTGATGTACTGGAACTCCCACTTCTGCTCGCCGGTCGCCGGATCGATGGCTCGCAACGCGCCGAACGCGCGCTTGTCGGGTCCGGTCGCGCGCTGACCCGCGCCGCCCGTGTAACGCTCTCCCGGTACGTACTCCTGCTTCCAGGCGTAGAAGGTGGCGCACACTTCGCGCGCGTTGACGAAGAACAGGTGCTGTTGCGGATCGTAGGACGGCGGCCAGAAGTTGGTCGCACCGGTGGCATCCGGGCACGTCAGCGATCCCTTCTCGTCAGGGACGTAACCGGGCAGGATGACCGGCCGGCCATCGGCCCCGATCTCCTTCGCCCAACTGGTGACGACGTACGGCTTGCCGACGAGCAGTTTTCCGTTCGTGCGATCGAGCGTGTAGAAGAAGCCGTTCCGGTTCGCCAGCATGACGACCTTGCGCGGCTGCCCCGCGATGGTGAGATCCGCGAGGATCGGCACCTGCGTCGCGTCCCAGTCGTGCAGATCGTGCGGCGTGAACTGGTAGTGCCAGCGAAGCTTCCCTGTATCGGCGTCGAGCGCGACGAGCGAGTCGCTGTACAGGTTGTCGCCCTTGCGGCTTTCGCTGTGGTAGTCGGGACCCGGGTTGCCGATGCCGTAGTAGACCAGGTTCAGTTCCGGATCGTACGACCCGGTGACCCATACGCTGGCGCCGCCGCGCTCCCATGAATCGCCTGCCCAGGTGTCGTGGCCGGGTTCACCCGGGCCCGGAATCGTGTAGAACCGCCAGGCGAGCTTTCCCGTCGCGGCGTCGTACGCATCGATGAAGCCGCGGATGCCGTACTCGCCTCCTGCGACGCCGACGATCACCTTGTCCTTGACGACGAGCGGAGCGATCGTCGAGGCGTACCCCTTCGAGTAGTCAGCAAGCGTCGTGTCCCATACGATGGCGCCGGTCTTCATGTTGAGCGCCAGCAGGTGCGCATCGAGCGTCGTCAAGAACAACCGATCGCCCAGGACGCCGAACCCCTTGTTGACGAGGCCGCAGCAGGCCGTGAGGCCGCCGGTCGGCGGCAGCTCGCGCTTGTAGCGCCAGATCTCGCGCCCGGTGCGCGCGTCGACGGCCCACGCCATGTTCAGCGGCCCGGTGACATACAGGACGTTGTCGCGAACGAGCGGCGTCGTCTCGAATCTCCCCGCGGTATCCGTCTGGAACACCCACTGCGGCGCGAGGCGGCTCACGTTGGCGGGCGTGATCTGCGTCAGCGGGCTGTGCCGCTGGTTGGTGTAGTTGCCGCCGAACATCAGCCAGCGCGACCCGTCGGCCTTGAGCCCCTCGAGCAGCTCCTGCGCGCTGACGAGCGGCGGCGGGACATCCTGGGCCGCCACGGCCGCGACGAGCGCCGCGGCGCCGATGACAACGAGCCCAAGGCGTGCAAACGACCGTCGAGCCATAACACGCTCCTCAGCGGTTGGCGGCGGATGGCGCCGCGTCGTTACCCTGCAGGCTTTCGAGGTAGGCGAGCAGATCGTCGAGCTGGGCGTCGGTCAGCTTGTCGGGCCCGAACACCGGCATCATCGACTTGTTCTCGTCGGTGACCGACTTCATGTCGTCGCGCAGGTATCCCTGGATGCGCTCGCGGGTGTCCATCACCTGCACGGAGAATTGATCTTCGTTCTTCTTGACGCCGCGGATTTCCTTGCCGTCCGGCGCAGCCAGCGTCACGGACTGGTAGCCGGCGCGGACGTCGGGCATGTTGCCGCGGATCTGTCGCGCCAGCGCCGCACGCGCGCGCGCCACGCCGATGCGCGTGAGATCGGGGCCGAGGTGGCCGCCGCTCGTCCCGACGCGATGGCACGCGACGCAATTGGTGGCAAAGAGGCCGGCGCCCGCGCTCGCATTCCCGCTCGACGGTCCCTCGGCCGTCGCCGGCGCCATCGTCTTCAGGTACGCGAGGATGCGCCAGATGTCGGTGTCGGTGGTCCGCGGCGCCGGGTGCGCGGGCATTTCGGTGTTCGGCACGCCGGTGCGGATCGTGCGAAACAGCGCGGCGTCGGTCCGGCCCTTCGCCCACACCTGGGTGATGTCCGGCCCGCGAATCCCGCGCGCGTCCATGCCGTGGCAATCGGCGCATCGCACCCGGTAGGTGCCCATGCCCGCGGTGATCGCCTCCGCATTGCCCTCGAGCGGATTTTTCGTCGGTGGATCGGCGGGGATCTTGAGGAAGACGTCCTGGGCGACCACGTCTGCCGCCCCCAGAACGAGAACCGCCAGCACGAGGTGCAGCCACTTCATAACGGCGCGGATTATAGCGCGCGGGGCGGTCAGTAGCGCGGGGTGGTCAGTAGGGGCCGACCTTCAGGTCGGCCCCCGAGCGGGGCGGTCAGTAGGGGCCGACCTTCAGGTCGGCCCCCGAGTCTTCGTACGATCAGTTGACGGCGACGTCGCCGGTGACCTTCGGAGCGGCCGGCGGCGGCGGGACGGCGGGCGTGGTGGCGGCGGCCACAGGGGCATGCGCGGCAGGCTTGCCGAGGCGCGCCTTCATCAGCTCCTCGGCGCCGGCAAACAGCTGCTCCTTCGTGATCTTGCCGGCGTCCACGTCGGCGAGGATCGCCTTCTGCGCCTGGTACTCGCGGTTGGCGATGCCGGCCTTGCTCTGGAGCATGCGCCACGCCTTGCGCCGCTCGACGCAGAAGAGCACCAGCTGCCGGGACAGCGAACGGAATTCGACCTTGCCGTCCGGCCCCTGGACCTTGATGTAGACGCCGAAGTCCGGCACGAACGACCGGTGATCCTTCACCAGGTACCGCCGGTAGACGACGTCCTGCTGCGTGATGCGGACGAGCATGTTCTCGAGCGAGATCAGCTTCGCCGCGTCCTCCATCTTGATCTTCTTCAGGTGGTTTCTGAAACGCGCCTCGGTCGCGCACCAGTGCGCCACGGTGTAGCGGTAGGGCTCGTTCGTTGACTTGAACTTGGCTTCGTACCAGTCCAGGTCGATCGACGGGTTGCCCTTGACGTCGAGCGCTTCCGGGTACGTCTCGCCCAGCCGCGGGTTGAAGACGAACTCCGGCGCGCCGCGTGAATCACGGACGCGCTGCGCCTGCGTCAGCGCCATGTCGTCGGCCACGCCGTGCTCCGGCTGACAGGTCGTGAAGCACTGCAGGAACGCAGTGCCGCGGTACTCGATGCCGTCGAGGATCGACCGATAGAGCTTCGGTGCGTTGGCAATCGAGATCTGCGCGACGTAGGGTGAGCCGTGGCCGGCGAGGAACGTCTCCGCGACGGTCTTCTTCTCGACGTTCTTGCCCTGCGTCGCGGTGCCGAACATGTTCATGTCGTTGCCGCCGAGCATCGGGGTCGAGTCCGAGTTCTGTCCGCCGGTGTTCGAGTAGACCTGCGTGTCGAGCATCACCGCCTTCACGTTCGGGCGGTTCTGCAGGATCACCTTCGACATGTTCTGGTAGCCGATGTCGCCCATGCCGCCGTCGCCGCCGACGACCCAGACCTTCGGCATCTCGAGGATCTCCTGGTCCGTCATGACGGCGTCGCTGAAGTGGACGTACTCGTAGTACTCGCGCGGGTTGATGACGTCCTTCTCGCGGCGCATCAGCGCCTCGAGCAGGCGCTCGGGGATCACCGACCGCCGGCCGTGGTCGACGATGAAGCTCTCGCCGAGAAGCCAGCCGACCGTGATGCCGTCCTGGAAGAGCGAGTTCATCCAGGGGTACGGATGCGGGTTGTTGGGCGGCGTCGAGCCGTACACCGTGTTGCAGCCGGTGTGCGCGGCCATCGCCATTACGGACTGGCCGTTGGCGGCGCGGCCGTCAATCGGCTGCAGGTTCTTGTGGATGAACGCCTCGTGCCGGAGCACCGCCGTGATGGCGCCGATGACGTCCTTGTCGGAGATCGGACCGTGGGCGGCCATGCGGCCCTTCGTGTCCTTGTCGTCCTCTCCGCCGAGCCCCATCAACAGGTGCGCGACCGCCTGGCGGTACAGGTCGTACTCCTCCTGGCTGCGCGCCTTCATCTCCGCGAGCTTCTGTTCGCCGGCCTTCTCGAGCTCGTCGGCCTTGCGGCGGAAGCGATCCGCCTTGGCGTGGAAGAGCGGCCGCATGTACGCCTCGGTCACCGCGGCTATCGAGCGGAGGATGCTCTTCTCGCCGCACCCCGCGCAGGCGCCGTCGCCCGAGACCAGCGCGTCGTAATTGCGCCGCACCATCAGCATGTTGCGGAGCGTCGCGGTCTTGGAATCCTGCGGACGCGTGTCGTTGTAGAGGCCGAGGTACTTCTGCGAGGTGTCGGGCAGCAGGTTGAGGAAGGCGGTGCCGCTCTCGTGCTCGGCGTTGACCTCCTCGGTCTCCTGCACCATCCGCAGCGCCTGGTGCTCGCCGCACGCGGTGACGCACGCCGCGCATCCCTTGCAGAGATCCGAGACGAAGATCGAGAAGATGCCGCCCGACCCTGGATTCTTCTTCTCGGGCGTCGCGAAGATCGCGTTGGCCTTGTGGAACGCCATCGGCACCTTGTCGATGACGCTGAAGAACTCCTCCTTCGCCTGCGGCGAGAAGCCGTTGACCGCGTGGGTCACCTCGCGGATGAAGGTCTGCGCCGGCGTCTTGTCGTTCTTCGCAACGGCGTCGCGCATCCGCTCGCGGGTCTGCTTCGTGATTTCCGGCAGCAGCTTGAGCATCTTCTGGCGCTCGCTGCTGTCGCTGACGTAGTTGCTGACCGCCGCATGGAGGATGGTGTCGAGGTCCTGCGAGCAGTTCGGCAGCGCCGTGTCTGGGCAGACCGCGATGCACTCCATGCACTGCGTGCAGTTCTCCGGGATGTAGAGCGGCGTCTCGCGGCGGGCGACGTACTTCGACGCCGTGTCGCCGCTGCCGGCGGCCATGATGCCGAGCGAGGCATACGCGTTGGCCGGCTGGTTGTACCCGAGCTTCGCCCTGAACATCGCGTCGAACTCCGCGACGCGCGTCAGCGGTGGACGCGCCGGCTGATCCGCCGGCGGCGGGATCGTCCGGCAACCGGTGCCGCACCCCTCGCTGGCGGCGATGCTCTCCGGCATGGCCATCGGCAGCAGCGCCTTGCCGCGGAGCGTCGAGCGGTCGGCCGCCTCGAGCTCGCCCACCTTGATCTCGCGCACCAGCTCGAAGCCCTTGGTCATGACCTCCATGTTGGAGGCGACGACGCCCTCGCCGAGCTTGCCGAACTTCTTGACGTACTGCTTGTGGACCGCGTCGCGGAACTGCTCGGGCGTGATGCCGAAGTCCTGCAGCATCGGCGACACGGAGAAGAACGCGCCGAGGAACGCGTTGCCCTGCATGCGGAGCTGCAGGTCGCCGCGGTCGGTCGCTTCGCGGGCAATCTTGAACCCGGGCAGCGTGTAGACGCGAATCTTCTTGTCGATGATCTGCTTGCGCGCCCAGAGTGGCAGCCGCTCCCACGCGGCTTCGCCCTCTTCGTCCGATTCCCAGATCAGGCATCCGCCTTGAGTCATGCCATCGAGTGGATTGGTGTGGGTGAAGGCCTTGGGGTCGCAGCAGAGGACGACGTTGACGTGGCGGAGATCGCAGTTGACGCGAATGCGCTCGGGCGCCGCGATCATGAAGTACGACGTCGGCGCGCCCTTCTTCTCGGACCCGTACTTCGGGTTCGCGCTGACGTGGATGATCTCCTTCGGGTTGCCGAACTCGTCGACGACCTTGTCGCGGTCGTAGAGCAGGTCGTTGAGGTCGCCGATGATGGCGCCGAGGTTCTTGCCCGTCGTGATGGCGCCCCAGCCGCCGACCGAGTGGAAGCGGACCGCGATCGCCTTGTCCGGCAGCAGCGACGGCGTGTCGTCCGATTTCACCTCGTACGGATGGTCGACGCCCAGCACGATGAACGACGCGCCGTCCGAGGCGCGCTTGCCGTCCTTCCGCGTGCGCTTGCCAATCGCGTACTCGTAGGCGCCGATCGTGTGCTCCGGCCGGAAGTCGCGCGAGCCGAGCCCGTAGATGCCGTTGATCAGCCGCGGCATCTGCGCTGGGGTGATCTGCGGGATCCCCTCCACGCCCTGGAGCGCCTTGTTGAGAGCCGTGCGCACGTCGCGGCCGATCGGGTTGTCGCCCGCCATCGGCTCGTCCGTCCGCTCGAGGATGATGACGTTCTTCTTCCCCGCCAGCGCCTTGACGATCGCGGCCTCGGGGAAGGGCCGGAACACGTTGATGTGGATCGATCCGACGCTCGCCTTCTCGCGCGCGCGCAGGTGATCGACCGCGGCCTCGATGTTCTCCGCCGCCGAGCCGAGCGACACGAACACCGTGTCCGCGTCGTCGCACATGTACTCGGTGATGAGACCGTAATAGCGGCCGGTCAGCGCCGCGAAGTCCTTGTAGGCCGCCTCGAAGAAGTCGAGGATCGGCTCGACGAAGTTGTCGCGCCGCGCGACCACGCCCTGCATGTAGTGCTCCTGGTTCTGCACAGGGCCGAGCAGGACGGGGTTGGTCAGGTCGATCATCTTCGGCACGCGGCGGCGCGTGGGGCCGAAGAGCGTCCGCTGGCTCTCGGTCGGGCACTCGATGATGTCTTCGGGCGCGCCGAGGTACTCGCGGATCAACTGGGCTTCGTGCTTGTAGAAGGTGCGCTCGAGGTGCGTCGTGAGGAAGCCGTCCATCACGTTCATCGCCGGCGTCAGGCTGAGTTCCGTCACGCGGCGCACGATCAGCGACTGGTCGGCCGCCTGCTGCGCGTCCTTGCCGAACGCGATGATCCATCCCGTGTCGAGCGCGCCGTACACGTCGTCATGACCGCAGTGCACGTTGAGCGCGTGCTTGGTGAGCGCGCGCGCGCCGACCTCGAGGACCATCGTCGAACACTTGCCGGGCGCGTGGTAGTACTGCTCCACGCCGTAGACGATGCCCTGCCCGGACGTGTAATTGACGACGCGCTTGCCGCACACGGAGTGCGCGATGGCGCCGCCCTGCGCGGCATGCTCGCCTTCCGCTTCGACGGCGATGGTGTTGCCGCCAAACACGTTCAGCTTGCCTTCCGCGAATGCCTGCTGATACAGCTCGCCGCCTTCGGTCGAGGGGGTGATGGGATAGAAGACGCCCGCGTCAGCGATGCGGGCCTCGGTGTGATACGAGACGAGCTGGTTGCCGTTGGCCGTTACCCGGATGCCCGGGAAACGAGGTTTCTGCTTCATTGACGCCCTCCGCGCTCACACGTGAGCTCGGGGAATGGACACCGCCGTGAGGAGTCTGGTGATCGCCGGATTCTATCTTGTTATCGGACCTTTGAGATTCATTCGATTTCAATATCGATCACATATTCGGGCGATATCCGATCAACGGTATCTTGAGGGTGCGCCATCGGAGACGCATCGATGACTGAGAAGACATACTGGGAATCGTTCAAGGCTGAAGGCGAGCAGATCGTCGACACGATCAGGCAGCTGATTCACGAAGGCAACGTGCGCCGCGTCGTCGTACAACAGCACGGCCGCACGATCGCGGAATTCCCGCTCACCGTCGGCGTGGTCGGAGCCGTGCTTGCGCCGGTCGTCGCCGCCATCGGGGCGATCGTCGCGCGGCAAAGGACTGCACCATCCAGGTCGAGAGAAGCGAAACGACGTACAAGTCGGATGAGGAG
>Ga0070698_100007953_pt1 | contig 11471 bp, 11 predicted proteins | sample KBSK1502metaG_FD_65477 | JGI IMG/M metagenome (GOLD analysis project Ga0070698, IMG submission 65477) | Corn, switchgrass and miscanthus rhizosphere microbial communities from Kellogg Biological Station, Michigan, USA - KBS K1-50-2 metaG | ecosystem: Host-associated > Plants > Roots >...
ATGGTCGCTCTAGCGAATTGCGGACAGGACTTCGCGGAGAACTTGCCATGCCCTTAAAGGGGGCCGGGCCGCGCGAATGCCTCCCTGATCCGTGCGATCAGCCGGTCGGCTTCGCGGAAGAGCTGCCGCCAGGTGACGTGCACTACCTTGAAGCCCGCCTCGCGCAGCAGCTGGTCTCGCTCCAGCTGCCTAACGGCCCGCCCGGCATCCGCGTACTTGATCATGCCGTCGGCCTCGGCGATGGTGAGGTACTGGCCCCAGTAGAAGTGGCCTGCCGATGATCTGCTCGTCGCCGATGTCCACCTGCAATTCAGGTGGTGGCAGGCCATGGTCGTCAAAAATGACCCGAGCACACGATTCCAGCACCGACTCAGACCGGTGATCGCTGAAAGCCACCACGCGCCTCGCGTGTTCCCCGCCGGGCCAGGCCGAGCACGCCGCGAGCACGCGGTCTAATTCGTCGCGCGTGGTCTTCCTCGCGTGCAGCGCTGAGTCCGCAACGACCACCCCGTGCTGGAACGGTAATGCTCTCGCGAGATCGACGACCGTTCTGGCCACGGAGGTGACGGGCAGCCCGTAATGCTTCGTCACGTGCGCGGGGAACAACGTCGCGGCGTGAACCTTCAGGTCGTTCCCGTCGGCTCGGCTCCCGCGCACACGTGGCGGCCTGGTCAGCGTGACCAAGGTTTCCGGCGGCCGTTCGAGAAGGTCCAGGCCGTGCAGAATGGCCGCCGACTCGTGGCTCGCGGACGCAGGTGGGCGGGAGGACAGTAAGGCGGCCGCCACGCGGAGCGCATGCCTGCGCGCCGGGTCGTCCGCGGACGAGGCAAGCGAGTCGGCCCTGGCGTAGACACCCCGGCGGAGGCGCACGAGATCCCCGGTCCGCACGAGCTGGCGAAGGCGCTCAGCGGACACCCCGCGCGCCGCCCACTGGGCGGTCGTTGCTACCTCCCGGCGGCTGATTGCTTTCATGGGCCCTCTAGCTGATCAGCTCGGTCCGCAGGCGCGTGGCTGCTTCGGTCATCGCGGCGAGCTTGCCGTCGGCGGCCTCCCGGGGGAGGTACTTCATCCCGCAGTCCGGGGCGAGCACCAGGCGCTCGGCCCGGACGTAGGGCAGCGCCTTCCTGGCCCGCTCGGCCACCTGACTCGGGGACTCCACGGTGTGGTCGTTGAGGTCGAGCACGCCGAGGATGATCGTCTTGCCGTCCAGGGCTTCGAGCACGGAGCAGTCCAGGCCGGACTGCGCGGTCTCGATCGATATCTGGTCGGCGTTGCTCGCGGCCAGCTCGGGCAGGAACGAGTAGCCGGCCGGGCGGCCGTGGATGATCGCCGCGTACCCGAAGCAGATGTGCACGGCCGTCGTGCCGGTCACGCCCCGTAGGGCCCGGTTCAGCACCGGCACCCCGTACTCGCGCGCCTCGTCCGGGCGGGCCTGCATGTACGGCTCGTCGAGCTGAACGATGTCGGCCCCGGCGGCGAACAGGTCGCCGATCTCCTCGTTGACGGCCTCGGCGTAGCCGAAGGCGGCCGCCTCGCGGCTCGGGTAGTAGTCGTTCTGGGCCTGCTGGGCCATGGTGAAGGGTCCGGGCACGGTGACCTTGACGGTCCGGCCGGTGTGGGCGCGAAGGAACGTCAGGTCGTCGACTTGCACCGGGTGGCGCCGGCGGATCGGCCCGACGATCCTGGGTACCGGGTTCGGGTGCCCGCTCCGGTCCAGCGCGGTGCCCGGGTTGTCGATGTCGACGCCGTCCAGCGCGGTGGCGAATCTGTTGGAGTAGCTCTCGCGGCAGATCTCGCCGTCGGTGATAATGTCCAGGCCCGCGTCTTCCTGGGCCCTGATCGCGAGCAGCGTGGCGTCCTGCTGGGCCTGCGCCAGGTACGCGGGATCGACCCGCCACAGCTCGCGGGCCCTGACCCGCGGCGGGAACCGGCCGGCCAGCCGCTCGCGGTCGATCAGCCAGTCAGGCTGGGGGTAGCTGCCCACGAGCGAGGTGGGGAAGAGCATCTCGGCCTCCGTCGCCCCGGCGCGGCGACGCGGCGACGGAGGCCGCCGGCCGGGCGTGAGCCAACAATAGGGCGGCAGTCGCGGACGGGCTGCGGCGGGCGGGACGCCGCGGGGCGAGGCGGGACGGTGGCCGCGGGGCGAGGCGGGACGGTGGCCGCGGGGCGAGGCGGCACGGTGGCCGCGGCGTCAGGGGCTCCAGTCTGAGGCGTCAGGGGCGCCAGGCCGGGGCGCCGAGGATGTCGGTGCTGACCCGGCGGCTGAGCACGCTCAGCCGGCCGAGCCCGGAAAGGGCCGTGGTCACCTGCCCGGCCAGCTCCGGGCTGGCCGATGTGGACTCCGCGATGCCGATGGTGCCCGCCCCGCCGAGCATGGCCGGGAGTATGTCGCCGGTCTGACCCACGACATGCGTCCTGGCTCCGCAGTCGCGGGCCAGCCCGGACAGCTGCCGGGCGTCCGCCGAGTCGGCGGCACCGAGAACGAGCATCAGGTCGCATGCCGACGCGATCGCGCGTATCGTCGCCGCCCGGTCGGATGCGGCATAGCAGAACCCGTCGGGGTGCGGGCCGTGCACGGCCGGGAGCCGCGACCGGAGCGCGGCGGTCACGGGCGCCGAGTCCTCCACCGGGATTCCGGGCTGCAGCAGGTAAGAGACCCGCTTCGGGTCGGTGACCTGCAGCGCCGCGGCGCTCGCCGGGGTGGGGACCACCGTGGTCCGCCCCGGCGCCTGGCCTACGATGCCCGCGACGGCCGCGTGGCCATCCTGGCCGATCAGCACGAGGTCGTCGCCTCGCTCGGCGAACCTCCTCGCCTCGGCGTGCACCCACGCGACCAGCGGGCAGGTGGCGTCGATGACCTCCATGCCGCGGGCCGCGGCCTCGGCCTGCACGGCCGCGGGGACGCCGTGGGCCGGGAAGACCACGGTCGCGCCGTCCGGGACCTCGTCCAGCGAGCCCGCGAACACCGCGCCCAGCTCGGCCAGCTCGGCGATCGCGTACCAGTCGGCGGCCAGCTGACCGTACACGTGCACGGTGCGGCGTCCGTCCACGGCACGTCGCGCGGCCGCGAGCGCCTGCGTCGCACCGCTGCACCAGGGGCTCGCGCCGACGAGCAGCCTGCGGGTCCCCAACACCGCCGACCATTCCGCCACGGCGGTCCGGGCCGCCGCCATGGCGACGCGGTCCGCTCTGCCGGCCGCGGCGGCCACGGCAGCTTCGGAGCCGTCCCGCTGCGGGCAGGTCGCGACGAAGAGTGCGGCCCCGCCGTCGTCGTGGGACGGATCGGCGCAGTGCCCGACCGGCGCGTAGCTCACCCGGGTGCCCTTGCGCAGCAGCGTCCCCCCCACCAGCGGTGCGGCGAAACAGGGCAGCGGACCGCGAACCGGATCGCCTACCTCGGTCGGGACCAGCACCTCGCCGGGAGCGACCCCGGTGCCCGGCGCGAGGAACTCGCGCACCGTCGGTCGGTTCATCGCGTCTATGCCTCCGGGTAGCCGGCCGGCCGCCCACACGGACCGGCTGCGGTGCCGCCCCCGTCAAGGTCCGCTGACCCAGCACCGCGATGCCGGCTGAAAGGCTCATTCCCAGCTCAGGGCCTGGTTTCGCCCCGTGAAGTGCCAAGGTTTCGTTTCCGGGCGGGCGCCGCAGACCCCGGCCGGGAGCATAGTTGATAAAGCAGATCTAAATTGCATAGATTGCATGGAATGCCGACGACCCGGGCCGCGACCAGGGAGGACCGACGACATGTCCGTCACCGACGAACTGCTTGCCAACAACCAGCGTTACGCCGAGACGTTCAAGGGTCCGCTGCCGATGCCGCCGGCTCGCGGGGTGGCCGTGATCGCCTGCATGGACGCGCGGCTCAACGTCTACGCGATGCTGGGGCTCGCCGAGGGTGAGGCGCACGTGATCCGTAACGCCGGCGGGGTGGTCACCGACGACGAGATCCGCTCCCTCGCGATCAGCCAGCGGCTGCTCGGCACCCGGGAGATCATCCTGATCCACCACACCGACTGCGGGATGCTCACGTTCACCGACGACGACTTCAAGGCGGCCATCCAGGCGGATACCGGCATCAAGCCGCCCTGGGCCGCCGAGGCCTTCAGCGACCCGGACGCGGACGTCCGCCAGTCGATCGCCCGGATCAAGGCCAGCCCGTTCGTCCCGCACACCGACCTCCTGCGCGGCTTCGTGTTCGACGTGGGGACCGGCACGCTTAACGAGGTCGGCTAGGCGGGGCTCACGCGTCCGGCGCGTCGCCGCGGCCCTGCTGCTCCGCGAGAAAACGCTCGAACTGCGCGCCGAGCTCCTCGGCGGTCGGCATGTCCTCGGCCTCGTCGGCCAGCAGGCCGCCGTCGCCGCCCGCGGCGTACGCGTCGTATTGCTGCTCGAGAGCCTGGACGACCTCGGAGACCTCGTCCGAGCCCTCGACTTGCCTGGCTATCTCCAGATCGGTCCGGTGCGCGGCCTCGCGCAGCGCGTCGCCCGGCAGGGACAGCCCGGTGACCCGCTGCACGGACTCGAGCAGGGTCACCGCCGCCGCCGGGTAGGCCGCCTGCGCAAGGTAGTGCGGCACGTGCACCGCGAACCCGATTGCCGCACGGCCGCTCTCACCCATCCGCAGCTCGAGCAGGGCGGCCGCGCTGCCAGGAACCTGCAGCCGGTCGACCAGCGGGCGGTAGCCCTCGACCAGGTCGGTGCGGGTGGCGTGCGCGGTTACGCCCAGCGGCCTCGTGTGCGGAACTGCCATCGGGATGCCGTGGAACCCGACCGCGAGCCGCACCCGCAGCGCCGCCGTGAGGGCGAGCACCGCATCGGTGAACGCGTTCCAGTCATGGTCCGGCTCCGGGCCGTTCAGCAGCAGGAACGGGGTCCCCTCCGAGTCGTGCAGCAGCGAGACCGCGAGCTCGGGAGCGTCGTAGCTCTCCCAGTGGTCCTTGGCGAACGTCATCACCGGCCTGCGCGAGCGGTAGTCGATGAGAGAGTCCACGTCGAACGTGGCCACCTCGGTGTGTTCGAGCGCGCCCAGCAGGTGCGCGGTGAGCAGTCGCCCGGCCCCGCCCGCGTCGATGAACCCGTCGAGGTAATAGAGCATCGTCACATCATCGAGCTCGGGCGCGTCAGGGCTCACCCGATAGAGGTCTCCCGGGTCACCCTTCACGGCCGCCGCCCTCCGCTCATTCAATCGCCTGATACAAGTCTTACCAATGTCTGGTCACGGTTTGACCATCCAGGCTCGGGAAAAGTGTCCTCGCGCAGGTCACCGGCCGCGGACAGGCCGGCCGTCGAGAGCCGCCTTGCGGTCCTGCCACCGGTCGATGACCAGCGGCAGCTCGGCACTGACGAACTCGAAGAACCGTACCGAATCGGTGATCCTGAGGCCCGCGGGCGTGTCTGCGCCGAGAATTGGGATCCCCTCCCGCAAAACCGCGGTCCACCGGGCCATGGCGCGATTCCGGATGCTGATGATTTCGCCCCATACGTCATCAGGCACCCGGTAGTGGTGGCGGCGCGAGCCCGGCTCTCCCTCCCTGCGGATCAACCCGAGCTCGACCAGGTAACGCACGGCGCCCGACATCGCGGCCGGGCTGGCGTGCAGCGTGGCCGCCAGCTCGGCCGCGGTGAGCCGGCCGGAGTCCGAGGTCACCAGCGCGACGAAGACCCGGGCCGGCATCCGCGGGACACCCATCTCGGTCAGCGCCTGGGCGAAGTCCTCGATGAACCGGCGCACGGCCGCCTCGTCACGCGGGGCAGGCGCACGGGCGTGCCCCGTGGCAGCCTGGCGCGGTTCCGGCGGGTCACTCATCGGTCGTTAACTGTATTCCGTGGGCAAGCGTTCAGAACTTTCAACTTTTTGTGAATCTAATGTAACCTCGCGATCGTGACTGATGCTATCGCGGTGTCTGGCCTGCACAAGTCGTACGGCAAGGCGGTAGCGCTGAACGGGCTGGACCTGAGCGTGGCCGCGGGCGAGGTGCACGGGTTCCTCGGCCCGAACGGCTCCGGCAAGACGACCACGATCCGGATCCTGCTCGGCCTGCTGCGGGGCGACGGCGGCACGGCGCGGCTGCTCGGCGGCGATCCCTGGCGCGACGCAACGGCGCTGCACCGCAGGCTCGCCTACGTGCCCGGGGACGTGACCCTCTGGCCGAACTTCACCGGCGGCGAGGTCATCGACCTGCTCGGCCGGCTGCGCGGCGGCCTGGCCGCCAAGCGGCGGGAGAGCCTGCTCGAGCGCTTCGACCTCGACCCGACCAAGAAGGCCCGCGCGTACTCCAAGGGCAACCGCCAGAAGGTGGCGCTGATCTCGGCGCTGGCCTCCGACGTGGAACTGCTGATCCTGGACGAGCCCACCTCGGGCCTTGATCCGCTGATGGAGGCCGCGTTCCGCGACTGCATCGAGGAAGAACGGCACAGCGGGCGCACGGTCCTGCTCTCCAGCCACATCCTGTCCGAGGTCGAGGCGCTCTGCGAGGGCGTCACGATCATCCGGGCGGGCCGGGCGGTGGAGTCCGGGACCCTGGCGGAGCTGCGCCATCTCACCAGGACGTCGATCGCTGCCGACCTGGCCCGCCGCCCGGCCGGGCTGGACCAGCTGCCCGGCGTGCACGATCTCGACGTGCAGGACTTCAGCGGGCAGGCCGCGGGCAGGCTCGCCGCGCGGGTCCGGTGCCAGGTGGACACCGACAAGCTGGACGCGCTGCTCCAGCATCTGGCCGCCGCGGGCGTGCTCAGCCTGGTCAGCCAGCCGCCGACGCTGGAAGAGCTGTTCCTGCGGCACTACGCGGTCGATGCGCCGGACACCGTGCCCGCGGTCGCCGGGCAGCGCGAGGTCCGGACGGGGAACTCCTCATGAGCGCGCCGGCCACGGCTGAGGCATCCGGCAGCAGAACTCCCGCCGGGCCGGGTATGCGGGCCCGGTGGGCGTCGCTCACCGGCTCGCGCGTGCTGGCCAGGCTGGCGGCGCGCCGGGACCGGATCATGCTGCCCGCCTGGATCTACGTGGTGACGATCCTGGTGGTCAGCACCGCGTACAGCTTCAAAGGGCTCTACAAGACGCCGACGTCGCGCGAGGCGATCGCCACGAGCATTAGTCATAACGCGGCGACGCTGGCGCTGGGCGGTCCGCTGTACGGCGACTCGATCGGCGCCCTGACCGTCTACAAGGTGGGCGCGGGCTCCGCTGTCGCGGCGGGACTGATGAGCATCTTCCTGGTGATCAGGCATACCAGGGCCGACGAGGAGGCCGGGCGGCTCGAGCTCATCGGCTCGACGGCCGTGGGCCGGAACGCCGCACTCGCCGTCGGCATGCTCCTGGCGGCGGCCGCGAACTGCGCGCTGGCACTGCTGATCTTCGCCGGGCAGGCCGTCATCGGCCTGCCGGCGGGCGGCTCGGCCGCCATCGGGCTGGCCGTCGGGGCCTGTGGGCTGGTGTTCGCGGCGGTCGCGGCGGTCGCCGCGCAGCTGTCGGGAAGCGCCCGCGGCGCCAGGGGCATCGCGATCAGCGTGCTCGTCGCGTCGTTCCTGGTCATGTCGGCCGGAGCGGCGGCACGCACCGGCGGCCTGCGGTGGCTGCTCTGGCTGTCCCCGATCGGCTGGGTGACCCAGGTCCGGGCGTACACGGGCGACCGCTGGCCGGTGATCGCGCTGCTGGTGGCGGCGGCAGTGGCCGCGGCCGCCGCGGCCGCGTTCCTTGCCGCCCGGCGGGACCTGGGCGCGGGCCTGGTGCCGCCCCGCCCGGGGCCGGCGGAGGCCGCCAGATCGCTGCGCAGCCCGCTCGCCCTGGCCTGGCGGCTGAACCGCGCCAGCCTGGCCGGCTGGGTCGCGGGCGCCCTGGTCTACGGTGCCGCCCTCGGCTCGATCGCCAGCAACGTCGGCTCGTTCCTGGGCAGCAGCGCGAACGTCAAGAACGCGATCACCAGGCTCGGCGGGCAGCCCGGCCTCACCGACGCCTACCTGGCGGCGATGATGGGCATCTTCGGGCTGGTCGCGGCGGGCTACGCGGTCTCCGTGGTGCTCAGGCTGCGGTCGGACGAGAGGTCGCAGCGTGCGGAGCCGGTGCTGGCCACCGGAACCCGCAGGGTGAGCTGGGGGGCCAGCTACCTGGCCGTCGCCGCCGCGGGATCGGCCGCGGTGCTGGCCGCGGCCGGCCTCGGGACCGGCCTCTCCTACGGGCTGCGCACCGGGGATGCCGGGACTCAGGTGCCGCGCCTACTCGGCGCCGCGCTCGCCCAGCTTCCCGCGGTGCTCGCGGTCGCGGCCGTTGCCACGGCGCTGTTCGGGCTGCTTCCGGAGGCATGCGTTCCCGGCGGCTGGACGGCGCTCGCCGTGGCCGCCGTGCTCGTGCTGCTCGGGCCAACGCTGCAGCTCTCGCACTGGATCCAGGACGTCTCACCGTTCACCCACGCGCCGAAGCTGCCCGGCGGCACCGTCAGCGCCGCGCCGCTGGCCTGGCTGGTACTGATCGCCGTGCTGCTGGCCGCCGCCGGGCTGGCCGGCCTGCGCCGCCGCGACATCGGCTGACCGTCCGGCGGAGCAGCTCCCTCCGGCGAGCTAACCGTCAAAGGGGGCAACCTGCCCGAGAGGCGGGCCGGCCGGACTGCGGGGGCTGCCGGCCGGGCCGGGTCAGGCGGCAGGGCCGGGCGGCCGGGCCGGGTCGGGACGGGCGGCCGGGCCGGGCCGGTGGTCAGCGCTGCGGGTGGATCGTCTCATGCGTGGCGAGCATCGCCACGTACTTCGCGATCCGCCGGGCGCGGGTCTCCGGGCGCTTGGCACCGGCGATCCGATACAGGATCGCGTAGCGGTTCACACTGCTCAGCGTCGCGAAGAACGCGCGCGCGGCCTCGTTGCCTGCCAGCTCGCGCTCCAGGTCCTCCGGGACGGTCATGGACCGCTGCCCGGCGTAGGCGGCGTCCCACCGGCCGTCCTCGCGGGCCAGCTCGACCTCGCGCATCCCGGTCGGCCGCATCCGCCCCGCCGCGATCAGCTCGGCCGCTATCTCGGTGTTGATCTTCGACCAGCGGCTGCCCGGCTTGCGCGGGGTGAAGCGCTGCAGCCAGTACTCGTCATCGAGCGCGCCCTTCTGGCCGTCGATCCAGCCGTAGCAGAGCGCCACCTCGAGCGCTTCCTGGTACGACACCCCGGTCGCCCCCGAGCCCTTTTTCGCGATCTTGAGCCACACGCCGGGGGAGCTGGCATGCTGCTGCGCCAGCCAGGACTCCCACGCGGCCTGGCCGGCGAAGCCGATAACGGGAAGATCGCTTTGTGGCACGCGGTTAGCCAATCACAGGGGTCCGACAACCCCGCGACGCTGACGCTGACCAGAGCCACGAGCCGCGCGCAGGTAGTTAGTTGCCAGCCAGCAAATGACGTGAGGGATACTCTACGGATGGGCCAGGCCGCACTCGCTAGCCAGGCACGGGGCCGCAGGCACCGGTGGCTCGTGCTGGCGATCTGCTGCCTGAGCCTGTTCATCGTCGGCATCGACGTCACGATCGTGAACGTCGCGCTGCCCGCGATCGGCCACGACCTGCACGCGCCGGTGTCCGGCCTGCAGTGGACGGTGGACGCCTACTCGATCGTGGTGGCCAGCTTCCTGATGCTGTCCGGCTCCACCGGCGACCGGGTCGGGCGGCGCCGGACGTTCCAGACGGGCCTGGCCCTGTTCACGCTCGGCTCGCTGCTGTGCAGCCTGGCGCCCGGCCTCGGCTGGCTGGTGGCGTTCCGGATGCTGCAGGCGCTCGGCGGGTCGATGCTGAACCCCGTGGCGATGTCGATCATCACGAACACCTTCACCGATCGCGCGGAGCGGGCCCGCGCGATCGGCGTGTGGGGCAGCGTGTTCGGCATGAGCATGGCGCTCGGGCCGATCGCGGGCGGCGCCCTGGTCTCCTCGGTCGGCTGGCGCGGGATCTTCTGGGTGAACATCCCGGTCGGCCTGGCCGCGATCGCGCTCACCGCGGTGTTCGTGCCCGAGTCCCGGGCGCCGCGGGCGCGCCGCGTGGACCCGGTGGGCCAGGTGCTGGTCATCGCCGCGCTGGCCGCCCTGACCTACGCGATCATCGAGGGCCCGAGCGCGGGCTGGACCTCCGCCAGGATCCTCGGCTGCTTCGGCCTCGCGGCCGCGGCGCTGATCGGCCTGGCTGGCTACGAGCCGCGGCGGGCGGAGCCGCTGCTCGACCTGAGGTTCTTCCGCAGCGTCCCGTTCTCGGGAGCCACGGTGACCGCGGTGTGCGCGTTCGCCGCGCTGGGCGGCTTCCTCTTTCTCAACACGCTGTACCTCCAGGAGGTGCGCGGCTACTCGGCGCTGCACGCCGGGCTGTACACGCTGCCGATGGCGGCGATGACCGTGCTGCTCTCGCCGGTGTCCGGCCGCATCGTCGCCGCCCGCGGGCCGCGGCTGCCGACCGTGGTGGCCGGCGTCGCGACCCTGGCGAGCGGGGTCATGCTGACCAGGCTGGCCCGCGACACCTCGGCCGGCTACCTGATCCTGAGCTATGTGATCTTCGGCATCGGATCGGGCCTCGTCAACCCCCCTATCACTAACGCGGCGGTGTCGGGCATGCCGGTAGCGCAGGCCGGGGTCGCCGCGGGGATCGCCTCGACGAGCCGGCAGGTCGGCACGGCGCTCGGCGTCGCCGTGGCCGGGTCGGCCGCCATCTCGGCCCTGCACGGCCCGTTCCGGCTCGGCTTCGCCGCCGCCAGCCACGTGGGCTGGTGGATCATCGCGGGGTGCGGCGCCGCGATCTTGCTGCTGGGCCTGGTGACCAGCGGCCGCTGGGCGCGGGGCACCGCGGAACGGGCCGCCGGCCTGCTCATCCCCCCGGAAGCCAAGATCCCCGTCTCGGCCCCGTAATCCGCACGCGCGGTAGCTGGTGGTCGGCGGGTCAGGAAGGGCCGGGGGTGGGCGAGAAGGGCGGGGAGGGTGGGTCAAGGAGGGAAGCAATACGAGTCGCTGGACGCGTCGCCGCCCTGCAGCCGCACCTGGTGCGGGCGCCGGCCGCGGAACACGTCGCCCTCGAGGAAGAACCGGTGATCGAACGCGATCCCGCCGCCGTCCGCGACGTCGAGCTTCGCCATCCACGCCCCCACGCCGCCCGGGTAGAACTGGTCGTCCCACGCCCCGTACAGCGAGTTGGTGAAGTAGACCCGCTTCCCGTCCCGGCTGACCTCGACCATCTGCGGCCCCCCGGAGAGCGGCTGATCCGGCCGGGCCGGGTGGGCGACGTTCCCGGCGATCCCGCCGATGCGCACCGACCCGGTCTCCCGCGGGCAGAACGGGTCGGCGACGTCGTACCGCTTCAGCTCGCCGGTACCCCAGCACGACACGTAGAGCGACTGGTCGTCGACGGACAGGGCCAGGTCCGTGATCAGCGGCGGGACGGCGCCGAAGCCCTGCAGCAAGGGCGGCAGGCCGGCCGGGTCGGCCGGCTCGGCCGGGATCGAGATCACCTTCTGCGCGGCCCACCGGC
>Ga0070698_100007954_pt1 | contig 11470 bp, 8 predicted proteins | sample KBSK1502metaG_FD_65477 | JGI IMG/M metagenome (GOLD analysis project Ga0070698, IMG submission 65477) | Corn, switchgrass and miscanthus rhizosphere microbial communities from Kellogg Biological Station, Michigan, USA - KBS K1-50-2 metaG | ecosystem: Host-associated > Plants > Roots >...
CAGGGCAGGACGTCCGCCAGCACTATTGTGGCTGGCGGCGCAGTTATTCACAAGCTCGCTCCGCCTGGCTTGAGCCGGCCGCTCCGCTCGCTGATGAATAACTGCGAAACTGATATCAGCTTTCGGGGCTCCCAACACTGCTACACCAGTCACGGAAGTGGTGCGCTAGTAGCACTTTCTCGCAAGGTCTTGCGGTCGATCTTTCCGGTAGGTCCACACGGTAGGCTCTCAGTGAAAATAATCTGGTACGGAACTTTATATTTGGGCAGATGCATTCCTGCAAAATCAATTAATTGTCGTTCTGTTACCGGAATGCTTCCTTCCTTGAGAACGACATGTGCCTGCGCTAATTGATGGCCGAGTCGATCCGGTACTCCGATGACACCTGCCTGCCGGACCGAAGGATGTTGATACAGTACCCCTTCGACTTCGACCGGTGACACCAATCCAGCCCGATGCTTGATGATTTCCGATTTGCGGCTCACGAACCAGTAAAAGTCCTCTTCATCCTTATAGGCAAGGTCGCCGGTATGGAACCACCCGTTCTTTATGCTCCTGGCCGTCAGTTGCGGATCACGCCAGTAACCTGCGGTCATACTTCCACCGCGGACGATCATCTCACCAATTTCACCGGTCCTCGAAATTGGACGACCGATTTCGTCGATCAAAGAAACTTCCATGCCAGCGATGGGCCGGCCGATCGAGCCGATTTTTTTTCGGCCGTAGGGGGGATTCATGCTGTAAATCTGTAACTCGGTCATTCCGCAACCTTCAGTAATCTCGACACCGAATATTCGCTTGAACCGCTGCTGGATAGCAACTGGAACCGCTTCACCGGCGGAGAAACAGAAATTGAGTGACCGAATACCGTATTGGACGGCTTCCGGATAATTAACTAAATCACTGTACAACTGCGGGAAGCCATACGTTTTGGTTGGCCTATAAGCTTGTATGGTTTCGAGCGCCAGCCGTGGCTCAAAATAAGGTAATAGGACGCAGCTTGCCCCGTTACTGTGAAACGGCAGGATCTGAGAGCCGAACCCGATCAAATAGCATATCGGGAACATAATAAGCGTTCTGTCTTCAGAAGAAATTGCAATCTGGTTAATTTGGATTTGCGTGGACCGCGTCAGACTCGCGTGGGAATGGATCACTGCCTTCGGCAATCCCGTTGTGCCTGACGTATAGTAAATCGCGGCTGCACCATAGTTGGACAGTAAAGCGCGAGAGAAAAACACCAAGGTGATTCTTTTTGATCTCCCAACTGATCAGACGAATTTACAGAGAGGCGGAGATGATTTGGACCATTTCATCATAGGTCGGTACTCTGGGATTGTTGGTATAGTCGGGGAGTATCATCGACTGCTTGGCTAGCGCGGGGATTTCGTCTTTGGAGATGCCAAAATCTCTCAGCGAAAAGGCCAGACCTATCCCGCCCATGAATTCGTCCACTAAGACCGGACAAGCTGCGGCCGCCTCTGGTGTATCAGCATCCTCGAGGCTTGGCTTAAGAATCCGTGCCAGTCGAGCGAACGCCGGGACGGCCGAATCCCAGGTGAATTCGAGGCACGCCCGGTAAACCGAGGCCAAAGCCATGCCATGCGGCGTGCTGGGAAACATCCCGCCAACTGCCATGGCGATGCCGTGGGGCAGGGTGACCCCGGCTCGACAAATCGACATACCGGCAAGAGTATCAGCCCAAGCCATACTGCTACGCGCAGCTAAGTTAGCACCCTCCTGAACCGCCCTCGGCAAATCATAGATCACGCGCCGAAGTGCTTCCCAGGCGAAGAGCTCGGTCGCACCATTGCTTCGCGGGCTCAGGATTGACTCGAAGGCGTGGCAAAGCACATCGAAGCCGGTGGTCGCCGTTACGATTGATGGCACCGAGAGAGTCAGTTGCGGATCAACGATCCCGACCCGGGGAATCAAGTGAGGATTCGACAACGCGGACTTAGTTCGGGAAGCGGTGTCGGTGATTACCGCCACTTGGGTGGCCTGCGATCCCGATCCGGACGTTGTTCCGACCGCAACGACCGGTAAAGTTTTGCTGGAAGGTTTTTGCTTGAAGAACAGGTAATCCCAACTGGTGCCTTCGTGCGTCGCCTCCACCGCGATCCCCTTCGCCGTGTCCAGACTGGAGCCACCGCCGATACCAAGAATCACATCGGCCTTAAATTTCTTGGCTAGCTTTGCGCCGGTCGAAATGAGGTCAACGGTCGGATTCGGCAGCACGCCATCATAGTGTTCCCAATCCAGACCCAGGTGCTCCAGGAGGTCGCCGACAATCGGATACAAATCACGCAGCGCGCCTTCCTTGGGCCCGCTAACGATAAGACATCGACAGCCGTATCGACTCACCAGGGACCCAACTTCGCTAATTCGCCCATTGCCGAAAATGATCTCACCAGCATGTTGATATTCGAAGGCTTTCAAGGGCTGGATGGTTTGATAGTTCCAAGGTGAGCGCTGCGGGCTGCCGCAATTTCAGTCCGGCAACGACCTTGCTCTCCGCGAACGCCATAGGGTCGTCCCGGTTTTCTTGATAATTTCAGAAGCGCCAAAAACGATAAGGGTCACAATCAGGACAGCGCCGGTGACTATTTGTTGTTCCTCCGGCGTTACGCCGGCGAGGCCCAGCGCATTCTGAACGAAAGCAAGCACCAGGAGTGCAATCAGGACACCAGTCATTGTACCGGCGCCTCCAAAGATGTTTACACCCCCGAGGACAACCGCCGTTATGACTGGGAGTTCGAGTCCTGTGGCCGTATCTGACCGCGCACTCGCAAGATATGCGGTTAGAACGATTGCTGCCAACGAAGACATAGCTCCGGAGGCGATAAACACACCCAGAATAGCCCGATTGATATTAATCCCCGAGAACCGGGCAGTCTCCCGATTGTTGCCGATTGCGTACAATGCTCGTCCCCAATGAGTGGCGTGCAAAAAGACCGCGAACCCACTAAAGAGTAAGATGAAGATGATCGAACTCCAGGGGATCGGTGTGCCGTCGATCGTTCCGAATCCAATGTTTTGATACCACTCCGGAAAGCCGCTTACGCCCCGTTCGTTGAGGATAATCTGCGCAATGCCCCGATATAACGCGAGCGTTCCAATTGTGACTACCAGGGAGGGCAGCGCTCCATAGACCACGATTAATCCATTGAGGAATCCCGCCAGGGTTCCGACGACAATGCCTAACAACATCGCCACTTCGACCGGAAGCCCATGCTCAAGACATACTGCCATGAGCGATGCACAGAGCCCGATAATAGACCCGACCGAGATATCGATCTCTCCGGTGACAATGATCAGGGTCATCGGCAACGCAACGAGTGCCGCCGGTGTCATACTTGCCAGCGCAATCGAAATGTTCGAAGGCGTCAGGAAATACCGGGAAACCTGAGCGCCGCAGATGAAGATCCCGATCAGCACAAAGAGGAGGAACACCTCCCACCGCGCGAGTGAACGGCGTAGCCAGGTCATGATGCGCGCCTCCTCACTGGTCGAGCTCGTCGAGACTGGCGCTCGACCCGCTCGGCTCGTCTCGCCAGGTGGCTGTAGAAGACAACGGTGATGAGAATCGCTGCACCGACGACGGCCTGCAGCCAAAACCGATTGATCCCCAGAAGCTGAACGCCGTTCTGCATAACAGCGAAGATCGCCGCGCCCAGAGCCGCCCCATAAACCGATCCGCTGCCCCCGAAGATGCTCACTCCTCCCACCACGACGGCCGAAATAGCTTGTAAATGGAGATCGGGAGCGATCACGGCATCCACTGTCCCAAAACGAGAACCCCAGAGGACACCGACCAGGCCGCACAAAAGTCCGGATAGGACGAAGACCAAAGCAATATGCCACCGCTCCTTGATGCCAGCGAAGAGCGCGCTCTCCTGGTTGCTGCCGAGAGCATACAGGTTGCGACCTGTCCGCGTAAAACGCGCTGCCAATCCGAACGCGAGAGTAAGGAGGACTGCCAGCCACACGAGCAACGGCACGCCCCCAAGGTGAAGCCGGGCGATATCCCCATAGCTATCGGGCAACACTGTTGCCGAGATCTGCCGACCGCCCGCGAAAACGATCACGCCGCCGCGGTACATCGCGAATGTTCCGAGGGTAGCGACGATTGCTGGGATTCGAAAGATAGTGACCAACAAAGCGTTCACGACACCGAGCGCGCCTCCGACCGCACATCCGATGAGCAGCACAAAGAGGATTGACCCGTCGGGATGATGCTGCAGCCAGTCGGCAGAGATGAATGCGCTCGTCGCAACCATAGCGCCAACCGAGAGATCGATCTGTCGAGCAATGATGACGACTGCTTCACCGAGGGCAACGATGCATACGAGAGTGGCTGACAGCGCAACCTGTTCGAGGTTTGCTCCCTGCAGAAAGCGAGGTTCGCGCATCGTCACCGCGAAACAGATGAGAAGGAGGGCCAGAACGAGACCTAGTTCTCGGACACGCATGAGCCGTCCGAGGAGCGAACTGCCAGGTGGCAATGCCGTTGTCGTCTGTGCGGATTTTTTCAATGTGCCGCGAGGAGGGTCGGAGTCGTGGCTTCGGGCTGTGTGAGCGGCAGCGAGCAGTATCGCTTCGCGATCAAAAGAAGCGCGGACGGATTCGGCGGCGATACGACCGCCGCGAAAGACGACGATTCGGTCGGACATCCCGATCACTTCCTGGGCGTCGTCGCTAATAAGGATGACGGCGATCCCCTGGGCCGCCAAGTGCGAGATGATGCGGTGGATTTCCGCCTTCGCACCGACGTCAACTCCGCGCGTCGGCTCGTCAAGGATGAGGACTTTGGGGGATGGAATCAGCCATTTCGCCAACAGCACTTTCTGCTGGTTGCCGCCCGAGAGGGTATTCGTCAGTTGCTCGATCCCGGATGCAACGACTCGCATCTGGACGGCGAAATCTCGGGCGATTTGTGTCTCCCTCTGGCGGTCGACGAGGCCAAGTCGATTGGCGAGCTGCCGAAGGATCGGGAGCGTTTCGTTGGCGCGAATCGGAAACTGCAAAACGAGCCCTTGTTGATGGCGGTCTTCGGGCAGGAACGAGATTCCAAGTCGCATCGCATGTCGAGCGGAACGAGGTTGAACGATGCGGCCTTCCATTCGGATCTCGCCTCGGTCGGGACGCGTTATACCAAAGAGCATCTGGGCGACCTCCGAACGGCCGGCGCCGACGAGGCCGAAGAAGCCCAGGATCTCGCCGGCCCGAACCTCAAAGCTAACGTTCTCTACGAAGCCAGCACCAGTGAGTCCCCGCACACTAAGGACCGAGGTCCCAATCTTCGTATCTTCCTTCGGGAAGAAGGCAGCGGGTTCAGTGCCGATCATGTGACGAACGGTTTGTCCCGGAGTGAGATCGGCGGTGGAAGACGTGATGATGCGCTTGCCGGAGCGCAGGATTGTAACTTCGTCGCCCAGCCCGAGGATCTCATCAATGAAGTGACTGATGAAGAGAATGGCCACACCTTGGTTCTTCAGCCGTTCAACGATCTCAAAGAGGCGGTCCACTTCGCGGCGTGAAATAGCCGATGTGGGTTCGTCCATGACGAGCACGCGTGCATCGATCGATAGGGCTTTGGCAATCTCGATTGCCTGACGCTCGGCTATACTCAGCATTTTCACCGGCACCCGAACGTCGATCTCGATTCGCAGACTGGATAGCAGCTCCTCGGCCTTGCCTGTCATCGCGGCCCAGTCGATCCCACCCATCCGCCTCGGCTGGCGACCAGCAAAGACGTTTTCCGCGACCGACAGATCGGGAAAAACGGCGGGGTGCTGGTGAATTACAGCGATGCCCTGGCGCCGGGCATCTGCCGCGCCGAGGATCGGGGTGTCCACGCCATCTTTCAGGATCCGGCCGCTGTCCGGCTGATGGATCCCGCCCAGGATCTTGACCAGCGTGCTCTTTCCAGCACCGTTCTCGCCGGCAAGAGAATGCACCCGGCCGGCCCGAAGGATGAGATCAACGTCACTTAGAACCTCAACGGGCCCAAACCGTTTCGTGATCCCGCGAAGTTCAATTACCGGAGTCACTGAACTCCATAGCGGATTGGCATCGTTCGAGTCTCGCGCCCAGGTAACGTCTCCGGGCTCTCCTGATGGCGCCGATTTCACGTCGGTATTGGTGCGGGATCGCGCCCCTCTCTAGGGAACGCCGACAGTGCGGGGAACGGATTATCATTCCGCAATCCGCGAGCCGCGTTCCGCAATTGCTTGTGTGATGGTTAGAAGTCGTAATCCTTGACGTTCTCTGGCGTGAACTGAAGCGGCTCGCCGGTAATGATCTGTCCGGTAGAGTCGATCTCGTATTTCCCCGGCCACTTGCCGTTCGCGATCGTAAAGGAGTCGCCGGCCTTCCCCTGCATTTTTCCTTCGGCGAAATACTTCGCCGCGTAGTACGTGACATAACCGAGTTTAATTGGATCCCACAGGTAGAATCCCTGGATCGTGCCATCGAGCATGTATTTCTTGGTGATACTCGGGACACAATTACCGGACACCTTGATCTGGCCTGCCTTATGCACGGACTCGAGAGCCCGGCCGACCGCCGGAAGACCTGGGCAAGTTGGTGCAAAGATTCCTGTGAGATCAGGATACTTCGTAGTCAACGCAACAGTCGCGTCAAAAGCCTTTTGTTCGTTATCGTATCCATACACTTCATCCACAATTTCGATGTCTTTGTATTTCTTGATTTCGTCCCGAAACGCTTTGATCCAGGCATTCTGATTGGCGGCAGTCGGCTGGGCAGACACGATAGCGACTTTCCCTTTTGTCCCCATAATCTTGATCAGCAATTCGGCGCCGAATCTACCAATTGAATCGCTCGTCGCCTGATTGACAAAGAATGGGCGTCCTTCAGGATTGGAGTCGGCATCGAATGTGACGACCTTCGCGCCGAGCTTTTGTGCGCGCTTCATTGCGGGCACGACCGCATCGGGATCGCTCGGAGCCACCGCGATCGCCCGGATATGGCGGTCGGCCAAATTGTTGATGATGTCGACCTGTGCCTGTCCGCTTGATTGGGTCGGGCCGTAGTTATTGGCAGTTCCGCCAATCTCTTTAGCGGCAATCCGTGCGCCTGCCAACGTGGCGTTATAATACGGATTGGTCGTTTCCTTGATCACCATCGCCAGCTCGAAGTCGTCCGCTTTGGCCGTAGTTGGCTTGACGACAAGCAAGATTAACGTCGTTAATAGGGTTAGTGTCACTAACAGATACCGTTTTGCGACTATCAACGGTATCTTCTTTGGCTCCGCCAACGCGGAATTGAAGCCCGCAATGTCGATCGCCGGCACTGGGAGCATCGAGTTCAGGGGGGGACTCTTCTTCATGGCTCAGTTCGCTCTCTTTCTAGATTGATGAAACATACAAACGCCGCACTTAATGGACCGGGCGAGATTTTGGGGGTACTCGGTCGCAGTGCCTGGATTGCTATACTATAAGCAAGGCAGTGCTGGCGTGAACTGCTAATTTACGCCAGAATTATCGCAAAATGCGCGCAAAGCATCGCAAACCGACCATTCTGCTGGCGTTAACTTCAACCCATCACGGATTCTATCATGGCGCAGCGCGGTATGCCGCGGAACATGATTGGCATGTTGTGGCTGACATGATTTATGACGCGACGATACCGGTCGGATGGAAAGGCGATGGTATTCTCTCCTTTGTCGGGCATTGGGAAGAACTGGCGAAGTTCGTGGTCTCCGCCCACATTCCCGTGGTCGAGATTTCGTCAGTAAGAAAGGATCTCGGAATTCCGTGTGTGATGGAGGACAATGAGGCCATCGGCCGTCTCGGTGCCGAGCATTTGCTCGAAAGAAATCTCAAGACTTTCGTCTGGGCGCCATTCTGGGATGACACGGTAAACGAGGAACGATTCCAGGGATTTGCTACGGCCATTCGCTCAGCCGGATTCGACTGTGTCCGGTTGCTGCCGGTAAATACGCGCCGGAGCGCTCGCTTGAGCCGGCACATGAACCGAACACTACGTCGCAGATGGGTTATCCACACGATCCGGTCGCTGCGTTATCCGCTAGGTATTTTTTGCTATAACGATTGCGTTGCGGCAGACATCGTGGATGCCTGTATCGAAAGCGGAATTCGAATTCCCGACGAAGTGGCGGTTCTGGGCGTCGACAATGACCCGGTAATTTGCGATTGCGTACAGGTACCGCTATCGAGTGTCCGGCACGATTTGGAAGGAATGGCATATGAAGCAGCAGCGCTGCTCGACCGCCTGATGAATGGCGGGTCACCGCCAGAGATACCTAAGCGAATCGCACCAAAGGGAGTGGTCACGCGAAAAAGCACCGAGGTTCTCGCCGTCGATAATCCTGACGTTGCCAGCGCGCTCGGGTACATTCAAGATAACTTTCCCCGAGGCAATTTGTCGGTGGACGATGTCGTCGCCCACGGCCGGGTCCCACGCCGATCGCTGGAACGTGCTTTTCGAGATGAGCTTCAGCGAACGATACTTAACGAGATTCTTCGGGTACGAGTAAATCACGCGCAAAAACTCTTGGAGACGACCCCACATTCGGTCACCGATATTGCGATCCGGTCTGGGTTCGCCAGCTTGAACCATTTTTATCGAGTGTTTCGTGCCCGGACCGGATTGACACCACGAGCATTCCGGCTGGCCAGACAACTGGCTCATTGATAGTTGGTAGGGCGGTCCGTCCCGGACCGCAGAATCGAGCGCATAAATGCGTCCCGTTAGGCCGAAAACCGTTACCGGATACTTACCGATCGTGGTAGCACCCTGCCTGCCAGGGTAGTGGTTCGCCAGGGGTTCGGCGGTCCGGGACGGACGCGCCCTACCAACCGCCTTCAACTACCTGCCCGTTCGACGGCGACCATGCAAATGTCGTCATCAAAATGTTGTCGCGAAGTAAAATGGCAGACCTCATCTACAACCGCCGGAAAAAGTTGTTCGACCGGAAGGGCGGATAGACGATGAAGGCTGGAGATTAACGCGTTCCGTCCAAATTCTTTTCCTTCGGGCGAATCAACTTCGTAAAGCCCGTCGGTGAAGAGTATCAGGCAGTCATTAGGCTCGAAGGGACAGCTGAATGTTGCGTAAGCGATATCATCAAAAAGGCCCAAGGCCGGACCGGATTGCGCCTTATCATTGGTGATCAGTTCAGCGGCATTTTCCAGGCGCCGGAGCCGCACCGGAACCGGATGGGCGGCGTTAGCAAACTGTACGTCTTTGCTGGTCGCATCGACGATCAAATAGAAAGCCGTTGTGACGAACGGTTCATCCACCCGTTCCAGAATCGTTCGGAGGCGCAGGTTCAGCGTGGTAATAAAATCACCGGCGTTGGACATGGCGGGCCGAAGCTCCTCTAATAATGCCCGAATGATAGCGGTGACTAACGCTGCTCGCAATCCATGTCCCATCACGTCACAGATAAAGACGCCGAGCCGATTTTGGGAAAGCTGGAAAAAATCAAAAAAATCGCCACCGATGGCGGCCGCGGGCCGATAATAATGAGCGAAGGTGAAAGGAGGATGCCCGGAAGCGTTGTACCCGGTGAGGGTGGGGTTCTTCCGCGGTAACAGAGCGAGCTGGAATTCCCGCGCCATGTGGAGATCGGCCTCGAGCTGAGCGTTCTTGGCCGCAAGCTCGGCGGTGGTGATCCGGAGTCGGTTTCTCTCTTCCTCCAGCGCATCCTCCATGCATTTGACGGCGGTAAAATCCTTGTTGATGCCACAGATGCCGATGATTTCGCCCCGGGAATTCCTGAGGGGTAACTTACTGGTGTAATCCCAGGTGATTCGCCCGCTCGGATAAACGAGCTTCTCGATCTTACCGACCAGCGGAATGCCGGTTTCGATAATCCGCTTTTCGTCCGCCGCCGCCTCGCGCGCGGTTTGCTCCGACCAGAAGTCAAAGTCGGTCTTGCCGATGAGATCGGCGGGCGTTTGTACTCCCATAAAGTCGGCCACCGCTCGGCTGGCGCACGTGAAACGACCCTCGATGTCTTTGAAATAAATTTGATCCGTAGCATTCTCGAGAAGGAACGCGAAAAGCTCCTGTTTGAGAGTAGCGTCGTCCGGACCAGTGGGGGGTACTTCTTTCACAGCTTGCGGGAATCTAGCTCCGCTGATCGGAATGGTCACGTCGAATCGTATCTAGCTTGGATCGCTCAAAAATCCTTAGAGATTTTTGAGCGGTCCAAGCTCAGGCAGCAGAATCTTCCGGCTCACGGCGGACAATTCTGCTGCTCTTTCGGAGACAAGAGTTTGAAACAGTTTGTTTTGATTCATTTATTTTGAAACAGGCTCTTAAATGGGCGTGGAGCGCCTGTTTAAGAGCTTTCTAGCCCGCAATAAGCGTGCGGATGCATACGGCGCGTGAGATTTGCGAGCTAGCGCGTCGATTCGATTATAGTGTGTCATATTTGCGAGCTTGCTATGGTCCCTTCACCTGATCGGCAAACCGACGGGGAACGAACGTTCACCATCGCTCTAACCTTTCACGGTGATCTCGTCTTGTTTCTCAAGCGGGAGCAACGGGATCACCTGGTCAGACGGGTATTGAGCCACAAAGCATCGGTTAAAGACGTGATCGAAGCGTGCGGCGTACCTCATCCCGAGGTGGACCTCATCATTGTGAGTGGAAAGCCGGTCGATTTTTCCTTTCAGTTGAACGCAGATGCTGCGCTCGAGATTTACCCGGTCTCGGCCGCGAGCGAGCTATTTCCGGATTACCGTCTGCAAGCCCGCAATGCGCTCGCCTTTGTTGCCGATGGGCACTTAGGCAAGCTTACCCGAGACCTCCGTTTGCTTGGGATCGATGTGAGTTACCGGCCCGATGCACTGGATAGTGAGTTGCTCATTACTATGATCCGAGAACGCCGAGCCCTACTAACGCGTGATCGCCGGCTTTTGATGCATCGGGTGGTACAGACGGGGTATTATCCGCGGTCGCAACATCCGATCGAACAGACGGCGGAAGTAATTAAACGATTCAATTTGGCCGAAAAACTCGCACCTTTTCAGCGATGCCTTCACTGCAACGAATGGTTGCTTCCGGTCCCAAAGGAAGCGGTGTTGGACAGGTTAGAGCCACTAACTCGACTTTACTATCACGATTTCCGCCGCTGTTCAAAATGTGGCCAGATCTACTGGCGCGGCTCCCATTACAATTATCTAGAAACTCGGGTAGACGCGATCATTGAATCAATTGCTTAGCTACCTGTTCAATCTTGCTAACGGTACTTTCAGCGCTTTGTTCGCCTTCGAGAAATTTTTCAATGTTTTGGGACACCTCGGCCGAGAACTCGTTGTAGTTATCTTATGCGACAGCTGCCGATAAGCGCTACGATAAAAGCGTTGAGCAACCCAGACGGTCCGCGCTACCCAACCCGGTAGGGCGAAAACCCGACTCCGCCAAGCCTACGTCGCGGCCACGCTTTCGGGCATGCATAACGTCAAGACTAGGGCGC